>SESH01061729.1_pt1 | contig 10712 bp, 8 predicted proteins | sample 3171561 | NCBI WGS metagenome assembly SESH01 (sample SAMN10866947, study PRJNA518727) | freshwater metagenome | biome: subpolar coniferous forest; feature: holomictic lake; material: water; isolation source: holomictic Lake 442 2011 16.5 m and 2014 13 m | place: Canada: near Kenora, Ontario
GCACCGACACCCGGCTGACCATCAGGCTCAACTGGCGCGCGTCCGTACTCTGCGGGTTGAGCTGGAGCGGCACAAACGTCGGCGCGTGCAAGCGCAGCTCGATCCGGCTCTGGCCCGCCAGGCTATCAGGCACCACCACCTCGTAGCTGCGCCACAGCCCACCCGCCACCATGAAGCTGACCCTAGCCCCGCCCAGTTCCACCGTCAGCGGGGTGGTGCCGGGGGGCGCGCCGGCCATGCGCAGGCTAAGCACGCTGCCCGCCCGCAGCGGCGCGGGCAGCGGCAGCGCGATCACGCCGTTGCCCTCCAGCCAGCGGTAGCTCAACCCTGCCCCGTCCGGCGACGGCGGCAGCTCCTCGCCGAAGGAGAACCCGTCTAGGTAGCCAAAGTCCAGCCCATCGCCCAAGGTCAGGCTACTCGTGGGCGCTGGGCGAAGCCAGGCCAGGGTCAGCTTCTGCACATTCTCCCCGGCGCGCTGCTCGGCGTCCTCAAAGTAAGTGCGGGCCAGATTGTCCTCGTGCTGGGCGCGGGCCAGCGCCCCACGGATCACGTCGGCCCGGTGCGTCGGCCGGTCAGCCAGGGTGGCCCAGCCCTCATCGTAGCGCCCCAGGTCGAGGTAGATCCGCGCCAGTTCGGTGCGCCCGTCCACAAAGTCGGGCTGGGCCGCCAGCATCGCCTCGTACTCGCGGATCGCCGCCGGGTAGTCTCGCGCCGCGTAGGCCCGCGCCCCGGCGTCACGGTGGATCTCGCGCCGCACGCCCTGGGCGATGATCTGCGGGTAGTCACGGTAGCTAAAAATCTGCCAGAGCATCGCCAGCATCAGGGTCAGACCGGCCACGCCCCACGGCGAGCGCAGGAAGGGCCGCGACTCATCGGCGCGGTCACGCCCGCGTAGCCGCAGCCAGCCCCAGAGCCACGACAGCGCAGCGGCCCCGTAGAGCCCCATCAGGTACCAGACCGGCAGCAGGTAGCGCGGCTCAACATGGATGATCATCACCGTCAGGCACGCATAGGCGATCCAGCCGATCGCCAGCAGCCGAAAGCCGCCCTCGTTTGGGCGTGCCGCCAGAGCCACCAGGCTCGCCGGGGTGACGATCAGCCAGAGTACGTCGCCCAGCACGCCCATCGGCCAGATCTCGCGCAGCGGCCGGGTGAAGAAGCTCACCTTAACGAAAAAGTCCTCGCTGAACTGGGCCTTCCAGATGTGGACGAAGTTCGGCCAGAAGTTGCGTACCAGGCGCCAGGGCTCCTCGCGCACGATCCGAGCGATGTCGGCGCTCACAAAGTCCTGGCGCGACTCCTGCGGAACCGCTGCCAGAATCGCCTTCGCCTCATTCTCGCCCCGGCCCGCGTTCACCGAGTCGCTCATGGCCATCCACATATTCACCGGCCCGAGGGTGTCGATCACGATCAGCCGCTGGTACGTCACGTAGTTACGGATCGTCCAGGGCGCGATGGTCAGGGCGAAGGGAATCAAGAAGATCAGGGCGGCCACGATCAGCGCCGGGATCCAGCGCAGGAAGATTTTTGCCCTCCAGCGCCCGGCGGTCGGTCGCGGATCCGCAAACCGGTTCGGCTGCCGGCTGCTCACCGACCAACCCGCGTCCACATCCATCCGCCGCAGCCAGCCGCCCGCCGCCGGTCGCAGGCGATAGCGTAGCTTCTGCCACGTCTCCACCGCCACAAATCCGACCACGAACACCGCCGCGTAGAGCGCCGGCGAGCGAGCCAGCGAGGCCACCGCCAGGGCCACGCCGGCCCCCGCCAGCCAGGGGGCGCTCAACTCGTCGGCCCGGTAGCTGTCGCGCCAGCGCACCAGCAGCCAACAGTGTACGCCGAGCATCGCGATAAATAGCGGCTCGCTGAGGATGAGCGCCGGCAGTTCGATGAACGGGAGCCAGACCGCCAGCAGCGTGGCGAAGATCAGACCGGCGCGCCCATCGAACAAGCGGCGGGCCATGTCGTAGCCCAGGGGCACCAGCAACAGCGAGAGCGCCACCTGCACCCCACGGATCAGCGCGATGCCAACCGTCGGGTCGCCCAGGGCGATCCCCACCCGCAGCAGGGCCGCGAACATAAAGACGTGGCCCGGCGGGCGGATCAGCCAGGAGTTATCCGTGTACTGCCCGGTGACCGCCAGGTGCAAGGCGCGCTGGTAGTAGTCGCCGTCGTCGGCGGCCGAGAAGCGCGGGTCGATGTCGTTGGCGGCCAGGAACCACAGGCGCATGGCCAAGCCGATCAGCACCAGGGCACCGAGGGCCAGGGCCGTCGCCGAGACGCGCGGCAGGGAGACGTGTGGCAGGCGCAGGTTGAGGGTGAAGCGCCGCCGCCGCTTCCCAGGCGGCGGGCGCATACGATCTGGCGAAGAGGTCCGCATATCCTGTTGCTACAATCTATAATCTATAATCTGCCATCATGGCCCCAGCCGGTACAGGCTATACCGCCCGCTGTCGGCCACCCACGCCCTCGCCAGGTCAGCCAGCGGCGGCGGCCCCGAGGCATTATCCCAGAGCAGATAGCTCGCCCCGGTGGCCCGCAGCCCGCGCAGATCATCCGCGCCGACCGGCCTGGAGATGTCCGCGCCCGCCGGCCAGTCCACCGCCGCCTGGGCGATAGCCGAGTACTTCGCCAGGGGCAGGCGCGCCGAGACCCGCGCGCCGAACGTGGCACCAACGGGCAGGCCAGCCGCAACCATCTGCGCCGCCGCCACCTCATCGGCGGGCTGACCGGCGATCACATAGCCCACGCCCCCGGCCCAGCCGCCCCATAGTACCACAACCAGGGCCAGGCCCACGCCGAGCAGCCCCCGCCCGCCCCCGGCCAGCCGCCAGGCCGCCCAGGCCGCCGCCGCCGCGTAGATCGGCGCCAGCGGCAGGAAGAAGCGCTGCAGCGTGAACGCCATGCTCACGGCTGCCCCGTAGATCAGGATCATACCAACGAGCGCGCGGGTCTGGAAAAAAATCTTGCCCTCTCCCAGATTATTTTTTTGTGGGATCTGGGCGGCTTCGTCACCCAAACCTAACAAGAGGCGAGCTTGAGGCAGCGCCCCAAACGTGAGTACCGCCCACGCCAGCAGCCCGCCCACCCCCAGCAAGTTCGCCGGCCAGCCCAGCAGTCGCAGTTGCGCGGCCCGCCCGAACTCGCTCGTGTCCTCGGCCCCGCTACCCAGGTAGCCCACAACGTTGTGCCACCAGTTACCCAGAAATCGCGCCGGGTCGCGCAGCACCACATCGGCCAGCCCCACGCTGTTCGGAGCCTCATCCCAGCGTCCCCAGTCCGTGCCCCCGTATACCGCCAGCCAGATATTCTTGGCCTGCTGGTTATATAGCGGGCTGCCCGCCTGCGCCGTGTTGATGATCAGCTGCGGCGCGGCCGCCAGCAGGAACCCGGCGGCGAACACCGCCGCCGCCCGCCGTCCGCCGCCACGCCAGTCCGCCGCCAGCAAAACCACCACCCCCCACGGCAGCAGCACCATCCCCAGGTGCCGCACCAAAAACGCCATCCCCCCAAACACCCCCGCACATAATAGGGGCGCAACTGTAGCCGACCTCGTCGGCTGCGGTTGCGCCCACACCGTCGCCGCCACACACAGGCTCACGCAGGCCGCAAACGGCATATCGCTGCCCACATAAAGCCCGTACTGGGCCACAAAGCCGCTCAGGGCCAGGGCGACCAAGGCCAGCAGCGCCGGGCCGGGCGGCAGCAGGGCGCGGGCCAGCCAGTAGCCCCCGGCCAGAAAGGCTGCCCCGCCCAGGCCCGCCAGCAGGCGCCCGGCCAGAAAGGCGTTGCCCCCAAACAGCGGGCGGGCCAGCCAGAGCAGCAGCGGATAGCCCAAGTTATAGAAGCCGTCGGCGCTCAACACCTCGGCCAGCGTCTCGCGCGTGGCGAAAACCCGAAAGTCATTCTCCACCCCCGGCCGCGCCAGCGTCAGGTGATCTTGGGCCGCCAGCAGCGTCGCCGCCAGCCACAGCCCGATCACGACGGCGGGGGCAACCACACTCAGCAGCGCCGGGGCGCGGGCGACAATCCCCGGCCCATAGCGCAGCGCCAGCAGCCCGGCCAGCCCCAGACACACCGCCGGCGGCAGTCCCCGCAGCGGATACGGATAGAGCGGCGGCTGGCCGTGGTACAGCAGCAGCCAGGCCAGTCCATACAGGCCAACCGCGCAGGCCAGGGCGGGCACCGCCCGCCCTGAAAAAATAGCCGCTTTTTTTCCTGGTTGCACCAGCAGCCAGATCATCGCCCCCACCAGCGCCGCATACGCCAACTGTGTCGGGTACGGCGTCACCGGCAGTCCGGCCACCTCGTAGCTCACCCGGTCAAGCAGCACGCCGACCGATCGGCCATCGGACAGAGTCATTGCCGGCATGACGCGCAGCTCTACAAAGAAGTCGCTGGCCTTGCGTACCCCCGAGCGCACCGGAAAGCTCAGTTCCTCCCAGTCCCCGCTGGCCTGAAGCTCACCGAGCAACTCGACACCATTCAGCAGCACGCGGATCTGTGGTGGCGGGCCAGTGGGCCGCCAGCCCCGCAGGCGCAGACGCACCGTGCCCGGCAATCCTGCCTGCGGGAAGAGCAGCGCCGAGCCAGCGGGCCGCGTCCAGCGGGCGCGGCCATCGGAGCCAGCCAGGTAGACCGCCGAGCCGCCAGGGGCATCGGCCCCCTCGGCTTCATCGAAGCCCTGGACGTAGGCCGCGTCATAGCCGCCAACATCAACCTCATGGCGGGCCGGGATCTGCGCGAGCATGGCGATCATGATGACGCAGGCCAGCGCCGCCGCCAGAGTTGCCACCAGGAACCCGACGACCGACCGCGCCGCACGAGGGGCGGGCCGGCCAATGTCTGGGCCTGCCGTCACGGGGTAGCAGTCGGCGCAGGCATCGGCGTTGGCTCAACCGCAACCGGCTCCTGCACCGGTAGCTCCCTCCTCGGTGCGGTGACCAGGGCGCGGTTCACCCAGCCGGTGCCGCTGTCGTCGGGGTTATTGATATATGACGCCGGATTCACCCTGTCGCTCAGCCGCACCAGATACCACTGACTATTGGCTGTGCGGGCCAAAAAGATCACCTCATCGCCCTGGTTCACCATGCCAATCGGTCGGTTGCTCGCGTTCGGCTGCGGGCGCACATTCGACACCTGCTGCACCGTGCCGGTGATCGTGCTCGTGGCCCCCAAAACACTCGTGGGTGCCGCAGATGCCGACGTCGGCTCAGCGACGACCATGCCAACGCCGGTGGGCTGCGGCGACAGGGTGGGGATCATCGTAGGCATCACCAGTTGCGGCAGCTGTGTCTGGCCAGGGATAATCTGGCCGAAGCGACCAAACTCATCGCGCGCCGTACTCACAACGCCAAAGGCCAGGGTCAGCGCCAAAATCATCAGTACCGAGGTCACTGCGGTTTTTACCAACTCAACGCTCTGTCCCCAGACACTGCGCTGGCTCAGTTGGTCAAGCGCGCTCTGGGCTGCACCTGCCACCGGCTCGCCCCAACTCGTACGCCCCTGGTCATTCTGCGCCACCCGGCGCAACTCGAAGATCGCGCGCACATCGCCGACGGTGGTCAGAGCGCGCACCGCACTCCAGCGCACATTGCTATTCGGGTGCTGGAGCGCGCCGATCAGCGACCCAGTCGCCCGCCCATCGCCGATCCGCCCAGCGGCGTCAGCGGCGCGGTAGGCCGTAAGCCAGGGCTGCTGCGGGCCGATCACATCGCAGATCAGCGGCACCGCCGGCCCGCCGATCTCCACCAACTCATCGACGGCCACCGCGTGCAGGGGGTGCGCCGTATCGCCGAGGGCGGCCACCAGGCCCGCGATCTGCTCGCGGGGCGGCGCAGGCCGACCGTTGCGGTAGGGCCCAGGTCGCCGCAGGCGACCGCTGGGCATGCGACGAGTCAGCCGCTCCAGCCCGCTGATCACCTGGCCGACCTGAGTCGTCCCACTTGCCGTGTGCTCCTTGGGCGGAGTCTCCTTACGGTCTGTCGTCATCAGGCTCCCGAAACATTCAACACATATGATGGACATTGCCAGCGTCGTTGGTAATGTCTACTCTGGATTAGTGTAGTAGCCAGCGCTGGAAGCGCGCCACAATCTGATCAAGCAGGGCGGCGGCGGCCGTGGCTTTCGGCTGTTGTGGCAGACTCGCCACGCCGCCCCGGTCGATCAGGGTCAGGGCGATCTCCGGCTGCCCGATGCTCAGCACCGCATCATTCGCCACAATCATATCCAGGCCCTTGCGCTCCAGCTTGCCCTGCGCGTTCGCCAGCAGATCATTCGTCTCGGCGGCGAAGCCCACCTTAAAGAACTCGCGGCGATCCGCTAGTCCCGCAACAAGATCGGGGTTCGGCACCAAATGCAGGGTCAGCCCCGCGTCGCCGCGCTTCTTAATCTTCTGCTCCGCAGCCTCGATCGGGCGAAAGTCCGCCACCGCCGCATTCATGATCAGCATATCCGCATCGGCCACGGCATCGGCGAGGGCAGACTGCATCTCCAACGCCGTCTCTACCCACACCAGCGCCACGGCGACCGGCGGCGTAATTGCGGTCGGCCCGCTGATCAACGTCACGCGGGCACCCAGATCGCGTGCGCGGGCGGCCAGCGCGTAGCCCATCTGGCCCGATGAGCGGTTGCCGATGTAGCGCACCGGGTCGATCGGCTCGTGGGTGCCCCCGGCGGTAATCACGACATGGTACCCGCCGAGCGGGCCGCTGCGGCCAAGCAGGGCGCGGATCGCACCCTCAAGGGTGTGCGGCTCAGGCATACGACCCTTGCCCACCACATGCTCGGCCATACGCCCCTCGTCTGGCTCCAACACCGTATAGCCGCGCCCGCGCAGGGTCGCCACATTCGCCACCGTGGCCGGGCTCGCGTACATCTGCGGGTTCATGGCCGGAGCCAGTAACACCGGCGCCCGCGTCGCCAGAATCGTCGTCGTCAGCAAATCATCGCTCATGCCGGCGGCGATCCGTGCGATCCGGTTGGCCGTCGCCGGAGCCACCACCACCACATCGGCCCGCGCACCCAGTGCCACGTGGCCCACCGCCCCGTTCTCCGGTAGCGCCCACATATCGCCGAGTACCGGACGGCCAGTGAGTGCCTGGAATGTGGCCGCGCCCACAAACCGCGTGGCGGCCTCGGTCATGATCACATCCACCTGCGCACCGGCCAGCGTCAGGTCACGGGCGAGTTGCGCCACCTTGTAGGCCGCAATACTCCCGCAGACCCCGAGTACGATCTTCTTACCATCAAGGATGTCCATAGAGGTATCCATGGCCTCTGTTCTACCGCAAACCGCGCCGGCATTGTAGCATAAAGGCTAGGCTCCATCGCTCACCCGCAAGGCGACGAAGACGGACGAACTCCCTGTCGGGCCAGGAAGGCACGCCTCGTTTGGATGCGCCGCATGCCTGTATTGTACACCGTCTGCCTCCACATACGGAGGTGGCATCGGCATCGGCCCAGGTCTGGTGCAGCGTCCCTTGGGTCAGGCCGAGGCGCATACCGCAGCGCGGGATCACTCCTGGATGTGATCCGCGAGCGACGGGGTGGTGGCCGGATGCAAGTACCGATCACGGAGATAGTGATACCGCCGCACACCAAGTTTGGCGGCGGTGGCCGCGAGCGTCTGGAAGGTGTCCCACGCCTGCGCGCCGGCCCGCGATTGGGGGCCGAAACTGACATCGCGGTTGCGCACCCGTCGGCGGGCCGCCAACTCCATGGCATTGTGATGCAGCGGCAAATCAGGATGATCGCGCACCGCCAGGAGGAGATCGCGATGATGGGCGGTTTTGGCGATCCGGGCGTCGAGGTCATCGTAGCCCGTGCGTTGGGCCACCAGAACGTCAAAGGCCGTCTGGATGCGGGTGCGTGTTCAGTCGGCTACCGGCGGCATCCCGGTGGGCGATCAGTTCTGCTGCGGTCAGGGTTTGCTCCCACGGCAGCCCCTGCACCAGGCGCTGCTGGAAGGCGGGGCGCAGGGTGGTTTCGGCCATCCCGGCGAGGGCATCGGCGTTGAGCAGAAAGACCAGTTCCGCCTGCCAGCGCACGCGATACACGCGCAAGACCGCCTCCGCAGGCCAGCGCCGTGCCGGCAGGAGGGCAGTTCCTCCGGCAGTTGGATCGTGAACGGGATCGTGGGAGAGTCCATCACACACCTTTTTGTGGGTTTTCGGTTGTTGATACTCCGATGATACACGCAAAAAGGTGTGTCTGCTTTGGACGCCTGCTTGACTTTGCTCATGCCCTGATTCTCACCCAATATGGTATGGACGGCGTAATTATTTTTCGTTATACTACCTTTGTGACCGATACGACCCGTCGCGATGAGCCCCAGGCGTAGCGCGATCCGTGGAAAGGAACCTGACATGATCGTAGCACTTACTGTCATCCTCACCCTGATGCTGGCCCTTACAGTTGCCGCCACGCTGCTCAAGGCCGAGCCAGTTCCGGTGCGCATCCGTATCGATGATGTAGAGCGTCTACGCCGTCGCCGCTGACCGTCAGGTTCTACGCCAAGGCTTCTTTGGCTTTCCTCGCAATACTCTTCGGCGCGGCCACTATTTGGCCGCGCCGTTTTTTTTACGGAAATAGCCGGTAGCGCTCAGGCGCTTTAGGCTCGTTTCAGATCCAGCGACTCCCGCTTGACAGTGCGAGGAATGACTTTATGTCCACGGCGATTGAGACGATTGGGCTAACCCGGCGCTACGGTCGGATGCTGGCCCTCGACAACCTCAGCCTGAGCGTCGCACAGGGCAGCATTTACGGATTCATCGGCCCGAACGGTGCCGGGAAGACCACCACCCTGCGTATGCTCGCTGGCATGCTTGAACCCAGCTCCGGCGAGATCCGTCTGATGGGCCAGCCCCAGCGCCAGGGCAGCGCCCAGCGCCTCGTCGGCTACATGCCCGATGTCTCCGGCGTCTACGACGATCTGCGGGTCTGGGAATATCTCGATTTTTTCGCCCGCTGCTACGGCATGGACGCCGCGCAGCGGCGGCGCACCGTGGGAGATCTGCTCGACCTCGTGGATCTCAGCGCCAAGCGTGAAACCTTTGTGCAGAGCCTCTCGCGCGGTATGCAGCAGCGGCTCTCGCTGGCCCACGCGCTGGTACACAACCCGCCGGTGTTGCTGCTCGACGAGCCGGCCAGCGGACTCGACCCGCGTGGCCGCGTGGAACTGCGCGAACTGCTGCGCACCCTGCGCGATCTGGGCAAAACGGTACTGCTCAGTTCGCATATCCTCAGCGAACTGGCCGAGATCTGCACCGAGATCGGGATCATCGAGAGCGGGCGGATGCTGGTAAGTGGCCCGGTGAATGTGGTACGGCAACAGCTTCAGGGCGGCGCGAATCTGCGCATCCGGGTGATGCGCGATGTGCCGGCGGCGGCGGCGGTGCTACAGACGCTGATGGTGGGCGGCACGGGTGCGGCGGGCCTGCCGACGATCCGCAGCTTGCATATCGACCCGAGCGACCCACGGGCCATCCTGGTGGATGCCGAGTCCATGGGCGAGGATCAGCATGCCGCGCTGCTCGCCCACCTGGTGTCCAGCGGCGTTGCCGTCAGCGAGTTCCGCGCCCATGCCGAGAACCTTGAAGATCTGTTCCTGCGCCTCACGGCGGGTTGATATGGTTGATATGGTTGATATAATCGTACAATGCCGGGTCTTGGCGGTGTAGCCGCCAAGACCCGGCATTGTACGTACGGTACGAGCGCCTAGAAGAGCGAGCGCAGCACGCCGACGACGCGGCCCTGGATTCGCACATTGTCCGACGTTGTGAAGATCGGCTGCATGGTGCTGTTCGCCGGCTGGAGCCGGACGTGCAGCCCTTCCTGGTAGAACTTCTTCAGTGTGACCGCGTTCTCGTCCACGAGCATCGCCGCGACCATATCGCCGTTGTTGGCCGTCTCCTGGCGGCGCAGCAGCACGATATCCCCGTCATCGATCAGGGCGTCGATCATCGACAGGCCGCGCACCCTCAGGGCGTAGACATCTTTGAGCTTGTCGGCAGTGGCCAGGTCGAGCGGTACCTCCACCTTCTCTGCGCTCCCGATGTCCACCTGCTCCGGGTCGGGCAGGGGCTGGCCGGCCGTGATCGTGCCCAGCAGCGGTACCTGATGGGACGTGCTGGCCACCACCGGATTGAGACTCTTCGGGAGGGTGATCCCACGCGAGACCTTGCCCTGGCGGTTGATCTTGCCCTTTTCCTGCAGCGCCTTCAGGTTGTAGGCGACCACCGAGGTGGACGAGATCTTCAGGTCGGTCTGGATGTCGCGGATCGCTGGCCAATACCCGTGCTTCGCGAAAAACTCCTCGATGTAGTGGAGTATCTTATCCTGGCGCACGGAAAGACCATCTGCAGTTCGCATAGCCCCTAATCCTTTCATAGACCGCAGCCAGAACGGCTAGCGGCAACACGTACACTAGACAGTCATCAGCGTGAGCTTAACGTCTAGACTTCAGAACAGCCCGCTGATGTGTACCGCATATCAGCAGGCCAGAACGTATGTGGTAATCATTATAGCAAGCAAACACTTGTGCTGTCAAGTGTTACTTTTAGCCGCCGTGCTACAATAAGCCTATGGAGTACGGTATTGGCGTCGATCTTGGGGGGACTCAGCTACGCGCAGCACTGGTCGCCGCAGATGGCACCATCATTGCCCACGAGCGCACGCGCAGCGGGATCGAGTCGGGGCCGACGGCGGTGATCGCG
>SESH01042372.1_pt1 | contig 10711 bp, 9 predicted proteins | sample 3171561 | NCBI WGS metagenome assembly SESH01 (sample SAMN10866947, study PRJNA518727) | freshwater metagenome | biome: subpolar coniferous forest; feature: holomictic lake; material: water; isolation source: holomictic Lake 442 2011 16.5 m and 2014 13 m | place: Canada: near Kenora, Ontario
AGACTTGTGTGTAATGGCATGAGCATGGGAAGGTTAGTGGAAATGTGCGCCAGCGAACAGAGTTGCTTTCAATAAATCCGTATCCTCAATACTCCCTAACCTCAATACTCCCTAACTTTCACCCAACTCAAAAGAGAATAGATTATGATTATGAATCCATCACAATTTCGTCTGTTTACCGGATTATCAATCTGCACATCGCTGCTAGCGTGGTCATGCTTATCTACAGTGCTTGCGCAGGAAACCCTAATCCCACTTGAGACTCAAAAAAAGCAGATCAAGCTCGATAGGCAGCAGCTCGATCTGGATAAGAAGCAATTGGAGTTGCAACGCAAACAACTGCAGATCGAGGAAGCCACCCGCAAGGAGCTTCAGGTAAAGGAAAACGAAAACGCCGTCACCATGAAACTCGAAGGCGACGTGGTTTTTGATTTCGGTAAATTCGAGATCAAGTCCGAAGCGGAGCAAACTCTCGACAAGGTCGGGACAGTGATAGCACAGTTTCCCGAGGGCAAGGTACTCATCGAAGGACACACCGATTCCAAAGGCTCGCAGAGAGCAAACTACGAGCTTTCAAAACGGCGCGCCCAGGCAGTCAAAGACTGGCTGGTTAGAAAGAAAGGTGTTGCTGTATCTAGCATCACGACCAGTGGCTTCGGTGAGACGAAGCCCGTTGATGCGAACACCAACCCCGACGGTAGCGACAATCCGCAAGGTCAGCAGCAGAACCGGCGCGTCGAGATCACGGTTGAAAAGAATTGAGGGCTATCCGTTTAACCCACGACACTCTCAGCCACTGATCGGAAGCTGCCGAAATTCCGGTTCACCCGATTGCAATGAAATTGGCCTAAACGGAACTGATTCTTAGGCGTTCATGCGTCGTTTCAGAAAGAGCCGCACCCAATCAACCGAAAGGCCTAAAATTAAAAACCGGATTGAAGAGAAACCACCCGGCGATAGATTTCCTCATATTTGCGGGCCCTGGCCGTCCAGCTATTGTCCTGACGCATGCCGGTGATGGCAATCTGACGCCAGTGATCCGTTGAATACCGCCAATACTGATAGGCTCTATCCACCGCCTGCCACAGGCCGGAGGGATCCGCAAACTCAAAGACGAAACCCGAGGCACTGTGATTGGCCAGGTTGTTGAAGCTGGCGTCCACAACCGTATCGGCCAACCCGCCGGTGCGCCGGACGATCGGCACCGCGCCATAACGCAGGCTATAGAGCTGGTTGAGTCCGCAGGGTTCGTAACGGGACGGCATGAGAAAGCTGTCGCAGCCGGCCTCGATGCGGTGAGCCTTGCCCTCGTCATAGCCGGCAAAGACACCCACCCGGCCGGGATGCCGCGATTGGGCATCGAGCAGAGCCTCCTCGAACCCCGCCTCGCCAGACCCGAGAAAAACCATCTGAATATCCTGTCGCTCCATCAGGCCCGGCAGGATTTGCAGGATCAGATCGATGCCCTTTTGTTCGATGAGCCGGCCGATATAGCCCAGCAACAAGACATGATGGGATTCTGGCAACCCGAATTCCCGCTGGAGTGCCCGCTTGTTTTCAAAACGCTCGCTAAAACGCTCAATGTCGTAAGGATGCACCAGGTAGGGGTCGGTCGCCGGGTTCCACACATCATGATCGATGCCGTTGAGGATGCCCTCGAAACGGTTGCCCAGATGACGGAACAGGCCCTCTAGCCCGTAGCCCAGTGTTGAATAGCGGATCTCGCTCGCATAGGTGGGACTGACGGTGGTGACAAAATCGGAGCAATGGATGCCCCCCTTGATAAAGGACATGCGGCCAAAGAATTCCAGACCATCGATAGACCAGAGATAGCGAGGCAGGTGAAGCCGCTGAAAGGTCGCGGCATCGAAGATCCCCTGATAGGAAAGATTATGTACCGTAAACAGCGTGGCAGGCCGGTTCCGGTGACTGGCTAAAAGTGGGGCGATCAGCCCGGTTTGCCAATCGTTGGAATGCACTAGATCGGGGCAAAAAAACGCCTCGCCCTGATCCCGATGAGAAAGTGCCACCACCGCCTGGGCAAAGAGCGCGAAGCGGTCGGGGTTATCGCCCCAGTCCCGGCCACTCATGTCGGTATAGGGATTACCCCCCCGGTCGAAATAGTTGGGGGCATCGACCAGATAGACCGGCATACCCTCGGTCGTCTGGCCCAGCAGAATGCGGGCCATGGCGTTCAAGGCCGGGGGTTCCAGCCTCATCACCTCCTGGGTGGGCCCCAACCGCTCCAGGGCCTGTGGATAGGCCGGCAGAATCAGACGGACATCGTGGCCCAAGATCCTGAGGGCTGCCGGCAGGGCGGCGGAGACATCGGCCAGACCTCCCGTCTTGACGAGTGGAAAGACCTCGGAGGTGGCAAACAGAATGCGCAAGGGGCGGTGGAGAGAATGGCTGGATGGTTCCATAAATCTGATACAAGGCCAGAGAATGTGGGAAAATCCCTCATAGTATCCCTCAAGCCCTGGTTTGGAGAAACAATCCATGTTTGAACCTTGCACCCTGGTGATTTTTGGATCCACGGGCAACCTGGCTCGCCACAAGCTGATGCCAGCCCTCTATCACCTGGAGGCGGCTGCTCGGTTACCCGCTGACATGCGGATCATCGGTTTTGGACGGCGTGACTGGAGCCATGGGGATTGGCGCCGTGAGGTCGCAGAGTCCTTGAAGGGTGAAACGCGAGATGAGCTGATCGGGGAGGTTCTGGCACGATTGTCCGAACGCCTCCATTTTGTGCGGGGAGACATTGACGATCCCCAGAGTTTTACGGCCATGGCCAGCCTGTTGATGGCGTCCAGCGATTTTCCCCGCCATCATGTGTTTTACATGGCCGTGGCCCCGGGGCAATATGGAGCGATTGCCGGGCATCTGGCCCGGCTTGGCCTCAACCGGGAGGATCGGGGTTGGTCCCGGCTCGTCGTGGAAAAGCCTTTCGGCTACGACCTGGAAAGTGCCCAGATCCTTGACCAGGCGCTTTACCGGCATTTTAGGGAAGACCAGATTTATCGCATCGACCACTATCTGGGTAAAAACACGGTTCAGAACGTGCTGGTGTTTCGCTTCGCCAACCTGATGCTGGAACCCTTGTGGAATCGCAACTACATCGATCACGTCCAGATCAGCCATGCCGAAACCCGTGGCATCGAGGAACGCGCGGCTTTTTACGATGGCGTGGGGGCGCTACGCGACATGATTCAGAGCCATCTGCTCCAGGTACTCACCTTGGTGGCCATGGAGCCGCCAGCAAGTCTCGACGCCCAGTCCCTGCGTGACGAGAAGGTCAAGGTGCTGCGCTCGATTCGTCCGATCCCAAAACCCGCCGTGCATGCCCATGCCTTTCGCGCCCAGTACCGGGCCGGGACGATCCAGGGCGAGAAGGTGCCTGGTTATCAGCAAGAGCCCAAGGTGCCCGCCGGCAGCACTACGGAAACCTTCGCGGCGCTGAAACTCTACATTGACAACTGGCGCTGGCGGGGGGTGCCGTTTTATCTTCGCACCGGCAAGCGTTTGGCGGAATCCATTGCCACCATCAGCATCCGCTTTCGTCATCCCCCCCAACAGCTATTCCGTGAAACCCCCATCGACCGGCTGCCCCCGAATTGGCTGTTGATGACGCTTCAGCCCCATGAATGCCTGCGCCTGGAACTTCAGATCAAAGATCCGGGGTTGGAGATGCGCGCCCACACCACCCGTCTCGACGCCGGCATGTGCAGTCTCCGGGACACCCCCATTGACGCCTACGAGGCTCTGTTGCTGGATGTGATGGAGGGCGATCATACCCTGTTCCTGCGCTCCGACGAGGTCGATTGGGCCTGGCGGGTGGTCGACCCGATCATGAAGGTCTGGGCTGTCGAAAGGGAGTTCATTCATACCTATCCGGCGGGGAGCTGGGGCCCATTGGAGGCCAACCGGCTGTTCGACCGGGATGATCAGAACTGGCGTAACCAGATGGATGGTGACGAGGGAGAAGTACCATGACCCGCTTAACCGACCGGCCTGAATGGGCAGCCCTGGCACAGCATTGGCAAAAGATGGCCGAGGTTCATTTGCGGGATCTGTTCCGGGACGATCCGGCGCGCTTTCCGCGCCTGACCGGACAGGCTGCTGGGTTATTTGTGGATTATTCTAAACATCGCGTCACCGATGAGACCCTGCGGCGCTTGTTTGACCTGGCCCGGGCGGTCGATCTGCCGGGCTGGATTGGCAAGATGTTTGCCGGCGAGCGAATCAATTTCACCGAAAACCGCGCCGTGCTGCATGTGGCGCTGCGATCAACCCGGCCCGTTGACCTGGATGGCCAGGATGTCACCGGGGATGTCCAGCGGGTGTTGGCGCAGATGGCGGGTTTTGTTGGGGCGGTGCGTTCGGGTGCCTGGCGGGGTTTTACGCGCCAAGCCATCCGGGATGTCGTAAACATCGGGATCGGTGGCTCGAATCTCGGCCCCCTGATGGTCTGCGAGGCCTTAAAACCCTACCAATCGGGCTTGCGGATGCATTTTGTCTCCAACGTCGATCCCAGCCATCTCGTTGAAACTTTGCGGCCGCTAGATCCCGCAACCACCCTGTTCGTGATTGCATCCAAAACCTTCACAACCTGGGAAACCCTCACCAACGCCCAGGCAGCACGGGCCTGGACACTCGCCAGCCTCGGCGACGAGCGAGCCATCGAGCGGCATTTTGTGGCGGTTTCGACCAACGCCCAGGCCGTCCGCCAGTTCGGCATTGGCCTTGAACAGATGTTCGAGTTCTGGGACTGGGTAGGCGGCCGCTATTCCCTCTGGTCGGCGGTCGGCTTGCCGATTGCCCTGGCGGTGGGCATGGAGCATTTTAGACAGTTGCTGGCGGGGGCCGAGGCGATGGATCGGCATTTCGCCGAAACCCCACTGGAGCGTAACTTGCCGGTGATTCTCGGGCTGATTGGACTCTGGTACGTCAATTTTGCGGGTGCCCGCACCCAGGCCATTCTGCCCTACGATCAATTTTTAAAATACCTGCCGGCCTATTTGCAACAGGGCGACATGGAAAGCAACGGCAAGCGGGTAACCCGCGACGGGACTCCGGTGAATTACCACACCGGGCCCGTGATCTGGGGCGAGCCGGGCACCGACGGTCAGCACGCCTTTTACCAGCTAATCCATCAGGGTACCGAGCTGATCCCTGCGGATTTTATTGCCTCGGCCCACAGCCATTGCGAACAGGGCGATCAGCAGGACGCCTTGCTGGCCAATTTCCTCGCCCAAACCGAGGCGCTGATGGTGGGTCGCACCCGCGCCGAGGCCGAAGCCGAGCTTCGGGCCAAGGGCTTGTCTGGCACGGCGCTGGCTATGATGGCCGCTCATAAGACGTTTCCCGGCAATCGCCCGACCACCAGCATTCTGATGGAACGCCTCACGCCCGAGACCCTGGGGGCACTGATCGCCCTCTATGAACACCGCATCTTCGTCCAGGGGGTGCTATGGGGGATCAATTCATTCGATCAATGGGGCGTGGAACTTGGCAAACAACTGGCGGGGGTGATTTTTGAGGAACTCAAAAATCCCGTCGTCACCCAGTCTCATGATCGCTCGACTCAGGGGCTTATCGACTGGCTACGGACGCGGCGGACGAATCGCCCATCGTGATCGATACGCTGACTAGCCTGCTGCTTTACTGCCGGGCCGGGTTTGAGGGGGAGTGCGCCGCCGAGATCCAGGCGGTGGCAGGGGCGCTGGGGGTGAGCGGCTACTGCCGTACCCGGCCCGGGAGCGCCTTTGTGGAGTTCGTGGTACCGGAACCCGGGGCGGCGTGGCGTCTGGCACAAGAACTGCCGTGGAATTCGCTGGTCTTCGCCCGCCAGATGGTCGCGGCACGGCACCTGCCGCCGTTGCCCACCGCGGATCGCATCACCCCGCTGCTTGCGATACTCGCCGGGCAATGCGTTTCCGCCGTCTCGGTGGAGAGCGCCGACACCAACGAGGCAAAAGAACTGCTCACCTTCGCCCGCCAATTCTCCAAACCTCTTGCCTCCGCGCTGCGCGGCAAGGGGTTGCTGCGCGAGAGCGATGTGGCGCTGCCCCACCTTCACCTCTTATTTCTTGACAGCACCGACGCCTTCATCGGCCTCGCCGATCCGCGCAACAGTTCCCCCTGGTTCATGGGTATCCCACGCCTGCGCTTCCCGCGCGGTGCCCCTAGCCGCTCGGCTCTCAAGCTCGAAGAGGCGTTCTACTTCTTTCTCGGCGACGAACGCGAAAAGCGCCTGTGCCCCGGCATGTGTGCCGTCGATCTGGGCGCTGCTCCCGGCGGCTGGACTCGCCTGCTGGTCAACCACCACCTCCACGTCACCGCCGTCGACAATGGCCCTCTCGACCCGGGACTTTACGACACCGGCCTGGTCGACCATCGCCGCGAAGATGGCTTTGGCTACCGACCCGCCAAGCCGGTCGACTGGCTGGTCTGCGACTTGCTCGAACAACCCATCCGCGTGGCCCGGCTCATCGCCGACTGGGCCACCGCCGGTGCCTGCTGCGCTGCCATGTTCAACCTCAAGCTACCGATGAAGCGGCGCTGGCAAGAAGTGGAGCGCTGCCGGGAGTTGATCGAGGAGCGCCTGACCGCCGCGCATCTGCGGCACCGGCTGGCACTGCGCCAGCTCTACCACGACCGCGAAGAGGTCACGGGGTATCTGGCGTTGAGTGGATTCCCGGGCCACCCTAATGTATTAAATTCACCCCGCCACCATTCAAAAAATCTCGTTGTTGACTACAATTTCAAGGAATTGATTTAAGGTCGTGTACAAAAGGCGTCCTGTGATGGGAACATCGGTGGAACGAGTCAACATGACACAAGCATGTGAATCCGTGGCGGCGTTGTCCCGCCAGTATTGTGCCTTGATTGAAGGTTGTCAGGTGGCTGATCCGCGCTGGCTGGCGTCCCTGGTCGGCCTGTTGATGCGGCTCGATGCCGCTGTTTTGATCTCGGGTCATGAGGGGGCCCGGGCCCGGACGGAAACGCCACCAGATCCCAATCTCGATGCGCGTTTTGAACTATTTGCAGAACTTCTGGCCTTGTTGGGGGAAAATGACGGCTATTGGCAGCCTTTTGATCAGGCCGGCGATTTCCACACCATGACTGGCAGCCTGGCCGATGATCTCACCGATATTTATTGCGAACTCAAACAGGCACTAGCCCTGTGGGAAACCCGGCCAGAGCGGGCGCTGTCTGATCTTTGTTTCAGTTATTACCGGCATTGGGGCCAGCATCTCAAGGATGCCAAGCACCATCTTGAGGCTCTGGTGCCGTCGCATCGCATGCCGTCTCGCCCTCGGCAGAGTCAGTCCGGGTGGCGGCCGGTGGCTGTGGTCGGCTAGAATTGAACCCATTGCCCCATCGTTGACTGACTGACTTTGTTTCGATTGTTTAGATTATTTTGGAGAATCTTTTTATGAGTGTTGCATTAACCCAAAGCGATATCCGACTGACCTCCCCGGCCCAGATCAAGATGGCCGAACTGCTCACCCAGGTCGAAGACAATGTTCAGGGGGTGCGGGTATTTGCCAGCCCCGGCGGTTGCAGTGGCATGAGTTTCGGCATGACCTTCACAGATTGCATCAACCCCGACGACGGGGTGCTGGATTACCAGCAGTTCAAGGTGGTGGTTGACGAAGACACCATTGGTTATTTACGGGGCGTGGAGATTGACTTTGTCGACCGCGGCAATGGCGGTGCCAGCTTTGTTTTCAACAACCTGCCCTCATCCGGCAGTAGCGGCGGCTGTAGCAGTGGCGGCTGTGGGGGTGGCGGCGGCGGCTGTTCCTGACGTGAGAGACGTCCCTATCTGATATCACTGATATCAACGGGGGGCCTGAGGCCCCCTGGTCGTTTCTGAAGCCATGTCTCCTCCCCCGATCCGGGAATTGCCCGAACCGCGCGCCATCCTGCTGGTGCGCCTCAGTGCCATTGGCGACATTGTCATGGCCTCCGGGTTGCCAACGGCCCTGCGCCACCGCTACCCGGCGGCCCGCATCGAGTGGCTGGTGCAAAGCGAACTGGCACCCCTGGTGCGGCATCATCCCGGTCTCGATGGCGTGATCGCCTGGCCGCGCCGGCATTGGGCCGAACTGCGAAAGGCCGGTCACTACCGGATATGGTTTGATGAGATAAGCCAGTTCCGGTCAGCCTTAAAAAAACCCCGATTTGATTGGGCACTGGATCTCCAGGGGTTGCTCAAGAGCGGCGTTCTGACTGGGATGAGCCAGGCCCCGGTGCGGATCGGTCTGGGTTCGCGGGAGGGCTCGGCGTGGCTGATGACCCATGTCGAACCGCGAGCGGGAGACCCCCGGGTCTTTGCCTCGGAATACCGCTATCTGGCCGAGCGATTGGGGCTGGCGGCGGACGAGATGGCACCTCGGGTCGGTATCCCCGAAACGGATCGCCAGGGGTGGGCCGCGCAGCGTCAACAGGGTCAAAAGGGCCAAAAAGAGGATCTCGCAGGGTCCTACTGGGTGCTGTGTCCCTTTACCACCCGGCCACAAAAGCACTGGTTTTTAGCCGAGTGGCGATCGCTCATGACACAACTTGGGGCGCGTTGGGGACGATCCATGGTGATTCTCGGGGGGCCAGGGGATCGCGACGCAGCGGCGATACTGGCCGAGGGGATGCCACAGGTGGTAAATCTCGCCGGGCAGACCTCCCTGACCCAAGCCGCAGCGGTCATCGAACAGGCCGCCGGAGTGATCGGGGTTGATACCGGCCTGAGTCACATGGGGCTGGCCTTTCAGCGGCCCACGGTGTTGCTCTTTGGTGCCACCCGGCCCTATCTGGAGACCGGATTGCCGCAGGCGCGGGTGTTGTATCACCGTCGGCCCTGTTCACCCTGCCGGCGTCGACCGACCTGTGGGGGGGCCTATTCCTGCATGGCGGCGATTACCCCTGGAGAAGTCCTAAAAACCCTGGATCTGGCCGTGGCTGCCGCATGAGGGTGCTGCATGTCGAAGCCGGCCGCCATCTCTATGGGGGTGCCCAGCAGGTGCTGTATCTGCTGGAAGGTTTTAATAATAAGCATCGCGGGGTGGAAAGCTTCCTGGCCTGTCCACCCGATGCCGCGCTCGCCGAGCCCGCCCGCCGTTTCGTGGCCGAAATCATTCCCCTGCCGATGAGCGATACTCAAGTGGCGCTGGCCGGACGGCTGGCGGCCGTCATCCGCCGTTGCCGCCCGGATCTGCTGCATCTTCATTCCCGGCGCGGGGCGGATCTGTGGGGCGGACTGGCGGCACGATTGACCGGAGTGCCAGTGGTGCTGTCGCGGCGGGTCGACAACCCCGAGCCACGCCTCTGGGTGGCCCTGAAATACCGGCTATACGACCGGATCATCAGCATCTCGGAGGCCATCCGCCAAGTGCTGATTGCGGAAGGCGTGGCACCCCAGCGGGTGGTTTGTGTCCGGAGCGCCCTGGAGGCCGCGCCCTTTCAGGCCCCGCGTGACCGCCGGCTATTTGCTGCCGCCTTTGGCATTCCCGAGGAGGCTTTGGTGATCGGCATGATCGCCCAGCTCATCGAGCGCAAGGGGCATCGTCTGCTCCTGGCTGCGCTGCCTGCGGTGCTGGCGCGTTTTCCGGGCCTTCGGGTGGTGTGCTTTGGGCAGGGGCCTTTACAAAAAATTCTCGAACGCGAAACCGGACGGCGGGGGCTCACCTCGGTGGTGCATTGGGCGGGTTTTAGATCCGATCTGGCGGACTTTCTGCCTGGCCTGGATCTTCTCGTCCACCCGGCGTGGCGGGAGGGTTTGGGGATTGCGCTGCTCCAGGCGGCGGCCGCCGGGGTGCCGATCATCGCCAGCCGGGCCGGTGGTATGCCCGAGGCGGTGCGGGAGGGCGAGAACGGCCGGCTGATTCCGCCGGGGGATGCCACAGCCCTGGCCACTGCCATGATCGACCTGCTGGCCGACGAGGCATTGCGTCGGCGCTTGGGGGAGGGAGGCCGCCAGCTCATTGCCCGCGAGTTCTCGGTAGACCGGATGGTCGAGGGCAATCTGGCGGTCTACCAGACGGTGCTGGCCCAAGCGAGGGAGGGCGGTGAGCCATGATGAAAACCCTGCATCTGATCGGCAGCCGCACGCTGGGTGGCGCGGAACGTTGGTGTTTTAGGCTCACCCAGGCGCTTCACGAACAGGGCGAAGCCGTGGGGATCGGGATTCGTCAGGGCTCCGAGCTGGCCCAGCTTCCCTGGGGAGACAGGGCGGTGACACCCTTGCCGCTCCTCACCGTCTGGGATCCCTGGTCGCGTTGGGCGGTGGCCCGCTGGATTCGCCGGGAACGCCCGGCCCTGGTTCAGACCTACATGGGCCGGGCCACTCGCCTGACCCGCCTGGATTCCCGGCGCGGCCCGGTGCATCTGGCGCGTCTGGGGGGCTATTACAAGCTGGACGGCTACCGCCATGCCCACGCCTGGGTCGCCAATACCCGGGGACTGTGCGATTACCTGATCGAACAGGGATTTCCCCGGCGTCGGGTGTTTCATCTCTACAATTTTGCCGATGCCCCGCGCCCGGTCGGGGAGGAAGAACGGGCGGCCTTGCGGAAAACGCTGGGGGCTGGGGACGACTGGCTGTTGCTGACACCGGGGCGCTTTGTGCCGGTCAAGGGTCACCGCTATTTGCTAGAAGCCCTGGCGCGGCTCCCACCCGTGATCGGGGGACGGCGCTGGCGGCTGATCCTGC
>SESH01003547.1_pt1 | contig 10709 bp, 7 predicted proteins | sample 3171561 | NCBI WGS metagenome assembly SESH01 (sample SAMN10866947, study PRJNA518727) | freshwater metagenome | biome: subpolar coniferous forest; feature: holomictic lake; material: water; isolation source: holomictic Lake 442 2011 16.5 m and 2014 13 m | place: Canada: near Kenora, Ontario
CAGCTGCCTGCGCATCAAGCTTGTTAAACCATGTCTTGTACGGATTGTCACCGTCACCTCGAATGTATTCCTCAATTTTCAACTTCATGTCTTAATGGTAACATAAAGGTTACTGTTTTCAAAAGGGTGAACAAGTTACGCTGATACTCTGGCTTCTTCAGTGGCACGGGCCACTGCCTGACTGCAATGGGGGATTGAATGGTTTCATGGATTTGGGATATTCTTATTCATCCCGATACACCGTTACGATTTTTATTCTTCAGCCACGGCAGTCAGCGGGCAAGTACTGTGACGGTATGGTGGTGCCATCCTGAGGGCTGCCACAGCGCCAGGCAAAGATGGACTTACGCACATCGCCCGTTCCTAACACCGTGTTGGCATCGGCCATTGGCACCAGTGTGAGTGTGCTGGTGGTCGGTGACAACTCTCGTAATGATCTGAAATCGAGTGTCACCGTGATGGAACCGGCATGACCCACTGCGATGGACTTGAGATGTCTGGATATTTTGTCCCCGGATGACGCGCCACCATCACAGCCAAACAAGGACGTTGAAAGCGCATTGGCCGACGTGTTTTGGATGATTTTGCTGACATCCGCACGACAGGCATTGACCGACAACATCACTTCATCCAGTTGGGTGCGAACTTGATAATTCTTTTACGACGGCTTGAGCAAACCATAGGCGACCGCGCCAAGTAATGCAACACCGGTCACCCCTGCGACAGCCCACTGGGTTTTGCTACATTTTTTTGACAACACTGACTCATAAAAACTCCAAAAAATCTAACGTAAAATACATCAAAAAACATAGCGCCACTCCTGTGGCGTGTTTTGTCATTTAGGGTGGCAAAACTGGCATGAAAGTTAGCGGGTCAAACAGGCATCAAATTTAGTTTCCACTATTTTCATTGGAAGTTTGCATGACACCCAATCGAACGGTTTGGGTTTGGGCTTTTTCAATGATGTCAAAAAACATCTGGCATGCGTGCTGCGCCGCGAACAGGCTTTCCAAAAATGTTTGGGCATCATGCAGATATTCGTGTACCAATGCGTTGCGCAGTTTACGGGCTGCAATAAATGCATCTGCACTGACAAGCAAGTCTGTTTTTTCGGCTAATGACAGTGCGTCGAGCAGTGTTTTACTGTTTTCACCGACCAAAGCAGCCATACTCGGCAGCAGTTTCTCTCCCAAATGGTCTTGCAGCCTGCCAAAGCGGCTGACAAAAGCCTCCACTTTTTCTGCAACTTCAGGCTGGTGGCTCAAGTTTTGCACCCAGTCAAGATCAATAGGTAGTGCAAACAGGGTGGTTTGGCTGTAGCGCAGATGCTTGGCCTCTTTGCGGGCCAAATCAAGTGCAAGTCGCACTGCGGGTGCATGTTCTTGCAGATACTGAATGCTCATAACTGGATGCCGGTTTGTCGTGCAATTTCTAGCACGGGGGCTGCTGGTGTGGCGGGGTCTCTCAGGAGAATATCAATTTTGCGGTCACCCAGCTTTCGAATCAGCGAGACATAGAGTTGCCCGATCAGGGTGGCACGGTTACTCACTGGTTGGTCGGTTTCAAAAAGCAGATCAATGTCGCCGCCTTTTTTTGCGTCATCAATGCGCGAACCAAAAAGAATCACCCGTGCGTCATCGCCAAGCACCGTTTGGGCTGTTTGCTTGATGCTTTTGATTTGGTCTGGGGTAAGGCGCATGGTGTCAGGGCGATAGATTCAGGTTGAGTGGCATGGTGAAAATTCGTTTTAGCTATCGTTGCAATCGTTCCCATGCATCTGCGTGGGAATGTGGTTTGATATAACTGACGTACGACGTTGTTGACTCTAGATATTTTGTATTGACGCTCTCACGCAAAGAGCATGAGGGCGATTAAACGCATCAGCCACGGCAGTCAGTGGACAAGTACTGTGACTGAACGGTGGTGCCATCCTGAGGACTGCAACAGCGCCAGACAAAGATGGCCTTACGCACATCGCCCGTTCCCAACACCGTTTTGGCGTTAGCCAGTGGCACCAGTGTGAATGAGCTGGTGGTCGGTGACAACTCTGGCAATGGACGGTAATCCAGCCCGTAGCCTGGATAAATTGCACCGGAATCCAGGGTGTTCATGTTTGAAATCCCCGTATTCCGCTTCGATTCATACGGGCTACAGGTTCGTTGTCTCTCATTAAATAATCGACTTGCAACAACGCAGTACACCCGAATCAACTAGAACCAATGGCGAAAATTATTTCATCAATTGGGGTCGGTACAAACCGTACCTTTGCTGCCAAAAGGGCTAACGATATTGGCCGGCGAACTTTCACTCTTTACGTCGGCAACAAGCATTTCTAAGTCGTAGTTATGAACTTTTTTGGATTCTGTCCCACCTACCAAAGATTTGGCCGTGATCTCAGTTTTAACCCATGCAGCATAACTTTTTGCGTAGCGTACTGCAAAGGTGGCAAATCCCATCGCATCGGTCGTTACAAAAGGCGTGATCACAGCAGGCATTCCAGGCTCTAAGGTTACATTGCCATTAATGTCTTCACCAGCATCCAACGTCCCGTTGCGGTTGACATCTTCATTTGGGCACGGACCATTCCATGCAGCAAAAATCCACATCTTATCAAGACCGACAGCACCCCACACCATATAACCCTTGTAATAATCCGTTGGATATATAGAAAGCGTGACGGCGCGATTAGCCGCCGCCGCACCATTGGCATCGGTGACATAAACGGTAAAGTCCTTTTGGTAGGTCGTTGCATCCGGTACGACCAAAACATTACTTTGCCCGATTGAAATAAACAAAGCCTCGCCATTCACTGTCAATAGCGCCCTGTCGGTCTTTGTCGGGAACTTGGGCAAACTGGCATCAATCTGCACACCATTGGCGCTAGTGGTTAGGGCACCCGGAATAAACTGCGCCGTGGCCTGTCCGTTGATGTCGGTCATAACCGAACCCGGGACGATGGTGCCATTACTGCCGTCAGTAAAGGCTGTAAAGCTGACCATCACGCCCTGCACTGGGTTGCCCACAGCATCGCGAACGGTGGCCGTCAGGGCGCTTTGGTGAGTGGTGATGCCCAAGGAATTAGGCAGTACGGCAGAAGGATTGGCCTGCAACACCACACTGTCCGGCGTAGTAGCTTTCAGCACACCGGCTAGCGCGGTGGGTGCTGTACCCTCACCAGAGTCAAGTTGGGCTGACACCGATACAGGCCCTGCCGTGTCGGATGTCACCGTGACGGCCGCCTCACCATTGGTGTCCGTCACAGCAGTGACTGCACTCAACGTGCCACGAGTGGTACCAAAAGTAACGGTCTTGCCCGGCGTGGCAACCCCATCGATGAGATAGCGAACCGTCACGGGGTTAGGGATTTTGACCAGCCATTGCGACGCATCTGTAGCAGTTGTCGTAAAGGCAAAAGTATTGCTCTTGCTACTGACGGCTACTATGGTCGTGTAAGTCGCACCCAGCCCATCAACGGACAATTTATCATCTCCAGACACAGTGGGCTTGTACGAGACAGTTGCTGCCCCAGAGCTGTCGGTGGTGACCGTCACAGAGGGCATATAACTAACGGTTTCTGCCCCAGAGGGTTTCAGTGCCAGTCCATTGGCCAGGGACGACGCAACCGCCAACTTTACCCCAGCAATGGGGTTGCCGCTGGAGTCCACAGCTTTGACGGTGAAGTCAAGTGGTGTACCACTTGTGGTCGTTGATGCAGCGCTTGGGCCGGTGATGGTGACCTTGGTTCCCACCACCGGAATCGTGAATGTTGTAGGCAAACCGGTTATTTTGGCTGTCAAAGTAATGTTGCGATTGGCGGCATTGGTACCCGGGGACAGCGTCAGCGCGGTGATCGTGCCGGAAGCATCGGTCACGGGGGATGGGTTTGCGCCCTTCAATGTGCCAGAGTCAGCCGAAAAGACAACGGTCTTGCCGGGCACCGCTGTATTGGCCTGGTCTTTGACAGTCACGATGAATGTCACAACCGAGTTCGGCGCAGAGTTCAGCGTGTTGCTGGAAGGCAGAATGTCGATCGTCACGGGGGATGTCGGTGTTGCCGCGCTGTTGTTGTTCACCCAAAAACCCACTCCCGACCCCAGTCGCTTGCCGGCGGTCGCAAAGTCAAGATAGCTGTTGGCGGTAACGTAGTCAGCCAATGCCGTTCCGCCTTGGCTCTCAAGGGAGGGGGCGTAAAAATACCATTTAGACAGGGCGTTGTCCCATGCCCACAGTGTGGTCAGATTGACAGGTGCAGACACCGGGCCCGTCGTGGGTGGGGTCGCCTGAGCGTCGGTCAGTGATCGATTGAACTCTGACGGAGTCACGTTGTCCCCCGTGGCCACAAGGTTCCAGCCGCTAACCAGTTGGGACTGACCTAGGCTGAAGGCTGATCCAGGCAACAACGCCAGGCTTTGCGCTTTTTTGGCATTGACCCAAAAACCTTCACCCGAACTGATGCTAGTAAGCAACCCATAGCCCTTGCTGGTGGTGTAGGTTAGAAGCGCGGTTGCGTCCATCGACGGTGTGAAAAACTGCCAGGTGGAACTGGCGGCATTCCACTTCCAGACGGTATTGACCACTGTGGGGTTTGAAAACAGCGTCGAAACCGTGATGGGCTGGTCGGTGCTGTTGCCTAGCAGATTCCAGCCCGCCACCAGATTAAGAGGTAGCAAAGCCGAGCTTGGCTGCGTTGTGGTGGTGGTTGACCCGATGATGGTTGTGGTGGGGCTAGTCGTGGTGGTTGTCGTCACGCTCGGGCTACCTGTGCCCAGCAAAGTCACATTGTGCGGGTTTCCGGGTGCATTGCTGGTCAAGGTGAGCAAGCCGTACAACGAGCCTACCGTGTTGGGTGCAAATTTGACATCCAGAAAACAAAAACTGCCAACGGCCAGGCTTGCCCCGCAGTTTTGTGCCGTGGTTTGAGTCGTGGTGAAGTCACCCGTGGTGGCGATGTTGATCACAAGCGGTGTGGTACCCGTGTTTTTTAGCGTCAGGGTTTGAACGGCGAGGGTGCCAAGATTTTGGGCATCAAACGTAAGCGAAGCAGGCAGCCCTACAACGAGGGGTGAATCCTTGAAAGTGACGCTCACATTTTTGAGAGCATCCATCGTCAGCACACATGTAGCGCTCGTGCTGGCGGCGCAGTCGCCGCCCCAGGCAACGAAGTTAACTGTGGGCGTAGCGATCAGTGTGACCGCATTGCCAGCGTTGTAGTCAGAAGTGCATACAGCACCACATTCAATGCCGGGTGTCGCATTGCTGGTCACTTGTCCGGCACCTGTTTTGCTGACGGTCAAGGGGTAGAGACCAAAAGACTTTCCGCTGCGCACCATGCGTACGCTATAACGATAAAGCGTACTCACCCCGTTTGCCCCGCCCTGTCCAAAGAAAACGCTCCATGCGCTTTTGTTGTTGCTACCGGTGTACAAAGTTCCAGACCAGAAATACAAACCCTGCGTGTTGGGAAACATGGTGGTGTTGATGGATGGGACGGTGGAGCTTGTGGACGCTGGCTTTTGACCGTAATCAACCAAGCTAAGAAGTTCGTCCTCGGTCGGGAGCCGCCAATCACTTTGCCCAGCAAAAGACACTTTGTCCGTCAGTTTGTTGGCTAGGTCCCAGATGTAGGTGGTGGCTGAACCGCTACAGGTACCGCTTGCCCAAACTTGCCCCTCGGCGCAACGCTTCCAGGTTAACCCTGTCGGTGTATGAGTCACGGTGCCATCGTTTTGATCGACGTAGTCTGAGTTTGGACGCAGGTCATTCAACAAACCGGCAGACTGCCCGCCGCGCACCAGACGAACGCTGTATTTGCTGGTCTTGCCATAGACATTGACCAAACCGTCGTAAAAATAGACGTTCCATGCCAAGCCAGAATCGCTGGCGTAGCTTGAATTCGACCAAAAAACCGAACTGGGTGTATTCTTAAAAACGCTTGTATCGATCGCGGGGGCAGACTTGGACCGTTCGACGATTGTCTGAAGCTCACGAATGCTTGGCAGCCGCCAGTCAGTCTGTCCCGCAAATGACACCGCACCCGTCAAGGCACTGGCCTGAGCCCATGTGTAGGTGCTGACTGTGCCGGTGCATGCTGAGGTCGCGGCATCCCAAGCCTGCCCCTCGGAGCATAGCTTCCAGATCAGGCCAGTCGCGGGGTCAGTCACCGTGCCGTCAGCGTTGGTGGTGTAAGTCTTGGTCGCATACACCGGACTTAACACACCCAAGCAGCAACACACCAGAGCAAAATAGCGCATCAAAGCCAAAAGTTGATTAAAAGTACTCATCGCAGCACCCCTTTCATTAAAAAATACCGAACCTGCACACGAAACCCCATCATACGCCACCTACAACCTGAGTTTTGCCAGTGACCCAACCCACCAGCAAACGCGACTAATAGACATAAGGTGATGCAGGCAGATTGCAAGTGTCCGGGGGGTCGTAGTCATCAACACTGGCACTTAAGCGAAATATCGTGGATTTGCTGGTTTCAGTGCCGTTGGACGAAACTGTCGCAGTCAATTGATTGACCACCCACAAGGCTGAGCCCTTCAAGTAAGTCAAATTAAACGACGCTATCCCGTTGGTGTCCGTGGTCAGAAGAGACGGTACACCTCCAGCATCAGAATTGGAGGGGGTCAAAAAAGTATTCGCAGTGCCAACCGTCGTATTTGTCGCGGTCGAACTACAAGCGCTGATGTCTGACAAGTCGTTGGCAATCTTCTGGCGAACACCATCCTCATTGGTATCCAAAGAACCGTTGCTGTTACTGTCTTCACTGCAATAGCTTGTCTTGACGGTGCATGGCGACCCTAAACTGAAAGCCACAGGTCTCATGCGTAAAGTAACCACCTGCTTTGCCACGGGGTTATTGTTGGCATCGGTGACCTGCACAGAGTAAGCGTGGATGTACAGCGTTTTATCCGCACTCTCGGTCAAAACAGAGGCCGGCCCAAAGGCCACTGACATGGGCTGCCCCCCGATAGTCAAAAGCGCACTGTTGTTTGACGGCAGTATGTCTGTCTTAATTTCAGTACCCTGGATGGCCGCAATCACCTTGATACCATTCGAAATCGACGCGACGGCACCCGATGTGAAAGTGGTCACGGCAACACCGTAATTATTGGTATTAACCAATGCGGGGGTTAAAAACTCACCGGCATTCGGCCCACCCGTCATAGAGAATTGAATCGGCACGTTGGCCACGGCTTGATCGGTCACGCCGTCAGTGGCCATTGCACGGGCAGTCAAAGTCAGCGAATTTTGACTGACTCCCGCTAAGGACAGCGGCAGCGAAGTTTGACTGGCAGTGAGCAAAACTTTGTTGGCCGACGATACAGGTGGAGAGACTGCCAGACTGAGATTGGCCGAGTTATTCAAACTATCCACCATGGTGACTGTGGCTATGCCGGCCTGTGTGGCGGTCAAGGTGGCAGATGCTGAACCTGCCGATACGGGTACGTTTTGACTGGTCGAACCATTGGAAAATGTCCCTACTGTGGTCGCAAAAGTAACTGATGTTGCCTTGAGTGGCGCGGATACGTTGATGGTTTGAGGTGTGTTGGTGACCATCAGAGCATTGTTGACAGGGCTATTGACCGTAAGAACAGATAACGGCGTGTCAGCAGTATAGGCTTGGGACTTGGCATCGCCCAGCGCAGACACCATCACCCTGGTGCTGCCCTTGCCAATGCTCGAAACAGCAACCTCGGCCACTCCCAGCGCGTTGGTTGCTGCCGATGCCGCAGCCGCAGCGGCAGATGCGGGTGCAGAGGCTTCTCGCACATTGACCACCGCAGGGTCGGCGGCGACAAATAATACCTCAACACCCGAGATCGATGCCCCTGAGAAACTTTTCACGGTTGCTGTCAATTTTGAGGATGACGCATCACCCATCGTCAGCGATGTCGTTCCGGAGTTAGCCAGTGTAAGCTTGGCACCATTGACCGTGATGGAACTTTTGACCGGACTGGCCGTGCAGCCTGTACATGAGGCTTGGACTGTGGCAACACGGTTTCTCTGGTCAGACGCGATGGCGGTCACGGTAAACGTTGCGCCGGTAGCGGTTGTCACCACAGACGGTACGCTCAAGATCACACCGCCCATGCTGCTTGAATCCGTCCCTGCGACAGTCGCAAGATCAATCGTGGCACCCGCCACATTGGCGTTGCCGCTGGTCAAAGCATAGACAGTCAAAGTCAATGAAGACGTTCCATCAGCGTTAAGTGCATTGGCGCTGGAATTAAGCACGATGGAGGCGACCGTTGAATTGGCCGTCACTGTGGTGGTGGTCGTGCTGGTAACGGTGACAGTGGCAGTAGTGGTAGTGGTAGTGGCAGTGGCAGTAGTGGTAGTTGTCGTGGTCACCGGAGCAGAATTGATGGGCGTACCAGGATCGCCGCCCCCCCCACCACAGGCTGCCAGAGCAAGAGCCAAACCCGCTGCACCTAAATACTTGACGAAACTCATACAACGTACCTTCATTGAAATTCTGAAAAACCCACGACATCCGACCCAAGCATCAATTCACAACAAGTTAACTGCATCATAAACCCCGCCCAACTGTCACCCTAAGCACAATTGACGGGCATGACAGACAAATTGGCTATAAAAATAATGCATGTTATTTATTTTAAAACGCATCAACGAGCAGCCTTGTCAGCCACCACCTTAGGCGTGATAAACACCAGCATTTCCTGCTTGTTGGCCACCCGCGAGCGGCTCTTGAAAAGGTTGCCGATAAACGGTAAATCGCCAAACAAAGGCACTTTGGTTTCGCTGTCGCTTTCGGTCATCTCGAAAATGCCGCCGATGACGACAGTGCCGCCATTTTCAACCAGCACTTGAGTTTGAATATGTTTCGTATTGATTGCAAAACCTGCTGCGGTTGATTGGCCAACGGTGTCCTTGTTGACATCCAGTGACAGGATGATGTTGCCTTCGGGGGTGATTTGCGGGGTGACTTCCAGTTTTAAGTTGGCTTTTCTAAAGGCGATAGATGTGGCACCACTGGCTGAAGCCACCTGATACGGAAGCTCGGTGCCCTGTTCAATGAGTGCCTTGATCTGGTCGGCGGTGACCACACGCGGGCTGGAAACGACCTTGCCCTTGCCGTCGGCCTCCAGGGCGGACAACTCAAGATTCAAAAACCGGTTGGCAGCCGAGCTGAAAATGGACAGTGCGAATGTGGCCGGACTGTAGCCACCCTGACCGATGGCAGGCAAATTGACAAAATTATTGGTCATCCCAACCGACCCACCCGCACCGCTGCTGGCCACTGCGTCAGCATAACTGCTGCCAAAAGCGACGCGGTTGCCACCTCCCACAGAATAGCCACCATCGCCCCCTTGCTGCGCTCGCAAATCGGCCCCGCCAAATTTAACCCCCAGTGATTTGCCGAAAGTGTCAGAGGCCTCCACGATGCGGGCTTCAATCAAAACCTGGCGCACCGGAATGTCCAGTTTGGCGATCAGTTGCTGGACCTGTTCCAGCTTGGAGGGAATGTCTGTCACAAAAAGCTGGTTGGTTCTGGATTCAGAAATAACACTGCCACGCGGGCTGAGCAGACGCGAGCTGCTGGCCGCAGCACCTGAGCCGCCGCCTGAGGCGGTCAACTGCGCCGCCACATCTACAGACTTGGTGTAATTCATCTGAAACGACTGCGTACGCAGAGGCTCCAGGCTTTGCAATGCTGCTGCCGATTCAAGGTCAACCTTTTCTTTGGCGTTGATTTCGTCTTTGGGGGCAATCCATAGCACGTTGCCGGTTTTGCGCAAGCCTAAGCCTTTGGACTGCAAAATAATGTCAAGCGCCTGATCCCATGGAACATCTTGCAGCCGCAATGTGACCGAGCCGCTGACCGAGTCGGACGTGATGACATTGAAATTGGTGAAGTCGGCAATCACCTGCAACAGAGATCGCACTTCGATGTTCTGAAAGTTCAAAGACAGTTTTTGACCGTTGTACCCAACCCCCTGGGTAAGTTTGGTGGCATCTGTCTTGACGGTTTTAACCTCAACTACAAATTGTTCGTCGGTCTGATAGGCGCTGTGGGTCCAATTGCCTTCGGGCTCAATCACCACGCGAACTTTGTCACCGGTCTGAAGGGCAGTCACAGATTTGACCGGTGTGCCAAAGTCAGTCACATCCAGGCGCCGGCGCAAGCCCTCTGGCAGGGTGGTTTTCATAAACTCGACCACCAGTGTCTGACCCTGCTGGCGGATGTCAACACCCACCTGGTTGTTGGGCAATGCCACCACAACGCGGCCAGAGCCCTCATCACCACGGCGAAAGTCGATGTCGCGCAAAGGCAAAGTGTCGCGATTTCTATTTTCGGCAAACACTTGCGCTGGTGATGATGTGGCACCGACCGCTCCTGCCACCGGATCAAGCACGACCATCAGAGACTTGCCCTGCCATTGGGTTTTGTACGGCGTTGACTGTTTCAGACTCAACACAACGCGGGTTCGGTTGCCAGCCTGAACCACGCTAACTGACTTGAGGTTACCCTGGTTGATTTCTACGTTGGTTCGACCCATGGAACTTGTCACATCCGGAAAATCGAGCGCTATTCTGGCAGGCGACTGAATGGAAAAACCGGCAGGTGCCGCTGGCAAAGCCTGACTCAAATCGATCTTGACAACCTCAACACCGCCTTGGATGGAACCTGACACGGCCTCAATGACCACCTGAGCTTGCACCAAAGCCGACGCAAC
>SESH01002985.1_pt1 | contig 10708 bp, 8 predicted proteins | sample 3171561 | NCBI WGS metagenome assembly SESH01 (sample SAMN10866947, study PRJNA518727) | freshwater metagenome | biome: subpolar coniferous forest; feature: holomictic lake; material: water; isolation source: holomictic Lake 442 2011 16.5 m and 2014 13 m | place: Canada: near Kenora, Ontario
CACGAACATCAGCCCGTCCCCGGCCTCGTTAACCGTGACGGCGACTGTTCCCTTCACGTCGTTGCGCGTCAGCAGCTCATCCGCCATCGGGTCCTCGACGTAGCGTTCAACGGCGCGTCGCAGCGGTCGGGCACCCATGGCCGGGTCGAAACCCTTGTCCACCAGGAAGGCGGTCGCCGCGTCCGTCAGTTCAATGTTGATGCCGCGCTCCACCAGGCGGGCGCGCACCTTGGCAATCTCCAGCTCAAGAATCTTCACGACATCCTCGCGCTCGAGCTTACGGAAGACCACAATCTCGTCAAACCGGTTGAGCAGCTCGGGCTTGAAGACGCGCTTGGACTCGTCGATCATCTGCCGTTTCATCTGCTCGTAATCGTTCGCCACGGTATCCTGCGAGAACCCCAGGCCGCGCGCCTGCTTGGCCGTGTCGAATCCGAGATTGGACGTGAGGATCACCACGGTGTTGCGGAAATCCACATGCCGCCCGAGGCTGTCGGTCAGGCGTCCTTCGTCCATGATCTGCAGCAGCATGTGCATCACATCGGGGTGCGCCTTCTCAACCTCGTCGAACAGAACCACGCTGTATGGCCGGCGGCGCACGCGCTCCGTCAGTTGGCCGCCCTCCTCGTGGCCAATGTAGCCGGGCGGCGAACCAATCAGCCGCGACACATTGAACTTCTCCATGTATTCCGACATGTCTATCTGGATCAGCGCCTTTTCGTCGCCGAACATGCGCTCGGCCAGCGCCTTGGCCAGCATGGTTTTACCCACGCCCGTGGGGCCCAGGAAAATAAACGTGCCGATCGGCCGACGCGGATCCTTGAGGTCCGCGCGGGAGCGACGCAGGGCGCGCGCCATGGCCTTGATGGCTGGCGACTGGCCGATGACGGCCGCCTCCAGGTCCTTCTCCAGGCTGAGCAGGCGCGCCAGCTCGCCCTCGCTCATGCGTTCCAGCGGCACGCCGGTGATGCGGGAAACCGTGGCCGAGATATCCGCCGCCGTGACCGTCAGCGCCACATCGGCGTGCTCTTCCTTCCACTTGCGCACCACCGCATCCTGCCCCTCACGCGCCTTGCGCTCCTGGTCACGGAGCGCGGCGGCCTCCTCAAAGTGCTGATCGCGAATGGCGGCGTCTTTGCAGCGGGTAATTTCGCGGATGCGCTGCTCGTGCTCGCGAACATCCGGCGGTCGCACGGTCGCGCGCATGCGGACCCGCGCGCCAGCCTCGTCAATGGCGTCAACGGCCTTGTCCGGCAGTTGGCGGCCGGGCTGGTAGCGTGCCGTGAGCCGGGCGGCCGCATCCAGCGCCGCGGCATCGTACTTCACGTTATGGTGCTTTTCGTAGCGGTCCTGAATGCCCTTAAGAATCTCGATCGTCTCGTCAATGGTGGGCTCTTCCACGCGCACGGTCTGGAACCGGCGCTCCAGCGCGGCATCCTTCTCGATGGATTTGCGATACTCGCCCATGGTCGTGGCGCCGATGCACTGCAGTTCGCCGCGCGACAAGGCCGGCTTGATAATGTTGGACGCATCCATGGTCCCCTCGGCGCTGCCAGCCCCCACAATCGTGTGCAGCTCGTCGAGAAACAGTACGACATTGCCCAGGCGCCGGATCTCCTCCATCACGGCCTTGATGCGCTCCTCGAACTGACCGCGGTACTTGGTACCCGCGACCATCAGCGCCATGTCGAGCGCCACCACGCGCCGGTCGCGCATGCGCTCCGGCACTTCGCCCGCGACGATCGCCTGCGCCAGCCCCTCAACCACGGCCGTCTTGCCGACACCCGCCTCGCCCAGCAGCGCCGCGTTGTTCTTGGTGCGGCGGCACAGGATCTGGATCACGCGGTCCAGCTCGTTCTTGCGCCCGACCACCGGGTCAAGCTCGTTGCGGCGGGCCAGTTCGGTCAGATCACGCCCGAACGCATTAAGTGCCGGCGTTTTGATCTTGGCCGGCGTTGCGCCCGGCTTGCCGCCAGCCGTTTCGCCGGCCTTGGCCGGTGCTCCGGCCGGCACAGCTCCGGACGGCGCCTTTTCCTCCTCGGGCGACTCCGCGACTTCGTCGTAGTTTGCCTCCAGATACTTGCGCACCGCCGTGAGGACGTCGTCCAGGTTCACGTTCAGGCTGGTCAGCACCTGCGCCGCCTTGCCTTCGCCCTCGCGGAGCAGCGCCAGCAGCAGGTGCTCCGTGCCAACCTGCGGCTGATGCATGCCCTGCGCCTCGACCATCGCAAGCTGAAAGACCTTCTTGGTGCGCGGCGTAAAGGGAAGCTGCCCGGCAGTTTTGGTTTCGCCGCCTAGCCCCACCTGCCGTTCGACTGCCAGCCGGATGTCTTCCAGCGACACGCCCATGCTCTCCAGAACCTCCACCGCCACGCCCTCGCCCAGTCCGACCAGTCCCAGCAGCAGATGCTCGGTGCCGACATACGCATGGTTGAAGCGATCCGCTTCGCGGTTCGCCAGTTGAATCGCGCGCTGCGCGCGCGGCGTGAAGTTGTTAAATCCGTTCATGTGTTTCTTTCATCCTCGCAACGTTACGTTCGCCAGCATCTTGCGCATCGCCTGGGCACGCACCACGTCGCGACGGGCCGGTTCCAGCGCCCTGCCCATGCCCCGCTGCAGATGTCCCGGCTGAATGCCCAGCGTCAATGCGTCCAATTCGGCGACGGTCAGCCGCCGCACAAGCCCCATCTCCAGCCCCAGCCGCAGCGCGGAGAGATAATCCAAGGCCTCCCCGGTCTCCATGATGCGCGCGCTCTGAATGATCGCCAGCGCACGTGACACGCAGTCCAGCAGCACCTCGGGCGTGTCGCGCTGCAAGCGCAAACGGGCGTTGCGCTCCTGATGCGCCAGATCGCCGACCGTCTCGAGCAGCGCGTCGATAATCTCCGGCTCCTTTTCGCCCAGCGTCTCCTGATTCGAGATCTGAAACATATGGCCAACGGCATCTGATCCTTCGCCACCCACACCGCGCACCGTCAGGCGCAGCCGCTCCAACGCGCGCAACGCCGCGTCCAGGTCATTGGTCAGACGCAACCCCAGCAGATGCACCATGACGCTCGCCCGCAGTCCCGTGCCCACGTTGCTGGGACAGGCCGTCAAAAAACCCAGCCGGGGCGAGAACGCGTAATCGAACCGCTCCTCCATCCGCGCATCCAGCGCGTCCGCCGCAGCCCACGCACGGTGCAGGTCCATGCCCCGTTCGATCACCTGCACGCGCAAGTGATCCTCCTCGTTGATCATGACCGCCACCCGTTCATCTGCAGAAACGACCAGCCCCGATCCCGGGCCGCGCTCCGACAGCTCCCGGCTGATCAGGTGACGCTCCCGCAGCAGATCGCGCGTGGGCTCATCCAGATCGCCCACCGGCACAATGCGGGCGCCATCAATCCCAGCTTCACTGGACAGCCAGGGAGCGACCTCTTCAAACACGCGCTGTCGCTCCGCCTCGCTGGCCCAGTCCGGAAACTTCAGTCCCCGCAGATTGCGCGCCAGCCTGACGCGGCAACTCACAGCAATCGCCGTGACGCCACGGGTGGCCAACGTGCTCCGGGCGGCAGCAGGATTACGAAGCAGCATGGCCATCTCCCGGAGGGGGCGGGCTTGCCGCCGCCTGCAACGTGCGAATACGGTCGCGCAGCAAAGCCGCTTCTTCGAACCGCTGGCTGCGAACAGCATCCTGCAGCGCGGTCTCGAGCTCGGACCGTGTCCGGCTGATGCGCTCCCGCGCCGGCACCTTGCCGACATGCTGATCGCCGCTGTGCATGTCGCGCAACATCGGCGCCAGCTCCCGGGCAAATGTCTCGTAGCATCGCGCGCAACCCACGCGGGCGCGCTTGCGGAACTCCGTGCGCGACAGCCCGCAGCCGGAACAAACAAGCGTATCGCGTTCCGGCAGCTTCAGGTCAATGGCCGCGCCAAGGAGCAGTTCCACAATGGACGTGACCATCGTGCCTGCGGCGCGTTGCGCACAGGACGGGCAGACGAACAGCTCACGCTCCTCGCCATCCACCACCTGTTTGATGGCGGCTTCGGCGGCGTGCTGCTTGCAAAGCTCACATTTCATGATGACATCCCGAGTTCAGCTGCCGGCGTCTGGCTGCGGCGCCTCAAGCGATCTCCTCGCCGCTCTCCGGCTGCGCCGCAAAAGCCCGGAAAAGCTGCGTGAGCTTTTGCGTCTGCGGGCCGGGCACGCCGCACCCAATCGTCCGCTTGTCAATTTCGACCACCGGAATGAGTTCCGCCGCGGTGCCGGTCAGGAAGACTTCGTCCGCGTTGTACAAATCGTAGCGCGTCATCACGCTTTCGCGCACCTGCAGGCCGTGGGCTGCGGCCAGCTGCATGACCGTGTTGCGGGTGATCCCGACCAGACAGCCGCACCAGGCCGGCGGCGTGATCAGGTTGCGGCCGCTGACGACAAAGATGTTGTCGCCCGTGGCTTCGCACACATAGCCGAGGTGGTTCAGCATCACGGCTTCCTGCACGCCGCTGTTGATGGCTTCGATCTTGGCCAGGATGTTGTTCAGGTAGTTAAGACTCTTGATGTTGGGGTTCAAGGCCTCCGGGTGGTTGCGCACGGTGCCGACCGTTATGATCCGCAGCCCTTTTTCGTAGAGCTCGGGCGGATAAAGCTGGATCGTGGCGGCAATGATGATGACACCCGGCGTTGGGCACTGATACGGGTTGAGCCCGAGGTTTCCCACGCCGCGCGTGACCACCAGCCGGATGTATCCGTTGAGGCAGTTGTTGGCCAGGCAGGTCGCGATCACGGCCCGGCACATCTCCTCCTGCGCCATCGGAATATTCAAACCAATCGCCTGGGCAGAACGATACAGCCGCGCCACATGATCGCGCAGCAAAAACACTCGGCCATTGTAGGACCGAATGCCCTCAAACACACCATCGCCATACAGCAGGCCATGGTCAAACACAGACACCACAGCCTCCGTGTCCGGCACCAGGCGGCCATTCAGGTAGATCATCATCGCCTTCCCTCCGTTACAAGTGGGTAATAGCATAACATGTACCCTGCATGGCGGAAAAGAAAAAGGACGGTTGCCGTTTGACACTTTTCCCGTAACTTGCAACTATCCTGACGGTTGGGAGAAGAAGCCATGCGCAGCCGGAATCACATCTTTGGCGTACGGCGCCGGCTGCCGGGCGCGGCCGCGTGGGCCGTGTTGTCGTTGGCCAGGGGCCTGGCTGCACCCATCGCGCAGTGCGATTCCAACTCGTTCGATTTTGGCACGGCTCCGGCATCTGCCACCGTGCAGCACACCTTCTATATCGGAAATGGCGGCGACACACCGCTTTCCATTTCCGCAGATTCCGTCTGCTGTGGCGCGACAGCTTCGATCTCTCCGGAGCCGGTCCGCCCGGCCGGCACGGGTGCGGTAGCCGTGACGCTGAACCTGCGCGGTCGGCAGGGCGCAGTCAAGAAAGCGCTCTATTTTGCCACCAACGACCCGACGCAGCCGAAGCTGCGCCTGGTTTTAACCGGCCACGTGCAGGCCGGACTGGTGGCCAAGCCGTCCGCCCTCTCGCTGCTGGACTGCCCGCGCGATACGCCCGTCACAGCTGTTGTACGCGTAACCGACGACTCCGCCGCTGACTTCCGCGCGACAAACGCCTGGACCACCGCACCGTGGCTGCGGGTCTACGGGATTGCCATGACCAATCACACGGCCGAAGTGCAACTCGCGACGGTTCCGCCGTTTCCCGAATTTCCTTCCACCGCCACGGTGCTCGTGGCTGTGAACACATCAGCCGAACCTCTGGCCATCCCGGTGATCGCGACCCGATGGGAGGCAATCAGCGCCTGGCCCAGAACCTTGTTTCTGAATCCGGCGCAGCCGAAGTTGCCGGCGGAACACCAGGTAGCCCTTTACGCCCAGAACAATCGGGCTTTTCGCGTCCAGTCCGTGCGACTGACGGGCATGTCGGGACACGCGCGGTTTGAGCCGCTCGCGGATGGCCGCTGGCGCGTAATTTTGCAGGAGATGGCGTTGCCGTCGGAGACCGCCACCGGGATGGTGGTTGTGGCCACCGACCACCCGCTTCGCCCGGAAGTGCGCATCCCGGTGTTATACGCCGCCAAAAAAGCAACTCCTTGAAGGCTACGGCACCTCCTGTTCAAACGATCAAACTGTCGGATTGCATGAACGACGTTGGCTGTGTATATTGCACACAACTGACTGTCTTTGCAGCAGCGATCATCCGATTCAAGGCGGGCAGGCATGGCCATCATCGTTAACCATGAGGAGCGCAGGCGCGAAATCCTGCGCAAGTCTCTGCGTCTATTCGCAGAATCCGGCTACGGCGAAGTCACCTTTCAACGCATCGCAGACCGTTGCGGCCTGGCGCGCACCGCGTTGTACAAATATTTTCATCACAAGAACCAGATTTTTGATGGCGCGGTAACCATTGCCACGAACGAACTGGTCGGCAAATACCGTGAGATTCTGGCGCATCCCGGAACCTACCACCACAAACTGGAGGCCGTGATTGTCGAAGTTTTCAAGATCCTCTTCTCGCAGCGCGACCTGTTGCTGGTCATCGTGGAATACACGCTGGCCGTCAAGCGCTCCGGGAAATCGCTGCGTTGGGTGGTCACCCGCCACACGCGCGGACTCAAGGCGGCGCTCTGCTACCTGCTGCTGAAGGGAATCCGCGCCGGCGAGTTCGCGCCCACCATGGACGTGCGCGCCACCACGGAAGTGTTGTACGCCATCATTGAATCCACGGTGCTGCGCCTGACGCTTACCGATAACGCCGAGATGGAAAAGCAGTTGGTCATCGTACGGCAGATGCTCGCCGACTTGCCGAAAATGCCCGGTCACACACAAACCACCGGTGGCAAACGGCAGCGCGCGAATGCCCGGGGGACCGACCGGATGCTAGCAGCCTGTCGGACTTAGCCTTCTGGGGTACAAACCAACTGCCGATCAGGCTGCTAGTCATAGGGATGCCCCCCAGCACTCGACATCAGCAAAAAACAGCCAACTGACTGGATAAGAGCAGTCATTCTGCCTGTTTTATGCGATCTCGCAACCCGCTATCCGCGGGTTGCAGAACTAGGAACCTGTCGGCAGAAAGCTCCAGACAGATCCAGGGCTTACGGCCGACAGGTTCCTAGCGCAGATGCAAGCCCGGCGGCAGGGACTCACCAAAGGCCTGCGCTTTCTCGGACGCGTTCATCACGACATCCGCGCGCATCAGTTCCTGGTGCCGCGCGGGCGCCCCCTGCCGGTGCAGCCAGCGGACCGCCGCCGTACGCGTATCTTCGGATATGTCGCGGTAGCGATCGCCGGTCTCGCGAGCCAGCTGTACGACCGCGAAGAAAGCGGCACGGTGAAGCGGCGGGCGCCCGATCAGGCGCGTCACCCAGGCCTCAGCCGTTTCGAGCGGAACCAGCGTGTTGAGCAGCCCGGAGGCCGGGATGCGCGCGCCCAGCCTCCCCCAGGCCCAGATCATGGCGCCAGCCACCGCCGGGTTTGGCCTGCCCCGTTCGAGACGCTCAATCAGGGCTTCGCCCCAGTCGACCTTGCGATCCGGTGCCAGCAGTTCCAGCGCGCCGATCAGACGCCACGCTTCGGCGCTTTCCAGCAAGCCCGGGCTGCTTTTCCCCGTGCCGGGACAGCGCAGGATCGCGGCCGCAGCTGCGGCGAGTTGCACCTGCTGCCCGGCGTCAAGTGCGCCCGCGATCCGCCGCCAGAGGATCCACCACTCCGCGCGACAGGACTCGGCCGCACAACCAACCGTGCCGCCAGAGGCCGCATGCCAGGTTTGCCGCACGCGCCAGTCATCCACCGGATAGCCAAACCCCGGACGCAATGCGAACCCGAGCAGGTTCAGCCAGCGCACTTCGTATTCCGGGCCGAGGGTGCGCCCGTCACCAGCCGCCAGCACCGCTTCCCAAAGCGCGCGCAACAGGGGGAGCGGCCAGCGATCGCGCGGCAGGGCCAGCAAGGCCTCCAGCCCGTTCATCAGCGTGGCCGGCCCCGGCGATGGCAAATAGGCATGCGGTGGCTCGAAAGACTTTGCCACCCGTTCGCGACACGCCTGGGTCACCTCGTCCGACGGGGGCACGACAACCGGCTCCGCAGTCTCCGCAGGCGCCCCGGACATGGTTTCGGCCGGGAAGGCCTGCGCGCGCCCGCGCACGTCAAACGCCAGTTTCCAGAAGCGCTGCCCGCGGACCGCTACGCAGCGCACATCCAGCGTGCCGATTTCGGTCAGGGCGACATGCAGTTGCACCGGGATCGCGTTTGCACGCAGCGATTCGCCGGAGCGCAGAACCGTGTGGACCGGCGGCAACGGCTTCATCTCCGCAGCGTCAAACGGCAACACGGCGCCGACCGGATCCTGAATGCGGGTGGCAGAGGTGAACAGGGTAAAAGCCACTGGCTGCCGGATGCGCAGATCGAACGTTTGCGGCAGCGTCACTTCATGCCCTTCCTCGAGCCCGGAGGGTGCGAGACAGACAACCGACTGCGCGCCATCCGCCCCGGCGCTGCCCACCTGGATGAAATACGCGCGCGCCAGGCCGGCGGCCAGGCGGCGGCGGCCCGTGCGGCGCAGCGCCGCGGCGTGCGCGGCACCGCGGGCCACCGCCAGGTCGAGGCGGTCATTCGGAAGTTCGCGCAGGCGCGGCGCATGCCGGTCTTCCTGGTAGCGCCAGGTCTGCAGCACATCCAGCATCCGCAGGCGCATCAACTCCGAGGCAAAAACGCCACCATTGAACAACACGGCCTCCGGCGCCGCAGATCTCCGGGAGGAGCGCGCAGCCATATCACTGGAGGCAGATTCGGTTTGTCGCGCCAGAAATGCCGCCAGATGCCGCGTAATGGCCGGATCGTCGGCGTAGGGCAGGCCGAATTCGCGAAACCCGGCGGGGTTGACTTCCGGGCGGGCGTCCGGCCCCACCTGCGGGAAGAAACCTTCCAGCAGGACCGCTTTGGCTTCTGCGCGCGTCAGCTCGGTTTGCATCGCGCCGCCGATCAGCCGGCTGCCGCCGGCGATCGAAACGTGCAGGCTTTCCGGCGGCTGCGGGCCAAACAGGGTCTCCTTGGCGCGACGGCAGGCCTGCACCAGCAATCCCCAGCGCCGGGGATCGAGGCTCGTGGCGGAAAATCGCGGTTCGAGAAAGTGGGCCAGCGCAAGGTCCATGTTGTCGCCACCCAGGATCAAGTGATCGCCAACCGCCACGCGATGAAAGCGCACGCCGCCCTCCGGGTCGGTGCGCGCTTCAATCAGGGAAAAATCGCTCGTGCCGCCGCCCACATCGCACACCAGAATCCGCTGCCCGGCCTGCAGGACTGCGTCCGCATCCGCGCCGGTGCGGCTCATCCAGGCGTAGAAGGCGGCTTGCGGTTCCTCGATCAGCGACACGCTCCCCAGCCCGGCGCGCGTGGCCGCATCAATCGTTAATTCCCGCGCGACTTCGTCGAATGACGCCGGCACCGTAATCGTGACCTCCTGTTCCGCGAGCGGCGCATCAGGGAATGCGGCGTCCCAGGCGGCGCGCAGGTGCACAAGGTAGCGGCTGGAGGCTTCTGCCGGGGAGACGCGCGGAACATCCGGCGCGCCATGCCAGGGGAGCAACGGCGCCGTGCGGTCCACGGCATCATGGCATAGCCAGGATTTCGCGGAGGCAATCAGCCGGACCGGCGCCTCGGCGCCGTGCTGGCAGGCAAAGTGGCCAACCACATAGGCGTCGTCACGCACGCCCGGCGCCAGAAGCGCGCCTGCGGCGAATTCGCCCGCGGCCGGGACATAACACGACGACGGCAGCGTGTCGCGAAGTTCAATCTCGCCGGGCGCCACAACTTGCGGAATGGCGAAGTCACGCACCGTCAGCGGTTCAGACTGCAAGTCCACGAAGGCCAGGGCGCAATTCGTCGTCCCCAGGTCAATGCCAATCACGTAACGCGACATACCAAAGTTCCTTATTCAAGCAGCAAGATCTGGCCGCGACAGATCCGTGTAGGCCAGCACGCAGTTGGTGGTGCCGAGATCGATCCCGATGGCATAGTGCGACATGGCGTTATGTCCGGGCGGATGCTGCGGGACTGATCTCCACTTCAGCCGGCGCAACCAACAGGGCAGCCGAGGCCTGGCCGGTCCAGGCCGGCAGGGTGCAATGTGTTGCACGCCAGCCCGCATGTTGCACCGTGCCGGCGTACGGCAGAGCACCGGTGACGGCGCCAGTCAGTCGCAGGCCGGAAGTGTCCTGTCCGGCTGCGATGCGCATGACGCTCCCCTCCGCCTCCGGAATGGCCACGACCAGGCCGAAGATGCGCTCCACGGCGCGACTGCAACCGGCATGCACCTCACGCACGGCCGCGCCGATCTGCGCATCCGAATAGGATGTGATCGGCTCCCGCAAAAAATCCACCAGCCGCCCCTCGCGCTGCAGCACGGCGAGAAGCTCCACGGCTTCACTGCGCGGCGGCACAGGCGGCTCAACGGCCCGGACAACCGGCATGGATTGCGACGCCGTATCCAGCGCAAGCGCACGCCGGGCAAACGCCCCGTCACGCAGGGCGCGGAACCAAAGACGACAGGCAAGCAACAGGCGCATGATGGAACGTCTCCTGGGGATGAAAGGGTATCGAGACCACGAGCGACTCTCGACTACCGCGTGAAACCATAGACGAAACAGGAGCCGAGATCAAGCGCGCTGGCGAGGGGGCGCATCTGCAATTCATTG
>SESH01046157.1_pt1 | contig 10703 bp, 10 predicted proteins | sample 3171561 | NCBI WGS metagenome assembly SESH01 (sample SAMN10866947, study PRJNA518727) | freshwater metagenome | biome: subpolar coniferous forest; feature: holomictic lake; material: water; isolation source: holomictic Lake 442 2011 16.5 m and 2014 13 m | place: Canada: near Kenora, Ontario
CGGGTTGCAACTCATCTGCCCAAGAGTCTCGATGTTATGACTCAACAACAGCGTCTTGCAGCCCATGCGCGCCGATGCCAGCGCAGCCTCGGTGCCGGCATGTCCGCCACCAATCACGATGACATCAAACTGTTGTGGATAGAGCATGGTTGATTTATGGCTTAGGTGAGCGCAAACTTGGTCAAACGCCCTGCACACCAGCGGATGAACTGACCATTTTACCGGGTACACCCGATTTGAGTCAGTCACCAACATGTGATGCCGCCTAAGACCACCAAACAGAGGTAAAAACAGATAACAACCCGAAATGATTACAAGAAAACCTATCCAGCTATCTATTTGATAGCGCCATAGGTCACTCGTCAATTCTGTAATTCTTGCGCGGCCAAGGAGTTTGTAAAAGCTCCCTATTTCCCCACGGTAATTACCCTTACCTGTCAACTTCTGGACACTTCTAGGTCACACTCGGGTTTACGCTTGCCGCTGCGCCTTCTGGCAACGGGGCAAAGCAGCAAAGGGAACTTGCGCCGCCTAATTCAAACTTGAGAAATCATCTTCATGAACGCCATCCTACGGAAATTCGCCCCCAGGTACCTCAATTTTTTGACCAAATGATCCACCTTTGAAAAGGTTCTCAATGCAATACCAAGAGTTTGATTACGTCGTCGTTGGCGGCGGTGCCGGCGGCTGTGTTGTGGCCAGCCGACTGTCCGAGGATCCTAGCCTCTCGGTTTGTCTACTTGAAGCCGGCGGACCCGACTCCTCGGCTTTCATTCAGGCCCCGCTCGGCTTTGCGGCAACCGCCGCACTTGGCATTCACAATTGGAATTTCAACACGACCCCCCAACCAGGCTTAAATGGCCGCTGCGGTTTTCAACCACGCGGCAAAGTGATGGGTGGGAGCAGTTCGGTTAACGCCATGGTCTACACGCGTGGCAATCGGCTGGATTACGACAATTGGACTGCACAGGGAAATCCCGGCTGGTCGTATGAAGAAGTCCTTCCCATTTTTAAACGGGCCGAGAATAGCGAGTGTTTCGGTGCCGATGCCTATCATGGCGTTGGTGGCCCACTCAACGTGAGCTATTTGCGCAGTCCGAGTCCTATCAACCAAGCCTTTCTGGAGGCATGTGAAAAGCAAGGGCTGCCCCAGACAAAGGACTACAACGGCGCCTCGCAATTTGGCTGCGCGCCAGCGCAGGTAACACAAAAGAATGGAGAGCGCTGCAGCGCGGCCAAGGCCTACATCACACCCCATCTGGACCGCCCCAACCTCACCGTCATCACGCAAGCGCACACACAACGGATCGTGCTGGACGGCAAGCGGGTTGTCGGCGCTGAATTCTTGCTCAATGGGAAATACGCCCAGGTACGAGCACGGCGCGAAGTCATTTTGTCTGGTGGCGCCTTCGGGTCGCCACAATTGCTGATGCTATCAGGGATTGGTCCTGCGGCCCACCTTAAGGAACTTGGCATCCCCGTTGTGCAGGACTTGCCGGGAGTTGGCCAAAATCTGCACGACCATGTCACCGCCGTTTTAATCTACCGCACACAACGCAAAGAATCCACCTTTGGGCTCTCGCTTTCGGGGTTGGTTCAAATTGTCCGCAGCATCTTTGAGTGGCGCAACAAGCGAAGCGGCATTGTGACAAGCAACGTCGCCGAATCACAAGCCTTCCTATTTGCAGACAAAGCCGAAAGTGCGCCCGACATCCAGTTAGCACTGTGTACCGGTATCGTTGACGATCACACCCGAAAGAACCATCTCGGGCATGGCTATACGCTGCACGTTACGCTTATGCGCCCCAAGAGCCGGGGCAGCGTCAAACTGCAAAGCGCGAACGCGAAAGATGCGCCATTGATAGATCCGCAGTTTTTGTCTGATCCTCTTGACATGGCCAACTTGATCAAAGGCACACAAATCGGGTATGACATCATGCAAGAACAGGCCTTTGCGCCTTACCGCGGAAATATGCTTTATCCATTTGAGCGCAACAACCCGATCCAGATCGAGCAATTTCTGCGCGATCATGCCGATACCGAATACCACCCCTGCAGCACCTGCAAAATGGGTCCTTCCAGCGATCCTATGGCCGTGGTGGACTCCAGCCTAAAGGTCTACGGCGTGGAGGGTCTGCGCGTAGTGGATGCGTCCATCATGCCGCAGCTGGTCTCCGGCAATACGAATGCGCCCACCATCATGATTGCCGAGAAGGCTGTGGATATGATTCGCGCACAGTATGCCTCTTCTCGCGCCTCAACAACTGACATCCGCTCTTACACCACGCCTCTCAAGGACACTCAAAAACACCTTACCTGATGGGTATCTTTTCAAGGTTGTCGCGGCCATGAAATCGGAGGGTTTGATTCAATTAGAAAGGTGTCTGATAAAGCTGTGCAGAGAATTCGTATAAATAGCCTGTTGTCCACAGAAATTAGCGGTTTTCAAAGTTGTTCAGAGTAGCGTAGCAAGTGGGAAGCACTGTCACCCACACCTGTTGATTTAGCATAAGCTGTTGATTTATATATAAAAAAGTTTGTTGTCCACAGATGGAGGGCTCCCTTATCTACTACTACTATCTTTAAATAGATTATTAAGAGATACATCCTTGTTTGGTGTCCAGCGCTTCAGTAATAGTGCATTGCTCATCACGCTAATTGAACTCATCGCCATCGCTGCACCAGCAACCACCGGGTTCAAGAAGCCAAAGGCAGCCAGTGGAATTCCGGCGACGTTGTAGGCAAAAGCCCAAAAAAGGTTCTGTCTGATCTTGGCAACGGTGCGATTTGAGATGTCCAGTGCAGCGGCCACCAACAAGGGATCACCGCGCATGAGTGTGATGTCAGCAGCGTGCATCGCAACGTCGGTACCGTTACCCATCGCCATTCCGACATCGGCCGTAGCCAGTGCTGGGGCATCGTTCACGCCATCGCCAACCATCGCGACCACATGTCCGCCGATCTTCAGCGCAGCGATTCTTTTCGCTTTTTCACCAGGAAGCACGTCGGACATGACTTCACCTTCTTCAGGGCGAAGCCCAAGGCGGCGTGCCATCGTTTCGGCAGAACCCCGGTTGTCACCAGAAATCATCACGGTCTTGATGCCCTGTCCTCGCAAAGCGGCCAGCGCTTTTATTGCACTGGGTTTTGGCTCATCAAAAAAAGCCAGCAGGGCGCACATAATTAGACCCTGTGAAGAGCGTTCGGCCATAACTGATAGCGTCGCGCCTTGTTCTTGAAGAGAGTAGGCTTTACTTTTTATAGCGTTCGTATCGATGCCTAATTCCTTCATCCAACGTAGACTTCCGATCAGAAAATAACGAGACCCAAGTTCACCCTCGCTGCCAAGACCTGGTACGGAGTGCACATTGTTGGGAGACTCAAAATCCAGACCACGTTCTTGCGCAAGCCTGACGACAGCACGTGACAGAGGATGTTCACTACCGCTTTGCAGACCAGCAGCAATTCTCAAAATTTCATTCTCAGCCATCCCTTGCAATGCCAAAAGGGAAGTAAGCCTTGGATGGCCAAGTGTTAAGGTGCCAGTCTTGTCAAACGCAACAATATCCACTTTGTGTGCTAACTCCAGTGCCTGCGCGTTCTTGATCAGAATGCCATGCTGCGCTGCCACCCCTGTGCCCGCCATGATGGCAACGGGGGTTGCTAGCCCCAAAGCGCAGGGACAGGCAATAACCAAAACGGCGACCGTGTTAAGTAGCGCTTGCTCAAAAGAGTGACCCGAAAGCCACCAACCCAATAGAGTGAGTAAACTCAACAGTAAGACAACGGGGACAAATACCGCACTGACGCGGTCCACCAGGCGCTGAATCGGTGCCTTGGCGGCTTGAGCATCTTCTACCAGGCGAATAATGCGAGCGAGCACCGTCTCGCTGCCAATTGCCCGTACCTGCATCACTATGCGGCCGTCGCCATTGATGGAACCGCCAGTGATTGCTGTTTGCGCATTAGCGCCAAGGTCGGCAGATGGATATTTGTCCACGGGCAACGGCTCACCCGTCAGCATCGACTCATCTACCTGCGTGCGCCCTTCGAGCAAAACACCATCCACCGGGATCCGCTCACCAGGTTTAATCACCAATCGATCACCCACCAACAATTCGCCCGCGGGAACATCCACTTCTCCGTCGGGTCCGATAAGGTGAGCTAAGTCCGGCCGCAGCGCGTGTAGGGCTCGAATAGCAGAGGTTGTTTGGCGTTTGGCTCGCACCTCAAGCCATTTGCCTAGCATTACGAGCGTGACAACCCAAGCCGAGCCCTCGAAGTACAGGTGGACTGCGGCACCAGGAGCCGCCGTCAACCATAACCACATGGACAGGGCCCAGCCGGCGGTGGTGCCTATCGACACCAGTAAATCCATATTTCCGGAAAGGGCTTTGACCGCGTGCCAGCCAGCCCGGTAAAAATGCCGACCCAAAATAAACTGAACCGGCGTGGCCAGTGTAAATTGCAGCCATGCGGGCAGCATCCAGTGCCGGCCAAACAATTCCGCGACCATGGGCAACATCAATGGCAAGGACAAGATCAGGCCCATTGCGACCGGTGCAAAACCCGCCCACGCTGAGTTTGGCTCGGCCGATAGCAAAGCCTTGTCCGAGCGGGGCTCGTAGCCGGCGTCACGCACAGCTCGACGCAGCCGGGCAGGCACATCTTCCCCGGAAGCGATCACAATGCGCGCTGATTCGGTAGCAAGGTTGACAGTGGCTTCTTGTACGCCCGGCACCTTTTTCAGCGCCTTTTCCACACGCGCAACGCAGGAGGCGCAGGTCATGCCGCCGATTCCAATATCCACTGAAGTTGGTGCTGTTGTAGTCGTTGAAACAGTATTCATGGGAGCAAGACTAAACCCTCCCACCAAGGGAAGGTCAAGTCGAAAATAATATTTCTTGACCTTCCCATGATGGAAAGGTTCAGGATATGCTCTTTGACACTGAAAGGGGTTTACTCATGAAACAGATCTTTACCGTCACGGGCATGACCTGTGGGCATTGTGAAAAATCGGTCACGCGTGCAATAACGCAGGCTGACCCGAAAGCGGAAGTCACGATTGACCGATCCGTCAACAAGGTGGAGGTGCAGTCTGACCGCCCTCGTGAAATGCTGGCCCACGCGATTGCCGAGGAAGGCTACGCGGTTGCTGCATGAACAACAGTGCCAAAGCGCCTGAGAGGCTCGGGGCGCTTGGCGACAGACTTTGGCCGGTCGCTATTGGTGCCGCGGCGCGCCTGTCAGGTGTCTCGGCCAAAATGGTTCGCCACTATGAAGCGCTTGGATTGCTGCCGCCCGTGGCGCGGACCGATAGCGGCTACCGACAGTACGCGCAAGTTGACGTGCGCACCCTGCAGTTCATCAAGCGCGCTCGGGAACTAGGATTTTCCATGGCTGAAATTGCGGAACTGGTTGACCTTTGGAACAACCGCAAGCGCGCCAGCGCCAGCGTCAAACGCATTGCCCAGCGTCATGTGGATGACTTGACGCAGCGCATAGAAGCCATGCAGGCCATGCAGAGCACGCTGGTCGTCCTGCTCGATCACTGCTCTGGCGACGAGCGACCCGATTGTCCGATACTGGAAGACTTGGCCGGCACGTGCTGCCAGAAGGTTTGATTGCGGTGTGCCGAACTTTACAAAGTTTCGAGCAAGCATCACGCAGCAGATACATGGGCGGAGCAAACTGCAATCAGGCTGATGCCGAGTTTGGAGCATCAGACTTACTTAAACATGAGGACGCCCAAATGAAATCTTTTTTCAAGCCCCTGTTGCTTGCCGGTTTTCTGACTACCGCCGGCTTTTCTGCCTTTTCACAAACACCCGCTGCGGGGCCTGCTGGAATGATGGGCCCAGGCGGCCCAATGCATGAGGGCATGGGTCGCCCGGGCATGGGCCCGATGAATCCAGCACGGATGCAGGCCCGTATGGAACGCCGTCATGCAGCACTGAAAGCAGCTCTCAAACTGACACCAGCCCAGGAAGGTGCCTGGGCAACTTTCGCTGCAGCCATGAAGCCGCCTGCCGACTTGAAGGCCAAGCATCCGGATTTCGCCGAGATAGCCAAACTGCCAACGCCAGAGCGGATAGACAGGATGAAGGCCTTGCACACCCAGCGCGCAGCTGACATGACTGCTGCTATGGACAAACGAGGAGAAGCGGCCAAGTTGTTTTATGCGGCGCTAACGCCGGAGCAGCAAAAGGTGTTTGATTCGGCCACCGCGCGTCATTACGGCCCTGCTGGCCGCTTGGGCGGACCGCGTGACGGCAAAGGACCTGTCCAACAAAAACCCTAAGTCCTGCGAGCCGTTCCTGAGCACAGAGCCGTTCGTCGTCAAGTCAGCATTTTCTTCAGCTCGCCGCTGTCGATAAGGCTGACCAGATCGTTGGCGCCGCCTATCAGGGTCCCCTTTACAAACACCATTGGCATGGTGGGCCATCCGGTCCACAGTTTGAGCGCATTGCGCTGGCGCCAAGTGTTGAAGTAATTTCCGTATTCCAGGTACTGATGCGCCACGCCGGCGACGTCAAGCGCTTTGCGAGCCTTCTTCGGAAAGGGGTTCATACCCATTCCGACTACCACTACCGAGTGTTGTGCCAGAGCAGCTTGCACTTCGCGCACAATGGCTTGTTCGTGGCTGGCAATCTTGTCACGAATAGCCGGGTGGATGTGTGACTCGTCAAGAATGGGACGGGACATGGCGATATCCTAAGGGTTTAGAAAAGTGCATTATCCGTTGCTCGCGGCCAAACCCTACACTTGCAAAGCTTATGCCTACACCGTCACTTCCAAACTCTGCCACAAATTCAGCGGACGACATTCCCAGCATCCGCAGTGTGTCCCTGACTCGGCCCTTGCACTGGCTGGTGCTCGGCTGGCAGGATATGGCATTTTGCGGGTTGATCAGCGTTGCACACGGGTTGGCTCTGTTCTTTGTGGGTGCAGCCATCGTGACCGTGGCGTACCAGCGTTTCTGGTTGCTGGCCGGAGCGCTTTCCGGTTTTTTGTTGGTGGCGCCGGTGCTGGCTACCAGTCTGTACGCCCTGAGTCGGGCACGGGAACGCGGCGAGAAAGCCGACCTCGGGGTGGTCCTGAAAACCTGGTTGAACTGGCAAAGCAGCCACTTCAACAAATGGGGCAACGATTACTGGTGTCTCGTGCAATTCGGCTCTCTGCTGGCACTTGCTGCCACCGGTTGGGTGTTTACATCGGCAGCCCTTATCACGCTGTTGGCTCCATTGCCGATTCAGAATCCAGCAGATTTTGTCCTATATGTCGTCTTGGCCAGAAACGGGATCCTGTTTGAGCTTTGGCTGGTTTTGGGCGGTGTGCTGGCGGCGCCAATTTTTGCTTCCACAGTGATTGCCATTCCCTTGTTGCTGGACCGCCGGGTCACCTTGATGCGAGCCGTCCTTACAAGTTGGCAGGTGGTTCTGTCCAATCCGGTACCAATGGCCATTTGGGCGTCTCTGATTATGGGCTTAACCTTTCTGGGTATGGGTTCCCTCATGCTGGGCCTGATAGTGGTGATTCCTATGCTAGGACATGCCAGTTGGCACGCCTATCGCGATTTGGTGGATGTCTCAACCTTGGCGGAGCGGGAGTCGCGCTGATGTTTGGCTATTCGGAAGAACAGATTGCCGCATTTGGTCTGACTTTCGGCGTAGGCGGCTTCATGCTCTACATGTTGTTCATCATCAGCCACTTGGCATGGTCATCGAAAGCTGGCAAATTCGGCACTTTTGTCATATTTCTTGGATTGGCTTTCGGCATGACGGGTTTCGCGGCGAAGTACCTTATTCAATGGGCGCTAGACATCAAATAAGCACAAGTAGATCGTTTCGTGCCAACAAGGGTACCTGAATTACGGAAATTGCCTGAACGGGCTTGGTGGTGTATCAACTGAACGGCCGAACGCCGATCAGCATTCCATGCAACCACAGGGCGAAGGCGAGCCATGCGCCCATCCCGATGATCACAGTGATCGTGGTCGCGCCGGCACTGCCCCGCGGGTACTGGATACCACCAGAACGGTCACGCCGACGGGCCGCAGAGAAGTTGAAAATGGACCACAGCAGAAACAGGCCAAACAGCAGCACATGTGCCAGGTTGCCGTTGGCCATCAAGTGCGCCAGTGCCCACACCTTGACGGCTAACACCATCGGATGGTGAAGGCGTGCCTTGATACTGTTGCCCGGAACGTAGGCCGCGGCTAGCAGGACAAATGAAACCAAGGTCAGCAGCGCAGCCAGATGGCGCATGCCTGCTGGAGGGCTCCATAGCTGAACAGGCTGTTGCCGTGCCAGACCAAAGCCCCAAACCAGCAAACCCAAGCCGAGCAGCGACACTGCAGAAAAAAGCGCCTTCCACGGCAACTCGCCACTGCGAACCATGGTTCGCGTGCGCCAGTCATTGGCCACAATGCGGACGGAATGCACGCCAAGAAAAACAATCAGCCCAAGAATAAAATACGTCACAGGAACCCCCAAAATGAATCGATAGACTGCCTGACTATAGTCCGGACCGATGATCGGGCTGGCGCCTATTGCAATGCAGAACAATTTGTTTACACTGGGCGCTCGATATCAACCCACAAACCGGAGATGCTATGAAACCCGTTCAAGACCTAATAAAAGGACGTGACTCAACGGTTTTTCAGGTCAACCCATCAGTGACCGTTTTTGAAGCGCTGAAATTGCTTGCTGAACACGGAGTCGGCGCCATGGTCGTCATGGATCAGGGCAAACTGGTCGGCGTAGTGTCGGAACGTGATTACACGCGCAAGGTCGCTTTGCAGGGAAAAAACTCCAGAGAAACCACCGTTGCAGAGATTATGACTCGCGAGGTCATCACGGTGACACCCGTCACCGGCACGCTGGCCTGCATGGCGCTGATGAGTCAGAAGAACATCCGGCATCTTCCGGTGCTGGATGGATCGGTGGTGCTAGGGATGATCTCGATACGAGACATCATGAACGACATCATTGCCGGTCAGGAACAGACCATCTCGCAACTGACGAGTTACATCAACAGTTAGACGTCAATATTGCCAGCGCGCAAGGCATTGGTTTCAATGAAATCGCGGCGCGGTTCGACCTCGTCCCCCATCAACATGGTGAAAACACGGTCGGCCTCGATGGTGTCGTCTATCTGCACTCTTAGCAGACGACGCACGGTCGGGTCCATGGTGGTTTCCCACAACTGTGCCGGGTTCATTTCGCCCAGACCTTTGTAGCGCTGGCGCGCGGTGGCGTGTTCGGCCTGCGCGATCAGCCAGGCCATCGCTTCGCGGAAGTCGCTCACTTTTTCTTCTTTCTGACGCTCTCCCTCGCCGCGGATAGCCCTCGCGCCCTCGCCCAGCAGTCCCTTGAAGGTGTTGGCCGATTCCGCCAGGGCGGCGTAGTCGGAGCCGTGCACAAAGTCCTGCGTCAGAACGCTGCTCTTGATGTTGCCATGGTGGCGGCGGCTGATGCGCAGAATGGGCTTGTCGGTACGCACGTCAAACTCACCGGTGACCTCTGCGTCCGGAAGTTTGGATTGCAGTGCAGCGGCGGAAAGTTTGGCGTCGGCCAGTGTGTCGAGATTCAGCGCCACGCCGTCAGCCACCGATCGGAGAGCCTCGGCGTCCATGAAGTTGCGTAGCCGTGCAATCACGCCTTGCGCCACCTGGTGCTTGCGTGCCAGCTCAGCCAGAGTATCGCCTGTGAGCAGGGTGCCTGTATCGCCGCCGGTATGCACGGATGCGTTGACCAGCGCAATGCGCAGCAGAAAACTGTCGAGCGCAGTGCCGTCTTTCAGGTAAAGCTCTTCCTTGCCGACCTTGACTTTGTACAGTGGAGGCTGAGCGATGTAGATATGGCCGCGCTCCACCAGTTCTGGCATCTGGCGGTAGAAGAAGGTCAGAAGCAGTGTGCGGATGTGGGCGCCGTCGACGTCGGCGTCTGTCATGATGATGATGCGGTGGTAGCGCAGTTTGGCAACGTTGAAGTCGTCGTTGCCTGTGCTGCCGCCGGCCTTGCCAATGCCGGTGCCAAGGGCGGTAATGAGGGTCAGGATTTCGTTGCTGGTCAAGAGCTTTTCGTAGCGTGCTTTTTCGACGTTCAGAATCTTGCCGCGCAAGGGCAGAATCGCCTGGAATTTGCGATCCCTACCCTGCTTAGCCGAGCCACCGGCAGAGTCACCCTCGACAATGTAGATCTCGCACAACGCCGGGTCTTTTTCCTGGCAATCAGCGAGTTTGCCGGGCAGGCCCATGCCGTCAAGCACCCCTTTGCGCCGCGTCATGTCGCGGGCTTTTCGGGCTGCTTCGCGTGCGCGCGCTGCCTCAATGATTTTGCCGACGATGATTTTTGCGTCTGCCGGGCGTTCCTGCAGGTAGTCGTACAGCAGCTTGCTAACGATGTCCTCCACTGGGCCTCGCACTTCCGAGCTCACCAGCTTGTCCTTGGTCTGACTACTGAACTTGGGTTCTGGAACCTTGACTGACAGGACACAAGTCAGGCCTTCTCGCATGTCGTCGCCGGTGACCTCGACCTTGGCTTTCTTGGCCAGTTCGTTGTCGTCAATGTATTTGTTGATGACGCGTGTCATTGCTGCGCGCAGGCCGGTCAGGTGGGTGCCGCCATCACGCTGCGGGATGTTGTTGGTAAAACAAAGCACCTGTTCGTTGTAGCCGCTGTTCCATTGCATCGCGACCT
>SESH01051394.1_pt1 | contig 10694 bp, 12 predicted proteins | sample 3171561 | NCBI WGS metagenome assembly SESH01 (sample SAMN10866947, study PRJNA518727) | freshwater metagenome | biome: subpolar coniferous forest; feature: holomictic lake; material: water; isolation source: holomictic Lake 442 2011 16.5 m and 2014 13 m | place: Canada: near Kenora, Ontario
GGCTGGCGGGGTTTGGCTATCAAGGCAGCGCCTTTCGGCTGAGCAGCAGGAGGCGCTAAAATGCTGGGTGGCCGAGACCCTGCCGCATACAACTCGGGAGATAGGTGCCTGGATTGAAAGGGAATTCAGCGTTTCCTAACAGGGCCGGTCCGGACTTGTCGGCTTGTTGCATCGCCTGGGAATAGAACCCCGGAAACCGAAAGCGATGTCGAGCAAACTCGTCGAAGCGGCCCAACAGGGTTATATCGACACCTATCATGAGTTGCAAAGGACGCTTCCAGACGATGAAGCAATTATGTTTGCCGATGCGGTCCATCCTACACATGGAGCGCGACCGGTCGGTTGCTGGGCACCAAAAGACACCAAGGTTGCAGTTGATCAGACTAGCGGCCGCCATCGTCTGAATATTCATGGTGCCATTGATCTTGAAACCGGCCGGACAAAAATGATCGATGTATCGACAGTTAACGCTCAGAGCACCATTGCACTCCTACTCGTGATTTAACTGATGTATCCAGCTATGCGCCTAATACATGTGTTCTTGGATAATGCTCGATATCACCACGCTAAAGCCACATATAACACGTTATGTGAGGTAAAGCTTGGCTTCTTGAGAGAAAAATTTCCCAAGAACTGGAACGATTGGTGCGATAGCGTCTCAGATAACTTTCGAGTTATTTAGCCTAAGAATTTTCGGATTCTCAGGTAAACAGGGTATACTGTGTTAACTACACCAAGCGGCATGTCAAGATTACTGCAAATGAGCGATGTGACACAGGTCGTTCTGATATCCAGCATCATTGGTGACAGGTCGTCCACGGGGCACCACAGGAGGGCCCCGTGGACGACCTGAGTGGTGTCAATGTGGGTTGGAGGTAGATGACGGAGCTTGAGCCATCGGGCCTATTCAGGAGTGGAAAACTACTTCTAAGCGAGTCTTAACCCATGAGTCGCAGCCTTTCTAAGTTCCGGCCTGATTCGATTTCCACAAACTCACCCACTAGGGTATGGTCACGACCTTGGTGGAAGGCTTTGACGGCTGCCTGTTGCGCTTCGAGTCCAAGGCCGCTTCTACCTTGTGCGGCTGTGTAAACCCAGTAGTAGGCTATGTAACGAGCTTGAGACATGTGATGCACCACAGCTTTTACTAAAAATATAGTATACGTTCGTTTACGATTTAGATTACTTGATTGTTGACGGAAGATGGAGAAAATCTGAAAAACTGGTGGGTTAGCATATTTCTCCGAGCGAATATTAATAATTGTCAACCGGGCAACAGTTGCGATAAATTTTTGCAGGCGCTTCCGTTGTCATCAGTTTGTCACGGATACACATGATAATGCGCCCATGGTAAACTTCAGCGCTGTGTCCGGCATGTCCGAAATGTACTCTGCCGCCGATCGGATGATCGACGCGGTGCGGCGGGAGGTTAACTTTAGCTTTCAGCCGATTGTCAGCGCGATCTCTGGAAAGTGTTTCGGCTTTGAGTCCATAGCATTAGGCGCGGAACGTCTGGGTTTTCCGACGCTAGCGGCTCTCTATGACTATGCTGACGATCAAAACGCCCTAGAGCGCCTGGAACTGACGATGCGCGAACTAGCGCTGCAAAATTTTGCACGTTTTTGCCATAAGGGCGAACACCTGTTCTTGGGATTTGATCGACGCAGCCTGACGCGGCCCGGCAGCCTGCCGCAGCAAACCACAGCTCTGCTAGCGCGCCATGGCATCAACCCTACTTCGGTATGCCTAACGTTGCCCGAGACGGAAATCAGCTTTGGGGCCAGGGCCAGCATTGTCACCACTGCCCTCGAACCCTACCGCCGACAATCATACTTGCTGGCCCTCGATCAATTCGGCCTCGGCGCCGCCAGCCTTCGCCCTATCTATGATCAGCAGCCGAATATCATTCGAGTTGCCAGCGTATTTACCGCCGACATCGCCACGGACGAACGCAAACGGTTACTTCTCTCCACCGTCGTTGGTCTCGCGCTGGTACTCGGCATTACCGTCATCGCTGACGGCATCATCAACGAAGCCGGTTTTCGGGCATGCAAGCAAATCGGCTGTCATCTAGTGCAAGGCGACTTCGTCGGACCACCGACAGCGTCGCATAACGGCACCGGAATCGCACGCACATACCCAGCGATCATAGAGACCAACCGCCTGGAGCGACGAGAACGCCATAGCGATCAAAAGCTGTTGCGAGATGAACTTAACATGCTGCCAGCGGTAAATGTTCATGAGCCAATGACCAAGATATTTCAATATTTTCGCTCTCAAAAAGAATACAGCTTCCTGCCGATTGTCGATGACCGCCAGCAACCACTCGGGATAATTCGAGAAATAGACCTCAAAGATGTGATATATTCGCGTTACGGTAAGGATTTATTGCACAACAAAGCCTTGAACCGCGGACCGCTCGATTTTCTGCGGCCCTGTCCAGTATGCGACATTAACACCGAAGCTGAAAAAATTCTAGAAATCTTTTCACAAGCGGCTAATCCACCGGGAGTACTGCTGGTCGATGATTTTACATATGTTGGCGCGTTGAGTGCCGCCTCGCTGGTACGGGTAATCAACGAGAAAAATCTTGTTCAGGCCCGCGACCAGAACCCGCTCACTCGTTTGCCGGGTAATATCAGCATCAATAACTACATCACAGCTGCCCAGGAAAACCCCGGTGCTAGTCTGGTTTTGGTTTATTTTGACCTCGATAATTTTAAGCCTTTTAACGATCGCTTCGGCTTTCGCCAGGGTGACCGGGCTATCCTGTTATTTTCTGACTTGATGCGAACCCACCTTAGTACTACCGATACTTTCCTTGGCCATATCGGTGGTGATGACTTCTTCGCGGCATTTCATGATATGCCGCCAGAGCAAATCCGAACCATGATTGAGACCTTGCTAACGACGTTCAGGCACGACATAGAGAGTTTCTACGATCCCGAATCCCGCATATCCGGCTATATCATCGGACACTCCCGCGACGGTGAAATCGTGCAAATTCCGCTGCTCTCGTGCAGTGCCGCCGTGGTCGAGATTCCCGCCGGAGCAGGGACGGCCATAGCCGACGATATAGCCAGAATACTCGCCGGACTCAAAAAGGCCGCCAAAAAGGCTCCGGAGCACATCGCAATACTACGTCTGGGCCAACAGCGCTTAGTTTGTTCGGAACCTCTTGAAAATACGGGTGAAACGTCTTTCGCGTCCAATCCAATAGAATCGGAAAATTGTCACGTGAATGTCACGCGAATGTCATAGCTGCAGTTTAGGTTCATATAGGTCGGATTAATTCAGGAGTTAAAGCAGTGCCAAAGCATCAAAAAGTTGTGGTTCAGTATGATAAAAAAATGAAACAGTTTGGAATCTATAATAAGAAAACAAAGAAATATTATGTATATGATACAAAGGAAAATTGTGAGTATGTAGCCAAAAAAATAAATACTATTAACAGCAAATCCATAACCAAAAAGGGTATGCGAAGGGCGACATACAAGTTATTAAACAGGGTTTTATTTAATGACATGGCGCGCATAAATATAACCTCTGATTAGCCCATTCAGATGTAGTCAGGTGTATATTTTTTTAGTATAGATCACTAAGCTTCAACAGTCCACTGTGTGTATGGATAATACGCCAAGTCATAAATACTGTAATGAGGCTAATTGGTTATTTCGCTAGAAATCCAACACAAGAATGTTATTAGCTGATTAGGATCATTGATTTCGACCTCTGCAATAATGACTCCGGCATTAAGATCAGAAAAAACATCAACCTCCCAAATCAATCCATCAGTTTTAACCGTGTAGCGAGTCTTGCGGACTCCCCCTATTAAACAGCAGCAACTTCTGCTTCAGCCCACAATACGAACAATCCGCATTCGGTGGCTGAAACATCGTCGGCTGAGTATTGGTTGAAAATTGTGGGACCGGGAATGATTGCTCCGCACCATTTCCCGGCACCAAAGAGGCCAGTCCGATTACAAGAACAACGGCCCACAAAATTACCCTCATGCTTCACACTCCCATCAGCACCAGCCTGGCCACCCCTTGCACAGATTGCCCGGACTGACCAAGAAGGCGACAAAGAAAGCTTGACACACCGCTTCAGCATCCGGCAAGATTTGATCATGATATTCTGAACCGTTGCCGTCTTTCGGATTGTCATTTAATGACCGCCTCACCCTCGCACCTTGACGGCATCCGATCGGCAACGATCGCCACCGCGCGCCTGCGGACCCACGTCTTGGAAAGCGGCCCAAGTGACGGCCGACCGATGGTCTTCCTCCACGGCAACCTGTCCAGTGCGACGTGGTGGGAAGAGCTGATGCTGACGCTGCCTCCGGATATACGGGCCATCGCCCCGGACCTGCGCGGCTTCGGCGACACGGAGCCTCTTGAGATTGACGCCACCCGTGGCGCCCGCGACTGGTCCGACGACCTCAAGGCTCTACTCGACGCCCTCTATCCCGCAGCCATTCCGCCCATCCATCTGGTCGGCTGGTCATTAGGCGGCGGCGTAGCCATGACCTTCCTGCGCGACTGGCCGCATCTGGTGCGAACCCTGACCCTGATCAGCCCGATCAGCCCCTACGGCTTCGGTGGCACCAAGGACGAGCACGGGACGCCGTGCTGGCCCGATTATGCCGGTTCCGGCGCAGGTTTGGTCAGTCCCGATTTGGTAAAGGGCCTTGCCGAGCATGATGACGGCTCGTCCAGCCCGTTATCACCCCGCAACATCATCAACACCTTCTATTTCAAGCCAGGATTCCGCGCCCCTCGGGAAGACGCCTTCGTCCGCTCCTTCCTGTCTGTTCGTCTCGGTGAAGGTTTCTACCCCGGCAATTCAGCACCGTCGCCCCATTGGCCCGGCGTTGCTCCAGGAACCCGTGGCATTGTCAACGCCATGTCGCCCAAATACTTCAACGTCAGCGACATCGTGGACCTGCCGGTCAAACCACCGATCCTGTGGATACACGGCGACGCCGACCAGATCGTCTCCGATAGCTCGATGTTCGATTGCGGGTATCTGGGGCAGATCGGACTTATGCCCGACTGGCCGGGAAACAGCGACCAACCGCCACAGCCGATGTTGTTACAGACCAGGGCTGTGCTGAACGAATATGCGAAACGTGGTGGGAAATATCGGGAGCATGTGGTTGCGGGAGCGGCGCATGAGACTATGGTTGAGTATAGGCATGTTACTCTGAATAAAATTTTAGGTTTCGTGTCAGCACGACATGAAGCTTCCCGTAATGAACCCATTCTGGAAGGAAATAATAATGTTTAATAATATTGAATACATGACTTTACTTCGTGGTGCTATTGGATTAGGAGTATTTTTATTAGCGATTGTATGCATTATCCCCATTATGAATTATCTCGGTTTTTCCGAGTTCAATTTTAGAAACTATGTTGGCGCATTTATAGCTGTTGGTGCCGCACTTATTGGCTATGGTGTTGATGGGCATATTAGAGTATTAAACATAAAAAAGGTTCTTTCCTATGATATAGAATCAATACTTGATATTTTGGTCATAACAAAGATGGAATGTGATTGGAGAAGGGTACGTTTTGATGGCATTCCTGGAGGTTGGGCGATGCCGCCAAGGAAGTCCGATTATTTTGCTGCCTATAATGCCGTTATTAATAATCTTTCCATGATGGAAAAGGACAACACAAAAAATGCTATGGCTTTTTACAACAAACTCAAGGCTGCGCGAGATGCAGCAAAACTTTTGCCAGTAACTGAAAAGCCAGATGACAAAGCAAAGCTTTATTCCACATATGTAATCACGTTCATGATAGAATCCATTACTGGCGCAATAAATTTTTTGAAGAATACACAAATCTTATCGCCAGATAAAATTGAGGGTTACGAAAGTGAATTACGTAATTGGGAAATTTAAGACAATTCGGCATCAGTTTGCCCTTGTGGTGGTTACTTAATCTTTGCTCCCGCTTCTGATGGACAAATCACTATGAGTTTCCGTTTGTTAGCTTTGATTGCGGCGTTTGCTTTGTCGGCACTGGTTTCGTCACCTGGATTTGCGGCAAGCGCTTCGGATATTTCCCAGCTTGAGGCGCTGGAAAGCGCGGCCAAGGAGCGGTTAGACGCTGCCAAGTTGAGTGCCTAACCCCTGGCCATAACGGAACAAGGCGAACTGGCCAAGCCGACTGACGACTCCCGTGAGCGTGCCGAGTTGCTGGATCGCAATGTTGGCCTGATGATATTCGGCGTAAACGATCTTCACCCGCATCGCGAGATCAAGGGCGGGGGCCGGTGACGAACTTTGGGCAATCGCCGGAATGGCGAACAGCAACGCGGCACCAAGCGCAATAGTGAGCGCCTTCAAGAAATTAAACATAGCGCACTCCTTCCTTGATTGAAAAATTGATCTTGCCGGGAAAGATATACGCCTGAAATGTCAGTTTGTGCAACATGGCTTCTGTAAATTAGTTGCTCCCGGATATCGCCCTGGCTGGCGGTCCGTAGGCAGTTACATTTTATGAGGGTTAACGACACTCGACTCGATAATTTACCAATATCACTGCTCAGTGGCATAAACATAAATATTTACCTGCGGAGTTTTGTAAGAGCCTCAATAAGTGTTGATTATGAGCTCATTTTGGTTCACATGTTAGGAGCGATTTGATTTCACAGGATGTTTGGTAATCTCGCAAACGGCAAGAAATAATTATGATACATTCGCTTAAAGATAGACTTAAAGATAGACAGCCCGTACTTGGCATGTGGTCGATTATATCGTCTGCTACTATCGCTGAGATCGGCATTTTGGCTGGGCTTGATTTTATCATTTTTGACCTTGAGCATGGTACTTTTGACTTGACAGCGCTTGAAGCAGCAATCAGGGCATGCGAAAGTGCCGGTGGCGTACCGCTTGTACGCGTGCCGGATTTGCAGCCGTCAATTTTTCAATCGGTACTCGACCTTGGAGCCCATGGTGTCATTGTTCCGCAAATTCGTTCGGTTGCAGACGCCGAAAGGGCTGTACGGTATGCAAAATACCCGCCGCTTGGCTGCCGGGGCTACAATCCATTCACTCGCGCGGCACTTTATGCCAATCCACCCAATAACCAGGAAGGGAAGCTGCGGAACAGTTTCGGGTTGGTTGGGGTGATTATTGAAAATATTGAGGCCTATGCTGATCTGGCTGGCATCGCTACCATCACCGATATTGACGTGATCTATCTTGGTATTTATGATATGTCCATGGCCCTTGGCTGTCATGGTAATACTAAGCACCCAGACGTATTGTCCTTTGTCCAGGATGCGGCTCGAACCATCAAAAACGCAGGCAAGACTATCGGTATGATGGTTAGAAACCACAATGAAATGGCGGCGGCGCGGGATTTAGGTGCCGATTTTCTAGTGTATGGCGTTGATAGTAACTTGTTTTATCAGGCGATCTCGGCACCGGTTAAACACTTTCAACAATTGATAAAATCCTGAGGAATCAGATGACTATACGCGTTGCAGATTATATTGCTGAGCACCTGAAATCCATTGGAGTTCGCAAGGTGTTTATGTTGTCCGGCGGGGGCATGATGCATCTAGTTGACGGCATTGGCTTAGCAAATTTGCCATATGTTTGCTGTCATCATGAACAAGCATGCGCTATGGCTGCTGAGGGCTATGCAAGACTTTCGGGATCACTTGGCGTCTGTTATGCAACTAGCGGTCCGGGGGCGACCAACATTCTGACTGGTGTGGTTGGGGCGTGGCAGGATTCGTCTCCAGTCCTATTCCTGACCGGGCAAAGCAAACGCTCGCAGACCATTCGCTTAGCCAATAATCCGGGGCTGCGTCAGTTCGGCACCTTTGAGGTAGATATTGTGCCGATTGTGTCAAGTATTACAAAATACGCCCATTTTCTAGATGATCCGCAGAGTGTCCGCTTCCATTTGGAAAAAGCTGTTCATTTGGCGACCTGCGGCCGGCCTGGGCCGGTGCTGCTCGATATTCCGCTTGATGTTCAAGGCGCCTCGATCGACCCCGATGCCTTGGCTGGTTTCACTGCGCCACCCTGTCTCGTTCCAACCTTTGACGACATTATGTTACGCCGCCTGCTCGACCGGATGGCCGGTGCGGTGCGACCGGTTTTGCTGATTGGTCACGGTGTTCGTTGTGCCGGAGCGGTACGTGCATTGCGTTGCCTCATCGAAAGACTTGGCGTTCCGGTTGTTACTACTCAACTCGCTAAGGACAGTCTGCCCTATGATCATCCGTTGTTCGTCGGCCATAGTGGCCCGAAGGGAGATCGCGCCGGTAATTTTGCCGTGCAAGGAGCCGATCTAATCTTGTCAATTGGTTGCAGTCTGCATTCACAAACCATCGGCTACGAGGTAGATCTTTTTGCCCCCTCCGCCTACAAGATTCAGGTCGACAGCGATTGTGCGATCCTCAACCGTGGGGACGTGCCGGTAGATTGGCGAATTGAGGCCGATGTAGGCGTCTTTATACAGATGATGCTGGCGGCGGCCCATACTGCACCCGCCGGACGCAAGGCATGGCAAACGCGCTGTCGGAATTGGAAACGCGATTTTGCCGTTCAGTCCGAAGCCCACATTGTGACGACGCCGGAGTTGAATATCTATGAATTTATCGAGGCGTTGAGCCAGGCTTTAGAAGGACACGAGTCGGTAGTGACCGATGCCGGTTCGTGCTTTTATGCCTTGGGTCAGGCGTTTCGCTGCCAAGAAAAACAACGCTACATTGTATCGGGCGCGCTCGGATCAATGGGCTTTGCCCTGCCGACGGCTATCGGCATGGCGACCGTCGGCGAAGCGCCGGTAGTGTGCGTTACCGGCGACGGTTCATTGCAAACTAATATTCAGGAATTACAGACGCTATTTCACTATCAACCGAATATTAAATTGTTTATTATCGATAATGACGGCTACACTTCAATCAGGAATACACAAAAGGGTTTCTTTGCCGGACACTATGTTGGGGCCAGCCGAGACAGCGGCGTCTCGATGCCTAATTTGGCCCAGGTTGTCCCGGCCTATGGCTTGCCGTATGTAAATATCGACAGTCGTTACGAACTAGGTTCTGTTATTCGGAAAGTAATGTCTATGCCTGGTCCGGTCGTTTGCGGCGTCCGATGCCAGACTAATCAGCAGATCATTCCCACCGTCAGTTCACGTAAACTGGCTGATGGCACGCTGCGTTCCAACCCTTTGCACCTGATGTCGCCCGATTTACCGTCGGAAATTCTTATTACCGCAGTCGGTGACATCATTAATGATCTTCCCGGTTGCAAATAAGAGGCCTGATATGTTTTTGCCATCCGGGTCAAATGCCAGGATCGCGGTTGTTGGGGCGACTAGCCACTTAGCGCGTGATTTTATTCTTACCGCCGAGGCCGCGTTTGCCCCTGATTTCCGGCTTTACGCCCGGCGCCCCCAGGTAGTGTCTGAGTTTCTGGCCCGGCACGAGTTGAGCGGACGCTTCCCCGTGCGGTCACTGGATGAGTTCGGCAGGGAAGAGTATACAGCCGTAATCAATTTTATTGGCGTCGGAGATCCTTCCCGTGCAAAGGCGATGGGGGCTGAAATCTTTTCGGCAACCAGGATCATGGACCAGATAGTGCTGGATTATCTAATATGCAACCCTAGAACAACTTACATATTCATGAGTAGCGGGGCGGTATATGGCACAAACTATGCTGTTCCTGTAAATGCGAATAGCCAAGCTGAGTTCCCCATCAATAATTTGCATTCCAGTAATTACTATAGCGTCGCCAAATTTTACGCAGAGGCTCTGCACAGATCATATGAAAATTTGAACATTTTGGATATCCGAATTTTTAATTACTTCAGTCGGTCGGTTGATCTGTCCGCGCGTTTCCTAATCACTGATATGGTCAACGCGATTCGTTCTGGTGCGATATTTGCCACCGATAGCAGTCCCGTGGTGCGTGATTTTCTCCATCCTGATGATTTCTGTCGGTTGATCCGGGCTTGTCTGAATGCACCTGCCGGAACTAATATGCCGATTGATGCATATTCACAGAGCCCAATTAGTAAAGACAAATTATTAGTATTGCTAGCCGAAGAATTCAGCTTGCGTTATCAAATCATATCCGATATTGAGACGGTTAACGCTACCGGCGCCAAGCCTTTCTATTACTCAACCAACCGTCGCGCTGCATCCCTTGGCTATTCTCCGTCCCATTCTTCGCGAAACGGGATTATTAAGGAGATATCGGCTATTCTTGAGAAGGGAAATTAATCCTTTCGCGTTCAATCACTAGTGGTTTTTTGCGGACCTGCCCATAAATGGCCAAGATATATTCTCCCATCATACCGAGGAAGAATAGCTGTACCCCTGAGAAAAAGAACAGGGCGACAATTAGCGTAGTTATGCCAGGGGGCGCAACCTCGCCACGAACGACTAAGCTTATTATCACCGTAACAAATGCATAAAGGATACTTAGGCTCGCAACGATTGTTCCTGTAAATAGGGCTATGCGCAGCGGCACATTAGTAAAGGTGATTATGCCGTTCAACCCCTGATCAATAAGGCTGGATAGGCGGTTCTTGGAAAAGCCCTTTCGACGCGCCTGCCAGTGATAGTTGACCCCGATCGCACGAAACCCGCATTCAAAGGTCATTAAGCGCATAAAAGGATAAGCATCGTCAATCTGACGCATTGCCAACAGAACCTTG
>SESH01030361.1_pt1 | contig 10677 bp, 6 predicted proteins | sample 3171561 | NCBI WGS metagenome assembly SESH01 (sample SAMN10866947, study PRJNA518727) | freshwater metagenome | biome: subpolar coniferous forest; feature: holomictic lake; material: water; isolation source: holomictic Lake 442 2011 16.5 m and 2014 13 m | place: Canada: near Kenora, Ontario
TGCGGTGTATTGCAAATTGCCTGATTGCAAGCCTATCTCACAGGCTTCGGCATAATCTGAACTGCCCTTTGTAAGGTGGTGATGCCAATGCCGTACCGAACTTCCTATCATCAGTGCATAGACGCTTCGGGCGGAAGGCGAATGAAAAACTTCGGACATGAGTTTAGAGGCGAGTTCGCCGAATTCCAAGGCATTGGCCTGATCATTGGCAACCCAGCAAAGCAGACCGGCGAAGGCTGGATGGCTATAACCTATCTGCTCGACATTGCCAAACCTGAGAGTAAGGCTGACCACTTTAGATACGATGACTCCCCAAAGCTTCTGGTGCGAACGATAACAAGGCGGTCCCATAGTAATGAGGATTTTTACAATCATGTGCATTTCAGGATCACTCATGACCGGCAAGTCGCTCAGCGAGGCGATTGTGCGCTGCTCAAGAATGCTGCGTACTTGCTTGATTTCCTCATCACAGGCCGCTTCATAATTGTCTTCGGGCAGGAAGATTTTAAATGCGGCCAAGGCGAGTCTGCCAGCGTTAATGGCTTCCCGATAACGGGCCTTAAGTGTGTTCTGGAGGATCAATACAGTGAGCGCTTCCGCTTTTTCAAGGGCATTTTCGGCATGAACGAAGACTTGATTAATGAGTAGATTGCCCTCTTGCTCATCCCCTTCGAGAAACTCATTCTCTGCCCATTCCTTAAAGAGTGACAATGCCAGTTTACGGTGGTTACTCCACAGGTATTCGCCAAAGTCGGGAATAGTCAGAAAATAGCCAGCCGAGCGATGATACTGAAGCGCTTCTTTGTAGGCTGTTGCAGTCCAAGCCTTGCGCGCAGCTGCCACATTCAGTTCTACTACCTGGACTTGTTCAGTGAGATCAATAATCAATAGTTTTCCGAGGTTAATGTGGTTAACCACTTCAAACAGGCGATGGCTCAGTTGAACCGGATCAAGGCTAGCAAGAATTAGTCTGCCAATTTCCAGATGGGTAACAGGCCGCTCATTGACATGAATTAAATTATAGGCGGCTTGCTGGACTTGGTCGTGGATGAACCTGAACCATTGATCGGCTTCTTGTCTGGATGAAGCACTGCTAAAGCCGTCAGCGCTAGTCGGTATAACCATGCTGGAATGGTCGAGAAGCAGGGCCAGGCATTGCTTAGTGTTCAGTTTGCATGTTACAGCCAGGTTGTCAAGATTGAAGCGGTTGCCCAGACATGCGGCTTTGCTAAGCAATATTTGGCTTTCTGGACCCAGACGTAATAACTGGTGGAGAAAAAGATTGGCAATCGAGTCGGGTAATTTGTCAACGTCATTAGTTTTGTTTATCCATCGCCAACATTTATTGCCCTGGTCGAAGTTAAGCAAGCTGTAGTTATTGAGAAATAACAAAGAGGCTTGAGTAAAAAATGGATTCCCCCTGGTCTGCTGGTAGATAAACTTGGCCAGGCCTTTTGGGTTTTCGACTGAGGGTTGTAGCACATCTGTTATCCAGGTTTGCACATCTTTTAGACTCAGGTTTTTGATTTCGATAATGCTGATGGGAACATGTTGATGACGAAGTTCATCAATAATAGTAACCAGTGGGTGATTAGAGTCTATTTCGTTGTCCCTGTATGGAATAATCACCAGCAGGTAACGGAGGGTGGAGCTGATTTGGAGTTGCTTAAGCAGTTCCAAAGAAGCAGGGTCTGCCCACTGCCAGTCATCTATAAATAAAACGACAGGATGCTCTGCGCGGCATAAGGTTTCCATAAGTTTTTGGATGACACTGATAAAACGATATTTTGCCTCCAGGGGACTGATTTCCGCTACCAGTGGTTGGGGACCGAGAACTTTCTTGAATTCTGGAATAAAGTTAAGCAATAATTGGCCCAGGGAGCCTAACGCCTTGTTTAGTGAGCGTTGCCATTGTTGTCGGATGACGTCTTCTTCAGATCCTAATTCGCAGGCAAGTTCAGTCAATGCCTGACGGAACGCAAAATAGGGGATATTTTGTTGGTATTGGTTAAATTTGCCATGAAGAAAAATACCATTTCGGTTCATTACCGGATTTTGTAGTTCTTTAACCAGTGAGGTCTTCCCCGTCCCTGAGTTGCCAGGAATCAGGACCACTTCTCCTTCACCATAACAAATGCGATTAAAGGTATTATTGAGGATGCTTGCCGCTTCTTCCCGGCCATATAAACGATGAGGATTTGTGAGTTGTTTTGTCCAGTCGTCTGTAATAACAGGAAGGTCTTGATCGTGAGCGCTCATGGAATTTCCTTTAGGAGAATGCTGTTCCATTGAATCGGGTAGATTCATTGCTGGATATTATCTGAGTCAAGGTCATGAGGTTCTCAGGTAAAAGCTTTGCTGTTGGGCGCAGCAAACGGGATTATGAAGGAGTACCGCTTAACATCAGTTATGACTGATTGATTTTAATATTATGAATAAAGATAGACAATGCGTATAAATACCTATTCGATGGCAGTTGAGCTTGAGGCATAGCCAATTTTCGCGTGCTTTAGAATAAATGACTCTTATTTATGAATAAGGTTAAAATTATCCCATTTCTAATAACTTACTGATTGGCCTAAAAATGTATAAATTCCTGTTATCTTTTCATTTTGGTTTATATCTGATCTTCGGTCTTCTGGCATCCGGATTAACGATGGCTGCAGATGAGGCCGCCAAGCCTTATAGCGTCTATATTGTGCCTCAACTGACTCCGGTCGCGACACATAAAGCCTGGGCACCGGTTTTGGAGAAATTGGCAGCGGCGACAGGACTGGAATTTGAGTTGAATGTCGAGCCCAGTATTCCCGCTTTTGAACAGGCGATCGCTTCAGGTACGCCGGATTTCGCTTATATGAACCCTTATCATATAATTGTCGCCAAACGTGATAAAGGCTACATTCCCTTGTTACGGGATTCAAAAAACATGCTTGAAGGTATTCTGGTTGTCAAAAAAGGCGGTGAAATAAAATCTCTGGAAGATCTTAAAGGTAAAACGCTGAGTTTCCCTGCGCCCAATGCTTTCGCCGCTTCGCTTTTTATGCGGGCGTTGCTGGCACAACAAAATATTACTATTACAACCAATTATGTCAAAACGCACAGCAATGTCTATCGAAGCGTCTTGCTCGGAGACGTGGCTGCAGGAGGTGGAATCAATAACACCTTTCAGAGAGAACCTAAAGATGTAAGTGACCAGTTACAGGTGCTATATGTCACGCCAAAAACAGCGCCACATCCTTTGGCCGTAAACCCGCGCATACCTGAAGCAGTGCGTATCAAAGTCCTCGAAACTTTTATTCAACTGGCAACTGATCCGGCCAATGCGGCGCTGTTTGATGCCATCCAAATGCCGATTCCGGTGCCAGCTGATTACGCCCGAGATTACCACTCACTCGAAGCGCTTGGTCTTGAAAAATTTGCAGTGATTGGCGGCGATTGATTTCCAAATCTAAAAGTCTTTTTGTTCGCCTGGCCCTTGCGGGGGCCATGGGTTCGCTGTTGTCAGTATTTGCGCTTGGCGCTTATGTTGCTTACGAACAAGGTGAGCTGGCAACGCAATCAGCGCATCGGGAATCGTATTTAATCACGACCGGACTTGCAACAGCGCTCGCGTCCGATCTCATTATTAAAAATTATGGCGGTATTGACCAGACCATTTTTCAATTTACTACCCATCTTAATTTAGACAGTTTTCTGGTTGCCACTGCTAAAGGCAATGTTATTGTCGAGGCGAGATGGAATGTTAAAAGTGAAAGTTGGGAATTGTTTCATGGGGGTACTGTGGAGCTTCCAGTTAAAATCGGGGTACTTCCCTTGATACAAGGCAATCATATTGTCACTTGGGCACCAATTAATGCCGGCAATGTTATTGGGTGGGTGCGCTCTGACATGCCAATGGATCAGATTACCGCGACACAGCACAAGATCTTGGAGGAAACCGTATTTGTCGCCATTCTGGCGGTGGTGTTATCGATGCTTGTCGTAGTCATAGCCTTACGCCGCCCTATTGAGCAACTTAGGCGTGCCACGGAATTTGCCGGCATTTTACCTGAAAAACATGGGCAGGTTCTCAAGCAAGTTTCTTCAGTCTCTGAATTGCAGCATCTTTTTTCCGCATTAAATACGGCCTCTGAGAAACTGCATAAGCAGGATCAGGAGCTAAAGATGCTTAATACCTTGATTGAATATAGTGAAGATCCTATTTATATTATCGATGTAGAAGATGATTTCAGGATGGTTTTTGCTAATGACGCGGCTTGTCGTCATTATGGTGTTTCAAGAGAAAGATTGTTATCTCTGCGCGTAACAGACTGGGATACGGAGATTGATTCGGCAAAGCTCGCCACCTTATGGTTAGACATTAAGCAGAACGGTCATTTGACTTTTTACAGCAAACATCTTGTTGCTGGTGGTGACATCGTTCCGGTAGAAGTTTCGGCTAATTATATACGCTATGCCGGACGTGAGTTTATAGCCGGCTTTTTTCGTGATATCAGGGAGCGGGTAAAAGTTGAACAGGAACTTAGAGAGTCTAGAGATTTGGCTGAGCAGGTCGCCCGCTCTAAGACCGAGTTTTTGGCAAACATGAGTCACGAGATACGCACGCCAATGAACGGTATCATCGGTCTGGCTCAGTTAGCGCTGAATCTGCCGACAGATCCGGATCTCAGGGATTATCTCAGCAAAATATATACGTCTTCCCATAGTCTGCTTAGCATTCTTAACGACATCCTGGACTTTTCAAAGCTTGAAGCCGGGCGGATGACAATTGAGCATAATCCCTTCGATCTGGATTTGGTGCTGGATAATTTGCGAAATCTGTTTGAAGAGGGCGCGAATGCCAAGCAGCTTGATTTTATTATCGAAATTGATCCGGACACGCCCCGTAACCTGATCGGTGATGCCATGCGTATTCAGCAGATTATTTCCAATCTGTTGGGGAACGCTATCAAGTTTTCCGAGCACGGCTATGTTGCAATCAGGATAGGATTTAAAAAGCATGAAACGGGCGGTATTATTCTCGGTTTTATTATTCAGGATACCGGCATAGGCATAGCTAAAGAAGACCTTAATAAGCTTTTTCAACCCTTCAGTCAGATTGATGGTTCGGTGACCAGGAAATTTGGCGGCACCGGCTTGGGTTTATCGATTAGTCAAAGTTTGTTGCGACTGATGGGTGGAGAATTTTCCATTAGCAGTCAGCCAAATCGCGGAACATCTATTCGATTTGAGCTTGAACTCGACCTTGCAGCTCAGGGAAGTGTAAAAAAAATCAGTTATCGTGCCCGACTTAAAGAAGGCGAGTTGGCGCAAGATTTACAGAAAGCGGGTTTCAATCTACAGGGAATTCGAGTTCTAATGGCTGAAGATAACCGAATTAACCAGAAAGTGGTCAGTGAGTTTCTCAAGTTTTCCGGTGTTGAGGTTTTTATTGCAAATAATGGCCAGGAAGCTTTGGATTTACTTGAACAGCAAGAGTTTGACGTCATCCTGATGGATGTGCAAATGCCGGTCATGGACGGAATAGAGGCAACACGTATCATTCGGACGCAGGCAAAATATGCTAATCTCCCGATTATTGCCCTAACGGCCGGGGTCACACAAGAAGAGCAGGAGAGTTATTATGCCGTGGGCATGAATGATTTTGTTCCCAAGCCGGTTAATCCACAAATGCTCATCACCTGTTTGAATAATTGGGTGGCTAAAGGTGAAAAATACTCGAATTTAGAAGGATGAAGGCCCAAGGATCAAGCTTCAATGGTGGAAGTTCGAGCTCGGAGCTTCAAAGCTGATAAGCAAAGGGTGAAGAGTGGAGCATCAAGCATGGTGCTTTGAGATTGGAGAATGAAAGGCGATGCATGGAGATCAAAGAATGGCCAATATACTATTTTACAATCGATTAGTGGCTTTGACAGTCACCTTAAAATTAACATAATGAACCCAACTCTGGAAATATTCTCTCAAGGCGAAGAAGTCGTTACCGGTCAAACCGTTGATACCAATGCCGCCTGGCTTTCAGAGCAGGTGGTTACGCTGGGCTTTACGGTAACCCGGCATACTGCGGTCGGCGACAAGCTGGATGATTTAGTCACTTTGTTACGTGAAATATCGACACGTGCCGATTGCTGTATCTGTACCGGTGGACTCGGTCCTACCAGCGATGACTTGACCGCTGAGGCGGTGGCAAAAGCCTTTGATCTGCCGCTGGAGTTTGACGCTGTCGCTTATGAACAAATCAAACGTTTTTTCGACATAAGAAATCGCGCTATGCCCGAAGCAAATCGCAAACAGGCATTATTTCCAAAAGGTGCAGAACGAATTGATAATGCATGGGGAACCGCTCCGGGATTTTCCTTGCAAGTTGGACGCTGCTGGTTTGCGTTTTCGCCGGGCGTACCGACAGAAATGCGCCATTTGTTTGAAGAATCTATCGGGCCAACGTTGGCAAATCGATTTTTGTTAAAGCCGCCACGATTAGTCACCATCAAAACCTTGGGCATTGGCGAGTCTGACATACAGCAACGCCTTAATGGCAATAAAATTCCGGCACCGGTACAGCTGGGTTTTAGAGCAAGTCAAGATGATGTGCAAACCAAATTGCTGTTTCCACAGGATTACCCGGAAACTGCAATGACGACTTTGGTAGCAGATATTGTAAACAAGCTGGGCGACAATGTGTTCGCGATTGATGGTTTGGGAGTCGCTGGTGGTGATCTGATTTTTACCATCAATCAGTTAATGTCAGCGGGAAATTACACCCTAGCCGTTGTCGAAACAGCCAGTCAGGGCTTGTTGGCGGCTAAATGTATAGGTTCGGAATGGTTGCTGGAATCCTGTTATCAGCATTCTCTGGAAAAACTGGGGCAAAAACTGGCTGTCACTGTCAATAAAGATGATTTATGCGCCACAAGCAAGGCCGTGGCCAGCGCGATTCAGGGCTCCAGTGCAGCCGATTTTGTGCTGGTTCAGCTCTATTCTGGAAATAATACGTTATTTCACGATAAAGATCAGCCCATTATTCTATATAATGGGCTACTGACTAAAGATGGATTTTTTCAAAACACCCATTCAGTGGTTGGCCCGATTAAACGCAAGCAAAATCAGGCGGCGTTACTGGCACTGGATTTATTACGACGTTACTTACAACATAAAGAACTTTAAAATGCCCTTATTACGATTGTCCAACGTATCCATCGCTTTTGGAACTCACGCTTTATTAAATAACTCTGATTTCCAGCTAGATGCCGGAGAGCGAGTTGGTCTGTTAGGCCGTAATGGCGAAGGTAAATCAACTTTGATGAAGATTATTGCCGGCAATATTCAGGCCGATCATGGTGAAATCTGGAGGCAACCCGAATTACGATTGGCCTGGCTGGAGCAAACTCCGGATTTACCCGATGATGCAACTATCTACGATGCTGTGGCTGGCGGTTTGGGGGAGTTGGGCGAATGGATTACCCGTTATCATGAGCTGTCTTTGACGATGGATTACGATGATGACAAGGCGTTAAATGAATTGGGCGATTTACAGCATCAACTTGAAACTCATAATGGCTGGCATTTTCAGCAACGCGTTGAAACTACCTTAACCAAATTGGAATTACCCGGTGAATTGAAAATCAGCGGTTTGTCAGGCGGTTGGAAGCGGCGAGTTGCCTTGGCTCGCGCCTTGGTAATGGACCCTGAAGTTTTGTTACTCGATGAACCGACCAACCATCTGGACTTTGAAAGTATTACCTGGCTTGAAGACCAGTTGCTGACTTTTCAGGGTGCGGTGTTATTTGTTACCCATGATCGGTCATTTTTACAAAAACTGGCAACACGGATTGTCGATCTTGATCGCGGTAATCTGGTGTCCTGGCAGGGCACTTATGACGATTATTTAACAAGGAAAGCGGCAGCGCTGGAAGATGAAGCCAATCAAAATTCTGAGTTTGACAAGAAGCTGGCCGATGAAGAAGTTTGGATCAGGCAGGGCGTAAAAGCCAGACGCACAAGAAATGAAGGTCGTGTCAGAGCGCTGGAAAAATTACGCGCTGAACGTTCGCAGCGTCGAAACACCCAAGGCACCAGTAAAATGTCTTTGGAGCGGGGCGATGCGTCGGGTAAAAAAGTGGTTGAAGTTAACGACATCAGTTTTGCTTATGAAGATCGGGATATCGTCAGAAATTTTTCTACGCTGATTCAACGGGGCGACAAAATCGGACTCATTGGCCCTAATGGTGCTGGTAAATCGACTTTGTTAAAATTGCTGTTGAAACAGTTAGAGCCAACCAGTGGCACGGTAGAGCAGGGCACTAAACTCGAAATTGCTTATTTTGACCAGTTGCGCGATCAACTTGATCCCAATATGACCGTTGCGGAAACTGTCGCTGACGGTAATGACTTTGTCGAAATTGCCGGTAATCAGCGTCATGTGATGTCTTATTTGGGTGATTTTTTATTTGCTCCGGCTCGTGCGCGTTCACCGGTCAAAAGTTTATCGGGTGGCGAAAAAAACCGCCTGTTATTGGCGCGTTTATTCACCAAGCCTTCCAATCTGATCATCATGGATGAGCCGACCAACGATCTGGATTTGGAAACCCTGGAATTGCTGGAAGAAAAGCTGGTTGATTTTGATGGGACCTTATTATTGGTGAGTCATGATCGAGCATTTCTAGATAACGTAGTTACCAGCGTTTTCGTGTTGGATGGAACTGGCGAAGTTGATGAGTTCGTCGGCGGTTATACCGACTGGATGAATCATGTAAAACAAGCTAAAAAAATTGAAACCGCCAAGGTAGTTAAACAGGTAAAACCTGTCGCACCATCGCCAGAAAAATTGGTAGTCAAAAAAAAGTTAAGCTTTAAAGAGCAACAGGAACTGGATAAATTGCCGGAACAGATTGCCGAACTGGAAGCTAAGCAAATCGAACTAAATAAGCAAATCAGTGCTCCGGAGTTTTATAAAAAGGATCAAATGGCCGTTTCCAAAACTCTTGATGAATTGAAGCAAATAGAAACTAAACTTGAGCAAATTTACCAACGTTGGGATGAATTGGAAGCATTGACCGAAGCTAATAGCTAATCCCAAATCAGGCGCAATGGACTTAAGCCATTGCGCCGAAATCAAATATCGTTTATTCTACGGGGCTTCTCGTTATCTTACGGGGAGTCAAAAATGCAGGAGAGATGGCCGAGTGGTCGAAGGCGCACGCCTGGAAAGTGTGTATACGGCAACGTATCGAGGGTTCGAACCCCTCTCTCTCCGCCATTTAAGCATTCAGCGAGATGCAAAGAACACCAAAAACCCGCGAGTTATCTGGCTTAGCGGGTTTTTTATTGTCCAACGAAATGCGGTAAGATACGTTGACAACCGTGTTCTTGCGGGGGTAACATTTGGGGTAACTTAGTGATTCAAGATGGAGTTACCCCCAAATGCTATCTGACACCGCTTGCAAGAACGCTCATAAACACGAAAAAACCAGCACAGGTAAGCCATTCAAGCTGGCTGATGAAAAAGGGTTGTCTCTTTTATTAAAGCCTCAAGTCGATGGATGGGCTAAGTGGTGGCGTTTTAAATATCGGTTCGGCGGCAAGGAAAAAGGTTTATCTTTTGGGACTTACCCCGACACAAGTTTATTGCAAGCCAGAGAAAAACGAGACGAAGCACGAAAGCAACTCGCCGCAGGGATTGACCCGGGTATCACTCGCAAAATAGAAAAAGCCGGAAGCATTGAAAATACTTTTAAGGCGATTGCCGAAGATTTTTTAATGACCAAACAAAACGAGTGGAGCGTGACCCACCACAGGCACATCAAAGAATGTTTCGAGCGTGACGTTTATCCCTGGATGGGCAGTCGACCATTAAAAGAATTATCAGCGGTTGAGGTGTTGACCGTATTAAGAAGAGTCGTTGACCGTGGAGCGATAGAGACAGCCGCAAGAACTAAACAGTTCATAGGTCAGGCTATCCGCTACGGTATCGCCACAGGACGCGCTGAAAGGGACGTAACGCAAGATTTGCGCGGCGCGTTACCCTCGCCAAGTAAAGGACATTATCCGGCGATAACAGAGTCTAAGCCATTGGGACAACTACTCAGGGACATTGACGCTTATGGGGGTAACTTTGTTGTCAGGACAGCGTTACAGCTCCAACCCATGTTATTTGCCAGACCGGCCAACCTTTCGGCAGCAGAATGGAGCGAGTTTGATTTAGATGCCGCTGAGTGGCGTATTGCCGCCGATAAAATGAAGATGGACAATGCGCACATAGTTCCGCTTAGCACTCAGGCCGTGGCATTACTTCGGGATATTCACCCACTTTCAGGCAATCAACAATATGTGTTTGCCAGTAATCAAGGTAAAAATGGCGAGAAGCATATCAGCCGTGAATCTATCGGCGCGGCTATTCGGCGCATGGGCTACCAAGGCCAGCACACCGCCCATGGCTTCAGAACCACAGCCAGCACGCTATTACATGAACAAGGTTTCCATTCAGATATGATCGAACGGCAACTTTCACATGGTGAACAAAACAAAGTTAAGGCAGCTTACAACAGAGCGCAACATTTACCGGAACGGCGGTTGATGATGCAGCAATGGTCAGATTATCTGGACAATCTAAAGAATGGGGCACAAGTTCTACCATTTAAAAATATCGGTTAACATAAAGACTCTGATAAATAACTAATATAA
>SESH01028746.1_pt1 | contig 10670 bp, 10 predicted proteins | sample 3171561 | NCBI WGS metagenome assembly SESH01 (sample SAMN10866947, study PRJNA518727) | freshwater metagenome | biome: subpolar coniferous forest; feature: holomictic lake; material: water; isolation source: holomictic Lake 442 2011 16.5 m and 2014 13 m | place: Canada: near Kenora, Ontario
AAGGTGGACAAAGGCGGTGCCACAACCCTGCCCGCCCGCCGGTTGTTGAGCATCATCCGGGAACTTCCCGCCGACAACATTGAGGTGGAAGTCGACGAGAAGAATTCCGCGGCGATTACCTGTGGGGCCGCGTTCTTCAAGATCCTTGGACTGCCGGAGGATGAATTCCCGGCGATTCCGAAATATGACGGCGCCACCACGTTCACGGTGGATCAACGAGTCCTGAAGGAAATGCTTCAAAAGACGTTCTATGCGGCCTCGAACGACGAGACGCGTTTCATCCTGAACGGAACGTTCATGAGCTTCAAGAACAGCAAGCTGACCCTGGTGGCCACGGATGGACGCCGGCTGGCCCTGACGGAACACGAGATGGATTTCCCGAAGGAATCCGAGAGCGAAGCTATTGTCCCGACCAAGGCGGTCAACGAACTGCTGCGGGTCTTGAAGGATGAAGGCATCGTCAAGATTCACATGACGAAAAACCAGGCGGGCTTCGAATTCAACGATGTGTTGCTGATCACCAAGCTGATTGAAGGCACCTATCCCAACTTCAAGCAGGTGATCCCGGGTCAGTGCGAGCACCGCATCCCGATCGAAAGGGAAGTGTTGCTGACGGCGTTGAAACGCGTGGCCCTGCTGACCAGCGACAAGGCCAGTTCGATCAAACTGACGTTCGGCAAGAACAAGCTGAAAGTCAGTGCGCAGTCGCCGGATATCGGTGAAGCCCACGAAAACGTCCCCATCAAATACACCGGCAAGGAAATGGTGGTGGCGTTCAATCCCGATTACATCATGGAGCCCCTGCGGAACCTGGTGACGGACGAGGTCTACTTTGAAATGACGGACGAACTGAGCCCCGGCGTCATCAAGTGCGATGTGCCGTTCATCTACGTCCTCATGCCCATGCGAGTGGGATAAGGTCAGCGTTTGACGCGGGCGTTGCCCTGCCAGATGCTCCAGATTTGCTCTTCATCGGCCGGTTGGCAGTAATCCGTCAGCAGGGTGGTCGCCAGGGCGCCGCTGGCCCATCCGAATTGAATCCACTTTTCCGGCGTCCAGCCCTTGAGGATGGCGTAAAGCATGCCGCCCACAAAACCGTCCCCGCCGCCGATCCGGTCCAGGACGCCGATCTCACGGGGTTCCACCACGTGCCACTCCTCGCCCGCGGCCATCACCGCGCCCCACAAATGCTGTTGCGTGCTGACCACCTCGCGCAGGGTTGTGGCGAAGACCGAGGCATTGGGGAAGGCTTGCTTGACCCGCCCGATCATGCCCTTGAAGCCCTCTATCTTGCCCGCCAGGCCTTTCCCACCCGCTTCAGGTCCCTCGACCCCCAGGCAAAGCTGGAAGTCCTCCTCGTTGCCCACAAGGATGTCGGACACGCCGGCAATTTCCGTGAAGATTGCGCGCAGTTCCTTCTCCCTGTTTTTCCAGAACGAGGCCCGGTAATTCAGGTCGAAGGCAATGCGGGTCCCATGCTTCCTGGCGGCACGGGCGAGCTCGAGGCAGAAATGGCCGGTTTCCGGCGACAACGCGCCGACCAAGCCGGACAGATGCACAATCTGGACCCCCTCCTTGCCGAACATACGGTCCAGGTCAAAGTCCTTGACGTTCAGGGTCCGTCCGACTTCGCCGGCACGGTCGTTCCACACACGGGGGCCGCGGGAACCGCAACCGCTATCGGCGATGTTGATCTGGTGCCGGTAGCCCCAGGGGCCCCCCTGCTCGACTTCCCGGCCCTCGACGGTCATGTGCCGGCTGGCCAGGTTGTCCTTGATGATCTGGGCGACGGGGCTGTCCTTGACGAACGTGGTCAGGATCTTGACCGGAAGCCCGAGGAACGAGGCGACGCTGGCCACGTTCGATTCCGCGCTGGTGGCCTGCATGGAAAACGTGTGGCTACAGTGAACCGGCTGCCCATTCAAAGGGGTGATCCGGATTCCCATGCTGGTGGGAACGACCAGGGAGTAGGTGTAATCCTTCCGCAATTCCATTTTCATTCAAGGATCCTTTATGGGGCTACGATTAGAGCGGGACCAGCATGTCACAGTCTCACCGTCTGATTGAAGTGAAAAGTGAGACCCCGCACACCCCTGCGGAACGGGCGTGAATCATTCCCAGTAGCATCCCACAGAAATCCTAATCGTAATCGTAATCGTAATCTCCTGCCCCAGAGAGGATTATGATTAAGATTACGAAGGACAGTTCAACAATCACAATCTCGCAAACGATTCCAAAACATCAGCAAATACGGGGTTTTGTGATCATGAAACGTTGCCTATGGGACGACAGTGAATCATTCCCGCTTGTCCGCGCCGACGACGCTGTGGTAGGTTGCGACACCATTTGACCGTGCTTAAACTCATGCTGAATCTCTCTGATTTGCTCCAGAAAACGGCTGCGCGACAACCCGAAAACATCGCGGTTTCGGAGGGTGAGCGGTCCCTGACTTACAGTGAGCTGTGGCAGGCGGTCTGCCTTGTCGCCAACGAACTGGAGTCGGCCGGTGTCGCCCGCGACGGTATGGTAGGCCTTCAACTCGGGAACAGTATGGCCTACATCATCCTGACCTACGCGCTGTGGCGCTGCGGGGCTGTGGTCGTCCCGATCCCGATGGAACTGGGCGAGACGGAGCAAGCCGAATTGCTTCGCACCATGAACCTGGCCGCGGTGATCTCCGGCAAAGGACCCCGGGAGGGTACCGCGCGCGCGGAAATGAGGATTATCGGCACTGTGGTGCAAGTGTCCATCCTCCATCAGGAAAGCACGCCGGTCAGGCACAGGGTCAACGCGGCCCTGGTGCGCTTCACGTCCGGCACAACCCACGCCAACAAGGGCGTCGTGCTTTCGCATGAGGGCATCCTGGAGCGGCTTACAGCGGCCAACGGCGTCTTGCATATCGGACCGGACGATTCCGTGATCTGGTGCCTCCCCATGGTCCACCATTTCGTGGTCACGATCATCCTCTACCTCTGGCAGGGCGCGAGGATCATCCTCGTGAAAACCGCGGCCTATGAGCCCTTTCTATCCGAGATCATCAGGAACCGGGCCACCGTCCTGTACGCGTCGCCGTTTCACTACGATGCGCTCTCGCGGGACGAGTCGGGACGGACGATCGATTCGGTCCGAATGGCGGTTTCAACGACCACCGCCCTGTCGTCCGATACGGCGCTCCGGTTCCACGCGCGCTACGGCCTGCGCCTGGTCCAGGCCTATGGAATCATCGAACTCGGCCTGGCCTGCGTCAATGTCGACGATCCGGCCGGCCGGCCGACGTCGGTGGGCCGGCCGGTCCCGGGATTCACGCTGCGTCTCGTCAACGCGGAGAACTATACCGGACTGGGCGACGGCTGCGGCGAGATCGAAATTGCCGGCCCCGGTTTCTTCGCGGCCTATCATCATCCCTGGACCCCGGCGGGCGAGGTCATGGACGGCCCGTGGTTCCACACCGGCGATGTGGGACGAATCGACCGGGACGGGTTTCTTTTCCTGTGCAGCCGGGTCAACAACGTCATCAACGTGGCCGGAATGAAGGTGTTTGCGGAGGAGATTGAGGGGGTTCTGGACTCGCACGACGCGGTGAAGGAGTCGCGGGCCTACGCGGCCAGGCATGCCCACCTGGGGGAAGTCGTCGAGGCGGAGGTCGTCCGGCGCGCCGGCGCGGCGCCGGTCTCGGAGGCGGATCTCCGCCTGCACTGCGCGGGGCAACTGGCCTCGTTCAAGGTGCCGAACCGGATCCGGTTTCTGGACGGGCTCGACCGGACCTTGACCACCTCCAAGATCAAGCGGCGGCCCGCGCCGGAGCGGCCCGCGTGAGCGCGCCGCCGGAAAATCCCGCCGCCTACCGGTCCTCGAAGTGGTCGGGAAAAACCCGGGGCGGCTCGCTGGGCAACTGGTTCTTCCTGAAAGTGATCAGCCTCCTGGGAATCAGGGCGGCCTACGCGGTTCTCATCCCCATCGCGGCGTATTACCTGGTGGCCAGTCCCCGGAGTGTCAGGAATTCCCGCCGTTATCTGCGGCGGGTGCTGGGGCCGCAACCGTTCTGGCGGTGGCCTTTTCTTATCTATGGCCACTTCTTCTCGCTGGGCATGAGTCTCCTCGACCGGTCGGCGATGCTGATGGGCCGCACGGACTTCACCTGCACCTACGAGGGCGAGAGTCATATCGCCGACGCGCTGAAGCACGGGAAAGGCGTCATCCTGGTCAGCGCGCATGTCGGAAACTGGGCGGCGGGCGGGCATCTCCTGAGACGGCTGAAAACGCGCGTCAACCTGGTGGCGCTGGAAAACGAAGTCCAGCGTATCCAGCGGTTGTTTGACCGGGCCTTTCCGGATAAGGGGTTCCAGGTCCTTTCGTCCAGTCCCGATCTGTCCTCCAGCGTGGTGATCATGGAGGCGCTGCGCAACGGTGAAATCGTGACGTTCAATGGCGATCGCGCCGTGGAAGGCGCGGCCAGCGCCGAGGTCGCCTTCTTCGGGGAGGCGGCCGATTTCCCGGTGGGCCCCTACTTGCTGGCCTCGGTCACCGGATCCCCGGTGATTCGTGTTTTTGCTATGCGGGACGGGATTGATCGGTATAGATTCTTTTGTTCGCCGGCCGAATTCGTCGAAAGAGTTTCCCGGCAAAAGCGGAAGGACGCGGTTAGGCATGTCGCCGCGGACTTTGCACAGGACCTGGAAAAGGTGCTCAGGAAGTACCCCTTCCAGTGGTACAACTTCTACCCGTTTTGGAAGCGGGAGGACTGACCTCCAGCGGGGTGAAAGTCAGAAGAATTCATATGGAACCCATTGCTGCCGAAGACGTGATCCCGCACCGGCCGCCCATGCGGTTGATCGATGCCCTGGTGGAATGGAATGACCATTCCGCGAGAAGCGTGGTCGTTTTCGCGGGGGATCACATGGCGGTCCGTGACGGGTTTGTCACCGAACCCGCGCTGGTGGAGTGCATCGCGCAAACGGTGGCCGCGATGGAGGGCGCGCGGAAAGCCGCCGGCGTGGCGCCGGGGGGGACGTCCGGGCAACAGGTGGGCATGCTGTGCGGGATATCCGATTTTGCCGTCGTCAGGCGGCCGAAATCGGGCGAGCGGCTGGAGGTGAGCGTGCAGGTCCAGAAGCGGTTGGGACCGATGTTGCTTGCCGACGGCCAGGTTTTATGTGACGGCCAGGTCGTGGCGTCCGGATCGCTGAAACTTTCCGGCTGATTCCGCCAGGGCAGATCTTCAGGAGGCAGGTCGATGGGACTAACGAACAAACGAAAGCGGCACTCTTTTGGGGACGACCGCGCATACCTCTCTGAAACCACGCAGGTGCGGGTGCGGTTTCAGGAGGTGGACTCCATGCGGATTGTGTGGCATGGGCACTATCTGAGCTACTTCGAGGACGCGCGCCGGGCCCTGGGCCGCCGTTACGGGCTCGACTATCCGGTCTTTCTCCAGAACAACATCGGGGCGCCGCTGGTCAGCCTGTGGGTGGATTACCTTTCCCCGGCCCTGACGAACGATATGCTGGAGGTGGAGGCGCGCCTGTATAAGTCGGAAGGCGCCCAACTCGAATTCTGCTATCAGGTGAAGCGCGCGGGTACGGGCCTCCTTCTCGCCACCGGCGGGAGCATCCAGGCGTTCACCACGTTGCAAGGCGAACTGCTGCTGACCTGGCCGGCGCTGATGATCGAACGCTATGAGGCGTGGAAGGATCTATGGGTCCTTCCTCCTTGACGGAAACCGTGGCCGTGGCGGGCCTGGGGATGGTCTCCGCCGCCGGAGACGGCGCTGCCGCCACCCTGCTGGCTCTCCGGGAAAACCGCTCCGGGTTGCACGAATGCGCCAGGTATGCCGACCCTTCCTACATGACCCACTGCGTGGGGGCCGTGCCCGATGACACCTGGAACCGGTTGGGCGGGGCGGACGCCGGGACCGCCGGCTCCCGCACCTATCGGCTGGCGAATCATGCCCTGGCCGAGGCGGTTCGGCAGGCGGGCCCGGTGCTGGCGGGGCTTGACGCGCGGCGGGTGGCCCTGGTCCTCTCGACAACCAAGGCCGAAATCGGCGCGCTGGAATCGCTTGTGGCCGGCAGCCCGTGCGATGAGCGGGCGCAACGACATATCCTGCCCTCCCAACTCGCCGCCGACCTGGCCGCCGCGCACCACGCCATGGGGGCGCTGCAATGCGTCTCCGTCGCCTGCATATCCGGTCTGGTGGCGATCCAGCAGGGCGCGCGACTGGTGCTTGCCGGTGCCGCCGATGCGGCGCTTGTTGTCGGTGTGGATGTGCTGTCGCACTTTGTTCTCGCGGGATTCAGCACGCTGAAGTCGCTCGATCCCCGTGGCTGCCGGCCCTTCGACAAGGACCGGCAGGGATTGAGCCTGGGCGAAGGCGCGGGCGCGCTGGTCCTGGTGCGATCGGATCTGGCTCCCGCGCCGCTGGCACGGATCAAGGGCTGGGGCGTCAGTAATGATGCCAATCATCTGACCGGTCCTTCCCGCGACGGCTCGGGTCTGGCGCTCGCCGTCGAACGCGCCCTGGGCATGGCCCACTGGAGGCCTGAGGCCATCGAGTATGTGAACGCCCATGGCACCGGTACGGTCTACAACGACCGGATGGAAGCGCTGGCCTTCAAAACGGTCTTTGGCAACCACTCTCCCTGGGTCGGCTCCTGCAAGGGATTGCTCGGGCACACGCTGGGAGCGGCCGGTGTGATCGAAAGCGCCCTCTGCATTCTAGCCGCCCGCGCCCGCCTGATGCCGGGAACGCCCGGATTCAGCATTCCGGATGAGGAGGCGCCGGCCCGGATCGCCGCCACTCCGCAATGCCCCCTGCCCTACAGCCGGATTTTAAAGACGAACGCGGGGTTTGGCGGCACGAACAGCGCCTTGGTTCTGGAGGTGCCCCATGTCGACTGAAGTGGTCGCGCTGGCGGCCAGTTACCTCACGCCCGAAGGGTACGGGAGCCACACCCTCGGCAGGCGCTCATGGCCGACCGGCCGCAGGGAGTTGATGGACATCGCCTGGTCATCGTTGTTCCCGGTACCCTGTTCCCGATTCGGACGCATGTCGCCGCTCACCCGGCTGGGGTTGATGGCGGTCGAACTGCTGGACGTGGGCTTCGCCGAAATGACGGAGGAACACCGGACGCGGCTGGGTATCTGCATGTTCAGTCCGTCCGGATCCATCGCGACGGATATTGAATTCCTGCGGGAACCCGGCCCCGGCGTCTTCACGTACACGCTGCCCAGCAGCGTCATCGGGGAAGTATGCATCCGGCACCGGCTGCGGGGCCCCACCCTGTGCCTGATGTCCGCAGGCTGTGAGGGACGCGGCATGGTGGAGGAGGCCGCGGAACGGATGGCGATGGGGGAAGCCGAGTCCATGTTGTGCCTCCTGTGTGAGGCCAGGGGGCCTGAAGCCGGGACTTTCCTCAACTATGCGCTTGCTCCGGACAACAACTTCTGCTGGTATGCCTCCGCATTGTATCTGGCGCGGAAGGACGCGGCGCGGGGTCAGGGTAAGGCCGTCGCGAAAGGGGTTTCCCCGTCCGGCGCGGATATTCACAGGATGTGTCTGGAGATGTGCGAAGAACGTTGACGGTGGGCGCTTAAGGTCGCCGAGCAGGGGGAGATTGACCATGTCGATTGAAGAACAGATTGAAGATCTCAAAGTCAAGATCATCGCGGCTCTCGATCTGGAAGACGTCACTCCCGGAGACATCGACCCCGATGCCCCGCTCTTCCAGGAGGGACTGGGGCTGGACTCCATCGACGCGCTGGAACTCGTGGTGATGCTCGAAAAGGAATACAAGATCTCCGTCAAGGACATGGAGGTGACCAAGAAGGCGTTCGCCTCGGTCCGGGCTTTGGCCCTCTTCGTCACGGAGCACCAGCATCCATGAACGACCGCGTTCCTGTCATAACGGGAACGGGCATCCTTTGTTCCGTTGGCGACGACAGTGAAAGCGTTTGGCAGGCCCTCATCAGGGGCGATTCCGGTCTGGGGCCCCTGACCCTGTTCCCTTCCGCCCGCCACGGGTTGGCGCCGGTGGCCGAGGTGACGGCCGACGTGGACCAGCTTTGCGGCGGCGCCGTCCGCGGCTCACGTTCGGATAAACTGGCTTACCTCGCCGTGCGTCAGGCACTGGCCGACGCCGGACTGGGTTCCTCGCTGGGCTCTTTCGGAAACCGCGCGGGCCTCGTGCTGGGAGCCACGGTCGGAGGGGTCCTGGGATCCGAGGAATTCCTGGGCGGTCTTCTGCGCCGGAACGTCCGCAGGTACGGGAAACTCCGCCACCACGAATGCGCCTCCGCCACGGATTTGTGCGCGAAAGCATTCCATTGCTTCGGCCCCACAACGACCCTGTCGACCGCCTGTTCCGGCGGCGCCATGGCCCTCGCCCTCGCCGGCCGGCTTATCGAAAGCGGAGCGGCCGATGTGGTGATTGCCGGCGGGTGCGATTCGTTGTGCCGGCTGACGGTCAACGGCTTTGGTTCCCTCCTGCTGCTTGATCCCACGGGCTGTCGCCCCTTCGATCTGAAGCGGGCGGGCATCAGCCTGGGAGAGGGGGCGGCGGCGCTGGTCGTCGAGAGCGCCCGGTCGGCCGCCCGGCGCGGCGTTCCGGTTCTGGCCCGCCTGACAGGCTGGGGCTGCACCTGCGATGCGTTTCACGCCACCGCACCTGACAGCGAAGGCGATGGCGCCTACCGGGCCATGGCGGGGGCCCTCCGCCGCGCGGGCCTCGAACCCGCCGCGATTGACCACGTCAACGCGCATGGCACAGGGACTCCCGGAAATGACGTGGCGGAATCGAGGGCGATTCGGCGGCTGTTCGGATCAACCCTCCCGCCGGTGCTGTCGACCAAGGGACTCCTTGGCCATACCCTGGGCGCCAGCGGCGCGATCGATGCCGTCCTTTGCGTGAAGTCGATCGAGCATGGCGGCCCGCCCGCGAGCCCGCGGTTCGAAAACCTGGATCCCGAACTCGGGCTGGCCCCCGTGCGGACGACACGGGCGGAGCCGCAATCCCACGTGATGAACAACGCGTTCGGATTCGGCGGCAACAACGTTTCCCTCATTTTTTCCCGTCCGTCGGCCCCGGGCCCGGCCTCCCCCTGCCCCGGAGGCGGGTCAGCGCCGACCCGGACAGCGCGGATTTCGATCGTCGGACTCGGGGTGGTCTCGCCCCTGGGAAACGCGGCGGACAGCGTGTTTGCCGCCTGTTCCTGCGCCGGGGCGACGGCCTGCCTGCGGGAGATTTCCGCGCCATTGCCGGCGGACCGCGTCCTCGTCCACGCCTGTTCCGACGAGTTTGGCGCCCGGGAGGCGATCGCCGCCGGCCGCCGCCGGAAACTGGAGCGGATTCAGTTAATGACGTTGGTGGCCGCGAAGGGAAGTTGCCGGGGCCTGCCGCTGGAAAAGGCGGGCAGCGACCGGATCTGCGTGGCCATGGGCACCGGTCTCGGATCCACCGCGGCGACGGCCGCCTTCGTCGAGCCCGTGATGGCCGACGATAACGCGGTGCCGTCCCCGCAGAAATTCACCAATGCGGTACACAACGCGCTGGCGTCGCAGGTGGCCATGGAAATCACCGCCCGCGGCCTCAACTCCACCGTTACGCATCGCGAGACCTCCTTCGAATCGGCCTTATGGCACGGCACGCAAGAGATCGCCGCGGGAAACTCGGAGTACGCCGTCGTGGGTGGCGCCGACGAACTGACCCCCTATTTGCTAAGCGCTGGCGCACGCTGGGGCTGGTGGGACGAGAACACGCCTCCCCTGCGGCCGCTATCGGCGAACTTGTCCCGTAGGCAGAGGGCGATCCCCGGAGAGGGCGCGGTGGTCTTCTGCCTGACGCCGGGCGGCGGCGCCCTGCCCGCCCTGGCCGAGGTGGCCTGCGTGGCTTTCGGCCGGTTTGCCACGGATGAACAGGGGCGGATCGAGGCCGAGCGTGAAGCGGGGTGGATCGAGGATGAGTTGGCGAACCAGGGCATCGCCCTGCCGCAGATCGACCTGGTGCTTACCGGAACCAACGGACAGCTGGCGCTGGACGACAAGTATGTTGCCGTCGTTGCCGCCCTCGGGCGGAAAGCGGGAAGGAGTTTTCGCCATGGCGGCTACAAGCATCTCTGCGGCGAGTATCATACCGCCTCCGCTTTCGGCATGGCCATGGCGGTGGGCCTCGTCTCGCAGAGCGTGTCGCCCGACGCGTTGCTTTCGCCCGGTGCGGCGTGCCGCATGGTGCTCCTCTACACCCTGTCGGGCGAAGGCACCCGCGCCATAACGTGTATTGTACAGACGGGACTACCCTGATGAGACCCTGCATCGAACGATCCCTCCTGCACAGCGATTGCGGGGAAGCGGGCGGCGAGTTCCACTTTTCCTTTGCCGCATCCGAAGGCGTCTTCCGGGGTCATTTCCCCGGCTACCCGATCCTGCCGGGGGTGTTCCAACTGGAGATGGCGCGATTCGCCTGCGAGCGGGGAACGGGCCGACGGATGGAGATCGAGAAGATCAAGAAGGCCAAATTCACCCGCCCCATCCTGCCTGAGGAACCGGTCAGCCTGTCGGTTAAGATCCAGCCGCGCGACGGCGCCTGGCACGTCCAGGCCGCCTTTTCCGTCTGCGGCGAAGAGGCTGGCAGCGCCAGCATGATACTCCACTGACCGCCCTAAACGGCTTGACGGCA
>SESH01097314.1_pt1 | contig 10664 bp, 10 predicted proteins | sample 3171561 | NCBI WGS metagenome assembly SESH01 (sample SAMN10866947, study PRJNA518727) | freshwater metagenome | biome: subpolar coniferous forest; feature: holomictic lake; material: water; isolation source: holomictic Lake 442 2011 16.5 m and 2014 13 m | place: Canada: near Kenora, Ontario
AGATTCCCCCGTTTCGAAAAGCTGCGCGGGAAGATTGCAACGATGCTCTGAAGCAGATCGCGGCGATGGATGAGCGCGCACGCGCAATTATTCCTTCGGAACTACGCGCGCGCAGCGTCGAAGTGAGCTCGCAACTCTCACCATCTGCGCTTTGGTCCGTCGTCCAACACGCCGAAGCCGACGAAGTCGTTGTACGGAGTTTGGTGCGAGGATCGGGGCCGGTCGCTACGGGAGACGGACTTTCGGAAATGCACGAGGGAATACTTATCCGACGTGCACCGGAGAGTTATTCCGTAAAAGAAATTTCTTAGGCCTGTCGCTCGCGTCGCGCACGAACGATGTGTCGAGCAATGAGAGCGATGATCAGGCTGAGAATGGCGTAACCCACCCAGGAAGCACTCTTCTCGATGCGTGGCAACTGCCCACCGGCGTAGTAGCCCAAGAGGGGAAAGCCCACGCCCCACGTAATGCACGCCAGCGCGTTAGCGAGGGCGAAGCGGCGGTAGGGAATGGAACTAAGACCGGCCAAGGCGGGCATGACGGCACGGAGGAAGGCGGTGAAGCGTCCGGAAAAGACGTAGACCGCACCTCGCCGAGCGAGGTGATCCAGCGCCTTGTCGACGGCGGAGTGGCGTTTCTGCAACACCGGGAAAGCCAAGAGTCGTGGCCCGAAGCGATTGCCGACGAGGTAACCGAGATTGTCACCGGTAATTGCGCACAAAACGACCAAGGGGACGAGCACGCTGATTTGTACTTTTCCTTGAGACGCCACGACACCCGCGACCAGAACTGCGGTTTCGCCCGGCAGGATGAAACCGAGAAAAAGCGGTGCTTCGGTAAAGACCATGAGCGCCACGACGAGGTAGACCTCGAGGCTGGGGAGCGTCTTGGCGTAGTGCAAGAACGACGACGTGATGGAAGCTAATACCATTCCCCCATTGTTATCCGACGTTTGGTCCGTGATGCGTTTTTGGGGTTTTCTTAAGTAACGAGCACCGATTATCTTAAATTTTTTCCGTAAGATGCTGGTCATGGCTATTACATCAAAATTTTCCCTCTCCGCTCGTTGGACCCGTCCGCCGCGAGCGTGGGCTCTGAGCGAATGGGCTCTTTTGCCCCTGCGTCTCACGCTGGGAGTGACGTTTATCTACGCCGCGTTGAACAAGTTGGCGAACCCCGACTTCACAAATTTCGCGAGCCCAAACTCTATCCAGCAGCAGTTGCTCGGTTCGATTCGTACCCACACGCCACTCGCACCGCTACTTGGTCACGCGATGGATGTGGCGCCCCTCTTGGGTTGGACTATCGCCATCGGTGAGTTAGCGATTGGAATCGGAACCTTGATTGGTTTGTGGGGTCGGGTGGCTGCTGTCGGGGGTGCGGCGCTCTCCTTCGGCTTGTTTTTGACGGTGTCCTGGCACGCCAGCCCCTTCTTCACCGGGGCGGACTTAGCGTATTTCTTCGCGTGGCTTCCCCTGATTATCGCGGGTAGCGGTACCGCGCTCTCGGTCGACGCGTGGGTTGGCGAGCGAGCAGCCCAACGGGAAGTGTCTGATCCTCCCACGTTGGTGAGTATTCCTTTTGCCGACGTGCAACGACTCTGTGGAAATTTCTCGCAAGGTAAATGTTCGGCCCTCGATAACGGCGCCTGCTCGTCAGGAGCGTGTCCCGTACTGATGGGTTCGCGCCGTCCTTTGGATGTCCGTCGAAAAGTTGATCACGTGGATCGTCGCAATGTCATCGTGGGCGGAGCGGTGGCGTTGGGCGTCGCCGGAGTGAGCGCCGTGGCCGCAGGAGCGACTGCGACCATTGGTGGTGCACTGGCCGGAAAGTCCTCGACGACCACACCAGTGACCATCAACTCGGGTGGATCGGCGGGAAAAACTTTTTCTTTGGGTCTCGCAAGCAATCTCGCGGTCGGCGCGTCAGCTACTTTCAACATTCCTTCATCGGATGAACCCGGAATTGTGATTCACAATCCTGACGGTACCTTCGTGGCCTACAACGCGATTTGCCCGCACGCGGGTTGTCCGGTCTCGTACTTAGCCTCGAGTCAGATCATCGCCTGTCCCTGCCACGGTTCACAGTTCCAACCGAGCAATGGCGACCTCATTGGTGGGCCGTCACCTACGGGCTTGACGGCCTTAACGGTGACGCAAAACGCCGCCGGTGAATTGGAAGTAACCGCTTAAGCCGTGAGCGCTGCGTGCGTGGTTTCCGCACGACGTCGCACGGCGTCGTGAAATGCGCGCCCCGCTGGGGTGTGTTCGAGGACGTCTGATTGTGCGCTGGGTCGGGCCAGCATCCAGCTGTGTCCGCCGATAACCCATTGCGTGGGGGAGCCCGTGATGTCGGCAAAGGCGTCGGCCGTGCTGGTGGTGACGACGTGATCGAAGCATCCCCACACCGACAACATCGGTACGCGTGCGACGTTCACGCGGCGAACACTTTCGGTCAGATCAAGTGACATCAGCATGGACCCCACCGGAATGGAGTGCGTGACCGTCTTGACGTTCGATCGCAGATCGGGCCAGAGGGCGCGCAGGGTGGTGAAGAGGTGACCCATGAGTAAGTCCGGTATATCGAGGGCGATGGCGGACATGAGATCGGCGTAGGGGGCGACGTCGGGCATGGCTGGGCGCAAGACGCGGGCGGTGACCCCGTTGCGATCCTGCCACTGGGGAGTGGCCACGCCGTCACGATAAATCAGACCCAACACGTCGTCGGGGTTGCGTGCGGCGTAATCGATGGCGATGGCACCACCCATGGAGTGGCCTAAGAGTACAAATTTCGTAATACCGAGATCGCTGCGAACCGTATCCAAGAAGCGCGACAGTGCGGAGATGGATAGTTCACCCCACTCGAGAGGATCAGAGCCCCCAAATCCTGGGAAGGAGGGGTTGACCACTCGCCAGCCCAGGCGTGTGGCCAGACGCTCGGATTCGCGTGCGTACATGGTGCCGCCTGCGAAGTAGCCGTGAAGATTGATGGCCCATATTCTTTCGGGTGTCGCGGGGGTGTCGGCGGGGTACACGGTATAGCGATAGCGAAAATTTCGCCCTTCGATATCGGAGTTCACGACCTTCCACACCACGGTGGCTTCAGGCGACGTTCCTCCCGTCAGAGCGCGGGCGGTGGCGCGGGCGGTTTGGGAGAGGTCGCGTCGAAGGGCAATCCCAGCGACGTCGAGGGCTTGACGCCATGACTCTAAATTGCGCACATTTTCTCCCTTGGAATTACCACGCTAGTAACAACGGAGAGGATTGTGTGGTCATCGGGGGTCGCAGGGTCTACTCTAAGGATATGAACTCAGTAGAAATTTCCGAAGCCCTCGCCGCCCCCATCCAAGACATTGGCATGCAGTATTACTTCGATGCGGGTACTGGCGAGCGTGCTACCCCTTTGGGCCTTAACCAGTTCCAGTTCTACGGCATGGGCCGTGGTGGCGTGCTGGGCAACGTAGACGCCGCGACGGTGACTGACGTCTTTTACTTCTTCCATCGTCGTTCCATCGACTTCCTCTACGGTTCGGGATTGTCGGTGTGCGAGCCCACCGTGGCCGCGGCCGCCCACCTCGAGGCGGCCTACGCCTACGGAGACGCGAAGTTCGCCAGCATCGACGAGTCAGTTCACCAGGCCTTCGTTGACGCCGTCGGCGCAGTCATTGCGGGCGTACCGAAGGGCCTCTATCCCATTTTTGACGGCTACCGCGCCTTCTTCCCCGCGGACACGCTTCGCCACTCGTCGTACCTCGGCACGATTTTGCTGCGCGAATTACGTGGCGGCATCCACACCGAAGCGGTGAAGGAACTGGGCCTTACTGGCGCAGAGGCCTGCTTCGTCGGCGTGGAAGGAATCTTCGCAATGCATGGTTACAACGAGGCTGACACCCCGAACGACGTGGAGCGCATTGCTCCGCTGAAAGAGCAGGCCGAAGTTATGACGACCGCAGCCGAGGCGGCCTATTTCGCCGTGCTGAGCGACTCTCAACGTGACGATCTCCTCGCAGCGACCACCGCGATGGCGGAGCTGCTCAGGAATTAATTGAGTCGTCTCGCTGATCGCAAGGATGAGTGGGCCGGTCCGGTTCGGCCAAATCTGGTTCACGCATTGTGGATGTGCATCCTCGCTCTCGTACTCTGGACACTCTTCCTCAGCTGGCATCTCCCGACGCACTACCTCGCGCAACATTGGGACGCCGTGTGGGTGGGTTTCGACATCGTCCAAGCCATGGTCCTGGGCCTCACGGCGTGGCTCGCTTTGCGCCGTCGGCCCCTGGTTATTCTCACCGCCACGGCGTCGGCCACGATGTTGTTTGCGGACGCGTGGTTTGACGTCATGACGGCACGCTCCGGTGACCTGACGACGAGCATTGTGGTGGGGGTGCTGATTGAAATTCCCGGTGGTCTTACCCTGCTCGTGATGGCTATTCGCGCGCTGCACAATCTCGTAGCTCGTCCGAGCCCCTCTGAGTAGGGGCAGGGTTTACTCTTCGGGCCAGGCAAAGCCTTCTAGCTCGAGGAGAAACCTCTTCACGGCGAGTCCGCCGCCGTAACCGCCCATGGACGAAGCTGCGACCACGCGGTGACAGGGAATGACTACCGGCCACGGGTTCCTATTGCAGGCGCTTCCTACGGCGCGGTACGCCTGGGGCCGCCCAATTTCAATAGCGAGATCACCGTAGGAGCGCACTTCGCCGAAGGGAATTTTCGCGATGGCGGACCAGACATCCTTGTGAAAGTCGGTTCCCCGCTGGTGAAAGACAATATCGAAGTCTGTTCGGCGGCCGCGAAAATACTCCGCGAGTTGGCGACTGGCTTCGCGTACACGGGACACGGATGCGGCACTACCCGACGACGGAGCTTCGTGAGGTGAATAAATTTTTGCAATGCCGTGGTCGTCGCCTTCCACGGTCCACGGTCCGACCCGCGAATGAACTATTTCGCGGTACATCGTGGAACGGTCTGCAGGAATCAGGTGTTAGCCCCGACGGAGTAACTCAAGGTGGACAAGCACATCTCGTCACTAGATCCGTCACCCCAGGTGATGTAGCGAGGAGCTAATTTCGCCGTCTGCGGATTGAACTTGCGCAAGGTGGGGTCGTAGGTGCAGGTGATCTTGACGTAGTCACCTTGGTTCACCACGGTGGGCGCGACGGGATAGCTCTGCTGATTGTCAAAGTTGTAATTATTGACAAAGAGAGCCGTCGTTTGGCTCGTGTTGGCGCAGGTTCGATCAGTGTGACACAGGACTACTGACAGCGTTTTCCCGAGGAGGTGCATGTGTGCACCCACGGCGTGCAAGGTAATCGGCCCTGAACTCACACTGGGACCCATTCTCCAAATACAGGAGGTCCAAGTGTTACCGTGCCAATTGCTGCCGATACCGGCGGTGTTGGCCGAACCCTGACAGACCCATTCGATGAGGTTATTAAAAGAAACGGCTGATTGCCCGAAGCGTGTGGCGAGGTCGGCAAGTGAGGCGGCCTTGTCGCAGAGTTTGCCCGTGCTACCAGCAGGGCACGGGAGCTCCGGCGGCGCCACAATCTGCCAACCATTGAGTTGCGTCAAGCCACTGGTGGCCGCCGGCGTCGTGATGATGTTCATGTAGGAGTTGTCCTTGGCTTTGGAAGCCAAGAGGTTGTAGTGGATTTGCAGCGCAAAACCTGATCCGGCAGGAACGCTGTTCCCATAACCAGCAGGGCGCTCAGATTGGGTGGCGCCCGGAGCCCACGCCGCAGCCCACGGCAGGGCTCCAAGACCCGCCACGTCGTTGGCATCGATGGGAGAGCCAAAGCAGGTCCAGGACTTTCCTAATTTAGAGACCGTTGACTTCATCGTGGGGGGAACTTGGTACAAAATCGCGTGGTGAATTTCAATAACCGGTTTCTTGGCCGTTCCGTGGTTTTGAGCGACGAAGGAGCTTCCAACAATCATCTGGTTTTGGAGGAACTTCGGATCGAAGTAGGTACACCGGTAGAGATCGTTGGCGCCAGCGGGAGCTACGGGCTTGTACCCACCCGCGCTCGCTTCCGGAATAGCAACTTTGGTCACCGTGCAGGTGTGGGTTTTGCAGAAGACGGGCATGGGAATAGTGGTCGCCGTGGTATGAGCCTGGGCGGGAACGACCGTTGACGCGCTGGTCATCAAGCTCGGCGTGATGGTGACCACCACGGCGAGGGTCGAAAATACGGAAAGATATCGGCGGCTGCGGAGATTCATAAACCGAACGATACACCATCCGAGCTCCCACGAAGCCCTCGTGCAGGTTAGGCTTTCGCCATGATGCAGCGCCAGAAAGTCAGGGTGCTGGTCTCATGATGCCGGGAATGGGTGGCGGCCTTTCCATTACCGACCCCTTTATCTATTCCCTATTTCGCCATTCTCTCTTTGGTCAATTTCTCTGGATTTTGGGCCTGTCGGCTGCCCTCGTGATGCTGGCGGGCGTCGTGCGTGGACGCGGGAACATGGTGACCGAGGTGGACCCACCCGTACGGAGCTACGTGGCCTGGATTTTTGGCGGACTGTGGCTCGTCGATGGGATCTTGCAGTTTCAACGGTCCATGCCGCTGGGCCTCGGTAGTGAAGTCGTCACCCCGGCTAACGAAGGGTCGCCATCGTGGCTGCACTCTCTCGTAGGAGTTTTCGTCGATGTGTGGAATCGTCACCCCTTGGATATGGCGAGCGCCACCGCGTGGATTCAAGTGGGTATTGGCCTGCTTCTCCTCGTCGCTCGTGGACGGGTGCGTCGATTCGGGGCTCTGGTGTCCGTGGCGTGGGGGCTCGTCATTTGGAGTATCGGGAATTCATGTGGCGGCATCTTCTCTCCCACGGCGTCCATACTCTTTGGCTGGCCCGGAGCAATTTTCTTTTATCTTCTCGCCGGCCTGTGGTTGCTGGTGCCCGGCGCAACATTCCGGAAGCACTTCTCGCGTGTGACGTCGCGAGTCCTTGCGGCCCTCTGCCTTGGTGGCGCAATCATCCAGTGCATGCCGTCGCACGGTTTTTGGCGTCCGGGCGTTTCCAACTCCCTCACCCAAATGGGTGTGGGTATGGCGCACAGTGCCCAACCCTCGTGGCTCGCCGCGCTCATCATTCACGTGAGTAACTGGTTCGGCGAGCAACCCGCTCTCTGGAACGTGGTCATCGTGGAGTGGCTGTTGCTCTGCGCTCTTGGGCTCTGGCGACACGGTGGCGGCAATAAGGTCTGGCCGTATCGCTTGCTGATAGGCGGTGCCGTCGCCGGTTGGGTTCTCGTCCAAGACCTCGGAATTTTTGGAGGGCTTTCCACGGATATGAACTCGCTGCTGCCCTTGGCCGTGCTGGCATGGTGTGCGGCTCCCGGTCGTCAACGCAGCGCAGCAATTCAGCTACCGCTGGCATCGAATATTCGTCGCGTCGTGGGAACGCTTCTCGGTGCCGTGGGTCTCAGTGCCGTAGCGGTGGCTAGCTGCTGTATGGGACTGGCCTTGTTTTCGACTGCGGCGGAGCCCGTTCTTTTCTATGCGCAAAATGGCGAGATGACGGTTACCAATAACCTGGCGCCACCCTTTCAACTCACGGACGTGAACGGTTCTTCCTACACGATGGGGTCGCACCGCGATCGCTGGACAGTAGTGACCTTTCTGGACCCACAGTGCTGCGTCGCCAGTGAGCGCGTGTTCTCAGAACTGGCCACCCTGGAGAAATCACTCGGGGCGCATAGCCGTCTCGACGTGGTAGCGGTCGATGCGAATCCCTTCGCCCAAGAGAGCCGCAGCGTGCGGAATTTCTTACAACGTACGCACACCACGCAGGTGGGGCGAATGCACGTGGTGACGGGTTCGGTCTCCAACTTGTCCTACATCCTGCCGAGTTATGGGTATCTCATCAATACGAATCCTCACGCGAGAACCTCCATTGCGGCGATCAGCCTTTTCTTCGTGGACCCCACCGGCGTGGTGCGGGTAATTATTTCGGATAACCCACTGGGCGGACCGGCCTACGCCGCATCGGCACAAACTGTCCTCGTTCACGCGTTGGAAGTTGCCGGCTATCGCTAATCATTATGAAAATTGTGTCATTAACCAGCCGTGAAACTGCTAGAAAATGATAATGAGAATTGCACTACATAAAGAATCGCGGGTGGGCGAAACGCGCGTGGCGCTGACGCCGGACGCCGTGGCTACCCTGACCAAAGATGGGTGGACGGTGGTGGTGGAAGCCGGCGCCGGTGTGGCCGCTCACTATTCGGACGAGAGTTACCGTCAGGCGGGAGCCTCCGTAGAGGCCACGGTCAGCGGTGACGTACATTTCCGGGTCAACCCACCCACGCTAGAAGAAGTGCAAAATCTTTCTGACGGATCTCTTCACCTTTCCTTCCTCTCGCCACTGCTGGCCATCGACGTGGTGCGGGCACTCAACGCGAAGAACATCACCGTGATGAGTTTCGACCTGGTACCGCGTATTTCGCGAGCCCAGTACATGGACGCCCTCTCCAGTCAGGCCACCGTGAGCGGCTATCGCGCGGCGCTGGCTGGTGCGACCTACTTTGACCGCTTCTTTCCCCTGCTCACCACCGCCGCTGGAACTATTCGTCCCGCCAAAGTCTTGGTGATGGGCGTGGGCGTGGCCGGTCTCCAGGCCATCTCCACGGCGCGCCGCTTGGGCGCCAAGGTCCGCGCCTACGACGTGCGCACCGCCGCCAAAGAGGAAGCCGAATCGGCCGGTGCCGTCTTCGTGAAGCTCGGCGTCACCGCGGATGCCGCCGGTGGCTACGCCCGCGAACTGACGGACGAAGAAAAGACGCAACAGCAAGCGGCGCTTCTGAGCGAAGTGGCGGGAGCGGACGTGGTCATCACGACCGCCGCCGTTCCGGGTCGCAAGTCACCCATCTTGGTGACCGCGGCCATGGTGGACGCCATGAGTGACGGTTCCGTCGTTATCGACATGGCTGCCGACGGTGGTGGCAATTGCGAACTGACCAAGGCCGGCGAAGTGGTCGAGCACAAGGGCGTGCGCATCGTGGGTTTGAGAAACCCGCCCGCCGAAATGGGCACCCACGCGAGTTTCATGTACGCCAACAACGCCTTGAAGCTCTTCGCCCTGCTCGGCAGCGCCGGAACTCTCCATCCTGATTGGAATGATGAAATTGTCATCGGAGTCACGGTGGCGAGTGGAGGCTCCATTCATCACGCCGCGACCGCCGAAGCCCTCGGCGTAACGCACGTCCCACTTGTTAGTCAGCCGAAGGAGAACGCCTAATGGGTAACACCCTGTTGCAATACGCCACGGTGCTCATTTTGAGCATCTTCGTGGGTATCGAAATTATCGCCAAGGTGCCGAGCATCTTGCACACGCCGCTCATGAGTGGTTCGAACGCCATTCACGGGGTCATCTTGGTGGGAGCCATGATCATTCTGGGCTCGGCGACCACATCTCTAGAAACAATTCTGGGCTTCGTGGCCGTCATCTTGGCCACCTTGAACGTGGTGGGTGGCTTTGTGGTTACTGATCGCATGCTCCAAATGTTCCAGTCCAAGTCACCGCGCACGCGGGTCAAGAAGGACGAGGTGACCCAGTGAGTCGCGGAACCCTCATCGACCTGCTGTACCTCTTCGCCGCATTCACTTTTCTGCTCGCCCTGAAGGGCTTGGGAAGCCCGAAGCGGGCGCGTCAAGGAAACATGGTGGCTGCTCTCGGCATGTTGGTGGCCATCGTGGCGACCTTCTTCCGTCAGGAAAACGGACAGGGACTTCGACACATTCCCTTGATGTTGTTGGCCATGGGCATCGGCACCTTGGTGGCCGTTCCCGCGGCGCGCTTCGTGCAGATGACGGCCATGCCGCAGTTGGTGGCCATCTTCAACGGTGTGGGTGGTGGCGCCGCGGCGCTGGTGTCCATTACCGAGTTCATCCACATCCATTCGCAGAAGCCAGCTACTTACGTGACCTTGGAAGTTCTTCTCGGAGTATTGATCGGAACCGTGTCCTTCTCGGGCTCCGCGATTGCCTACGCGAAATTGCAAGAGCTCATGACGGGTCGTCCCATTACCTATCCGGGTCAGCAAGTAATTAACGCGCTGTTCGGAATCGTGTCCATTGGACTGATCGTCACTATTTTGATCTCGGCGTCGACCTCGTTGCTGTGGATTTTGTTGGCGGTGGCCTTCGTGCTGGGAATTGCCTTCGTGCTGCCTATTGGTGGCGCAGACGTGCCGGTACTGATTTCCTTGCTCAACTCCTTCACCGGTCTGGCCGTGGCTGCGTCGGGCTTCACCCTTGGTTCCAACTTGCTCATCGTGGCGGGAACTTTGGTGGGTGCCTCAGGAATTCTCTTGACCCAAATGATGAGCAAGGCCATGGGCCGTAGTTTGGCCAACGTTCTCTTCTCGGCCTTCGGATCGGTCGTGACCGCGTCGGGTGATGGTGCTCGCGAAGATGGTCGCACCGTTCGTTCCGGTAGTGCCGAAGACATTGGCGTGCTCTTGAGCTACGCCAACAAGGTCGTCATCATTCCGGGCTACGGGCTCGCCGTGGCGCAGGCCCAGCACGTGGTGCGTGAGCTCGCTGACGAACTCGAAGCCAAGGGCGTCGAGGTCTTCTACGCCATTCACCCGGTGGCCGGACGTATGCCCGGGCACATGAATGTCCTGCTCGCCGAAGCCAACATCCCCTACGAGAAGCT
>SESH01009378.1_pt1 | contig 10656 bp, 4 predicted proteins | sample 3171561 | NCBI WGS metagenome assembly SESH01 (sample SAMN10866947, study PRJNA518727) | freshwater metagenome | biome: subpolar coniferous forest; feature: holomictic lake; material: water; isolation source: holomictic Lake 442 2011 16.5 m and 2014 13 m | place: Canada: near Kenora, Ontario
GATGGTCCAAACTCGCGGGTGATTGGGGTCATGGGGTTCCCGGTCTTGCCGTCGGCGGCATTTCGTTGAGGAGCAGCCAATAGAGGCCGAGTTGCCGGGCGGCCTCGATGAACTGGTCAAAGTCGACGGGTTTGCGCACGTAGCTGTTCGCGCCCAGCTGATAGCCCGACACCATGTCGTGCTCCTCCTTCGACGAGGTGAGAATAACCACCGGTTGCAGGGCGGTCCGGGGGTCGGCCCGGATCCGGCGCAGGACCTCGAGCCCGTCGAACTTCGGCAGGTTGAGATCGAGGAAGACGACCGCCGGGTGGTCGCTCACGTCGCGGCCCGCGTACGCGCCCGTGCCAAACATGTAGTCCAGCGCTTCCGCTCCGTCGCGCGCGATGATGATCGGGTTGCCGAGTTTGTGTTGCTTGAAGGCGCGGAGCGTGAGCTTCACGTCGTCGGGGTTGTCTTCTACGAGCAGGATTTTGCCGTTCATGTTGTTTTTGGGTTTAGGGATTTTGAGTTAAATAATACACCATCGAGCTCCGGAGTTTTGCCACGGATAACACGGATTGACACGGATAGGGCCAATTGAGCCGGCGTCGTGCAGTTGGTGCGGCAGGCTTCCTCGGGGGAGACTGGCGCGCCAACGGCATGATCCCGGCTGAGCGGGAATTCAGAAGCCATGAAACCAGAAATTGATTCATGGGTTCCTGGCTTCTGAATTTATCCCGGGGGACTGGGGCATTGGGATTTATCCGGATCGAATCCGCGCAATCCGTGGTAAAAATGATTGGGGCATTTTTGGCGGGGGCGGCGCCGCCGGGCCGAGTCGGTGGTCGCGGCTTCATGGGGTTTTCGCTCCGCTGTTTCCGTCCAAGGTGAAATAAAACGTCGCGCCCTGGCCGACCCTGGCCTCCGCCCAGATCCGGCCGCCGTGGCGGTGGATGACGCGCTGCACCGTGGCGAGGCCGATCCCGCTGCCGGGGAAGTCGGCGTTGCTGTGCAGGCGCTGAAAAGCGCCGAAGAGCTTGCCCGCGTAGGTGGGGTCGAAGCCCGCGCCGTTGTCGCGGATGAAGAAGGTCGGAGTGGAGGGTTGAGGGTTGAGAGTTGAGAGTTTGTCTCCGGCCATCACGCCCATCTCGATGCGCGGGGCGGCGCACTTGCCGGTGAATTTCCAGGCGTTGCCGAGCAGGTTTTCCAGCACGATGCGCAGCAGGTGGGCGTCGCCGCTGGCCACGAGTCCGTCGGCGACGATCACGTCCCCCGCGCGGGCCGGCTCCCGCTGCCGCAGGTCGGCAACCACTTCGCGGGCGATCGCCGCCAGGTCGACCGGCTCCCAGCGCAGCTCGGAACGGCTGACGCGCGAGAGCTTGAGCATGTCGTCGATGAGGTGCCCCATGCGCTGGGTGGCGGCGCGAATGCGGGCGAGGTTGTCGCGGCCTTCTTCGTCGAGTTTCGCCGCATAGTCCTCCAGGATGATGCGGCTGAATCCGTCGATGCTGCGGAGAGGGGCCCGCAGATCGTGCGACACGGAATGGCTGAACGCCTCGAGTTCCCGGTTGGCCAAGGCCAACTGCGCCGTGCGCGCCGCCACGCGCTGCTCCAATTCGGCATTGAGCCGGTGAACCTCCTCCTCCGCCCGCTTGCGCACGGCGATTTGCCAGGCCAGTCCGGCCAGCTCGGAAATGACCGTGACGTCCACGGCCGTATAGTTGCCGGGCTTGTTCCCGACGCCGAGGATCGCCATCACCTGCTCGCCTTGCATGACCGGCACCACCAGTTCCCGGATCACCATCGCATGGCCCTCGGGCAGGCCTTTGCGATTGGGCAGCGCGGCGTAATCATTATGGATCACCGGTTTTCGCTGGCGCACGCAATCCGCCCAGACGCCGGCCTGGTCGATGCTGTAGTGCGAGCCCTTTCCTGCGGCCCGGCAAAATTCCGCTTTGGTTCGGGTGGACCAGTTCTGCAGGGTCAACGTCGCCTGATCCGCCTCCACAAAATGGTAGAAGCCGATGACACTGCCGCTCAGTTTCTCGGCTTCGTTGAGCGTTTCCTCCAGCAACTCGTCCAAGGAATGAGCCGCCGCGAATTCAATGAGATGCAGCCGGGCGGTGTTGATTGCCGCCGCCTGGATGCGCGCCGTGATGTCCTCCATGGCGACGCACAAATGCCGGTGGCCGTCGATTTGGACGGTTTCGGCGCCGATCGCCATCCACACCTGTTCAGGCGCGCCGTTCCGGATCAACTCCAACGGCAGCTCGGCCCCGTGCAACGTGCCGCCGTTCGCCAGCAACGCCTCAATGCCGTTGCGGACCGGGCAAAGTGGACAGGCCGGTCCGTAGCCGCAGCCGCGCGGATCATCTGCGGCGTGCATGCAGCTCAAGGCGTTCCCCGGCCGGTGGTGCAGCGCGGCGGCGGCGCTGCCCCCGGTCAGGGCGACGCCCGCAGTGTTGACCCGGATGATATTGGTGGCCGCATCGAGAATAAACAGGGCGACCGGCGAGGATTCAAAGATGGCGTCGAGGTTTTGCTTCTCGGTCGTGAGCGCCGCCTGCGCCTGCTTGCGCTGCGTGATGTCCTGAAAAATGCCGACGACGCGTTTCGCCTCGCCCTTTTCGAACTCCACGTGGCCGGCGACCTGCACCGCGATGCGCCGCTGTCGGGCGGTGATCACCTCGAGTTCGAGATCAAAGGCTTCGCCGGATTGAATGGCCCGCGCGACCGCCTGCTGGATGATCGGGCGGGACTCCGGGGCGTAGAAGTTCATCACGGATTCGACCGTGGGCTGGAATCCCGGGGCGACCTCATGGAGGGCGTAGACCTCCGCGGTCCACCGCAGCGTCTGCGTGCTGAGTTCGATCATCCAGCCGCCGATCTGGGCGATCCGGCCGGTTTCGTTCAGGAGATTCTCGCTCTCCTGAAGAGCCCGCATCATCTTCCTCTCGGACTGGTTGAACTGGTCGTGGCGCCGCCGCCAGACCAGACCCACCCCGGCGCCGGTGCCCAACAACAGGAGGCTGATCGCGCCGACCACATTCCAGCGTTGCTGTTGCAAGGGCGCGAACACTTCGTCGTAGTCGATGCGGGCCACCAGCGCCCAGGGCGAATCCGGAATGGTGCGCAAGGCCGCCACCACCCGTACGCCCCGGTAGTCGCTGCCGTCCATCACCCCCTGCCGGCCGAGGACGGCCTGCACTGCGGGCACGTCCACCTGGTCCAGCGGAATGCGGATGGTCAGCGGGGCATCCTTCCGGAACCGCAGTTCGTTCAGGAAGATCACGTCGTTGCCCTCCTTGCGCACGAGCAGCGTCTCGGCTGAAGGGCTGGCGGTGGGCCAGCGTTCGATGAGGGGATAGAGATAATATTCCGGGTTGATGCGCAGTACGATCACGCCCAGCGGCCGGCCGCCATCCGCTTCAGCATATACGGGGATCGAGAGCGACAGGCGCACCCGCTGGTCGTCGGCCCCGCGATAAAAATCATGCAGCATCACCTGGCCCGACCGGAGGGCCTCGGCCGCGTGCTCGAGCACGTCGGCGCTGGGTGCCGGCAGCGCCCGGGGCCAGGACAGCCGGGTGGTGCCCTGGGCATCCAGCAGGCGGACCCGGTCATACCGCATATGCGTAATGTATTTCTCGAGCCACATCGCCAGCTGGCCTGCAGCGACCGCGTCCTCCGGCTTTTCCAGGGTGCGCCGCACGAGATCGGATATTGCGGCGTTCTTGAACAGAAGGCCGGCATCTCCCATCCGCTCCCGGCGCCATTGAATCAGCTCGCCCACCTTCAGATCCGCAATGGCGGAAAGCTGGTTTTCCATCTCACTGCGATACCGCCGCTCGAAGTTCCGGTAGTAAACGGCGCCGGTGGCAATGATGCCGGCCGCCAGCCCGGCGAAGATGAGGAGCAGCTTTAGCCAGGTGTGATCGGCGGTCAGGGCGAAGGGCTCGGCCGCTGTTCGTCGGCGCGCCGCGAATTCCACCAGCGCCGCGCCCAGGACCAGGAAGAGGGCCGCCGTGGGCAGGGCCATCATCGTCAAGCCGTCCCAGCCCAGGGTGCGGAGGTCCCGAAAGAAGTAGGACAGGAGATTGATGAGGGCCTCGGCCACGAGGCCGTAGCCGGCCAAGATCGCGACGAGGAACTTTCTCTTCCGCTGGGGCGAAGGGTGGTGGAGGTGGTCCCAGCCCAGCGCGAACAGCAGGAAGCACAGCGCGGTTTCTGGCGCCATGCGGCCGGGATGAGACGTGCCGATCGTGCCCGCCGGTTCGGGGAACAGCCATTGGTCAAAGCCGGCGTTCCAGTTGAACGTGTATTCGGCGAACGAGAGCAGGCCGATCAGGCCGGCGAGCAGGCCGGCGAGGCGGGGGAGGAACGGTGGACGGTGGACGGTGGACGGTGAGGACCGACCGGGGAAGAGCACCGCGAGGCCGGTCAGCACGAACGCGACCGCCGTGTTCGGCTTCATCGACACCCAGCCGGGGAGGACGCTTTTGAGGGTGGCGATATCAAGGGCCCAACCGACGAGGACGAGGCCGCCAACGAGCACGGCCAGCCCGCCCGCGAGCGAAAGTGCGAGCAGCGGGGGGAGGCCCGGAGAGCGTTGCGCGATCATGGGATCGGAGTGCGGAGGGGTAGGAAACAGTTCCAGAGTCTGAGCTGTAGGAGGGGCTTTAGGCCCCGATGTTTGGCCCTCGGGCGTGGCGCATGATGCGAATCGGGGCCTAAAGCCCCTCCTACAGTCATTTTACCGTTCATGGCTCGCTCCCCTCCGCGGCGCTGGGGTAACGGATCGGCTGGCCGGCCTGGCGCAGCAGCTCGTTGACCTCCTGCTTCACTTCCAGCACGCGGTCCTCACGGCCCTGCATCGCGTCCTGCCAGCGGAGCAATTCGTCCCTTTGGTCGGCCATCCGCTTTTCCGCCTGTTTGTGCTCCGTCAGGTCGATATCCAGGCAGAACAACTCCGGCGGACGCCCGGTCAGCTGCACCACGACATGACTGGAATACACCTCGACCGGTGAGCCGTCCTTGCGGCGCAGGTGAAGTTCCCCGGCCGGGATCGGCTTGCCCTCCTCGACCGCCGCGCGCACGGCCGAGGCGACGCCTGCGCGCATTTCCGGGGGGATAATGAGGTCCAGCAGGCTCCGCCCGATGGCCTCCTGCGCCGTGTAGCCGTATAAACGCTCGCTGGCCTGGTTCCAGTAGAGGGTGGTGCCATCCGGCGCATAGCCTTGCACCGCCACGCTGGCCACCTCCTCGAAAAGATCGCGGAAGCGCTGCTCGCTCAGCCGCAAGGTCTCCTCCGCCTGCTTGCGCCGGGTAATGTCGAATACCGAGATCAGGGCGGCCTGGTGTCCGTCGTATTCCGCGACATTCAGCGAGATTTGCGCATGGAAGTTGCGGCCCTGGGCGGTGGTCATCATCAGCTCCTGATCCTTGATCGCGCCGTCGCGCCGCACCAGGGCGAGCATCGTCTCGCGCAGTTCCGGCGTGCCATAAAAACGGTGGGTGGTGGTGCCCACGATCGTGGCTCTATCCACCTCGAACAGGTCGGCCGCCGGTTGGTTGACATACAGGATGATGCCGTCGGTCAGCCCCGTCACCACCAGGGCGTAGGGCGACTGGTTCAGCAGGTTTTGCACCCGGGCCTCGCTGCGACGCAGCCGGTCGGCCCCGGCCTGAACCCCGAGGGCAAACGAAATATTGGCCGAGGCCTCCTCCATGATGGCCAGCATCGGGCCGTTGAAACAATCCAGCTCAGTGGCATAAACGGTGAGCAGGCCCTGCGGCTTGCCCTCCAAGCGCAGCGGCAGCGCGATCGAGGAGCGGAATCCGCTGCGGGCGGCCGCCTCCCGCCAGGGCCCGGTGGCCGGATCGTGTGCGAAGTCGTGGCAGATATAGGTTTGGTCGGTCCGGAACGCCGTGCCGCTCGGGCCGTGTGCTTCCGGCCGGGCGGGATCGACACTTTTGTGGAGGGCGGGCACGTAGCCCTGGTCGTCGCCCGCACTGGCGACGGGATCCAGGCCGCGCGTCGCCGGGTTCAACCAGCCGACCCAGGCCATCTTGAAATCGCCGGTCTCCACCAAGATCCGGCAGATGGCCGAGAATAACTCCTCCGTCGACGTGAAGTGCACCAGCGCCTCGTTGAGCCGGCTGCTGCAGCGGTACATTTTTCCCATCTGCTCGATCTGGCGCTCCTGGTCCCGGGTGGTCAGCAGGCCCCGGCGGTCGCTCAGGATTTTCTGTTCCCGTTCCGCCTCCAGGGTGTGGGCCAGGAGGAACGCCGCGTGTCGCTGCCGATAAGCCTCAATGGCAAACCAGCACACGATCAGCAGGAGCCCGACGATCAGGCTGACGGTCGGCAGCGCCAGCCCCCAAGTGATGAGGACAAACAGCCCGCAGCCGACCGTGAACAGGGCCGCGAGGCGCGCCAGCCGGTGCGAGGGTGGGGTGGGGTTCATGGCTGGGGAGTTTCCGTCGACTGCCGCCGGCGGTTTACGGCAGCACCGCCGCCGCGACACCAGCGCCGGTGCGGCCAGCGCCTGCCGTTGTTATTCGCAGTGATCATGAGTCGGCCGAGACGGCGGGGTTTCGACATTTCATTCTAGCACAATGGGCAGTCGGGCACTGCGCATATATTGCTAAAATGCAGGCAGTTGCGCCGGGCTGTAGGGCGGGGTCGCTGACCCCGCCTGCACTCGACAATCGGCGGGATCAGCGATCCCGCCCTACAATTCCAACGGAATGATTCCAGCTAAGCCTGAATTCCGCAGATCGGAGGGTAGGGCGGGCACTCCGCTGCCCGCCGTCGACCGTGGCGTGGGCCCGGCGCGTAGCTTCCAATCCGCGCCCTGCCTTCGGATGCGAGTCCCGGACAGATCAGTAGCGCCTGTGGCCCCGCATCGGTCGTTTCACCCGTAACTTCTTAACGCGGCTTGGGCCAGCTCACTTCATCATTTCGTGTGCTTCATGTATTTCGTGGTGAAATTCAGCTGCATTGTTGGCTCAGCGCGCGCGCGCCGCCGCGATGGCGCGCTGCAGATCCTCGAGCTTGATCGGCTTCGCGATGTAGCCGTCCATGCCGGCGGCCAAGCAGGCTTCCCGGTCGCCCTGCATGGCGTTGGCCGTCATGGCCATGATGGTCGGACGATGACCGGGCAGCTGCCGGATGCGGCGGGCGGCCGTGAGGCCGTCGAGCTCCGGCATCTGCACATCCATCAGCACGAGATCAAAGGGCTGCGTGCGGCAGGCTTCGACGGCGTCCAACCCATCGAGGGCGACGGCCGCCGCATAGCCGATCCGCCCGAGCATGCCCAACGCCACTTTCCGGTTCACGGCATTGTCCTCGGCCAGCAATATCCGGCATGGCTGCTCCTGGGCGCGGGCGCGCATCACCTCGACCGAGGGCACGGCCGTCGAGCGTGGGGCGCGCCGGGTCGGGGTCAGCGCACAGGCCCGGGCGACGGTCTCGATGAGCAATTGGCGGCGCAGCGGCTTGGACAGGGCCGACGTCAACCGGGCCGGCCCGCAGCGGGGATCGCTGGGGCGATAGCCGCCCGAGGAAACCAAAATGATGGGGACGGCCGGCGACCCCACCGGCTCGAGGGCGCGGATGGCGAGGGCGAAATCGAGTCCGTCCATGTCTGGCATCAGCATGTCGGTGATGATCACATCCGGCCAGTCGTGCGCGCGCAGCCAGGCGAGGCCGGCGGGGGCGGACTCGGTCAGGACGGTGATCATGCCCGCCTTGCCCAGCTGGGCGGCGAAGAGCTGGCGGTTGGTGGCATTGTCGTCGACCACGAGGGCGTGCCGCCCGGTCAAGGCCACGGGCAGTGCGGCGGGATCCGGGGACACGAGGGCGGGGGCGGCGTCGGTCAGGATTTCAAACGCGAACTCCGAGCCGACACCGGCCGCGGACGTGACCGTGATGACTCCGCCCATCAAGCCCACGAGACGCTGGCTGATGGCGAGCCCAAGCCCCGTGCCGCCGTAAAGGCGGGCGGTGGAATCCTCCGCCTGGGCGTATAACTTGAAGAGCCGTCCGATCTTGTCCGGCGGGATGCCGATGCCGGTGTCCCGCACGCGGAAGAACAGCCGGAATTTCCCCTCCGGCGCGGGGGCGGCGCGGATTTCCAGCACCACCTCACCCTGGGTCGTGAACTTGACCGCGTTGCCGAGCAGATTGGACAGCACCTGGCGCAGCCGCACGGCATCGCCCACGATGGCGGCGGGCACGGCTTCATCGAGCTGGGCCAGCAACTCGAGGTGCTTGTCGTGGGCCCGCGGGGCCAGCGCCTCCAGGGTTTCCTCGACGCAGCGCCGCAGGTCAAAGGGTGCCTGCTCCAGCTCCATGTGGTTGGACTCGATCTTGGAAAAATCGAGGAGGTCGTTGATGAGGGTGAGCAGCAGGTCGCCGCTGGAGCGGATGGTCTCGATGCAGTCCACCTGCTCGGCGGTGAGCGGCTCGCTCTCGCGCAGCAGGCTGGCCATGCCGATGACGCCGTTCATCGGCGTGCGGATCTCGTGGCTCATCGTGGCGAGGAAGGTGGCCTTGGCGGTCACGGCGGCGCGGGCTTCCTCCAGGGCCAGCTGCAGGGCGCGGTTTTTGTCCGCCAGCTCGGCGTGGGCGGCGTTCAATTCGTCGCGGGCGGCGCTCGCCTGGGCGAGGCTCTGCTTGAGCGCGGAGATGTCCTGCTTGATCGCGATGTAGTGGGCGACCTTGCCGGCGTCGCTCAGGACCGGGGTGATGATGACGTCCTCCGTGAAGAGGCTGCCGTCCTTGCGCCGGTTGATGAATTCCCCGTGCCAGCTGTGGCCGGAGGCGATGGTCCGCCACATTTCCGTGTAGTACTCCCGGCTCTGGTGGCCGGATTTCAGCACGCGGGGATTCTGGCCGATCGCCTCCGCCTGGGTGTAGCCGGTGATGTGGCAGAAGGCCGGGTTCACCCACACGATGGTGCCCGTTACGTCGGTAATGACGACGGAGTTGACGGCGGCCTCGAGGGCGGCGCTTTGCAGGCGCATCTGCTGCTCGCCCGCCCGCAGCCGGGCGGTGGTGCGGTGCTTGACCAGCGCCAGCTCAATGACCGCCCGCAGTTCCTGGCTGGTGAAGGGACGAAGCAGGGTGTCGAACGGCTCGGGTTCAAGGACGCGGTCGAGCCTCGCTTGGTCCGCGGTGGAGAGGAGCAGCACGACCGGCAGGGCCAGCTGCTCGCGCAGGGTGCCGGCGGTCGTGAGGCCGTCGAACTCGCCGGCGCGGCGGGCATCCAGGAGGATCAGATCGGGCCGGAGGCTTGCCGCCAGCGTGATCGCTTCCGGACCGGAGGTGGTCGTGGCCACCAACGCGTAGCCTAGTCCGGCCAGCTGCGGGCCAAGGTCGGCGGCCAGCCCCGGCGCAGGCAGGCAAAGTAAGATCCGGGCTTTTACGACAGGGAGGGGAGGGGTGCTCATCAGCCGTGCAACAGGGAAGCGAGAGGGATAATGTGCGGATGATTCCGGAAAGTCGAGGCGGACGCTGTACGTATCTTGCCCCATGTGCCGCAGGGGATGCGAGGTGGGCTTCAGCCATTCAGATTGGCCACGAAAAACACGCGAAGCACAAAAATCGAAGTGGGCCCAATCCACCCGAGCCCAGCGGCGCATCGGCCTGCCCGGATTTGCCGGATCGGATTCCCGCTTCGTGACTTTTGGTGTTTTTTGTCGCTAACCGTCCGGAATCTTTCCGGCCTCTCAACTCTCAGCCCTCAACAAAAAACCAGCCCTCAAATCATCCAATCGCCCGCATCCGCGGCCAGCGTTTCCTTCTTCCGCCGGTCGCGGATGACGAGGTCGTCGCCCTTGTAGTAGGCGAGGCTGTAGGCGGGGACGGACTCCAGCAGCCAGACGTTGCCGCCGATGATGCTGTGGGCGCCGATGCGGGTGTCGCCGCCGAGGATGGTGGCGTGCGCATAGATCGTGACGTAATCCTCGACCCCGGGATGTCGCTTGCCGCCCTTCACGGGATTGCCGGCGCCGTCGACCTCGAAGGACTTGGCGCCCAGCGTGACGCCCTGGTAGAGTTTGACGTGATTGCCGATGGTGGCCGTCTCGCCGACCACGACGCCGGCGCAGTGGTCGATGAAGAAATGGGTGCCGATGCGGGCGCCGGGATGGATGTCCACGCCGGTGCGCTCGTGGCCGTATTCCGTGAGCATGCGGGGCAGGAGCGGCACAAAGAGCCGGTGCAGGACGTGGGCGATGCGCTGCAGGGAAATGGCCAGCACGCAGGGGTAGGCCACGATGATTTCCTCGACGCTGCGCGCGGCCGGGTCGCCCTCGTAGGCGGCGGTGACGTCGGTCTGCACGATGCGGCGGATTTCGGGCAGTTGCCGGAGGAGATCGTTGGTGATCCGGCGCGCGTTGGCGGCGGGATCGGAATCGTTGGCGAAGCGCAGGCTTTTCTCCACCTCGGTGGTCAGGCGCTGTTCGATCTTGTCCAGCAGGCGGTCGAGCCAGGCCGGCACATCCGCCTCGGCGAGGCTGGTCTGCTCGAAATAGCCCGGGAAGAGCACGTGCATGAAATCGCGGGCGAGTTCGGCGACCGTGTCCTGGGAGGGCAGGTTGACGCCGTCGAGGTGGTTGATGCCCCCGTCCCGGGCATAGGAATCGAGCAGGGCCTGCTTAATGGCGGAG
>SESH01085931.1_pt1 | contig 10656 bp, 11 predicted proteins | sample 3171561 | NCBI WGS metagenome assembly SESH01 (sample SAMN10866947, study PRJNA518727) | freshwater metagenome | biome: subpolar coniferous forest; feature: holomictic lake; material: water; isolation source: holomictic Lake 442 2011 16.5 m and 2014 13 m | place: Canada: near Kenora, Ontario
TGCCCAGCGGGTCTCGTCTTCCAGGGTGATCAGAAGGGTCTGGTCGAGTTGCACGCGATAGCGAAAGGCGCCCCAGACTTCCCGAACGAGTCCTTCATCGGTATTGGTGGTGGCCGCCATGATGGCCTGGGCCACAGTTGGGTGCGCCCTCGCGAAATGCTCGGCCTTGACCAGTGCGTGGAGAAGGCCTTTGACCGCATCCGGGTTCTTTTCGACCATCCGCTGCGAAGCCACGATGTTGAAGGTCTCGGTATAGATCTCCTGGTCAAAAAAGACCACACTGTTCGCTCCCAGCTGGCGCTGAATCTCGGTCAGCGGGTAGTTCCAGGTGCTGACGGCATCGACCTTCTGCCCCAGCATTGCCGCCAGCATCTCTTCCGGTTTAAGGGGCAAGGGTCGAATTGCCTGGCGGGTCAGGCCGATGGTCGTCAGGTAGGAATCCAGGAAGAAATCGGACGTGGTGCCGGGGGTGTAGCCGATGCGCTTGCCCCGCAGGTCCTTGGGGGCAGCAATGCCCGCGCCCTTCCTGGCAACGATGGCATTGTTCCTATTGCTGGCTTCGATGTTGGCGATCACGAAAAAGGCCTCGCCCTTGAGCACGCTGAACATGATGGGGGTTTCTGCAACCGTGGCGAAGTCGGCCTTGTCTTCAAGCAGAGACTGCAGCGCCGCCTTGCCATAGCTGTGAACCAGCGGCTGGATCTCAAGTCCCTCCTCGGCAAAATAGCCCTTCGCTAGGGCTACATGAACCAGCGTGCTCTGGGGCTGGGTGGTGTAGGCAAAGGTGATTTTCTGAACAGCCTCCTTGCCTTTGGAGGAGACCTTCCGGCAGCCCAGGAGAGCTGCGAGGGCCAAGAGGACCAGGACAACGATGGCTGTCTTGCGCATGAACGATCCCTATGTGTTCCCCTCGATCCTTGGTTCGCGCTGGCTTCATGGCTGGCGATCCCCAGTGCCAGCTCCCTTGAACCTGGGCCTAGTGAGGCGGTTGAACGGTCAGGGGGGTCTGTCCTGGCCGCGGAAAAGCCCGCCTTTCGAAGCCCGGCCCGCTAGTTTGCAGGCCCCTCAGCAGCACCAGCGCATTCAGAATGGTCGTGGCCATCCTGTCAGTGGCTCGGTGCAGTTCGGTCCCCGAGAGGCAGATGGGATCACCGTGATACTTCCTGGCCCAAGGTTCCGCATCCTCCAGGAAGAGACGGACGGATTGCAGGGCACGATCAGGTTCAGACATCGCAGCACCTCGCTAGGGGATTTCGGGGGGTAAGGTTTCGATTCGGAGCACTGCCCACACCCCCAGGGTCGTCGTCCGGATACTTTCGCTTCATGGCGCGCCTCCGCCGTGGAGATGGGCCGCCCGCAGGGAGGCAAACGAGGCTTTCCATTCATCGTGAACGCCCACCACCCTGAAGGTGAGGCCCTTGGCTCTCAGAATCTGATCCAGGGTGCAAAGCAACTGGATCCCTTTTTCGTCCAGGTCGCTGACCTGGCTCAGGTCCACTTCCGCTCCACCGCGCTCCAGAGCCAGGAGCGCCCTTGCCCGTTCCCACTGTTCCTTGATGGAGGACGCATTCAGGGTGCCCTCAAGGGCGAGGGTGTGGGCGGGAGGGTCCAGTTCTCGTGCCATGGCTTCAGGAGGCGGCACTTTCGATGGCCATGAGCTCGCCATCGGAGAGCAGCCGGTCCAGGTCAAGCAGGATGAGCATGGTTTCGGAACCGGTGGCCCCTGGCAGGTTCGCCAGACCCGCGATGAACTCCCGATCCAGGGTGCTCCCCGCCCCCAGCTCCGGGGCGGGGCGGATGGCGCTGGGATCCAGATCCAGTACATCGGATACGGAATCCACCCGGATGCCCAGGGTGCGCTTGAGGGCCTCCACGATGACGATCACCGGTCGAGCATCCTCGGGGGCTTCCCCCAGCGAGAAGCGATGACGCAGCTCCAGGATGGGCACGATGGCCCCCCGGAGGTTGATGACCCCCGGCATATAGGGCGGCGCCTTGGGAATGCGGGTGATGGTGGCCTGGGCCTGGATCTCCCGGACCTTGAGGATGGGCAGGGCATAGGCTTCCCCCGCCAGGGCAAAGCAGAGCACCTGCTGAAACGCTTGGGAACTGGCTTCTTGGGTGGCCATGTCGGTCTCCTCAGAACGCTTGCCACTGGCCGTCATCGTCATGCGAGGGGGTGGCCACGGGTACTCTTCCGGTGGCCAATTCGGGTCGAGCAGTCGGGCGATTGGCAACCCGGGCGGGTCTGGCCGCCTGCCTGGCGGCGGGTTTGGCGGTGACCGCAGTCCGGGCCCTGGTGGCTTCGCGGCGGACCTCCACACCGGTCTTGAACTTGCCCACGATTTCGTTCAGCGCGTGGGCCTGGGCGTCCAGGGATTCCGCGGCAGCAGCAGCCTCTTCCACCAAGGCCGCGTTCTGCTGCGTGACCTCGTCCATGGACACCACGGCTTTGTTGATCTCGTTCAGACCCGTGCTCTGTTCCTGGGTGGCGCCCGCGATCTCCCCCACCAGTGAGGTCACCCGCTGCACATTCACCACCACTTCCTGGATGGTCTCTCCGGCATGGGCTGCGATCTTGTTGCCGTCCGTGGACTTGGCAACACTTTCGCGGATCAGGCCCTTGATCTCCTTGGCGGCATCGGCGCTGCGCTTGGCCAAGTTGCGGACCTCGGCGGCGACCACGGCGAAGCCGCGGCCCTGTTCCCCGGCCCGGGCGGCTTCCACCGCGGCGTTGAGGGCCAAGAGGTTGGTCTGGAAGGCGATCTCGTCCACCACCCCGATGATTTCGTTGATCTTCGCCGAGGACTGGTTGATGGCCTCCATGGCGGCGATGACCTGAGTGACGGCCGTGCCACCGTCCTGAGCCACTTGACGGGCCTTGGCGGATTCCGTATTGGCGGAGCGGGCGTTCTCGGCGGTCTGATTCACATTGCTGGTGATCTGCTCCATGCTGCTGGCGGTTTCCTCCAAGCTGGCGGCCTGCTCCTCCGTGCGGCGACTGAGGTCCTGGTTGCCCGTGGAGATCTCGCCGGAAGCGCTCGAAATGGCCAGAGCACTTTCCTGCACCTGCAGCATGGCTTCCCGGAGCTGCGTGATGGTTTCATTCAGCACCCCACTCATCACGCCCAACTCGTCCTTCGATTGGATATCTGACTGCACCGTCAGATCCCCATCGGCCACGGAGCCCAGAACCTCCCCGAACCTGTTGATGGGCCGAGTGATGCTCCGAGCCATGAAAAGACCAAAGCCGAAACCAGCCGCGATGCCGATGCCAACGATCACCATCATGAAGGTCACGGACTTGTTGGCCATGTCGGTGTTGGCATCGGAAGTCTCCTTAGCAATGGTGAGCTTCGACAGCTGCATCACATCCAGGGTCTTCTGGACGCCTTCGTTGACGGTGAAGCCTTCGCCCCGCATGAGGGCTTCCGCTTCCTTGGGCTTCCCAGCCTCCACCAGTTTCAGGATGCGTTCCCCGACTGCGTCATACTTGCCGTCGGCATCCTTGTAGGCCTTGAAGGCCTCCTTCCCTTTTTCGGTCAGGACGGTCTTGGTGAAGGACTCCTCAATCTTGGTAATCTGGCCATCGAGTTCCTTCAACCGCTTGCCATACTTGTCGGCATCCCCGGTCATGACCGCGTCGCGGAGGTTCACCCGCTTGCGCTGGAACAACTGCATCATGTCGCCCATTTCGCCCAGGGGGATGGTGACCTTCTCGTAGAGCTTGGTATCGGCCTCGTCGATGGCACGGATGTTCCGAATGCCGACGAAGCCAACAATGCCCGAGACGGCGGCCACGAGGAGAAAGGAGCCGATGAGCTTGGGGCCCAGCTTGATGTTATCGAGGAAGGACATGGAAACCTCCGTAGGTGGGTGAGTGAGTAGCGAGCGTGAACAATGGGTTCTGGGGGTGGTCCCGGCTGGAATTGGCTAGGCCGAGAGCGCGTTGCGAAGGTCGGCTAATACTTCCGGGACCCGGGTCAGGTCCTTCGTCTTGTCGAAGAAATAATCGGCGCCCAATTTCAGGCAATAGGTTCGCTGTTCGGGGGAGCTGAAGCTGGTCAGCACAATCACCACACAGGAGGGCTGAGTGCGCTTTACCTCGGTCAGGACAGCGCAGCCATCGCCATCCCACAGGTGCAGATCCAGCACCACCGCATCCACCGCATTGGCATGGAGCAGGAAGATTGCTCCAGCCACGGACCCAACTTCCCCAACCACCAACGCAGCCTTGGATTCGGATATCAGGTGGCAGAGGCGCTGGCGAATGGGCACGGCATCATCAACAAGTAGCACGCGTAGGCGCCGGAAATGGTCCCTGGTGGTCATAGGACCAAGATGAGCCGCAGGCAGGTTTCACGACAGTTGGGAATAGGCTGAAATACGTAGGCGGTACTGGCGGGCACACCGTAGGGAAATTCCTTACAAGGCGTCCGCAAATGCCGCCACTAGTCCGGCTCAGGCATCGGAGTGAAGATGTCTTCCTGCCCCTTGGGCAGCGCCCTTCCAGGCTGCAGCCCGACCTCCCAACTCACCGTGGAACTTGGCATCCCACCGACAGAAAGAGTGACAATCCGATGGCCTACACTTCCTTCTTCAGGGACACCGATGCCCTGACTGCCATTGGCGATTTCGTCATTCCTGCCATCAGTCACGCCCGGTCGATTCGGGTCTGGGATGCCGGTTGTGCCACTGGGGAAGAGCCCTATACCCTGGCCATCCTGTTTGCCTCGAAGTTGAGACCCTTCCCCTTTCGCAATCTCGACATCCTTGCCACGGACTACGAGGAAAGCAACTATGCGCAGTTCGCTGAGCGGATTCACAGGGCCGAGTACAGTCGCCAGGATGTGTTTTGGGTACCTGCAGAATTCCGGGAGGAATACTTCGAACCGACCATGAACCCGGAGGTGTTCCTATTGGCAGCAAGAATTCGGGAGCGAGTCCGGTACCTTCAACACGACTTGTTGACGCTGGTACCGCCGGAGACGGAGCACTCCCTCATCGTCTGCAAGAACGTATTGATGCATTTCTCCCCAGAGAACCAGGTCAAGGTGCTCGAGATGTTCCATCAAGCCCTCCTCCCGGGCGGCTTTCTTGCGCTGGATGGAGCCCAGGCGTTGCCCGAATCCTTCACAATACGCTTTCACCAAGTCGAGCAGGGGGCCCCTCTCTTCCAGAAAGCGAGCGCCTAAGCCATGCGCGTCGTTCCGCTGTTCCGGAATGACCCTTCTGACTATTCCTGTGTCTCTTATTGGCTCCTCGGCGAGAACAACCACGCCTCGGATCGGAACACACTGCTCGATACGGGCAGCGCCCACCCGGACAATCTCTCCTTCATGCTCAGGGAGATGGCCCTTTGGCCGAAGGGCATCGGCAAAAGGGCCGTCGAACAAATCATCCTGACCCACGCCCACTTTGATCACACCGGTGGCCTCCCTGGGCTAGATGGCCTGCTCGGGCCGATAACCTACGCCTGGCTGCCTTCGGGGCAACAGCACCGCCCCGTCCAGGACGGCCAAGCCGTAACGGTAGGCGACCAACCGGGCATCCTCCTCCATACGCCCGGTCATTCCGAGGATTCCATCTGCCTGTTTCTGCCAGAAACCGGAACCCTCTTTTCCGGCGATACCCTTTATCGCATCACCGATCATCTCGGCTCGTACCCACAGGCCTATGTGAATTCCCTGGAACGCCTCGCCGAACTGAATATCAAGACCATCTATCCGGGCCATGGCCATCCCATTGCTCAGGGCGCAGTGGGGTTCATTCGCACCTGTCTTGACAACGTCCACCACTCCCTCATCCATGGTTGAGGTGCCATGAAACTGATCTTCGATGAACACTTCAAGGAGTCCACCTACGCCAAGGACAACGCCGCTATTGCGGGACGGATGGAGGCCGCCATGAGCGGGCTGGTGCCGGGTCCCTGGGAAGTCATCGCCCCCTCGCCGGCCACCCTTGAGCATCTGCGCCTGGCGCACGATGCGGACTATGTCGAGCAGGTCATGCAGGACGGGCCCCGCTTCGCCATGGCCCGCTTGGCAGCCGGGGGAGCCATCCTGGCAGGACGCCTCGCCCATGGCGGGGATCCAGCCTTTGCCTGCGTCCGTCCCCCGGGGCACCACGCTTCACGGACGCTTGCCTGGGGCCACTGCACCTTCAACAATCTGGCGTTGGCCCTGCTGCAACTGAAGGCCGAGATGCGCATCGCCACCGCCTTCATCATCGATATCGACGCCCACACCGGCGACGGCACGCGGGATGTGCTGGCGCTCTGGCCGCAGGCGGACATTTTCAATCCCTTCGCGGCCACGGCCAGCGAATACATGGAAATAGTTGAAGCCCGCCTTGCCACTCTGAAGCAGACCGACATCCTGGCAGTCTCCGCGGGCTTTGATGCCTACAGGTTGGATGTGGGCCACAAGCTGGATACGGCAGATTTCCATCGGCTTGGAGTCCTGGTGCGGGACGCCGCCCAGCGCAGCTGCCGGGGACGACGGTTCGCCGTCCTTGAAGGGGGCTACTACCTGCCGGATCTGGGCGCCAATGTGCGTGCCTTCTGCGAGGGCTTTGCCTAACCATGGTAATGATCGGTAGCGACCTGGAACTCATTCAACAACCTCGCCGGGCGGATCTTGGCGACTACGACTGGTTTGATATTGAACAGGCCGGCACCCAGGTGGGCAAATCCCGCTGCCGCATCGAGTCGGGGCAGTTCACCGTGTTCTCGATCATGATCTACCCGGAATTCGAAGGGCACGGCTATGCCAGGGCCGTCATTGACCACTTCAAGCGAGGTCACGCCCTGGTCATCGCTGACCGGGTGCGTTTCACGGCGCGTACTTTCTGGCTGAAGGTCGGTTTCCTGCCAGAGACTAGCGATCGGTATGTCTGGCGGCGCTAGTTAGTCGACCAGTTTGTGCTGCAACGCGTAGCGCGCCAATTCCACATTGGTGGACAGACCCAGTTTGTCTGCCGCCCGCTTGCGGTAGGTGGCGACCGTTTTTTCCCCCAGAAACAGCTCCCCGGCGATTTCTTTAATGGTGCGGCCCCTGGCCACCAGCAGCAGCACATCAAGTTCTCGCGGGGAAAGGGTTTCGTGGGGAAGCTGGATGGACGGCACGCTGAGGACCCGGGCCAATTTCTCGGCCAGCGCTGCGCTCACATACTTACCGCCGGCTAGCACCTTGCGCACCGCCACATACAGCTCGCTCGACACACTGCCCTTGGTCAGGTAGCCATCCGCACCGGCCTGGAAGGCGCGCACCGCGAACTCTTCTTCAGGGTAGGCACTCAGGACCAGGACCACCACGCTGGCCTGAGCCTTCTTCGCTTCCGCCAGCAGATCCAGTCCGCTGCCACCCGGCAGGCTGATGTCGAGCAGAAGGAGGTGCCACAACTGCTCCGCAATCAAGGCCCGCGCCTGCACCACGCTGCCAGCCTCGCCGAACACCGCCTCCGGAAGAATCTCGGTCAGCAGTTGCTTCAGGCCGCGCCTGAGAATTTCGTGATCATCCACCAGGAGAATCCGCATCATCAGTCGGCACCTCCTGAGGCTATGGGATTGGGCCATGGAATGGTTACGATCACGCGGGTTCCACAGGGTTGGTTGGCTTCAAAGGCAATGGTGCCACCGAACTGGCTGGCCCGCTCCCGCATGCCGAGCAGGCCAAGCGAGCTGGCCTCGGTCGATTGCTGGTCGGCCATACCGATGCCGTCATCGCAGACCTCGAGAACCACCACTCCGGACTCGATCCGCATGGAAACCTTGACCCCTTTGGCGGCGGCATGCCGGGCCACATTGGTGAGGGCCTCACGACAGATGTAGAACAGTTCGACAGCAGTTTCCTTCCCCAGCTCTGGCCAGACATGCTCGGTCTCGAGGGTGCAGGGGATGCCGGAGTGTTCTTGAAAGCGCCTCGCTTCCTGGCTGAGGGTGGCCTCGAACCCGAGGGTTTCGAGCGTGTTCGGACGCAGCTCGGCGGCGATCCTCTGCACCGTCTCGATGGTCGTATCCACCAGCTCTGAGGTCCCCATCACCTTATCGAGTATGAGCATCAGCTCGGGCACCCGCCCCATTTCAGTAAGCCTCCGTTCCAGCCAGCCCAGGTCCAGCTTCAGCTCAGTCAGCAGTTGCCCCAGTTCATCGTGGACGATGCGCGACACCCGAATGCGCTCATCCTCTTGCACCCGTTGCAGCCGTGAGAGCAGGACGCGCAGCTGCTCGCGTGAGTCCGCGATGATCTGGTTCGCCCGTTCCCGCTCGGTGATATCGATACTGAAGCCGGCTAGAAGTTTTCGTTCTCCCTGGATGATGGGGAACTTGAGGGCGACATACTTGCGACCGTCCAACTCCTCCTCGAATTCCAGGGCCACTCCACTCGTAATCACCGCCCAGTCATCGGCCGTCATCCGCGCAGCCACCTCCGCTGGAAACAGCTCTAGCATGGTCTTGCCAACCATGGCGGACCCCGGGATGCCGATCAGTTGCTGGAAGTTCTCGCTGGCCTCCAGAACCAGGCTCTGCGCGGCCGACACTTCCTTGATGTAGGCATAGACCGGTGCTTGGGCGATGAACAGGGAAAGGAGCTGGTTGGATTCCTGGAGTGCGACTTCCGCCTGTCGCCGCTCCGTGATGTCCAGGGCAACGCCATCAATGACCAAGTCTCCATCGGCTTCCAGGCGGCAACTGGCGGTGTCCTTGAACCACTTCTCTTCACCGGATTTGTGGCGGATCCGGTAGACCAGGTCGATCCCATTTAGGTTGGCCATGGCCGCCTCAATGGCCGCATCCACCTTGGGGTGGTCTTCGGGGTGGATGCGGTCGTGCCAGAGCAGGGGATTGGCCAGGAGCTCCTCCGCTGTGAAGCCCAGCAGGACCTCGATGCGAGTCGAATAGTAGATGCCGCCCTGTCGCTTGGAAAACCGATAAAAAGCCGCCGGTGAATTTTCTGCCATGGACACGAACCGGGCTTCACTCTCCCGCAGAGCCTGATCGGCCGCCTTGCGCTGGGTGATGTCCTGGACAATGCCAGAGAGGCTGTCTGGCCGCCCATCCGCATCCAGAACCAGCTCTCCCGCTTCGCCCCAGACGTACCTGGTGGAGCCGTCGGGTAGGACAATCCGATACTCAAGTGGTATCGGTGTACCCCTTTCTGCCACTGCTCGGTTGGAAGCCGCCACGACCTCACGGTCATCGGGATGGATGGCCGTGGCCACAACCTCCGCAAGGTCCCCCGAGAAGGTTCCCTGGGCGATGCCGAAGAGCCGGTACATCTCCTCCGACCACTCCAACTGGTTGGTCTTGATATTCCACGTCCAGCTGCCGACCCGGGCGAAGCGTTGGGCCTTGGTCAGGTTCTGCTCTGAGCGCCGCAGGTCCTCCTCGACCTGCTTGCGCTCGGTGATGTCCATGGTCGTGATCACACACGAGTAGCCGGGGATATTCAAGGGAGCAGCACCCACTTGCAGCCAGAGGACTGTGCCCTCCTCCGTCTGCACACCGACCTCCACGGCGGGGATGGCTACCTGCTCTCGCACGGCGCGAACGCTGGGCCACTGCTCCGGGGGCAGGGGCGAACCATCCGCTCGCAGGTAGTTGCGTTTCGCATAAGAGCCGTCCCGCAGTTGTTGTGGTTCAAGTTGCAGGATGCTTGCAAGGACATGGTTGAAATCGGTAACGAGCCGCTGGTCATCCAGCAGAGAAATGCCCACGGGAAGGATATCAAAGAGCGTCCGCCATTTCAGCTCACTGGCCCGCAGGGCCTCCTCCGTTCGCTTCCGCTGGGTGATGTCTTCCTTGATGGCGACATAACTGATCACCACCCCTCTGTCATCGCGAACCGGCGCAATCACGGCCTTTTCCCAGAAGAGCTCCCCATTCTTCTTTCTGTTGTAGAACTCCCCATTCCAGGTTTTTCCTGCGCCGAGGGTGTTCCATAGGCCCTGGTAAACGTCCGGGGAGACCAGCCCCGATTGGAGGATCCGGGGGTTCTTCCCGAGCACTTCCTCGGCGGAATAACCTGTCATGGCCGTGAACATCGGATTGACGAACTGGATGGCACCCTCGGTATCCGTGATCACAATGGCCACGGGACTCTGGTCCACCGCCGTGGAAACCTCGCGCAGCAGAACCTGCGCTCTCCTGACTTCCGTCAGATCGCTGAACACCAGTCGAAACAAAGGGCGGGCAGCATCATCCTGGGATAGTGCCATCTGCAACAGGGTCCAGAAGGGTGTCCCGTCGCCTCGGACCAGTCTCAATTCCCACGCCTGCGGGATTCCCGACTGCAGGACCGCCCAGCGACGCCGGTGGTAATTTTCAGCATCTTCGGCTTCGATGTACCTGGCAAAGAAGCTGTTCAGCAGGGTCTTTCGCTCCAGCCCAAGCAGGGCAGCGCCGGTCAGGTTGACCTCCAGGATCAAGCCCTGGGCGCTGAGGGTGCAGTAGCCCACTGGAGCCAGGTCGTAGAGCTCGAAGTAGCGCCCTCGGGCGAGCTCGAGCTCCTGCTGGCTCTGCATCAGTTCTTCGTTCTGGAGCTCCAGCTCAATCTGGTGCACCTGCAGTTCGTAGATTAGCTTCTGAGCCTCTGCCGCCGACAAGGTCTACTGGGTTGGCGGCATGCCCTTCTCGCGCAACAAGCCTTCGGCCTC
>SESH01103538.1_pt1 | contig 10651 bp, 10 predicted proteins | sample 3171561 | NCBI WGS metagenome assembly SESH01 (sample SAMN10866947, study PRJNA518727) | freshwater metagenome | biome: subpolar coniferous forest; feature: holomictic lake; material: water; isolation source: holomictic Lake 442 2011 16.5 m and 2014 13 m | place: Canada: near Kenora, Ontario
TTCGAGACCTCGGATCTCCCCGGTGGCGTGGTCAACATCGTCACGGGCGTTCGCGACGATCTGGCGAAGACGCTGGCCGAGCACGACGACGTGGATGCCGTCTGGTATTGCGGCTCCGCCAAGGGCGTGAAGATGGTCGAGTTCGCGTCGGCGTCGAACATGAAGCGCACCTGGTGCACGAGCGCGGCGCTCGACTGGGCCGACCCGGCCGTCGGCGAGGGGCGGGTGTTCCTTCGCGAGGCCGTGCAGGTGAAGAACATCTGGATTCCATATGGCGAGTGAAATCGTCGCGGACCTCCTGTCCCTGCTTGACCTCGAACCGATCGAGATCAACATCTACCGGGGCCAGAACAGGAACATCGGCACCGGACGCGTCTTCGGCGGGCAGGTCTTTGCGCAGGCCCTCGTAGCGGCCCAGCGTACGGTGCCGGGCGAGCGCGAGGCGCACTCGGTGCACGGCTACTTCCTGCGCGCCGGCGACCTCGAGGTGCCGATCGTCTATTTCGTGGATCGCCCGCGCGATGGCGGGAGCTTCACCAGTCGGCGCGTGACCGCCATCCAGCACGGCGAAGCGATCTTCCACTTGTCGGCGTCCTTTCACGTCAGTGAGCCCGGGCTCGTGCACCAGATGCCGATGCCCGACGTGCCCGCGCCCGAATCGCTCGCCCCCGAACTCGATCTCATCCGCGAGATCGCGGATCGCATCCCGGAACCGTTGCGGGCGTTCCTCACGCAGGACCGTCCCATCGACTTCCGGCCGGTGACGCCGTACGACCCGTTCGCGGCAGATCCGCGCGAGGCGAATCGGCAGGTCTGGTTTCGCGCCCTGTCGGCATTGCCGGACGAGCGCATCATCCATCAGGCGGTGTTGGCGTATGCGTCCGATTACGGACTGCTGCCCACCGCGCTCTTCCCGCACGCCGTGTCGGGCCGCGATCCACGCGTGCAAATGGCGTCGCTCGACCACTCGGTCTGGATGCATCGCCCGTTCCGCGCGGACGACTGGCTGTTGTACGTCATGGACAGTCCGGTCGCGTCGGGCGCGCGCGGGTTCACGCGCGGCACCATCTATGCGCGCGACGGTCAGCTGGTGGCGTCGGTGGCGCAGGAAGGGTTGATCCGGGTGCGCGGCGAGTTGTAGCACGCGTCGTTCTCTGCCAGCGTTCCCTTGCTGGGACGCACGGCGGTTCCTAGAATTCTTCATCACCCGGCGCGTGGCGGTTCTGGTGGCCGCGATGCGCCGGTTGGACGTTGTGTCACTCTTCCGGATGCCTCATGCGCTACTTCGTTGCCGGTGCCCTCCTTGCCGTGTCGATCACTGCGCCCGCTCAGGCGCAGCTCTTCTCGACGACGATCAACATCGTGGCCGATCCGGCCACGGCGACCATCTACCGGCTGAAGGTGCAGGACAACTCGCTCGTCCCCATCGGGGTGGGCAATGCCAAGGTGAAGCTCGAGAAGGGCGACCCCAATACCATCGTGGTCCGGCAGGAGGGCTACCGCGACGTGCGGCGCAGCTTCCCGAAGGATGCCGACTACAAGGACAAGAGCTTCACGATCTTCCTCGCCACGCGCGTCGTGCAGCTCACCACGCTGCCCTATGACGCGGCGATCCTGGTGAATGGCGAGGCCAAGGGGGCCAAGAGCCTCGAGGTCGAGGTCACCGAAGGGCAGACGACTACCATCGAAGTGACCAAGCGCGGCTTCGCCACGACGAAGCGCGTCTACCGGTGGGAGAAGGGCGGGGACATGCCCCCGACGCTGGACCGCATCGAGCTGGTCGATCGCAAGGTCATGGTGACGGCCTCTCCGTCCGGGTCGGAACTCACGAGCAATGGCACCAAGATCGGGGATGGCGACGGGGAACTGGTCATCAAGCGCGGCACCTGCGGAACGCTCATGGCCCACAAGGCGGGCTGGATTCCGCTGGAGCGCGAGTGGTGCAACAAGGACGGGCTCCCCGAACCGCCCATTGCCGATCGCCTCGTGCTCGCCGGTCGCGTGGTGAACGTGACCGCGCCACAGGCCGCGCGCATCTTCGTCAACCAGAAGCAGGCGGGCGTCGGGTCGTTCGCCGTGCAGGTGCCCGAAGGGAACTGCGTGAAGGTGCGGGTGGAGCAGGCGGCCTTCTTGACGTATGACCGCGAGTATTGCGCGCAGCCCAATGCCCCCGTGCCGCCGATGGATGACAACGTGCTGCTCAAGCAGGATGATTCGTTCGCCGCGTCGGTGGCCAGCGACCAGGCCAACGTCAACGTCTCCATCGAGGTCGGAAAGTCGTTTCAGGAAGAGCAGGCGTGGAAGCTGCTGTCGTCGATCGTGCTGACGCACTTCGACGTGCTCGAGAACTCCGACAGTCAGACGGGCTACCTGCGCACCGCGTGGCAGATCAAGTCGTGGGGCGAGAACAACGAGGTGGTGATCCGGACGCGGATCATCGTGAAGCGCGCCAATGATGTGCCGCTCCGCTACACCGTGAAGATCGTCAGCGAACGGAACAAGATGGCGGGCGTCTCGGTAAAGGACGACGAGAACTTCCTCCCCTGGGACCGCCTGCTGAACACGTACAAGGACGTCATCAGCGAAGCCCAGAGTCGGCTGACTCGGTGAGTGCGGCGCGCAGCCGGCTCGCCGTCGCGGTGCCGCTGGCGATGCTGCTGGCGGGCACCGGCTGCGGCTCGTTGCACCTGAGCTCTGGCAACTGCTCGTCGACCTACGCCAACTCCAGCCGACGCGTCGGCCCGCCAGCATACATCCAGCGGATCGACAGTGTCCCGGGCGTCGTCACCGGTAACGTGCGCGACGCCTCCACCGGGGCCGCGCTCGGTGGCGCAACGGTGGAACTGCGCCCCGGTCGCTACGAGACATCCAGCGACTCGTCCGGCGCCTTTCGCTTTGTCGGTGTCGGCATTGGACCGAAAACCGTCTCGGCCCGCCGGTCCGACTATGTGGGGCAGTCGGCCGTCGTCCACGTCGAGGGGGGCGCCGGTGTGGACATCGCCTTCCAGCTGGCGTACGACCGCTGCGACCGCATGGGGACGCCGGTCGACGCCATCGTGCGAAAGCCGGGCGTGATTCCGCGCAGCGCGCCGCCGCGGATTCCCTAGCCGCGCGCTGCTCGCCGGCTACTCGCCGGCCTTCACCTCGTCCCACAACGCGTCCAGCGCCTCCAGCCCGGCCGTCTTCACGTCGATGGCGCGCTCGCCCGCCAGCCGTTCGATCCCCTCGAACCGCCGCTGGAACTTGCCGTTCGCCTTGTCGAGGGCGAGTGCGGGGTGCACGCCGCATTTCCGGCACAGGTTGACCACGGCGAACAGCAGGTCGCCCAGTTCGCCCTCCAGCGCCTCGTGCCGCGGGTCGCCGCTCGGCACGCCGTGCGTGGGGTAGGTGTGGCCGTCCCGGGCGATCAGTTCGGCGACTTCGGCCAGTTCCTCGGTGACTTTCTCCGACGGGCCCTGGGCGTCGGGCCAGTCGAAGCCGACCCCCGCCGCGCGTTCCTGCAGCCGGTGGGCCCGGTGCAGGCTCGGCAGCCCCTGCGGCAACCCTTCGGCCAGCGACTTCCGCCCCCGCGACTTCATCTGCTCCCACGGCTCGCGCTTGGCGTCGTCGGCGAGTGGCTCGCTCCCATCCACCGCCGACGGTCTCCCGTCGGGATACAGCCACGGATGCCGCTTCACCATCTTGGCCACCAGCGAGCCCGCCACGTCCTCGATGCCGAACGCGCCGCGTTCTTCCGCAATGATGGCGTGGAACAGCACCTGAAGCAGCACGTCGCCCAACTCGGAGCACATCTCGGCCTCGTCGCCGGCCAGCAGCGCGTCGTCGAGTTCGTGCATCTCCTCGTTCAGGTACGGCCGCAGCGAATCGTGCGTCTGCGCCTTGTCCCAGGCGTCGCGCGTGCGCAGGTCGCGCATGATCGCCAGCGCGTCGTCGAGTGTCCGTTTTTCTTGCATCGTCCCCCTCACGGCCGCTAACTTTTCTGGTTGCCATGACCACGACCCAATCTACTGCGGCGCAGACGACGCGCGCCTGGCTCGATATCGACCTCGGCGCGCTGGTGCGCAACGGGGCCGCGCTCGCCAGGTACGCGGGCGTGCCGCTCGTCCCCATGGTGAAAGCCGATGCGTACGGGCTGGGTGCCGTGGCCTGCGCGCGCGCCCTCGAGGCGCTCGACCCGCATGGGTTCGGTGTGGCAACAGTGACCGAGGCCGAGGAACTGCGTGCAGCGGGTATCGCGCGGCGCGTCTTCGTCTTCTCGCCGCTCCTCCCCTCCGACTTCGCCGCCGCGCGCGCGGCCCGGGTGATCCCCACGCTCGGCGATCCTGCGGCGATTGCCGCGTGGGGGCAGAGTGGTGGCGGCGCGTGGCACCTTGCCATCGACACCGGCATGCACCGCGCCGGCCTTCGATGGGACGCTATCGGCCTAATCGCCGATCTCGTCCGCGAGCACCCGCCCGAGGGCGCCTTCACACATTTCCACTCCGCCGAACGCAATGACGGGTCGTGGCAGGCGCAGGAGGACCGGTTCCGCGCCGCGCTCGCGGCGCTTCCCGCTATGCCACCGTTCCTGCATGCGCAGAACAGCGCCGGCATCGTGCGGCGCACCCCGTCGCAGTGGAGCTTCGTGCGACCCGGCGTGTTCCTGTACGGCGTTGGCAGCGCCGACGGGGCCGGCCTGTACCCCGAACCGGTCGTGCACATGCGCGCCCGCGTGCTCGAACTGCATGACCTCCAGGACGGCGACACGGTGAGCTACAGTGCCACGTGGCGGTCGGTCGGCGCCCGCCGGGTGGCCACGCTCGGCGTCGGCTACGCCGACGGATATCGCCGCGCACTCGGCAATCGGGGGGCGGCGCTGCTGCATGGCGTGCGCACGACGGTGGCCGGTGTCGTCACCATGGACATGACGATGATCGACGTGACGGACATGCCGTGCGCTCCGGGCGACGTGGTGACGCTGATCGGCCGCGACGGCGAGCAACTCATCTCCGTGGAAGATGTCGCGACGGTTGCTGATTTCATGTCGCCGTACGAAGTGCTCACCGGGCTCCGGCAGCGACTGCCGCGCCTCTACCGCGAGTGCGTCACATGAGCCGGCGGTCATGTATTCTGGTAATTGATGGCGTCGGTATTGGCGAGGCCGCCGATGCGGACCACTACGGCGACGAGGGGTCGCATACGCTGGCCAATACGGCGCGCTTCGTCGGCGGCTTTGACCTGCCCAACCTGCAGCGTGCCGGACTGGGCAACCTGGCGACCATCGCGGGGATGGCCATCGAGCCGCGCCCCGTGGCAGCCCACGGCGTCCTGGCACCGGCCTCGTGCGGCAAGGACAGCACCACCGGGCACTGGGAGTTGGCCGGGGTGCATCTGCCGAAGCCGTTCCCCACGTATCCCAACGGCTTCCCGCAGGACGTGCTCGACGAGTTTTCGCGGCGCACGGGCCGTCCGTGCATTGGCAACATCGCGGGCAGCGGCACGGCCATGCTCGACCTGTTCGGTGCGGAACACGTGCGCACCGGGGCCTGGATCATCTACACGTCGGCCGATTCGGTTTTTCAGGTGGCCGCGCACGAGCGGTTGGTGCCGCTGGCCGAGCTCTACGCGGCCTGCCAGGCGGCGCGCGAGATGCTGGTGCCGCCGCACGACGCCTCGCGGGTGATCGCCCGCCCGTTCGAGGGTGTGGAGGGGGCCTGGGCGCGCACGAAGAATCGGCGCGACTTTTCGCTCGAATCGCCTGACGAGACGCTTTTGGACGCCTTGGCCGCCGCCGGCATCCCCCGTACCGGGGTGGGGAAGGTGGACGACCTGTTCGCCCGAAGAGGGCTGGAAGGGGGCCATACGGGCTCGAATGCCGAAGGAATTGTGCGAATTGGCGATTGGTTGGCCCGTGGCGATGGGTTCTGCTTCGCCAACCTTGTAGATTTCGACCAGGCATTCGGGCACCGAAACGATGCTCCGGGGTTCTATGGAGCGTTGCAGGAGTTCGATGCCGCGCTCCCTGCCTTGCTTGCCGCCCTCCGCCAGGATGATCTGCTGTTCGTGACTGCTGACCACGGCAATGACCCGACAACTGCGTCGACCGACCACGCCCGCGAGAATGTTCCGGTGCTGGTGTTCGGTCCGCAGGTGCGTCCCGTGGCCCTTGGCCTGCGTCCGACCTTTTCGGACCTCGGCGCGACGGTCGCCGACTGGATGGGCCTCGGCTTTCGCGGTCGGGGCACGTCCTTTCTTCCCGCACTTCTCGGGTGATGGCTGACGCGCCGACTCTCGCCGCGCTGCGCGCGGCCGCGTTCGCCGCCATGGAAAACGCGTATGCTCCCTACTCGCATTTCCGGGTCGGGGCGGCGTTGCTCGCCCCCACCGGGGAGATCGTCGCCGGCTGCAACGTCGAGAACTCTGCCTACCCTGCAGGCACCTGTGCCGAGCGGGTCGCGGTTGGCGCGGCCGTCGTGCGAGGCCTGCGGCACTTTACCCACGTCGTGGTGGCTACCGAAGCCAGCGCGCCCACTCCTCCGTGCGGCATCTGCCGCCAGGTGCTCTCGGAGCTGGCCCCCGAGTGCCTCGTCATCAGCGTGACCCGCGGCGGCGCCGAAGCACAGTGGCGCCTCGCGGAGCTGCTGCCGCATCCCTTCACGCCTTCGTTGCTGCGAGACGAATGAACCGATTTCCTTTCCGTCGCGCGTGGCCCGTGCTCGTGGTGGCGCTTGCCGCCGCCGCACTCGCCGCGTGCAACGAGTCGCTCGACGCGGGCGCGGCCTGCCCGTCGCTCTGTCCCGGCCTCGCCGTTCCCATTCGGGATACCGTGCTCACCTCGGTGGTGGACCTGGACACGACGCTGGTGGGCTACCCGTCCATCGGCACCGAGGAAGGCATGCCGCTCGCGGCGCGCGGCGACACGCTCGACGTGCGCGGGGTCATCCGCTTCGACTCGCTGACGACGTACTTTGCTCCTGTTGGCGACACGGGGCGCTCAGTGACGCGGGCCGACACGGCCATCCTGCGCCTGCGCATCAACCTGACGCAAAGCCGGCTCCCGTCGGCGGTGACGTTCCAAGCGTACGACGTGGACACCACGGCAGCGGACGACGATCAGGCGGCGGTGCTCGCCTTGTTCCGACCCGAGCGCCTGCTGGCGTCCAAGACGGTGGCCCGTGCCGACATCACCGACTCGCTCGTGCTCCCGTTGTCGAGCGCGATGCTGCTGCAGAAGATCGCGACCGGATCCAACCTGCGGATCGGGCTGCGTCTGATCGGCACCGGCCCGGTCGCGTTGCGCATCCACACCGTCGAAACCGGACTTCCCGCCCAGGTGCGGTACTACGTGTCGCCTGACACGTCGACGCACCAGATCGTGATCAGCCCGTACTCAAGAACGCCCGTTCAACCGCCGTTGCTGGCCGACGACTATCGCGACTATGTGGTGGTGGCGCGCAACACCCTGCCGAAGGCGAGTGCCACCGCCGTCAGCACGGGCGGCGTCCCCGCGCGGCGTGCTTACCTTCGCTTCGTGGTGCCGCAGTGGTTGCTCGACTCCACCACCATCGTGCGCGCCACGCTGCAGGTCACGCAGATGCCCATGCGCGGCTTCGACCAGTTTGACACCGTCACGGTCATCGGCCAGGCGGTCTCCGCCACCCCGCTGATCAGCGATCTGTACCGGTCGTCGCAGATTCTTATTCCCGCCGGCCTGTTCGTCTCCGACTCCATGCGCATGGCGCCGGGCGACAGTGGCGTGCGCACGCTGGAACTCAACGCGTTGATGCGCGTCTGGATGGGGATTGCGGGCGCGGAATCCCCCCAGCGAGCGCTCGTGCTGCGCATGCAGGAGGAAGGATTGCACGGCGCCGAAGTGCGTTTCTTCAATTCGCGGTCGGCGGCGTCGGTACGTCCGCGGCTCCGCATCAGCTACATCCCCCGTGTCGGCTTCGGAGTACCTTGATGCGCCGCCTCTTCTTTTCGACCGTTCTGGCCGCTGCGTCGGCCGGTCCGCTCGCGGCCCAGGGCGCGCTCAGCCTGCAAGGGTTCGGGTATCCCGCTGGGCAACTCAGCACGCGGGCGTCGGGGACGGCTGGTGCCCTCGGCGAGACGGACGCGGGATCTCCGCTGAACCCGGCGGCGTTGCCCAATGCCGGCCGCACGCTCTTTTCGTTCCAGATGGATCCCGAGTGGCGTCAGGTGAAGTCAGGCGCCGTGACAGTGAACACCTTGACGGCCCGTTTCCCGCTGATCTCCGTCGGGACCAGGGTGGGCACCCGGGGGTTCCTTGGCGCGTCGTTCTCGTCGTTCCTCGACCGCACATGGGATGCCTCGTACTCCGACACCGTCACGGTGGGCGGGGATCGCGTGAAGTCCAGCGTGGCGACTTCCGTGCGCGGTGCCATCAGCGATGCGCGGATCGCCTTCGCCTGGCAGTTTTCCGAGAAGCTTCAGGTAGGCGCGGCGTTTCACGCCCTGACGGGCGCCAACCGCATGCATTTGGCGCGCACCTTCGCCGACAGCGCGACCTTCGGGTCGCTGTCGCAGAGCACCGTGCTTTCGTACAGCGGCACTGCGGTATCTGCGGGCGTGCTCGCGGTGCCGGTGCCGCACCTGATCCTGGCCGCGTCGTTGCGTCTTGGCGGGTTGATGGGAACGCGGTACGACGATTCTTCGGCCACCAGGGGCCATGTCCCCAACCGGTACGGCGCGTCGGTCACATACGATGGCATCCCGGGTTCGCAGATCGCGGTGCGATACGATCATGTGGCATGGTCGAGCATGCGGTCCCTGGGGTCGTCGGCCCTGAAGGTCACCGATGCCACCGACCTGTCGGCCGGCGTCGACGTGGCTGGTCCCAAGTTGCAGGGGCTACCCACGCAGGTGCGGTTCGGGGCGCGCACTCGCGATCTGCCGTTCGGGTGGAACGGACACACCGTGTCCGAGACGTCGCTGGCGCTCGGCGGCGGCGTGCCGGTGGCCCGGGGATGGGCCTCGCTTGACGTCAGCGTGCAGCGCGCCACGCGCAAGGCGGGTGGCGTCGTCGAGAAGGGCACGATTCTCAGCGTCGGGCTCACCGTCCGGCCGTAGGGTCATGCCGCCGGCTGGCGCGGAGCTCCCCCCGCTCATCCTCGTCGCCGACGACGTCGACGCGAACGTCGAGTTGCTGGCCGATCAGCTGGCGGTGCTTGGCTTTCGGACGGTCGCGGCGCACGATGGCCCTGGGGCGGTGGCGGCGTGCTTCGAGCATCAGCCGGATCTGTGCATCCTCGATGTCTCGATGCCATCCGGGGATCTGGGCGTCATCGATCGCGACACCGGCTTCGAGGTCTGTCGCCGGATCAAGCGCGATGCGCGCACCGCGCGGACTCCCGTCATCTTCGTCACGGGGCTCAACGACACCGCCGACCGCGTGAAGGCCATTGAGGCCGGGGGCGATGACTTCCTCCTGAAGCCGCACAATCGGCTGGTGCTCGGCGCCCGCGTCCGGTCGCTGCTCAAGCTCAAGGGCGCCACCGATGCGCTCGAGGAGAGCTATCGCAAGCTGCGCGAACTTGCCAAGGTGCGCGACGACCTGATGAAGATGATCGTGCACGACCTCAAGACGCCGCTCACCAGTGTGCTGGCCACGCTCGAGATGCTGCGTGAGGGCGACTACGGCCCCATGGTGGAACGGCAGTACAAGGCGATCTCCGAGGCGGAGGGAAAGGCCGAAGACCTGCTGGGGCTCATCCAGGACCTGCTCGAGGTGGCGCGGGTGGAGGAGACGCGCATCGCGATCTCTCCCGAGCCCATTGCCCCGGCCGCTTTCCTGTCGGAGCTGGTCATCGACTGGAATGCGCGCTTCACCGCCGAGGGCGCCACCATGGAGTATCTGGCGGCCGACGAGGCGCCGGTGTTCAAGGCCGACAAGGCGCTGATGCGCCGCGTCTTCGCCAATCTGGTGCAGAACGCGATGTCGCATTCATCCACCACCGTGCACGTCGCCCTGGCCGCGCAGAAGGATCCGCAGGGCATCCTGTTCACGGTGACCGACAACGGCCCGGGCATCCCGGCCGAGTTTCAGGAAGTGATCTTCCGCAAGTTCGAGCAGGTGCGTTCGCCCAACGCTCCCAGGACCCGCAGTTCAGGGCTGGGGCTGGCGTTCTGTCGCCTGGCCGTCGAGGCGCACGGCGGACGCATCTGGGTGCGGTCAAAGGAGACCGAAGGGAGCACGTTCTACATTCAGCTGCCCGTCGAGCCCAAGGTGGACGCGTGATGGCCTTCCGGTTCCGCTGATGCCGACCGTCTTCATCGAGACCTACGGCTGCCAGATGAACGTCAGCGACTCCGAGCTCATGCTCGGCAAGCTGGCGGCCGAGGGCTACGAGCGCAGCGATACGCCCGATGGGGCGGACGTCGTCCTGCTGAATACGTGCGCCATTCGCGAACACGCCGAGACGCGTGTCATCGGGCGACTGGGCGAGCTGCGGCGCTTCCTCAAGCCGGGCGCGGTGCTTGGCGTGACCGGCTGCATGGCGCAGCGGCTAGGACCCAAGCTGCTCGAGACCGATACGCGCGTCTCGCTGGTCATCGGACCCGATGGCTACCGCGCGCTGCCGACGCTCATCGAGGCGGCGCGGAATGGCGGGCGGATGATCAGCACCGAGTTCGACATTGAGGAGCACTACGA
>SESH01086904.1_pt1 | contig 10639 bp, 11 predicted proteins | sample 3171561 | NCBI WGS metagenome assembly SESH01 (sample SAMN10866947, study PRJNA518727) | freshwater metagenome | biome: subpolar coniferous forest; feature: holomictic lake; material: water; isolation source: holomictic Lake 442 2011 16.5 m and 2014 13 m | place: Canada: near Kenora, Ontario
AGGTGGACCTCGTCGTAGCGCCCTTCCAGAAAATCCTGGCCGATCCGGCTGGCGATCTGCATGGCCTCGGTGGCGGTCGGGTGCGCGGTCATGGGGAACGGCTCCGTGCCGCGCATTTCGATGTCCTTGCGCAGCCCGAGGTGCCCCTTGCGCCCGAGGAACGCGGCGCGCAGGATGCGGAACCGCTTGCGCTCGGTGTCGGTCCAGCGCCGGGCGGCGCGGATGACGTTGGCGTTGAATGCGCCGCAGAGGCCGCGGTTCGAGGTGACCACGATCAGCAGCCCGTTCTGCGCCTGCACCGGCTCCGCCATCAGGCGGTGGCGCCTGTGCTCCGGCTGCTGGATATCCAGCAGCAGGCTGGCCAGCTCGCGGCCGTACGCCTCGGACTTCTTCAGGTCCGACTGCGCGCGGTGCAGGTGCGACGCCGCCACCATTTTCATGGTGGAGGTGACCCGCCGCATGCCGCCCATGGAGGCCAGGCGCGCGGTATATTCCCTGTAGGTTGGCATGGGTGGTTAGGGCTTCGCAAACGGTTGGACGACCTCTGAAATCATCTTCTCCAGCAGCCCCTGCAGCTCCGCGTCCAGCTCGGCTTTCTTCGCAAAGCGCGCCGCATACGCCTGGCCCGTGGTGCTGCTGTCCACGGCGTCGAACAGGGCGCGGCAGAACGGGATGACATCGCTGTCGGCGACGTGGTTCAGGTGCTTGCGGGTGCCGGCAAATAGCACGGCCACCTGCTTCGGAACGGCGACGGGCCGGTTCGGCGGCTGCTTCAGGATTTCCATCAGGCGGCGGCCGCTGTTGAGCTGGTCCAGCGTGGCGGCGTCGAGGTCCGACGAAAATCGCGCAAAGGCCGCCAGTTCGCGGTACTGCGCCAGGTTCATGCGCAGCGACCCGGCGGTCTGCTTCATGGCCTTCACCTGCGCGTCGCCGCCGACGCGGGAGACCGACACGCCCGGGTTGATTGCCGGCCGCTGCCCGGAGTTGAAGAGGCTGGGCTCGAGGAAGATCTGGCCGTCGGTGATGGAGATGACGTTGGTCGGGATGTACGCCGAGATGTCGTTGGCCTGTGTTTCGACGATCGGCAGCGCGGTGAGGCTGCCGCCGCCGCGCTCGCTCGACAGCTTGGCGGCGCGCTCCAGCAGGCGGCTGTGGAGGTAGAAGATGTCGCCGGGGAAGGCCTCGCGCCCCGGGGGGCGCCGCAGCAGCAGCGACATCTGGCGGTAGGCCTGCGCGTGCTTGGTGAGGTCGTCGTAGATCACCAGCGTGTGCTCGCCGCGGTCGCGCCAGTACTCGGCCATGGCGCAGCCGGCGTAGGGCGCGAGGTACTGCAGGGGCGCCGGGTCGGAGGCGCCGGCCACGATGATGGTGGTGTAGGCCATGGCGCCGCGGTCGTGCAGGAGCTTGTGCAGCGACACGACCGTGGAGTTCTTCTGGCCGATGGCCACGTAGAAGCAGCGCACCCCGGTGCCGGCCTGGTTGAGGATGGCGTCCACCACCAGGGTGGTCTTGCCGGTCTTGCGGTCGCCGATGATCAGCTCGCGCTGGCCGCGGCCGATGGGGGTGAGCGCATCAATGGCGATGATGCCGGTCTGCAGCGGCTCGCGCACGTTCTGGCGCTCGATGATGGACGGCGCCGTACCTTCCACCGGCTGCCAGATGTCGGTCTTGACCGGCTCGCCGCCGTCAATCGGGTGGCCGAGGGCGTTCACGACGCGGCCGGTCAGGGCCGGGCCGGCCGGGACCGACATGACGCGACCCGTGCGGCGGAAGACATCGCCCTCGCGGACGCGCGCGACATCGTCGAGCACGGCCACGCCCACGGCCTCCTCCTCGAGGTTGAGCGCCAGGCCGGCCACGCCGGAGGGGGTCTCCAGCAGCTCATTGGACATGACGTTGCGCAGGCCGTCGACGCGGGCGATGCCGTCGCCCACGCTCAGCACGGTGCCGATTTCAGCCACGTCGGTTTCGCGGTCGAACGCCTCGATCTGGCGGCGCAGCAGGGCGGAGACTTCATCGGGCTTGAGTTGGCTTGTCACGTGGGAGGCTCCTTCAGGCTTGGGCAGTTGCGGCGCCGGGCGCGCGCCCGGGGTTGTCGAGCGCCTGGCGCAGCCGGGCGATGCGGCCCGCGAGGCTGGCGTCAAACACCTGGTCATCGATGCGAATGGTCAGGCCGGCCAGCAGCGCCGGGTTGGTCTGCACGTCCAGGTCCAGGCGGCCGGCGTCGGCGCCGCCCATGCGGGTGCGTATGGCGGCCAGCGTGGCGGCATCCGGTTCCTGCGCGCAAACCACGTGCGCGGTGCGCCGGCCGTCGAGCTTCCGGACGGCCAGCTCAAACCGCTTCGCCACCGCGGGCAGCAGGTGCAGGTGATTCCACGCGGCCATGCGCAGCAACAGGCGCAGGGTCATGGGGGAGACCAGGCCGGCCAGGCGCTGGCCGCCCTCGGCGATGCGCCGCACCGGCGAGGAGATGACCCGCCGGCAGATCCAGCGGCGCAGGTCCGGCGATTCCGCCAGCGCGCCCATCACGGCCGCCAGGTCGCGCTGCACGGCCGGTATGCCGGACGTGATGCGGGCCGCCCCCAGCAGGGCGCGGGCATAGGCGCGGACGTAGGCGGCGTCAGAAGTCATGACGGCAACTCTCCGGCCATGCGCTTCTCATAGGCGCGCCGCTGCTCCGGCGTCAGCTGCTCGGTCAGCATCCGCTCGCTGAGCTGGATGGCCAGCGCCGCGGCTTCCCGGCGCAGCTCTTCAATGGCGCGGCGCCGGGCCGCGGCAATCTCCTGGCTGGCGTCCTCCACCAGGCGTCTGGACTTCTCGTGCGCCTCCTTCTCCAGGCGCGCCGCCGAGCGCTCCGAGGCGAGGCGCCCCTCCTCGGCCATGGCGCGGGCACGGTCGAGGGCTTCGGCCACGATGCGGCGGCTCTCCGCCGCCGAGGACTCGGCCTGCTTGCGGGCGAGATCCGCCTCGTCCAGCGCGGTGCGGATGTCGCGCTCGCGCTTGTCGAGCGCGCGCAGGATCGGCTTCCAGGCCAGCCGGTGCAGCAGGACGGCCGCAAGCAGGAATGCGGTCCACGTCAGGAGCACCATCTTGCCTGAAACGTCGATGGCGCTGGTAGGCGCCAGGCCGGCCAGCCCGCCGTGCGCGGGTACTTCAGCGGTGGCAATCGTTTGGGTTGCGTCCGACATGTCCGTTTCCTCGGTGCCCCCCGGTTCACGGACGACCGGCGCGCCGCTGTGGCGGCGATGCCATTGTCCGGGTCCGCGGGAGAGCCGTTTGGTTGCCTGCCGGCAGGGCTACTTCATCTGCATGAAGCAGATCACCAGCGCGAACAGCGCCACGCCTTCAACCAGCGCCGCGCCGATGAACATGCTGACCTGGATCTTGGGCAGCAGCTCGGGCTGGCGGGCCATGCTCTGCAGGCCGTTGGCCCACAGCAGGCCGATGCCCAGACCGGCGCCGATGACGGCCAGGCCGGCGCCGATCGCCGCGAGGGGAAGGTGACTGAGTTCCATGTGCTTTCTCCTTGTGATGAGGTGAGGTCAGTGTTCGGGATTCAACATGAGGCCCATGAAAATGGCGGACAGCAGCGTGAAGATGTAAGCCTGGAAGATCACCACGAAGACCTCGAACAGGTAGAGCGCCACGACCACCACCATCACCGGCAGGGCGTACAGGCCAAAGGTCACGATCAGCCCGAGCATGGCAAACACGATGATGTGCCCCGCGAGCATGTTGGCAAACAGACGAACCATCAGCGCAAAGGCGCGGGCCAGCAGGCTGACGACCTCGATCGGCACCAGCACGGGCAGCAGCAGGGCTGGCGCGCCGTGCGGCACAAACGACTTCAGGAACCCGCCCACACCGCGCCGCAGCACGGCCAGGCCGATGGAGAGAACCAGGAACAGCAGCGCCATGCCGCAGGTGACGCCCACGTTGCCCGTGGCGCCGCTGCAGAACGGCACCAGCCCGAGCCCGTTCAGCGTGAGGATGAAGAAAAACAGCGAGCAGAAGTACGAGGTCATCCGCCGCCCCTCCACCGGGCCGAGGTGCGCGATGGCGATGCCGTCGCGGATGAACACGACATAGGCTTCGAAGACGTTGGCCATGCCGGTCGGGACCGGGCGGTGGCGGCGGGCGGCGATCGAGGCCAGCAGCACCGTGATCAGGACGGCCAGCCCCAGCATGACCCAGTCGTAGCGAAGCCAGTCGAGCGCCGGGACATGCAGAAACGGGAGGTTCCAGGTGTGCCCGTTGGAAGCATGGTTCAGGACATGCTCGTCAATAAACTCCCGAACGAGTTCCTGTTTGTTTGGGGCGCTCTCCAGCACAATGCCTTCTCCATAAAAACAACCCATTTACTTTACCTTTTTCGTGCGGAGAAATGCAACAGCTTTTATACCACATCGTGGTGGGGAAGGGCACATTGCACTCCCGTCGACATTTGGCCGGCGCTGTTTTGCGGTGCATGGGACGCCTATTTTTGCCACAATTCCCGCCGCGCACGTTTGTACCCCGTGGAAGGATCTCAGCCGGAATGATGACGCTCCCTGATTTGATGCAGGATCCCCGCGCGCTGGCGGCCGTGCGGAATGCGCTGGCCGAGGACATTGGCTGTGGCGATGCCACCACGCTGTCGCTGGCAGATCCTGCAGTTCTTGCGCGCGGCGCCATCCTGGCGCGCCAGGCCTGCCGCGTGGCAGGTGGCGGCGTGGCCGCGGCCGTGCTGCGGGAGGTTGATCCGGCCATCCGGTGCACCACCATCATCCCCGACGGCGGCGAAGTCGCGGCGAATGGCGAAATCCTCGCGCTGCACGGGCCGGCGGCCGGCATCCTGACCGCCGAGCGCACGGCCCTCAACTTCATGCAGCGCATGTGCGGCATTGCCACGCGCACCGCGCAGTTTGTGGAGGCGGTCCGCGGGTGCCCCGTCAAAATCCTCGACACGCGCAAGACCACCCCGGGCCTGCGCCTGTTCGAGAAGTACAGCGTGCTCTGCGGCGGCGGCTCGAATCACCGCTTCGGCCTGTACGACCGCGTCCTGATCAAGGACAACCACCGGCGGCTCTGGCACAACGGCAACCCCGCCCGCCTCGACCTGGCTGTTGCCGCGGCACGGCAGCGGTTTCCGGATTTGCAGGTTGAGGTGGAGGTGGAGAGCCTCGCGGAGTTGCAGAACGCGCTGAATGGGCGCCCGGAATGGGTGCTGCTGGATAACATGTCCTGTGACCTCATGCGCACCTGCGTGGAACTGTGCCGCGGCCTCACCCAAACCGAGGCCTCAGGCGGCATCACGCTGGCCACGGTGCGCGATGTGGCTGCCACAGGGGTGGACGCCATCTCCGTCGGCGGCCTGACCCACTCCGCGCCGGCCATTGACCTGTCGCTGGAGTGGACGGCCGTGTGAACAGGCTTCAGGGTTCAGGCGCCAGGGTTCAGGCGCACGCGTGAAACGTTTGCAAAGGAAAGAGCGATCTGGTTGACGCGATGATCAAGTTAGAGCCTTTCAGTCAACATACACGTTATTGCGTGTATGTTGGAGCATCCAAGTGGAAGGACACAGAGGTCACAGAGAAAGAAAGAGCTCACAGAGAGAATTTTGTTCGTCTGCGGCCGGCTCACCGGCCGCAGTCAGAAATTTCTCTGTGGTCTCTGTTCCTCTCTGTGTTCTCGGTGTCCTTGATTTGTTCATTCATTGGGTTGCGGGCTGACGCCCGCCTTACTGTATTGTGCAGCTGAACCCTGAGCCCCGAGCCATTCCATGCGCTGTATTGTAATTGACGTTGGCAACACTTCCACCGGGGTCGCGCGCTATGATGGCGGGCGGATCTCGCACATCTCCCACATCAACGGCGGCGTGCGCAAGCGTCCGGATGCGTGCGCAACGGCCGTGCGCCGCGCCGCCGGGAGCGGCGTGGCTGGCGCGGTGCTGGGGTCCGTGGTGCCGGCGGTGAATCCGGCCTGGCAGCGCCTGGTCAAGCGCGTGGCAGGTGTGCCGCTGCTGGTCGCCGGCGCCAGCACCCCCATGCAGGTGCGGGTGGATTACCCCCGGCCGGAAACCATCGGCCCGGACCGCCTGGCCAATGCCTGCGGCGGCGTGGTGCGCTATGGCGCGCCGCTGGTGGTGGCGGATTTCGGCACAGCGCTGACCTTCGACATCATCACCGCCGATTGCCGCTACATCGGCGGCGTCATCGCCCCGGGGCTGCCGGTCATGACCGACTACCTCTTCGAGCGCACCGCCCTGCTGCCGCGGCTCAAGCTCGGCGGCGCCTGCCCGCGCATCGGCCGCAGCACCAAGGGCGCCATGCGCATCGGCGCGCACATCGGCTACCGCGGCATGGTGCGCGAGATCGTAAACCACCTGCGCACATCGCTGCCTGGCAGGCTGCATCTCTGCGCCACCGGCGGCTATGCGCGCTGGGCGATTAAAGGACTGGACATGCCGTTTGTGATCGACCCGACGCTGACGCTCTTCGGCCTGGGTTGCATTTTTGAAGCGCAGTGCAAGAAAAAGCGGGCGTGAGCCCGCAAACCAATGAAGGCACAAGTCAAGGACACTGAGAGCACAGAGGAGGAACAGAGACCACAGAGAATTTTCTGACGGCAACCAGCGCGCCAGTCGCAGCCGAATGAATTTCTCTCTGTGCTCTCTTTCTTTCTCTGAGCCCTCTGTGTCCACCCTGGAGACGCAATCATGACCTCATCACTCAACCATGCCTACGCGGTGATCATGGCCGGCGGCCGCGGCGAGCGCTTCTGGCCGCTCAGCACCGCCGCCCGACCCAAGCAGTTTCTTACGCTTTTCGGCGGGAAGGCGCTGCTGACCCAGGCCGTGGACCGGCTGGCAGGGCTGATCCCCCCGGAGCGCATCCTGGTGATCACGTCGCGGGACCTGGTCCCGGCTACACGCGATGCCGCCTGGAACCTGCCGGCAGAGAACATCATCGGCGAACCCCTGGGGCGCGACACGGCCGCGGCCTGCGCGCTGGCCTGCGCGCTGGTAACCCGGCGCGATCCGCAGGGCGTGGTCTGCATCCTGACGGCCGATCAACTGATGGCGGATGTCGCGACCTTCCGCCGGATCCTGTCCGACAGCGTGGGCGTGGCCGCCTCGCGCGATGTGATTGTCACGATCGGCGTGGAGCCCACCTGTCCTGCAACCGGCTTTGGCTACATTGAATCTGCCGGGAAACTGGAGACCGGCACAGCCACCGTGTTCCAGCAGGCGCTGCGGTTTGTGGAAAAGCCGACGGCCGCCGTGGCCGCAGGCTATGTGGCCGACGGGCGGCACTGCTGGAATGCCGGCATGTTCATCTGGCGCGTGGAGGTGATGCGGCAGGCGATTGCACAGCATGCGCCGCACCTGCAGGATCTCTGCCAGAAGGCCGCAGAGACGCCGCCGGCGGGCCTGGATTCCCTGCTGGACGCAATCTATCCGCCCCTGCCGAAAATCTCCGTGGACTTCGCGATCATGGAGCGCCTGAAGAACATCGTGGTGGCGCGCGGGTCCTTTGGCTGGGACGACGTGGGCACCTGGGCGGCCGTGGGCAACCACATCCCGTCCGATCCGGCCGGCAATGTGGTGGTGGGGGCCTGCGAAGCGATGGATTCCGCCGGCAATGTGGTGATCTCGGAGGGGCGGCTGACCGCGCTGCTGGGCGTGAAGAACGTCGTGGTGGTGCACGCGGGCGACGTGACGCTGGTCTGCGATCGCGACCGCGTGCAGGACCTGAAGAAGCTCGTGCAGCAGGTCGGCAAACGAGCCGATGGCGCAAAGTACGTGTAATTTCCGGCGAGGATCGCCGGAAATTACTCCACCCGCAACCTCCCCATGCCACATCCGGTCAAACGATTTAGACTCACGCTTGCCTACGACGGCACGGCCTATGCCGGCTGGCAGGTGCAGCCTGGCGATCCGACGGTGCAGGAGACGGTCGAGGTTGCACTGCGCGGGCTCGTGGCGGAGGAGCAGGAGGTCAAACTGCACGGCAGCGGCCGCACCGACCAGGGCGTGCACGCGCATGGGCAGGTGGCGCATGTGGATCTCCGGACGCGCATGGACGCCGCGGCGCTCCTGCGGGCGCTCAACGCGCGCCTGCCGCCGGACATCCGCGTGCTGAAGGTCTGCCGGGCCAGGGCCGATTTTCATGCGCGGCGCAGCGCCGTCTCCAAGGAATACCGCTACTTTGTCTGGAACGGCCCCATCCTGCCGCCAGAGCGCCGGCTCTACGCCGCGCACATCTATCGGTCGCTGAACGTTCCCGCCATGCAGCAGGCCGCGAACTTTTTCGTTGGCGAGCACGATTTTGCACCCTTCACCGCCAATCCGAACCGGGTGGTTGAAAGCACGGTCCGGACCGTGACGATGTTCACGGTGCGCCAGCAGGGGGCGCAGATCTGCTGCCGCGTCCGCGGCAGCGGCTTTCTCTATAAGCAGGTGCGCAGCATGGTCGGTTTTCTGCTGCGCGTGGGCGAGGGGGCCGAGCCGGCGGAAGCCGTCGCGGAGCTGCTGCGCCGCCGCACGCCGCGCACGGCGCGCGTGCCCACGGCGGCGCCGCAGGGCCTGTTTCTGTGGCAGGTGTGGTACTGAATTCGCGGGCACGCGAATTCAGTTGGTTCGCGCGGCGCGCGAACGGGGGAGGCAACGTGGAGGATGTTCAGGCAGATCAGATCAGCCGGCGGGCCTGGGGCTGGGCTGTGGTGGCGGCGTTCCTCTTCGCACTGGGCGGCGTGGCCACCTGGGCGCAGGAGTTTTGGGTCTGGATCCCGCAGCGCGTGGCCTCGGTCTGCATCGTGCTGGGGCTGGCGGCCAGCCTGTGGTCGCTGATCCTGGCTACGCGGGTTCTTTTTTCCGGGGTGGCGCTGGCGCGGCGCCAGAACGGGTCGCTGCTGTGGACGATGCTGCTGGCGGGAGTTCCGCCGCTGGCGTTTGTTGCCTGGGTGCTCTGGATGTGGCTGGCGCTGGGGGAGAAGCTGTGAAGACAATCGCCAACTTCCGCATCGTGCTGGTCGAGCCGCTCTATTCGGGCAATGTCGGCTCCGTCTGCCGCGCCATGGCAAACATGGGCGTGCAGGAGCTCTTCCTGGTCAGGCCGCAGATCGTGGACGGGTGGGAGGAGGGCGAGCGGCTCGCCTGCCATGCCCGGGAGCAGCTGCAAGGCCGGCGCGAGGTTGCCACGCTGGAGGAGGCCGTGGCTGACTGCGTGGCCGTGGCCGGCACCACGGCGCGGCTCGGACTCTACCGGCAGCACGTGCGCACGCCGCGCGAAAGCGCGCCGGAGCTGGTGAAGCTGGCCGGCGACGGCCGGGTGGCGCTGGTGTTTGGCCGCGAGGACAAGGGGCTCTTCAACGAGGAGATCGGCATCTGCACGCACCTGATCCGCGTGCCCACGGCCAGCGAATACGTGTCGCTCAACCTGGCGCAGGCGGTGATGATCTGCTGCTACGAGATGTTCCTGGCGCGGGGAAGCTACGAGCCGCCGCAGGAGAAGTCGGATCTTGCTCCTGCCGGCCACCGGATTCAGATGCTGAAGCTGTGGCGGCAGCTGTTGCTGGACATCGGGTTCATGAAGGCGGACAAGGCCAACCACATGATGCAGGGGGTGGGGCGGGTCTTTTCACGCGGCGCCGTCACGCGGGACGACGTGGACATCCTGATGGGCATGGCGCGCCAGGCCGACTGGGCGGCACGGCAGGGAAGAAATGGAGGCGGTCGGCAGGAGGCAGGTCGCAGCTAGCAATTCCCGGATCTTCTCCGCGCAGGCATCCGTGGCCGCGCGGCCGGCATCGATGGCCTGGGCGGAGCGGTGGAACTCCAGCGTTTCGATGTCGCCGACCGCCGGCTGGATCAGCAGCGCCGGCGGGTGCAGCGTGATGCGGCTGCGCGTGATCTGGTTCTCGGCAATGCGCACGGAGCGCGTCAGCACATCGAAGATTGAAAGCCCCCGCGCCTCGCGCCGGAACCAGCGCTCCATCGCATCGGCAACCACGCCCTGGACACGGGGGAGCGGCTCGCCGAGGTGCGCCAGAATCGAAGAGATGTCGCGGACCGCGGAGCGCTCCACATGCGGCAATCGTTCGGCGACCTTTTCGTTGCCGCGTCCGGGCTGCAGGTTGACGTCCACCGCGATCACAATGTCCGCCCCCATGGCTTCCACTACGTCGATGGGCAGCGGGTTGATTGTGCCGCCATCGACCAGGTGCTGCCCCTCGTGCTGAGCCGGCACAAAAATGCCCGGTATGGCAATGCTGGCGCGGATGGCATCCACCACGCCGCCGTGTGTAAAGACCACCTGCCTGCCGGTGTGCAGGTTTGCCGCGACCGCGGCAAAGGGAATGGCGAGGTCCTCGATGCGCTGCACGCCGACGACCTCCTGGATCAGCTGCTGGATCCGCCTGCCGGTGACCAGCCCCGCGCGCGGAAAGCTCACCTCGACAAAGAGCTTGGCCACGCGGCGCCAGTCGAGCTGGTGCGAAAGGTCCTCCAGCACGTCAAGCCGGCCCGCGGCGAACGTGGCCCCCATGATCGCCCCGATGCTGGTTCCGGCCACAAAGTCAACCGGGACCTTCAGCTCCTGGAGGCGGCGCAGCACGCCCACATGCGCCCAGCCGCGCGCGCCGCCGCTCCCCAGCGCCA
>SESH01010669.1_pt1 | contig 10634 bp, 7 predicted proteins | sample 3171561 | NCBI WGS metagenome assembly SESH01 (sample SAMN10866947, study PRJNA518727) | freshwater metagenome | biome: subpolar coniferous forest; feature: holomictic lake; material: water; isolation source: holomictic Lake 442 2011 16.5 m and 2014 13 m | place: Canada: near Kenora, Ontario
AATGAGAACTGCTGTCTTCCATCCTTCCAACCTTCCAGTCTTCCATTCTTCCATTCTTCCATTCTTCCGCAGTACAATAAGTGCTTTTACACGAGAGGACCTTTCACATGGATCCAGTTGCACCCATCCGTCTTGGCGTGAACATCGATCATGTCGCGACGCTGCGTCAGGCGCGCCGCACCGTGTATCCAAGCCTGCTGGAAGCGGCGGACGCCTGCGAGCGCGGCGGTGCCGAGGGGATCACCGTGCATTTGCGCGAGGACCGGCGTCACATTCAGGATGCGGATGTGTACCAGTTGCGCCGTCAGATTCGCGCGCGTCTGAACCTGGAGATGGCCAACCATCCGGAGATCGTGGCGATTGCCCGGGACGTGAAGCCGGACGAAGTCTGTCTGGTGCCGGAGCGGCGGGAGGAGCTCACCACCGAGGGCGGGCTCGATGCGGCCGGGCAGCGCCGCGAGCTGGCGGCCACATGTGACGCGTTGCGCGCGGACGGCATTCTCGTGAGCCTTTTTATTGACCCCGATTTGCGACAGGTGGAGGCGGCCGCCGAACTGCGCGTACCGTACATTGAGCTGCATACCGGCACGTATTGCGAGCGCACGGGCGCTGCGGCGGCCACGGAGCTGGCGCGGCTGCACGCGGCTGCCGTGCGTGCACATGAACTCGGGATTCGCGTGAATGCGGGGCATGGGCTGAACCTTGAGAACGTGTTGCCGGTCTGTGCGATCCCCTGGCTGGATACGCTGAACATCGGCCATAGCATCGTCTGCCAAGCGGTGTTTGTCGGTCTGGAGCACGCTACGCGGGCGATGTTGCGAACGATGCAGTCGTGGAGAACGTAGGAGACTGGAAGACTGGAAGAGTTGGAAGACGGTAAAAAGTGCCTACGCGTGCTGAAGAATTAGTGACACGGATGCGTGTGTCATTTCAGCTCTCTTCCCGGGTTTCGGTTTTCAAGCCTTCCATTCTTCAACCCTTCCCGTCTCATGGTTTCCTATAACTACCGGAACGGCTGAACTTGTAGCGTTTATCTTGCGAAAGGTAATTCATGCACTTCCTTACCAGCAGTCAGATACGTACATGGGATCAACGCGCCATTGCGGAGCGCGGTGTACGCGGTCTGGCGTTGATGAATCGTGCCGGGGCGGCTGTGGCACGTGTAGTGGCGCGTGTGGCGGCGCAGGGACGCGAGCAAAACGTTTGGCTGATTGCCGGTCGGGGAAATAACGGCGGGGACGCTTTTGTTGCGGCGCGCTGTCTTCACGAGGACGGTTTCCTCGTTCGGGTGCGGATGACCTGCGCGCCGGAGGCCTTGCGCGGCGATGCGCGGGGTGCATGGGAGCAGATGCAGCAGGCGGGGGTGTCTTTTCAGGCGTGGACCGAGGTGTCGGCCTGGCTGGCGGACAAAGGGGCGGATCAGCCGTGCGGCGGCGTGATCGTGGATGGCCTGCTCGGGACCGGGAGCGAGGGATCGCCGCATGGCGTGGTGGCTGCCGCTATCCGTTGGATCACACGTGCGCGCGGTCGCTGCCGTGTGGTGGCCATTGACATCCCCTCCGGCTTGAACGCCGACACCGGTGACTCGGGCGATCCCATTGTGCGCGCGGATGTTACGGTATCACTGGCGGCGCCCAAGACGGGGTTCCGGAATCCGAAGGCCTGGGAATGGCCCGGGCATGTCGAGGTGGTGGATATTGGGCTGCCGCCGGATTTGCAGCCGGAACCGGAGGCCGGCGATGGGGTTCAGTTTATTGGCGCCCCGGAGTTGGTGCCCTGGATGGCGCCTCGCGGGCGGGGAACGCACAAGGGCCATTATGGGCATGTGCTCGTGATCGGCGGGTCGCACGGCCTGAGCGGCGCTCCGGCCTTGGCGGCGATGGGCGCCTTGCGCAGCGGCGCCGGGTTGGTCTCCGCGGCGGTGCCGGAGACCTGCCTGCCGTGGATGGCGGCGCTGGCACCTTCAGCCATGGCGCATCCCATTCGCTGCGAACGGGGCGCCATGACCGCGGCCGCGCTGGCTGCCGGGATCCGGCCAGTGTTAGCGTTCGACGTGGTGGTTGCCGGTCCCGGTATGTCGGTCGGCGAGGGAACGGCACGTATGGTGGAAGAGTTGCTGCGCGGATCTTCCAGCCGGCTGGTGCTGGATGCGGATGCGCTCACGGTGCTGGATGGACGCGTGGAGCAGTTGCGCCGTACGGCTTCCGGGCCTTCTGTGATCATTACGCCGCATCCCGGTGAGGCGGCGCGTTTGTTGGGCGTGACCAGCGCGGTCATCCAGGCTGATCGAAACGCGGCTGCACAGGAATTGGCAGCCCGCAGCCAGGCAGTAGTGGTATTGAAAGGCGCGGGGACCCTGGTAGCCGCACCGGCTGGCGCACGGCACCTGAACCTGACCGGCAACCCCGGCCTGGCCAGCGGCGGCACGGGTGATGTGCTGGCCGGTCTGATCGCCGGATTGTGGGCACAGGGGCTGCCGCCGCTGGACGCGGCCCGGCTGGCGGTTTATCTGCATGGTACGGCCGGCGATCTCGGCGTGTGGCAGTCGGGGGAGCAAGCCCTGGTTGCGGACGATCTCGGGCGCTGGCTGGGGCCGGCCTGCCGCTGGCTGGAGGCGATGGGCTGAAGCACATCCGGCTTGACCCGTAGTAGGCGCATCGGATATGTAGGTAGCGCCATGGGCATGTATCACCCCGGGATGCGTAACGTATGAACCACTTGCTGCAACAACAAATCCTACGGCACCTGAAAGACGTGGATCTGTCGGTGGCGCCGTGGAAGGATTTCCTGACGGACGTGGCATCCCGGTACGATGAGCTTGAGCGCCAGATCGGCGGTGCCGGTGGTGCGCATGAGGAGCTCAACAAGCGCACGCGCGATCTGGAACAGAGCCACGAGCTGGCGCTTCGCGTGGTGGATGACCTGGAGAAATCGCACCGGGAACTGCAGGCCGCCATGGACCGCGCCAACCGGTTGGCCGTCGCCGCGGAGGAGGCCGGCAAGGCCAAGGGCGAATTCCTTGCCAACATGAGCCACGAGATCCGCACGCCGATGAACGCCGTCATCGGCCTGACAGGACTGCTGCTGCAGACGTCACTGGCCGATGAGCAGCGTGACTACGCCGAGACCATCAATGCCAGCGGCGAGGCCTTGATGGCGCTGATCAATGACATTCTGGACTACTCGAAGATTGAGGCGGGCAAGCTGTCCATCGAAAACGAAAACATGGATGTGATCGGCACCGTGGAGGCGGCCTTGGATCTGCTGGCGGAGCAGGCTGTGGCCAAGGGCATTGAGATGATGTCCAGCGTGGATCCCGATGTGCCGGCCGGAATCTGCGCCGACACAGGCCGGATCCGGCAGATTTTGCTCAACCTGCTCTCCAATGCGATCAAGTTTACCGATCAGGGCGATGTGGTTGTACGCGTGACGCGGGAACGGCAGGATGGTCCGCAGGTCTGGTTGCGCTTTACTGTGCGTGACACGGGCATCGGCATTCCGGAGGACAAGATGCCCCTGCTGTTTCATCCCTTTACCCAGGTCGATGGGTCTTCGATCCGGCGGTATGGCGGCACCGGGCTGGGCTTGGCGATCTGCCATCGCCTGGTAAACATGATGGGCGGCCAAATCGGGGTAGAGAGCCTGTCTGGCAGCGGCTCGAGTTTCTGGTTCCTGATACCGGGTGAACCCTGCGAGGTGCTGCGGCCACGCTACGATTCCAGTTCGTCCTCGCTGGGCAAGTTGCGTGTGGCGATTGTGGACGATAACAAGACCAACCTGTTGATTCTGGAACGCCAGTTGATGACCTGGGGGCTGACGCCGGACCGTTTTGAGGCTGCCGCGCCTGCCCTGGAGGCGCTCCGCTGCGCGGCGGAAGCGGGGAAGCCCTACGATGTGCTGCTGACTGATTGGATGATGCCGGTCATGGACGGCGCACAGCTTGTGCGTGCGGTGCGCGCCGAGTCGTCGTTGGCGGACATGCGCATTGTGATCATGAGCTCGTGGGGGCATTTGTCAGACCACGATTACCTGCGGCGTTTGCCCAGTGTTCAGATTATGGTTAAGCCGGTGAGGCAGTCCCAGCTGTGGGATGCGCTTGTGATCGGGATGATCGGCGGGCAGCATCCGGTCTCCGGCTCGCCCGGAGGCATGGAAAAGCGGATTGATCCTGCGCGTGCGACGCGGCTGCTGGTGGTGGAGGACAATGCGGTAAACCGGACGGTGTTGCTCCGGCAGCTGCGAAAGCTGGGATATGTCGATGCCGATGCCGTGAGCAACGGCATGGAGGCTGTGCGGGCTGTAACTTCGATTGCATATGACGCGGTGATCATGGACTGTCAAATGCCTGAAATGGACGGCTATGAGGCTTCGCAGCGCATCCGCAAGTTGCAGGAGTCCGGCCAGCTGGCTCAATCGGCCCCGCTGCCGATCATTGCCGTGACAGCTCATGCCATGCAGGGAGACTACGAGAAATGCCTGGCCGCGGGCATGGATGACTATCTTCCCAAGCCGATCCGGCTCGAGGATCTCAAGCGCATACTGGATCGCTGGGTGAAAACCGAAAACGGAAAACCCTATTCACCAGATCAAACGTAGGACGGAATGCATGAATCAGAAGCCGGTTGAAAATAGAGTCGGATCCGGCGGATGGATGCCGCCGGATGCGGCTGTTCGTGAGATACGCCGTTGTTTTGCGGATGTCATTGCGGATCTGGAGGCGCGGGCGGCGGAATACCGCGTCGACTGTCTGGATGTCGTGGACGCCGCGCTTTATGCCGGGTTCATCCGGCAGCTGCAGCAGATGGTGGCAGCTCTGTTGGCCGCCTGCAACAGCAGGTCGGATGCGGATGTGCGCCAGCAGGGGCATTCGCTGGCAGGCATGGGCGGTACGGTTGGGTTCCCCGAGATCTCCGTGGTGGGCGCGGAACTGGCCGTGGCGGCACGGGATGGCCGATGGGATCGTTGCCGCGAGCTGACCGAGCGCCTGCGCCAGTGGACCGCCACGCTCGTGCCACACGCCGGTCCGAAGCGCGTGCTCGTGATTGACGACATGGAGGATGTGCGCCGCCTGATCGGCTGCCTGCTCCGGTTGACCGGTTATACGGTTCGTGAGGCCGGGGACGGCCCGTCCGGCCTGCGCGCCTACCGGGAGGAGCGCGCGGACCTCGTGATTCTCGACATGTTCATGCCGGACATGGACGGGCTGGAGACCCTGCGCGATTTGCGGCGCCTCGACCCGGACGCACGCGTTCTGGCAATGTCCGGTGGCGGCGGCCGCAACAATCTGCAGGTGCTGCAATCCGCGGCTCGCATCGGCGCAGATAGCCTGATCCTGAAGCCGTTTACCAATGAACAGTTGCAGGCGGCTGTGGCCGGGCTCATGTAGTGGATGAATGAGGGCATGTCCTGTTTCCGCGCTTGCGCTACTCCGTAAAAGTGTGCTATTCACCGCACTTTGGTCGGCGGAGGTTGTAAAGCACGGAGATGTGTTGTGACGGAGCAGGAAGCACTTATTGCCTTGAATCAGGTTTCCGGGCTGGGCGCCATCACCGTTAAACGGATGATCGAGGCGTTCGGTTCCGCTGTCGCCATTTTCCACGCCGACGAACGGGATTTGCGACGCGTCCAGGGCATCGGGTCGGAGCGGGCGCAGGCCTTTCGGCGCGAACTGGACCTGGTGCATGCGGATGGCGAAATCGCCCGGGCTGCGGAGTTGGGTGTGCAGTTGCTGACCTGGGCAGATCCCGCGTATCCTGCGGCACTGCAGGCGATTGCCGACCCGCCGCTGGTGCTGTATGTGGCAGGTGCAGTCGAGCCGCTGGCCGGTCCATGCCTCGCCGTGATCGGTACGCGACGGCCAACCCAGTATGGCCGCGAAATGGCGCAGAAGCTGGCGTTTCAGCTGGCAGGAGCCGGATATGTAATTGTCAGCGGACTGGCTCTGGGGATCGATACCCAGGCCCACCGTGGCGCACTGCAGGCTGGCGGGCGCACGGTTGGTGTGCTTGGCGGCGCGCTGGATTGCCTGTATCCGAAAGAGAATGAGGGGCTGTCACGGGAAATGGCCTCGCAGGGCGGGGCCGTTATGTGCGAGTATCCCTTCGGACGCCAGCCCGACCGCCAGACGTTTCCGATGCGTAACCGCATCGTCAGCGGACTGGTCAAGGGCGTCGTGGTGATTGAGGCGCCGCTGAACAGCGGCACACTCATCACCGTGGATCAGGCGCTCGATCAGGGACGTTCCGTGATGGCGTTTCCGGGGCGCGCCGATTCGCCGGCCTCCGCTGGCTGTCATCGGCTGTTGCGCAGCGGGGCGCGCCTGGTGACGTCTGCTGATGAGGTGCTCGAGGAGTTACAGGAGTTGCTGCCAGCCTCTGCGGGGCGGATGGCCGCGCGGTCGGTGCTGCCGGAGCGTGCGCCGCAACCGCCCGCCTCGGCGGAAGAGCGGCTGCTGCTGGAGCGGTTGGAGAACGAGCCTCTGCATGTTGACGATTTGATCCGGGCTACCGGGCTGCCAGCCGGCACCGTCAACGCGCTGGTGGTGGGCTTGCAGATCAAGCGCCGTTTGAAACTGCTACCCGGCGGTATGGTGAAAATAGCGTGAAGAAAGGTATCTATGTCAGATCGTAGTCTCGTGATTGTCGAATCGCCAGCAAAAGCCAAGACCATCGGCAAGATGCTCGGCAAGGATTTTCTGGTGAAATCATCCGTGGGGCACATCCGTGACCTGCCGGAGCGGGAACTGGGCGTGGATATCGAGCACGACTTCAAGCCCAAGTACGTCATCTCTCCGAAAAAGACCAAGGTTGTGGAGGAGTTGCGCAAGGCGGCCAAAGAATGCACCGCTATCTACCTGGCGCCTGATCCGGATCGCGAGGGGGAGGCCATCGCCTGGCATCTTCGTGAGGCGCTCAAGGCTGCCTGCAAAGGGAAGCCGGTCTTTCGGGTGCAGTATAACGAGATTACGCCGCGGGCTGTGCGGGCGGCCTTTGAGCACCCCGGCGAGATTGACATGCGGCGCGTGGATGCGCAGCAGGCGCGTCGCGTGCTGGACCGCATTGTCGGTTACATGGTGAGCCCGCTGCTGTGGCGTCAGGTCCGTCGCGGCCTGAGCGCCGGCCGCGTGCAGTCCGTGGCCCTGCGTCTGGTGTGCGAGCGGGAACGTCTGATTCAGGCTTTCACGTCTGAGCCGTACTGGGTGATGGGTGCGGTTGTACATAAGCAGGTCGCACCGCTGGACAATTTTTCCATCAAGCTGACTAAGATCGACAATGCCAAGGTCGAGATCCATGCCGAGGAGGCTGCCCGGGCCGTGCTTGATGATCTGGCCGGGCGCACGCTGCGCGTGGCCGATGTGCGCACACGCACGGTTCAGCGGCGTCCGCTGCCGCCGTTCATCACCAGCACGCTGCAGCAGGCTGGTTCCAGCGTGCTGGGGCTTTCACCCAAACGCACCATGGGGCTGGCCCAGCGCTTATATGAAGGTGTGGATTTCGGCCAGGGGCCGGTCGGTCTGATCACCTATATGCGTACGGATTCCGTCAGCATCGCCCGTGAAGCCCAGGACTCGGCGCGGCAGTTTATTACCTCCCAGTACGGCGACGCCTTCTACCCGGAAACGCCCAACGTCTACCGTAGCCGTTCCGGCGCCCAGGAAGCGCACGAAGCCATCCGCCCCACGGATGTCACGCGCACGCCCGAGAGCCTCACGGGCCATCTGGAGCCGGCCGAGTTGCGCCTGTACGACCTGATCTGGCGCCGGTTTCTCTCCAGCCAGATGACGCCCGCACGCATTGCGCAGCGTACCGGTGTGATCGCATCCGCCCCGCCTCCGGCCCAGCAGCACCAGTACGAGTTCACAGCCTCCGCTTCGGAAGTGATCTTCCCCGGCTTCCTGCGGGTCATGGAGCTGGACATTCGCAAGGTGCGCGAAAACGGCGACGATGCCGAGGACGAAACCGATGAGGTTGACCGCCTGCCGCCGCTGGAAACGGGCGAGTCGTTGGACCTGGTGGACTGGCTGAGCGACCGCAAGGAGACCAAGCCGCCTGCGCGCTACAGCGAAGCCTCGCTGGTCAAGGCGCTCGAGGCCAACGGGGTGGGGCGACCATCCACCTATGCCGCGATTATCGAGACGCTGGATGCGCGTGCCTATGTCACGCGCGAAAAGCGACAGCTCGCGCCAACCGATCTGGGCTTACAGGTTTGCGACCTGCTGGTCCTTAAGCTTAATGACCTTTTTGACGTCGGATTCACCGCGGCCATGGAGGAGTCGCTGGACAAGGTTGAGGAAGGCGGCGTCGAATGGGCGGTCATGATGGGCGAGTTTTATACACGGTTCAGCCGCTGGATGGCGCTGGCGAAGGAACCGCCCGCCGACATGGCCCGCGTCAATGCCGTGCTGTCGTTGCTGGAGCTGGTGAACGAGTGGGCTCCTCCCACTCTGCGCGGCAAGCGCACGTACAGCGACGATAAGTTTGTCGAATCCATACGCGAGCAGATCGCCAAGAATGAAAAGGCCATCTCCGATCGTCAGCTCGATGCGCTGGGACGCATGGCCGTGCGCTACCGCGAGCAGATTCCGGAAGGCGAAACGCGCCTGGTTGACGCCGGCTTTACCGCCATGCTCGAGGAGGAGCGCAATGCTCCGCCGCGCGAGATTGCGCTGCGCAAGTTTGCCCTGCTGCAGACCGTCGAAATGGATGAGCGCCAGCGCAAGTTTATTGATTCGCTCGCGCAGCAGGAGGCTGCCGGGCGTCGCCTCACGGCGCCGCAGGCGGCTGCGCTCGACCGGGCGCTGCTGCGCTATGCAGCCGTGATCCCCAACTTTGAGCAGGAACGCCAGCAGCTCGGAATCGTGGCGGAGGCGGCCAGCATGGAGCCGGACAACGAGAGTGCTCCGCTGCTGGAGGTGATGGGCAAGGTCACCACGTGGCGCGATGCCGTCAAGCGCGGTAAACGGACGTTTGACGATAAGGAGTTCTTCGAGAGCCTGTCGCGCCAGTTCAAGCAGCGCGCCGGCCTGTCGCCGCGTCAACGCGCCGCGCTCGGAAAAATGCTCTTTCGCTACAAGGAACAGATTCCGGACTTCGAGGATACCGTGCAGCGTCTGGGCTTGCGCAAGAACAAGGAGAAGCCGGCGGAAAATCCGCCGGAGACCGCGCCCGCGGCAGCACCAGTGCAAGGGTAGGGGGGTGAATTTCGCATTGGCACCCAGGTGGCCCGGGCGCCACTCGGCCCTGAGCTAGCGGCCGAAGGGCTCCGCGCACGGGCAGGAAGCTAGGCCCGTTGCCGTGTGTACGCATGCCCGTGCGCGGAGCGCCCGGGCCACCAACGCCTGATGGCCACAGGGTTCTTGTTTCCGCCAGGCGGGCAGAAGATTTTTAAATCGGCATCTCATGAAACGCCCATCCATCCTGCGCGTCGAGGCGCCGCCGATCCAGATCGGCGAGGTGACAGATGCAACGGTGCCCAAGCTGACCGCCGATCCGTGGGTGGAGCAGTTTGTAGGACACCTGACATCGGAACGTAACGCCTCCGCGCACACGGTTTCCGGCTATCTCCAGGATCTGGCCCAGTTTGTGGCGCTGGTCTGGCCCGGACCGCAGACGCGTCCGCCGTACAACTGGCGACAGCCGGACCGCTTTGCCGCGCGCGGCTTCCTGGTGAAGTTCTCCAAGGAAGGCGCCGCACCTGCCACCATTCGCCGCAAACTTTCCTCGATGCGCGCATTCTACCGTTTTTTGGAACGCGAGGAAGCGATCGAACGCAACCCCTTTGGCGGCTTGCGTGGTCCGCGGCTTGCCAAACACCTGCCGCAGATCCTGAGTGTCACGCAGGTGCAGGCGTTGCTCGAGGCGCCGGTACAGGCACTGGCGGAGCAGGAAAAGAACGGCGTCAAGCCCGAGCCTTCGGCTGTCTACGCGTCGCTGCGCGATGCCGCCATCCTGGAGCTACTCTACAGCACCGGCGCTCGCATCAGCGAAGCCGCGGGGCTGACGCGCCGTCACGTGGATCTGCTGGCCGGCGTGGCACGGGTGCGCGGCAAGGGAAAGAAGGAGCGGCTCTGTGCGTTGGGGCGTCCGGCCGTGCACGCGCTGGAGAAAGCGCTGGAGGTGTCGGAACTTCTCTGGCCCGCTTCGGCCAAGGACACCAGCCCGATCTTCCTGAACCTGCACGGCGGACCGCTTACCACGCGCTCCATGGAGCGCAACATGAAAACGTGGCTGGCAGCCGCGGGCCTGCCGCGGGCGCTGACGCCGCACAAGCTGCGCCACTCGTTTGCCACGCACCTGCTCGACGCCGGCGCGGATCTGCGTAGCGTGCAGGAATTGCTCGGCCACGCCAGCCTCACCACCACACAGATCTACACGCAGGTTTCAGTCGAGCGGTTGAAGGAAATCTACCGCCACGCCCACCCGCGCGCGTAAGTCGATATTGGGGCAACCAATCGAAATCGCAATCGAAATCGAAAAGAAGAAGCGCGTGACTCGCAATGGATACGTGACAAGCGCCGGATTTGCTTGAAATAGCGGTCAAACGGCCGTTGGCGGCGATTTCGATTGCGATTCTCGATTACGATTTCGATTTCGAAGACAGAAGAAGGCGTTGGTAATTCGATCTAGTCGCACTGA
>SESH01024669.1_pt1 | contig 10630 bp, 10 predicted proteins | sample 3171561 | NCBI WGS metagenome assembly SESH01 (sample SAMN10866947, study PRJNA518727) | freshwater metagenome | biome: subpolar coniferous forest; feature: holomictic lake; material: water; isolation source: holomictic Lake 442 2011 16.5 m and 2014 13 m | place: Canada: near Kenora, Ontario
GTGAAAATCCGCCGGTGTCAAAGATGTTGAAAGCCTCCGGCGCGATGGCCGGCGCGACCATGACCAGCCGCGTGCTCGGCATGGTGCGCGAGATGGTCTATTACGGCTTCATGGGCACCGGCTGGGTCAACGACGCCTTCCAATACGCGTTCACCATCCCGAATCTTTTCCGCCGGCTGCTTGGCGAAGGCGCGCTCACGGCAGCGTTCATTCCCGTCTTTAAGGAAAAGGAAAAGTTGCACGGCGAAACTGAAATGTGGCGCGCGGCCAACGCCGTCATCTCCGGCCTCATTGTTTCCGCCAGCGTCATTGTTGCGCTGGTGATGGCGGGCATTTCCATCGCGCTGGCGGCGCATGAATTCAGCGAAAAAACCACACTGATGCTCGAACTGCTGCGCGTGATGTTTCCCTACATGCTGCTCGTTTGCCTCACGGCGGCGATGATGGGAATACTCAATGCGCGCGGCCATTTCTTCATCCCCGCGATGGGTGCGACGATGCTGAACATCATCATGACCGCGTCGGTTTTCTGGCTCGCGCCGCGTTTTGGCGTGGATTTGCCGGGAGATAAAAAATTGCCCACGCAGATCTTCGCGCTCGCCTATGGCGTGCTCGTTGCGGGCGTGGCGCAGGCGGCGTTTCAAATGCCGACACTCTGGCGCGACGGCTTCCGCTATCGCTGGGTGTCGCCGTGGGGCAACCCGACGGTGCAGCGCGTTGTGCGCCAGATGATTCCCGGCACCATTGGCGTGGCGGCGTTCCAAATCAACGTCGCGCTCGTCCAACTCGTCGCACTGTATGCCGGCACGGGCATCGTGTCGTCGTTCAACGGCGCGGTGCGGCTGATGGAACTGCCGCAGGGCGTGTTCGGCATTTCGCTGGCGACGTATCTGCTGCCAACGCTATCCGGTCTGGCGGCGGAAAAAAACTATCCCGAGTTCCGCGCCACGCTGCGGCATGGCCTCGGCACGCTGATTTTTATGAACGCCGTCGCCGGCGTGCTGCTGGTGGCGCTGGCCGAGCCGATCGTGCGGCTGCTGTTCGAGCGCGGAGCTTTCTCCGTCAGCTCCACGGCCCGCGTAAGCTACGCGCTGATGTGCCTGGCGCCGGGGCTCGTGATGTTTTCCACGGTGAACATCCTGGCGCGCGCCTTTTACGCGCTCGGCGACACCAAGACGCCGATGAAAATCAGCCTCGTTTGTCTTGTCATCAATTTTCTCGCGGGCAGCGCGCTGATTTTTCCGCTGGGCGAAGGCGGCCCCGGCATCGCCAACACTTTTACCTCGGCGCTGAATGCCGGACTGCTGATATTTGCGCTGCGGAAGAAACTCGGGAAACTGGAAATGGAATCGTTGCGTGGAACGCTCTGGCCCATCACACTGGCGGCGCTGCTGGCTGGCGGACTAGCCTGGGGCGGTTGGAAAATATGGGAGCAAAATCTCGGCCACGCTACGCTGGCGCTGAAACTCGGAGCGGTGTTTGTTCCGGCGGGAATCGCGGGCGGCATTTACTGGCTCATCTCAATTTTCTGCAAAATCCCGGCGGCGAAAGAATTGACGGACTTCGCTTTGGCGAAGTTTCGACGCTTCAAATAGCCACTGTTGCCGTCCAGCTTCTGTCGCCAAACTGCGATTTGAATTTTTCTGCCAGTGCGTCGGCGTCGTCGAGGTTTTCTGCGATGGCAAAGGTGGTCGACCCGCTGCCGGACATGTGCGCCATCAGCGCGCCGTTCTCGCGGAGAAATTCTTTGTAGAGTTCCAGCACGGGGAATTTGTCGAAAGCCGGCGCTTCCAGCGAATTGTAAATCTCCGCCGCCGCCGCAGTCAAATCACCGGCCTGCAAGAGCGAAACCAGCTTCTGCGCCCGGCCAGCCTGGCCGTTCAACGCCTCGGGAAAACGCGCGAGGTTTTGATATGACCAAGGCGTGGAGATGCCGAAGCCGGGATGGACGAGGAAGAATGCCTTTCCCTTGAGCGCGGAAAAGTCTTCCAGCGTCTGTATTTTTTCGCCGCGTCCGGTGGCGAGCGCCGGTTTGTCATAGAGAAAAAACGGGACGTCGGAGCCAAGTGCAGCGGCCAGTTCGTGCAGTTTTCCCAGCGGCAGCGGCGAGCCGAATAATTCGTTGAGCGCAGAGAAAGTCACCGCCGCATTGGCGCTGCCGCCGCCGATGCCGCCCGCCAGCGGCAGGTTTTTTTTGAGATGGATTTTGACGCCGTCGGAGATTTTAGCGGCGGCGAGAAATGCGGTCGCGGCGCGGTGGACGAGATTTTTTGCGTCCGTCGGGAGTTCGGGATGGCTACAAGTCAGTTGTAGGCTGGTGCCGGCGCGCTCGAAGGTCATCTCATCGCAGATATTTACCGGTTGCATGACGGTTTCCAGTTCGTGAAAGCCGTCGGGCCGCCTACCCAGGATGTTCAGGATGAGGTTGACCTTGCAGGGCGATTTTTTTTCAAGGCGCATGGCAGAATATTTTTAACCGCGAAAGCCGCGAAACACACGAAAAAGATTTATATTCATGCGCGGGAAATAAAAAACGCGCCAACCCAAGTTGGCGCGTTGCGGGAAAAACATTTTCAGTTTTCGAAGATCTGGAACCGGCTGCCGGGAATAAATGGCGCAATGTCGCCGCCGGTGAATCCGGAGTAGGTGTCGGTGTCAAACGTGGGATTGGAAATGCGTCCGGGTTTGTAGCTTGCGGGAAAGACCGGATATGCCGGAAGGTCTTTCGAACCCTTGATGTCATACGGCGGCAAAGGGAAAGTCGCCACTTCAAGTATTCCCAAACCAGTCCGCGCAATGGTTTGGTTAAAGCCATGAATCGCGCCTGTGGCATAGCCAGACCGATCTACATCAAACACGGAGGCCTGTTCAATGGAGCGACGCCATTCGCCCAAGCGGACGATTTCCAGGGAGTTCGATATGCCACGACCGAGTTTTTGTTCGGGACCAGCGCAGCCGGTGAACAAAAGCGCCGTCAGCACGGCCGCGAGAGGAAAAATCATTTTTCTCATAGTGTTTTCAGATTGGTGACTTGACTCTACCCCGAATTAACGGCTTGTAAAGCGCGTTTTATGGCGGTCAATGCAGATAATGCTTGAGCCAAGGCCAGCCGTATTGCAGCAGCAGCCATACGACTGCCGCCATTATCAACAGAACCATCAAAAAGACGCGGCGGGCTTTGGTGCGGTCGGGCTGTTCCCAATACCACGCGATCCAGACGGTCAGCTCGTAAAGAAACTGCAGCGGAATGAACATTAAAATTTGCGTCACGACTTCAGGCGTGGTCAGCACCGCCCCGAGAATCAGGTTGATGACGATCATGTAGCGCCGCGCATTAGCCAGCGTGCGATAGTTAAGGATCCCGATTTTTACCAGCGTCAAAATCACCACCGGCAATTCAAAGCCCAGACCCATGCCAAGCAAGAAGCGGCAGACAAAACTGATGTATTCCTCCGCGCGCCATTGCGAGGCGCCCAGCCCGAGCCAGTTGGAATATTTTTGCGACGCGGCCAGCGCCACCGGCATCAGCGCAAAATAACAGAAACACACGCCGACCATGAACAAGCCGCCGCCGATTACGAGCGCGCGATAAATGTATTTTTTCTCGCGCATTTTCAACGCGGGAAACACGAACGACAGGATGAAGTAAAAGAGGAACGGCGCGGCCAGCACCAAGCCACCGTAAAAAGCCAGTTGAATGGCCACAAAAAAACCGCCCGCCGGACTCAGATTAATCAGATCAATCTGCATCCGCTGCGCGCTATCCGCGGCGTCGGTCGTTGGATCCAAATGCCAGCCCAGGACTTGATTCGTGCCCAGCAGGAGCGGCTCGATGGTGACCGCGACGAAACGATTGGTGCCGAGCTGCAGCACTTGTTCCTGCGCGGGGGAAAGCGGGAAATGCCCCAGCTGATTGGTGCCGAAGCTGACCGTGACGATCTGGTTGGTGCCGGGATAACTGACGGTGGTCCGGCTTAGCGGCCACTTGATGATGGCCATCACATAATTGGCACCGATCAAACAGACCAGCATCGCCAGCGCCAGCGCCACGCTAAGTTTTACGAGCAGCCAGCGGAAATCTTCAAGATGCTCAAGAAAGGATTTGACCGGCCCGCCTTCATCCTCCGGCGGTTCTGGGGAAAAATCAGCCATGCGCTTCTACACGGAAACGGCAGCAGCAGTTCTCAAATTACCTTGGTCTCCGTCGGCTTGGGTTGCGACACCGGCGAATCGGCCCGCGAAGGTGCGGGCGGAGCCGGAGGTTGCAATTCGGTGCTGGCGTTCGAGGTGCCGGAATTTTGAATTTCGTCCGTTACTTCTTTCGTGGCTTTTTTGAATTCCTTGATGCCGCTACCAAGACCCTTGGCCAGTTCGGGAATTTTTTTCGCACCAAACAAAATCAAAACCACGGCAAGAATCAAAACGACTTCCATACCGCCGAGACCAAAAGCTGCAAGCATTGCATTCGTAAACATAAGTTTTAGTTCCTCAAACTACGCCCAATAACTGATTTAGTAAAGACACAAAAAAGGCCGCGCTTGCACGCGGCCTTTGGTTTGAGAGATATTTGAATCAAGCTCCGGTCTTCGGATGAACCAGAATAAAATCGCCGCGGCGGTTTTTCGACCAGGCGGCTTCGTTGTGACCGGGATCCGCCGGCTTGTCCTTGCCGTAGCTGATGGTGCGGATGCGATCCGGGCTGACACCGGCCTTCGACAAGGCTTCACGCAGCGCGAGCGCACGGCGTTCGCCGAGGGCGCGGTTGTATTCTTCCGTGCCGCGTTCGTCGCAGTTGCCTTCGATAATCAATTTATCGCTGGCATTAGAAGCCAGTGCTGCAGCAACGGCAGAAATTTTTGACTGCTCACCCTTTTTCACCACCGCGCTGTCAAACGCGAAGAGAACCGTGTGAGCTGCGAGCGCCGTTCGGTCTTGAATACCATCGAAATCGTCACGGTTAGCCAGTGGGCCTCCGCCAACTCCGGTGCCCGCACCAGTGCCGTCGGGGCTGATGGTATTGCCTGGCGACAAGGTGCCAACGCCACCTTCACTGCCGACTTGTGCGGCGCGGGAGCCGGGCAACGGCGTGACGCGGGTCGTGCCTTTTTTGCAACCGGTGGCGGCCAGTGTGGCGGCCAGCGCGAGCACCAGCGGGAAAATTATTTGATTCATCTTCATAATATTTTTTAGTTAAAAGTTTGGTTAAAATACGGTCACGAAATGGAAAACTATTTCGCCCAAGCGGGCTGGGAATTACTTCCGGTCGCTCGCACACAATCCTTGTATTGTTTGGTGAAAACGTCAAGCACAGATAACACCTGGCGATAGCCGACCGCATGATTGAACACCAGCGTCCGCGAGTTCGGCGCCCAGGACGGATTCTGGCCGCTGACCAGCACCGTCGGCGGCAAACTGCCGTCCGCCGGCACCACGCAAATGTCGAAGTCACCCGCCTGCCGCGTAAACGCGATCCATTTGCCGTCCGGCGACCAGTCCGGCTCGGTCGGGTTGGAAACGCCGGCGGTGTTGATCAGGTGGATTTCCCCGCCGCTGGCGGAAACTTTCGCGAGGCGGCGGCGCTCGCCGTCTTTCGTTTTCATGCCGAAGCAAATCCATTGCCCGTCCGGCGACCAGCACGGCGAGGAATCCTCGATGCCGGTCGTGAGGCGTTTTAAATTGGAACCGTCGGCATTGCAGACCCAGATGTTGGCGCTGCCGGATTTGCTCAAAACCAAAGCGATCTTAGAGCCGTCCGGCGAGGCCGCCGCGCCGGTGTTCAAACCGGAATAGCCCGCCACCGGCTTCCGCTGGCCGTTTGACAGGTTGTGGTAAAAAATATCCGGATTGCCGCGGGCGTAGGACGTGTAAAATAGCGCCAATCGCCCCGGCACCCACGCCGGCTTGGCGACAATGGCACGGTCGGTCGTGACGGCCTGCGCCGCGTTTCCATCAAAATCTGCGACGTAAATTTCACCCGCGCCAATGCCGCCGGGCTGCGACTTGAACGCGATTTTGGTCTGGCCAATGCCTTTTTTATTCTGGATGGCCTGCACGATTTCATCCGCAAACAAATGCGCCTGCCGCCGCAAACTCGCACCATTGTAGCTGCGAGAGAGAATCATCTTCTTGGCAAATTTGTCCGTGACGCTGCCGGCGACATTGCCCGCATCGCTGCCGTTGATGAGGTATTGCGCGGCATCCGGCGCCACAAAGCTGAAGCCCTGGACGTAAAGGTCAAACTCCAATACCTGCCGCGCCTCGCCGGTGAATCCGCTTAAAGCAACGGGAATGGGCTTCTGGCCGAAAATTCCAGTGTGAGTGATGTCAATTTCCTGCGCCCGCGCGCTCGTGAGTGCGACGGCAACGAGGCCGATGATTAGAAAGTTAAAAAATATTTTTTTCATCCGAGTAGTCGTTTGGCTTTGAGGTTGAAGTTGATTATAAAAGTCCGTTCTTTTTCTTTCGCACCGTCGGGAAACGGCGCGACGAAAGTCACGCGGTCGAGGGTTCGCCGCACGCTGTTGTCCACGCGCGAATCGCCGGAGGGATTCAGGATGCGCGAGGAAATCACCGAGCCATCGCGGCCGATGGTCACCGTGACCTTGGTGTTCGCGTCGTCGCTCGCCGTGTCGTCCGGCGGCGTCCACGCCTGCTCATAAATGCTTTTGACGACCGAAGCGTAATTCGCATACGACACGCTGCCCGTGCCGGGCATCTCGACCGTCGTAGCCGAAGCAGCGTTTGCCTTGATACTGTGCGCCGCATTTGCAAATGCTTTGGCGCGAAGTTTGGCTTGTTTTTCCGCCTCGCGCGCCGCCTCGGCGGCGGAAGTGTCCGGCGTCACTTTTTGTATTTTTCGAACGACCGGAGTGAGGCTGATTTCAGGTTTCTTGGGTGCAGGCTTGGTCGCTTTTTCCACCGGATCTATCGGCTTCAAGTCATCCGGCGTCAGTTTCTGCGGCTTCACTGGTTCAGGGTCAAGGTGCTTCACCGGCTCCGGCGGAGTAACGACTGGCTTTGGCGGAGGTGTGACTACCGGCACGGGTTGAGGCGGTTGCGGTGTCGGTTCCGGTGGTTTAACGATGGGTGTGGACGCGGGCGGCTGGGCGTTTTTTACACCGCTGCTAAATGCTGCATCAATCAAGTTCGCCGGAATCACGTCGAGAACTTTTGTGTCGTCCGGCTTGGAGTGCTGCGTGAAAAATGCGGCGCCGAAAAGCAACACCAGCACCAGCAACAGGTGAAAACCCGTCGTGGCGATGAGACATTTTTTTTCGAGCCGGTTCATTTGGGCGTCGGGTCGGTGCGGAGCGAATAGCGCGTGATGCCATATTTCTGGCAGCCGTCAATCACCTGCGCCACCAGATCGTAGCGGCTTTCCTTGTCGGCGCGGATGTAAACGACAAGATTTTGGTTTCCGCGAAATTCGCCGGCGAGTTGGGAAATGATTTGTGGCAGCGGCATCTTTTTTTTGTCGAGGGCGTAATAGCCCGTGTTGGAGATTTCGACGGTGCGGATGTCCGACTTGTTCAAGTTCTTTTCCCGTGAACCGCCGCGCGGCAGTTTCAAGTTGATGCTCTGTTCCAGCAGCGGCGTGGTGATGACGAAGATGATTAGCAGCACGAACGCCAAGTCCAGCAACGGCGTGATGTTGATCTCACTCAACGTCACCAGATGACTGCGTTGTGAAAACCTTCTCATCGCAAATTATTCGTCGGCGAGAAATTCCGTCTCCATCTTGGAAACCAGTTCCTGTGCGAAATTGTCCAGCTCAACCGTAAACGCGCGCAAGTTGTGAACGAGCCAGTTGTAGCCGAACATCGAGGGAATCGCCACCAGCAGGCCGGCAACCGTGGTGACGAGTGCGGCGGAAACACCGGGCGCCATCGCCGCCATGGTGGCCGAACCTTGCTGCGCGATGCCGGCGAACGTGCTCATCACGCCCCAGACCGTGCCGAGCAGACCCATGAACGGCGCGCCGCTCACCGCGATGGCAAGCAGGATGAGGCCGGATTCCAGTTTGAGCGATTCCTTGGCGACGACATTTTCGATGGCGCGCTTGATGTGCTCCATGTTTTTGAGACTGATTTGCTGCTTGGCGCGTTCGCCGCTGGGCCCGCGCAACCGCGCGTCGAGCTGCACGCAGCCCGCCTGATACACGGCGTAAAGTGGACAGCCGTTGACCTCCAGCTTGCGGTCAAACATTTCCAGCACGGCTTTCTGTGAGGTGAATTCCTCGCCGAACAAGGCGTTCAATTTCCGCGCGCGGCGCATCTGGATGACTTTGGACATCATCACAAACCACGCGGCGATGGAAAAAACAAAGAGCAGCGCGATGATGGCTTTCGCCTCAATGGTCGCCCTGTCCCATATGTAAAGGAGTTCGGTCTGGTTAGAGGCCGCTCCGACTAGTGCATGAGATAACCCGCTCATAAAATAAATTCAAAACTTGGTGGTGAGGAACCGGTTTGGCCAAGTGGCGAAACTCCGAGCATCGGTTCGCCACGCAAAGTATCAGGTCCACTCAAAAGAATTGCAAAAACATTTTACGCGAAAATGAATCCGCTTTGCCACCGCTGAAAAATCGCTTAAAACAAGCGTGATGTCACGTCCACGCCTCATCGCCCTGCTGCTTGCGCTCACCACGCTGGTCGTGTTTCTGCCGGCGGGACGGTTCAGCTTTCTGAATTACGACGACAACGACTACGTCACCGACAATCCTCATGTCAAAACCGGACTGACGTCAGCCGGAGTTAAATGGGCATTCACCGCCTTTCACGCCGGCAACTGGCATCCGCTCACCTGGATCTCGCACATGGCCGACTGCACGCTGTTCGGCCTGAATCCCGGCGCGCATCACTTCGTCAACATCCTTTTCCACTCCGCCAACGCCGCGCTGCTGTTTGTGCTGCTGGTCCGGCTCACGGGAAAAATCTGGCCGTCGGCACTCGTCGCCGCGCTGTTTGCGTGGCATCCGCTGCACGTCGAATCCGTCGCCTGGATTTCCGAGCGCAAAGACGTGTTGAGCACCTTTTTCGCGCTGCTGACTCTCTTGAGCTACGCAAAATTCGCCAGGCAAAATTGCCAGCGCAGCTTTTGGCTCGCGCTGGTTTTCTTCGCGCTGGGCTTGCTGGCCAAGCCGATGCTGGTCACCCTGCCATTCGCTTTGCTATTGCTGGATTTCTGGCCGCTGAAACGACTTTCCACCACCCATTTCCAGCGAACGATTTTGATCGAAAAGATTCCTTTCTTCGCGCTCACCGCCATTTCCTGCGTCATCACTTTTCTCGCGCAAAAGAATTGCGAAGCCGTCGTTTCGCTCACCGATGTCTCACTGCGCTACCGGCTGGAAAATGCGTTCGTCGCCGTGGTGAATTACCTGCTGAATTTTTTCCTGCCGGTCAATCTTTCCGCCGTTTATCCGATGCCGGCAAAGATTTTCGCGCAGCAAGTGACACTTTCCGTCGCCGTGCTGGCGCTGATTTTCCTGACCGCATGGCGCTGGCGGTATAGCCGGCCTTATTTCAGCATCGGGTGGCTGTGGTTTCTGGGCACGCTGGTTCCCGTCATCGGCATCGTGCAAGTCGGCAGCGCGGCGATGGCTGACCGCTACACCTACCTTCCCTCGGTCGGGTTTTTTATCGCTGCCGTTTTTCTCGCGGCGGACATCGCGGCAAAAAATAAAACGCCAAAAGCCGTGGTTGCAGTCGCGGTCGGCGCGCTGCTGGCCGCGTGCATTTTTGCCACGGAATTTCAGCTTCAATTCTGGCGAGACAGCGAAACCCTGTTCCGCCGCGCTGCCGCCGTGACGCAAAACAACGATGTCGCCCTCGTCAATCTCGGCGTCGCGATTGAGCTGCAAAACCGACCAGCCGAGGCGCTCGCCATCTATCGTCAGGCGGAAAAATTCGGGCGCACCCGTTGCCAGCTTCACATCAACCTCGGTAATCTGCTCGCCAAACTGGACCGCCATGATGAGGCGTTGGCCGAATTTCGCGAGGCACTCCGCCGCCGCCCCGGCGATGCCAAGCTGCAAAACTTCATCGGCATCGAACTCGCCGCGCTCGGTCGGTTGAATGAGGCGCTATCGGCGTTTAACGAGGCGGAAAAAATGGATCCGCATTACGTCTGGCCGCACGTGGAGGCGGCAAAAACCTTTTTCAAGCTGGGTCGGGATGCCGAAGCGGTGGATGAACTGCGTGCCGCGCTGCGGATTGCTCCGGACAATTTTCAAATCCTGACGACGGCCGCATATTATCTGGCGGCGAACGAAAACGCCGGCGCCCGCGACGCCAAATTTGCCATCATCCTCGGCAGCAAAGCCAACCTGATTGCCGGCGGCAACCAGCCAGCCGTGTTCGACGCGCTCGGCATCGCCTGCGCCGCCAATGGCGATTTCACCAACGCACAAATCTGCGTTGAAAATGCGCTTACCCTGGCCACGGCGGCGAAAATGAAGAATCTCGAGCCGCTGCAAAATCGACTGGAACTTTTCAAAAACCGGCAGCCGTGGCGGGAATCCTTTCGCGCCACGAACCCTCCGGCAAAAAATTAATCTTTCACCACGGCGGCGAGCATGCGCTTGACGGCTGGTTTATTCAGGGATACGTCCAGAGAGAATTCCTGACCA
>SESH01038801.1_pt1 | contig 10619 bp, 5 predicted proteins | sample 3171561 | NCBI WGS metagenome assembly SESH01 (sample SAMN10866947, study PRJNA518727) | freshwater metagenome | biome: subpolar coniferous forest; feature: holomictic lake; material: water; isolation source: holomictic Lake 442 2011 16.5 m and 2014 13 m | place: Canada: near Kenora, Ontario
CCGCGAACCTCCCCCATGCGCAGTTCGATTGCATCGACGTCCGCGAGCCCGCGCTCGTGGATCGCCGTGGGGTCGAGCGGGCGCCCCATGGCGCGTGCGATGCGCCGCCGGTAGCTCGCGGCGCCGTCCGGGAACTGGCCAAGACCAACCCCGGTCGGCGCCAGGGCGGCATAGCGGTCGTCGAGGATGCCCTGCAGGCGATCGTAGGCCGGCTCGATCACCGAATCGGCGAGGGCGCGCAACTCGGCGACGAATGCCGGGGAGTTCGCCTCGGCCAGGGCGCGCGCCGGCGTCGCGTCGGTCACGAGGTTGCGCGCGGCGGACCGCAGGCCCGCGAGCGTCGCCCGCACGCCGGGGATCGCCGGCGCCGGCACCCGGATGCCGCGCGCGGCCTGCTGCTCGGTCTTGTCGGCCACCTGTTGCAGCAGCGTCCCGTAGTCGCGCGCCAGCGCGAGGAACCTGTCCTGATCGGCGTCCGTCGCCACCGGCTGCGAGGCGAGGATGTCGTGGACGCCGGCGAGCACCCAGCCACCCGAGTAGGGTGTCACGGCGAAGGTCAGCCAGTAGTCCGCCTCGGCATCGATGCCGCTCACGAAGCTGTGTCGGAGCAGTCGGGCGAGCAGCCACTCCTCGTGGCCGAGCTCGCCGAGCGGGATGTGCTCGAGCGCTGCCAGGCCTTCCCGGCAGTAGGCCGCTTCACGCCGGGCGGCGTCGAACGACAGGTCGTCGAGAGACTCGATCGGCATGCCACTGCGCCGCCTTGCCTGCGCACTCGTTTGGAGCAGGTGCGCGAACATGTCGTCGGCGAGGCGATGGATAGCGTCGGTGGCGGACATCGGACTACGGAATCCGTGCTTCAGCGGCGGTGATCCACGCCTCGACGTGCTCGTCGAGGATCTCGAGCGTGACAGGGCCCGCGTCACTGAAGCGATCGTGCAGTGCCCTGAGGTCGAGCGCCGGCCCGAGCCGGCGCGCCGCGCGCTCCCGGAGTCCGCGAACCTTGAGTTCGCCGATCTTGTAGCCGAGCGCCTGGCCGGGCCAGCCGATGTAGCGGTCGACTTCGGCCTCGATCGCTTCGGTCGGCAATGTGACGTGCTCGGCCATGAAGGCGATGGCCTCCGCGCGGCTCCAGCCCATCGCGTGGATGCCGCTGTCGACGACGAGGCGCACGGCACGCCACATCTCCATGTCGAGCTGGCCGTAGCGGGCGAACGGATCTTCGTAGAGACCGAAGTCGTAGCCGAGCTGCTCGCAGTACATCGCCCAGCCCTCGATGTAGGCGGTGTAGTTGCCAAGCCCATAGCGTCGGAATGCGGGTAGCTCGGTCATCTCCTGCAGCAGCGCGATGTGCATCAGGTGGCCGGGCCAGGCCTCGTGCATCGTGATCGGCACGTGCATCGGCGTCGGGCAGCGTGCCGGCAGGCCCGTGACCCAGAAGACGCCCGAGCTGAGACCACTCGGCGGGTTCGGCTGCGCGTAGGCCGGTGGCAGCTGGGCCGAGAGCGCCTCCGGGATCGACTCGATGCCGTAGGTCATGCGCGGGATGCGACCGAAGAATTCCGGGATCCGCCGTTCGATGCGCTTGGCCAGCACCTGCACGCGCTCGCGGAGCTCGTCCTTGGATTTGGAGACGAACCGAGGATCGGTGGCGATCAGGTTCCTGAGACCCGTAAGGTCGCCGGCGAACCCGGCCTCCGTCGCGACCGCCTCCATCGCCGCACGGATGCGCGCGACCTCATCGCGTCCGGTTGCATGGATCTCGGCGGGCGTCAGCGTGGTGGTCGTGAAGTGGCGCGCGAGAAAGGCGTAGTACGCCGCGCCGTCCGGCTCTTCCCGGATGCTGACCGAGTCGCGGCAGTGCGGCGCGTAGGCGCGCAGCTCCTCGAACCAGCCGCGGAACGCCGGCAGTACCCGTTCTTCGATCACCTGGCGACCACGCGCCTGTACCGCCGCGAACGGGGCCGGGTCGCGACCACCTGCCGCGGCGAGCGGGCGATAGCAGGCGTGGGTCTCGACCGGTCCTTCGCAGTAGGCGGCGACGCTCGCGCAGACGCGCTCGTGCACGGGCCTCGGCAACCGATAGCCGGCGGCGACGCCGGCGCGGAGCCGTGCCCGCTGGTGCTCGAAGTACTCCGGCAGCGACTCGAGCCGAGCAATGAAGTCGTCTGCGTCTGCGGCGTGGCGGACCGACGTCTTGTGCATCGCAAAAGCAACCGCCCCCTCCGGCCCCGTCGGGAACAGCACCGGGCGCAGGTGCGAGGCGAACGCGAAGTGCTCGCGCTCCTCGCCGATTTCGCGGGCCAGCAGCCGGTGGGTGAGCCGGTCGGCGGGGCTCAGCTCGGCAAGGGCGATGGCCGCGAGGCGCGACAGCAGGCGCGCCTGCTCGGCGTCGCGGCGCTCGAAGTCGGCGATCGACTCGTGGAAGAGGTGGCGGCGGTAGCGGCTGTCGCCAACGTCATGGGCGAGCACCGGGTATTCCCGCAGGCGGAACTCCCAGTACTCGGCCGCGAGCCCCTGCAGTGCAGCAGTCGCCGTCATTGCCTAGCGTAGAGCCGCAAGTGCCCCCCCCGTGATGCCCGATGGATCAGGTCTGGGTCGAGGGTAGGGAGTGGGCCGCCGTCGTGGTTGGGCGGGCGTTACTCAGAAATCGGGCTGGCGTTACTTTTTGGTGACAGGGGCCGCCGGTTTCCCGCCGACCGTGTCTGCGACGGCAGCCAGCCGTACTTCGCCTTGAAGGCCTTGCCGAAGCTACCGACGTCGCTGTAGCCCGCGACGGTGGCCGCGTACGTGACCGAGGCCGTCCGTTCCTCGAGCATCCGGCGCGCGAACTCGAGCCGCACGTCGCGCTGGTACTCGCCGACCGTGTCGCCGAACAGGATCTTGAATCCCACGGCAAGCTTGCGCCGGTTGATCCCGACGCGTCGGGCGAGCTGCTCCAGCGAGTAATTGACGGTCGCGTGGTCGACGAGGCGCTTGGCTTCCTCGAGGGCGCGGACGTCGCGATGGCTGAGCTTGAGCGGCGGCTCGATCTGCGGCGCCGGCCGTCCCACCTGCTCGACGGCCAGGCACACGAGTTCGACGGCCTTGGCCTTGAGGTAGAACGGGCGCATGCCGCCGCTGACCACGGGCCTGAGGAGCGCGCCGGCCGCGGAGCGCATGTCCGGCGTGAAGGGACTCGCGTAGAAGAACTCGACGTCGGGGTCACCGGCCCGGAAGCGCTGCAGTTCGGTGGGCAGCATGCTGTCCGTTACCGGCAGGCTCTGGAAGGTGTCGGACGGCCGGAACGCGATCGTCACGACTTGCCAGACGTCCGAGAGCACCTGGCGGGTGAACGCGGCCGGCCGTGACGAGGCGCCGACGAGAAACGACCCGCCGCCGACGGTGCGCGACGCGCCGTCCGCAAAGCGGTCGATGCTGATGCCGTCGAGCCGGAAATGCAGGTAGAGCCAGCCACGCGTGTCGATCTCGAATGACGCGTTGCGCTCGCAGCAGAGTTCCGTGGAATGCACATCCGAGCGGACCAGCATCAGGTCGTCGGACAGGCTCACGAGTTCCTGCGATCCCCACGGGAGGCTGGCGCCATTCGTGCCCGGCCCTGCGGCCGCGGCAAAGCGCTCGGACGGCTTGCCGTGCAGCAGGCGCGGCACGGCCGGGCTGCCGCTGGCCGCCGCGACCTGCATGTCGGTGATCGACAGCGCGTAGGCCGTCTCGGCTGCCGTGCGTGGTGCTTCGGGCGGGCGGAGCATTCGATCCTCTCTGGGCTGCAGGCCATCCTGTCATCGCCGGGTAGCAGGCGCAATCACAGCGGTTGCAGGGGTGCTTGCGCGCCGGAGCGTGGTGCAGTGCGATAGCCCGGGATTGCTCAGGGCACCGGCGCCTGGCCTTCCGCGGGCGTACCCCAGGCCGCTCGCAGCTGATGCGGCTGGTGGAATTCATAGCCGCTCGGCGCCTCCGTTCCTGCGAGGGCGACCCGGAACCCGGGCAGCCGGGCCAAGAGCGCCTCGAGCGCGACCTGCGCCTCGAGCCTCGCGAGGTGAAAGCCGAGGCAGGCGTGGGGTCCCGCCGCGAAGCCGAGGTGCTTGCGGATGTTCGGGCGCCCGAGTACGAAGCAGTCGGGATTCGTGAACACCAGCGGGTCGCGGTTCGCCGCGCCGAGCATGCAGTTGACGATCTCTCCCTCGAGGATGGCGGCGGCGCCGAGCGTCACGGGGCAGCGCGCGTGCCGCGTAGCGGACTGCACTGGGCCGTGCCAGCGGATCGTCTCGTCGATGATCGCGGCGAGCAGCGCCCGGTCGGCCTTGGCAGCTCCGATGAGCTCCGGCTGGCGCGACAGCGCCCACAGGCAGTTCAGGATGAGCGCCTCGACCGTCGAGATGCCACCGAAGAAGACGATCGCCAGGTTGCGTCTGATCTCCTCGTCCGTGAGGCGGTCCCCGGCAGGCGCGTGAACGAGCGTGCGAAGCAATGACGGTGCCGCCGTGCCGCGAGCACGCTCGATCGCGGCTTGCAGGAATGTGTGGAATTCACCCGCTGCACGGGCTGCATTCGCGCGCAGCAGCTCATCGCCCGCGAAGTTTGCGAGCGCCGCCTCGAAGTGGTCGTACCAGCGCCGGACCGCCGCCTCCGCGTCCGCCGACAGGCCGCAGAGTTCCAGGACCGCCTGGATCGGCAGGCGGCTCGCGAACGCGCTGCGCATCTCGGCAGTGCCGTCGCGTTCGAACCCATCGACCAGCCGCACCGCAAGGCGGCGCAGCACCTCATCCAGCGTCGACCCGATACGGGACTTCGCAAAGTCCGCCTGGAAGGCACGGCGATAGCGATCGTGGCGCGCGCCGTCCGTGGTCAGGACCTGCTCGCCGAACGTCTCCTGGATCGGCGAGCGATCGGAGGCCGTCGTGAACCGCTCGGTGTCGAGCAGCACGTGCAGAACCTCGTCGTATCGGGTCACGTACCACATCCCGAGCGCCGGCAACCAGCTCACCGGCTCCGCCTCGCGCAGCCGGCGGTACACCGCGTATGGGTCGTGCGTCAGCGCCTCGGTGGACACGCTCGCGCCCACCGGGAACTGGGCGCGTCGGGCGGCCGCAAGCGACGGGCTCACGCCGTGCACGCGTACACCGCGAGGCTGGGGCCTGCCGTCCGGTTACCCACCCCAGGCCTGCTGGTATACGCGCGCCCAGTTGTCGCCGAGCACCTTCGCGATCTCCGCCGCCAGCCAGCCGCGAGCGCTGAGGCCGGCCGCCACGTTCGGCAACTGGTCGATGCGCTCGAAACCCTCGGCGTAGAGGATGGTCCCCTCGGTGGTGAGCCCGCCGACCATGTCCGGCGTGAAGCGGTTGCCGGGCCACGCGCCCGGCTTCGAGAAGTCCTGGCCGTCGACGAAGTCGGGTCCGAGGCCTACGTGGTCTGCGCCAACCAGCCGCTTCAGGTAGTCAAGGTGGTCGAGGAACACGCTCAACGGCGCCTGCGCGGTGGGCTCGCCGGCGCGGGCGTTCGCGGCGTTGCGAACCAGGAAGTCGTTGAGGCAGAGCACCCCGATCACGCCGCCGGTCGCCGCGATCGCCTCGCAGACCCGGTCGCTCGTATTACGGCGGTTCGGGTTGAGCGCCGACAGCGCCGTATGCGAGCAGATTACCGGCCGCCCCGCAGCGACGGCAATGACATCGAGCGAGGTCTGCTCGCCGGTGTGGCCGCCCACGTCCACCAGCATGCCGAGCGAATGCGCCTGCTCGACGAGCGCGCGACCATCGGCCGTGAGCCTGCCACCCGGCTCGAGGCAACCACTGCCGTAGCGATTCGTGAGGTTGTAGGTGATGCCGATGATCCTGAGGCCGAGCTCGTAGTAGGCGCGCAGCGTTCCATGCTCGGTTCCGACCGGATCGGCGCCCTGCCAGCCGAGGACCAGCGCCACCGCGCCGCGTCGCTTGCATTCCTGGATCTCGCCGACGCTCCGGGCGAGGGCCATCGAGCCTCCAAGCTGGTCGAGCCTCTCGTGGATGAAGGCAAATGGATGGACGTTGCCGCGTCCATCCATGTCCTCGACGCTGAGATGCATGCAATCCACGCCGCCCGCGCGAAGCATGGCGACATAGGCCTCGCTCGGCACGGAACAGTCGAGGCCGTCGATCACGAGGCTTCCCCGACCGACTGCCGCAGGATCCTTGTCGGCGGTGCCCATTGCCTACGCGCCTCCCGCTGGCAGCGTGCGGCGATGGCTCACGGCTTGCTCGCGGCGGGCAGCAAGTCGAACCGGCGGAACAGCGCATCGGGGTCTGGATCGTGGCCGCGGAACTCACGGAACGCGTCCTGCATCGGTCGAGTATTGCCGGCCTCGAGGATCGTCCGCCGATAGCGCGCCGCGACGCCCTGGTCATAGAGACCGCCCCGTGCCGCCAGAAACACTTCGGCGATATCGGCGGCAATCGCGTCCGACCAGAGGTACGTGTAGACCCCGGCACCGTACGCTTCCGTGAACGTATGGAAGGCGCTCGAAACGGGCAGCAGCGGTGTCACCGCAGGCGGCGTATCGAGTTCCGCCAGGATCTTCCGTTCCTCCTCGACAGCGTCGATCGACCTTCCGTCGGCGAGCAGGTGGATGCGCAGGTCGACCAGCGCCGTCGCGAGGAACTCGAGGTTCACGCTGAACACGCGATCGTGCTTGAGCGAGCGCTCCACCTTGTCGATGAGGGCCGCGGGCATCGGTTCACCCGTCTGGTAGTGCCGGGCAAAGCGGGACAGTACGGCGCGATCGAGCAGCCAGCGCTCGTTGAGGAGCGACGGCACCTCGATGAAGTCCCAGGGCGCGTGCAGGCTGCCGAGCGCGCGGTACTGCGCCCCGTTCGACAGCATGTGCAGGGCATGCCCGAACTCGTGGAACAGGACATTCGCGACCTCCCAGGACAGCAGCGGCGGGCCGTCATCGGCCGGGTGCACGACGTTCGAATGCAGCATCGCGATCGGCAACACGGCGGCCGAACCGCGCTCCGCCGTCCTCGATTCATCGGTCCACGACGCCGGGCCCTTGCCCTTGCGCTGGAACACGTCGACGTACAGCACGCCGATGACGTCCTTGCCGCGCGCGACCTCGTACACGCGCACATCCGGTGCCACGACAGGCACATTCTTCAGTTCGCGGAACGCCAAGCCATAGGTCTGGCCTGCGGCCCACATCATGCCGTCGAGGACGTTTTGAAGTGCAAGGTAGGGGCGTACCGCGTCACTGTCGAGGCCGAACTCCTGCTGGCGATACTTCTCGGCGTAGTAGAGCTTGTCCCAGGGCGCGATCGTGATGCCGGCGTGTTCGGCGTCCGCGATCCGCTGCAGGTTCGCGATCTCCTGGCGGGTGACCGGCAGCAGCAGCTTCCACGCGCGCTCGAGCATGGCGCGGGCCACGTCCGGCGTGCCCGCCATGCGTGGCGCTGTCGCGTATTGGGCATAGGACGGATAGCCGAAGATCCGCGCCCGCTCGCCGCGCAGTTTCAGGATCTCGGTCATCACCGGGGTATTGTCGAACGGGCCGCGATTGTCGCCGCGCGACTCCCACAGCCGGAAGACGCGCTCGCGCAGCGGGCGCGAATCCACCCGGGTCAGGACCGGCCAGACCGCGGGCCGTTGCATTGGGATGGCCCACTGGTCCGGCTTGCCGCGGGACGTGGCCGCCGCCTTGGCGGCGGCGATCCGGTCGTCCGGTAGGCCCTTGAGCTCGGCCGGGTCATCGACGTAGATGACCAGCGCCTCCTCCTCGCGCGAGGTGTGCTGGCCGAACTCCGACATCAATGTCGCGAGGCGTGCATTGACCTGCTTCAGCTGCGTCCGCCGCGCGGCATCGAGGCTGGCACCGCGGCGGACGAGGTCGTCGTGGGTGACGACCACGAGCCGTCGCGCGTCCGCCGCCGGCGCCGAGCCCGGCAGCCCCTTGTAGACCGCGTCGACGCGGGCATAAAGCGCGTCGTTGAAGGCGACCTCGTCGTCGAGCGCCGCCGAGAGCGGCAGTACGCGTGTGGCCACGGCGCGCAGGTCGTCGTTGCTGGCAGTGGCCATCAGCTCCTGGAGCAGGCTCGTCGCGCGCGCGAGCATCCTGCCGCTCGCGTCCAGTGCCCGGATCGTGTTGTCGAAGGTGGGCGGTGCGGGATTCGACGCGATCGTGGTGATCTCGGCGCGCTTGGCGTCGATGCCCTGCCGGATGGCCGCCTCGAGCCCGGCGGGCGTTGCCCGGTCCAGCGGGGGCAGCCCGCCGTAGGGGCCGGGCCACTTCGTCGTCAGCAGGTCGACGAGGGCCGCGTCGTGATTGGCGGGTTCGGCTGCCGTGCCGGTCGCGGCCGCGCCCAGCAGCACCGCGATGGCCGCTGCGGCCGGCAGGAGTTCCCGGGCGTGGCGCATCGCGCAGTCCCACCGGCACGTTGTCATGGTCACTCCTTTGCCAAGGCGAATGGATGCGGCGCCGCACGATATCCTCGTGCCGGAACGCGCCAGTGTCGAGGGTAGGGGCGCCGTCCGGAGGGATTTCGGGCTGGCGTTACTCATTTTTCGGCGCAGCGTTACGATCTGCGCGCGGATCGGGCGCCGACATTGCCGTCCGCGGGAACGCCGTGGCAGTCTCGCTCGCCGGACGAGGTCCGCGGGCCGACGATCCCTCCCACTTCCGGAGCACGCTTCCGATGGCAATCCGACCGATTCGATGGCCCGGGCTCGCGTTCGTGTCGATGGCTGCGGCCATGGTGATGGTGCCGACGGTGTCGTCTGCGCTCGAGGCGCAGATCACCCGCACCCGCTACGGCATCCCCCACGTCCTCGCCTCGGACTGGGCGGGCCTGGGCTTCGGGACCGCGTATGCCTTCGCGGAGGACAACGTCTGTCTGCTGGCCGACCACCTCGTCACGCTGTCCGGACAGCGATCAAAGTACTTCGGTGCCGATACGACGGTGACGGTCGCTTTCCAGGACATCCGCAACCTCGACAGCGATGCCTACTACCGGGGCACGTTCGACGACGCGGCGCTGCGCCAGGCCGTCCGGTCCACGTCCCGGGAGTACCGCGAACTGATCCGCGGGTATGTCGCGGGCTACAACGAGTACCTGCGCAGGATCGGATCCGCGCACCTGCCGGTGGCGTGCCGAAATGCCGCGTGGGTGCGTCCGATGCGCGACATCGACGCCCTGCGGCTCAACGAGGACAAGATGCGGCTGGCGAGTGGCGAGCGGCTCGCGTCCGCGATCGTCGGCGCCACGCCACCGACCGAACCCGTCGCGAGCGCCGTTCCGGTGGCGGACGGTGCCGATGCATGGGAGGCCATCACGGGTCGACCCCAGGTCGAATTCGGCAGCAACGGCTGGGCATTCGGCGCCGAGACGACCGGAGGCGCCGGGGTGCTGCTGGGCAATCCCCACTTCCCGTGGACCACCACGAACCGCTTCTGGCAGGTGCACCAGACGATCCCCGGCAAGCTGGACGTCATGGGCGTGACGCTGTCCGGACTGCCGAGCGTCGTGATTGGATTCAACAGGAACGTCGCCTGGACGCACACGGTCTCGACCGACCGGCATTTCACGTACTTCGAGCTGGCGCTCGATCCGAAGGACCCCACTGTCTACCACGTCGACGGACGCCCGGTCCGGATGGAGACGCGGACGGTAACCATCGAGGTGAAGGGCGGCCCGCCGGTGCGGCGCACGATCTACCGGTCCATGTTCGGGCCGATCTTCTCCGTGCCAGCACTCGGTCTAGGCTGGACTCGGGAGCACGCCTACGCACTGAAGGATGCCGACGAACTCAACTTCCGGGCACCCGATGCGTGGCTGCGCGTCGAGCGCGCTGACTCCGTCGCGGGCATCCTGCGCGCGATCACCGAGCCGGTCGGGATCCCCTGGGTCAACACGATCGCGGCCGACCGACATGGCGACGTGCTGTACGCCGACGTGACGCCGACGCCGAACGTGACGGACCAGACGCCGGCTTCGTGCCTCCCGGCGAAGGTGAACGCCCCGCTCGCCAAGATGCGCCTGTACGTGCTCGACGGCACGACGGCGGCGTGCGACTGGTCGCCGTCACCGAAGCCTGGACAGGATGGGCTGCTGCCGGCGTCGCGGATGCCGAGAGTCCTGCGCCGGGACTTCGTCGCCAACAGCAACGACAGCTTCTGGCTCGCGAACGACGTCGCGCCATTGCGCGACGTGCCCGAGATCGTCGGACGCGTCGACGAGCCGCAGGGCCTGCGCACCCGCAATGGCCTGAAGACGATCCACGCGGCGATCGCGGGGCGGCAGGGCGCGGCCGGCGCCGCGATCGGGCCATCGGCGGTCAAGGAGATGGTCTTCCGGAACCACAACCTCGCGGCGGAACTGGCGCTCGACGACGTGCTCTCGATCTGCAGGCAGTCGACGGACGCTCTCACAAGCGACGGCAAGCCCGTATCGCTGGCCGATGCCTGTGCGGTGCTGTCGCGCTGGGATCGAAGGATGGACCTCGACAGTCGTGGTGCTGCGCTCTGGGTCGAGCTCTGGGCGCCGCTCGCCCGCAGTGGCGCAGGGTATCCGGCTGCCGCGGTGGCGTTCGATCCCAAGGATGCGGTCAGCACGCCCCGGGGCCTCAGCCTCGAGTCCGACAATCCCGCCCACGTGCGC
>SESH01103893.1_pt1 | contig 10616 bp, 9 predicted proteins | sample 3171561 | NCBI WGS metagenome assembly SESH01 (sample SAMN10866947, study PRJNA518727) | freshwater metagenome | biome: subpolar coniferous forest; feature: holomictic lake; material: water; isolation source: holomictic Lake 442 2011 16.5 m and 2014 13 m | place: Canada: near Kenora, Ontario
CCGCCAGCCTGATCTGGGAACAGCGCCCGCCTCGCCTCAAACGACCCCGGCTCCGACAGGAATCACTTCCGTACTCCATGAACCATCCGGATGAATGGAAAGAGTGATAGAATGATGAAGTTTCTGCGCCGGCGGCAATAATTCATGGATCATAGCTGCCCCACCACCGGCCGTGATCGTGACAGGATAGCCGTCTATTTCATATTCATGAAATCCGTGGATATGGCCGCAAAAAATACGTTTGATTTGCTTCCGGTAGGGATCCATCACGACCTTAAGCTTTTCCCAATCTTCATTTTTTAGAATTCGACGGTCCACTTGGGTGGGAGGAGGAATGTGCATCACCAGGATAAAGCTCTTCTCTTTGTGCGCTTCCATTTCCTTCCGCAAAAGATCGAGATCTTCCTGCAGAAAATGCCCTGTGGCATCGTCTAGAAAGAAACAAACGATTCTCTCTAAGACAAGCGCGTAAGATTTGAGGCCGAAAAAATCGGAGAAATGAGAAAGGTCGTGATTCCCACGAGCAGCAAAGATCGGCGCCTGGACCCGGGGATTACAGAAAGCGATCAGGTCACGGAATTCCTCTTCAGAATCCGAAAAGACAAGATCGCCCAACATAAAAAAAAGATCTGCCTCCTGGTCCAGGATCTGGCCAAGGATCTTTTGGCTATCGTCGGAAAACCGGGTGCATCCCGGATCTCCCAATAGCACGATCTTTCTGATCCCGGGCAGTGTTATTTCCGCGCAATCAATATATTGAAAGCCAGGCTTTTTCAGCTGCCTCATTCTGCTGGCCCAGTTTTTTTTGGAAAGGTCATTTCGGAAAGCTCTGATATCTGCTTCTCGAATTGAGCGAGCACGCCATCCCGAAATCGCAGAGACTCGGTCATTTGCCGAACACTCCGCTCCAACTCCTCGATCTTCCCAAGAAAGTCCTGTTCACGTTTCTGAAAAGTTGAAAGTTTGCGCTGAGTTTCAGCCGCAGCCATTTCAAACTGCCGGGTAAGATCCCCTTTCTGCTGGATCAAATGCTCGAGGGCGGCAGTCTTTTGCGTCAGATTCGCCTCGACCTCAGAAATCTTCCCCTCCAAAGCAACTGCTTTGGCGCGCCATTCTTCCCGTTCACGGGTCGACGCCTCGTGCGTCGGGACTTCCCTCCGAAGATCTTCGCAAGCTTTAGCCATCTCGCTGCTTTTTTTCTTTTCCGTCTCAAGCTGCTGTTGAAGTTCCTTCCTCACCTTTTCAACCTCCTCAGCATGCCGTGCCTGCAACGCCTGCTTCTCCTCATGGATCTTCCGGAGCTTTTCATTCAATTCCTGAGCACGCCTTTCCAAATCCACGCCTGCCGATGAAACCCCCGCGGGCTTTTCATCGGCGGCCGATGGACTGCTGGGAAAAATTCCTGCGGATTCATGCACAGGCTTTGTGAGAAGTTGGGCCTCGGGGATTTTCTTCATTTCCGGCTTCATCTCGAAGCTTGCGGCCTTGGTCTCAATAGAAGGGGTTTCCATGGGCTTGGCCGTACTCCTTGGCTCCGAAATAGGCGCCTCCCCAGGCTCTTCATCATTCTTCATAAAAAAAGTAAGATCCGGCTTCTGGGGCCAAAGAACCTGCAAACAATTTTTCTTGATCACGTCGTGATTCGTCGTTTCCACGACCGCTCCCAAGCCCTGGAAAAACTTCTTAATGCGCACCGCAAGCCAGAAGGAAAGGTTGTCCATGAGGATCAGCGGCACATTCGAAAGAATTTGCTCGGCATCCGCCCTATCAAGTTGGAAAATCCTCTCGAGGTGCTTCACGATATCTTTCTTGTGCTTGGAAGGAACTGACTGAATCACAACGCCCCAATCATCGGCCGCGTGAATGGATCTAGCTTCGTTCGTGGACATAAGCCCTGCCTTTCCTGTGGGATTAATATTTCAGCGCTTGAATGCTCTTGAATACAGTTTTTTAAGGCGCACGTTTCCCGATATGCCCCAGTTATCGATTTTTCTCAAAGATGCGCGGAAACGAATGGTGTGATTCTAGCACAAGGAAAAAGAAAACCGGAGCATCAAAAAGTTCCCAACGCTAACTTTATCTTCATCTTTACTGAAAGTGGCGGCTATTAAGACGAACGATTTTGTGCTCCCAAATAATATGCTATACTCCTAACCGAGGTGATTCTTATGAAAAAACTTGCGGCGGTTTCAATTTGTGGGATGTTGTTGCTTTCGTGCGCGCTTCCGATTTCGTGGGCGGTTGAGGACGAGGCGACTGGGACGGGGATGAGCGGGACTTCTCAGGAATTTTCCGATCTTCAAAAAACGCTCAAGAGCGAAAGAATGGATAATCTGGAGCAGAGCGTCTCTGAACTGAAGCAGACCATCAGCTCCCTAACCGATCGGGTCCAGGATTTAGAGCGGACTGTGGATGACTTCAACGGCAGACAGTAACATCCGCTTTCATCAGCCATTCGATCAAAATTCTAGTGAGCTAAAGCTAGAATTTTTTCTGCGCTGATGAATACCTGAGAAAGCTTGGGGGAGGTTCGATCAGAGGTTAAACTGCAGGTCGTAAAGCTTCTTATACATCCCGCCCAATCGCAAAAGGAACTCGTTCGTTCCCTGCTGGACGATCTTCCCCTTATCCATCACCAAGATACGATCCGCTTTCTGGATGGTGGAAAGACGATGGGCGATCACAAATACAGTGCGGGCCTTCATGAGATTCTCAAGCGCTCCCTGAACTTCTTTTTCACTTTGCGTGTCAAGATGCGAGGTCGCTTCGTCAAGGATCAGGATCGGCGGATCCTTAAGAAGCGCGCGGGCGATCGCAATACGTTGGCGTTCGCCACCTGAAAGTTTGAGACCCCGGTCCCCCAGCGGCGTGTCATATCCTTGGGGCAGCGCTTCTATAAAATGATCGGCGTACGCGATCTCAGCAGCCCGTTTTACATCTTCCAGACTCGCGTCCGGCCGCCCATAGGCGATATTCTCCCGGATCGTACAATTGAAAAGAACAGTCTCCTGCGACACGATCCCGATCAGACTGCGCAAGGAATGAACCGTGAGATCCCGAACATCCTTGCCGTTGATCCTGATCGCTCCCTCCACGGGATCATAAAAACGAAGCAGCAGATTTACGAGCGTGGTCTTCCCGGAACCGCTTGCGCCTACGAACGCGATCACTTCATTGTGCTTCGCCTTGATCTCAATATCCTTGAGCACCCACTTATCAAATTCATAATAAAAACCTACCTGTTCATAACTGATCTCGCGGATGGGCTCATTAAAAACAAGCGCGCCGGACTTGTCATGGATCGTAGGCTTGGCATCCAGCACTTCGAAAATGCGCTGCCCCGCCGCAATGGATTGCTGGATGGTGCTATTGACCTTACTGATCTTTTTGAGCGGTTCGTAACAGATGTAAAGAGAGATAAAGAAGGCCGCAAAGCGCTCCGGTGACAGGTACTGCATTCCATACCACACCGCGAATGCGGCGCCGACGGCGCCGATCACTTCGATCAACGGGCGCTGGATGATCGTGATCTTGATGGTCCTCCGGAAAAACTCAAAAACGCTGTTATTGATCTCTTCAAAACGCCGGATCTCTCCTTCTTCCCGACCGAAGGCCTTTACGATATGGGCGCCGGTCAAGGTCTCACCAATAAAAGAAGTGATGTCTCCGGTGCGCTCCTGCATCTTTTTCGTCAACTTGCGAAGTTGTTTGCCCAACAGCACAATGGGAATGGCCACGACCGGAAAGATCACGATCGCGATAAGCGCGAATTTCCCGCCCCAGATAAAAATAAAAGGAATATTGAAAAGAATGACGAGCGGTTGTTTCACAAGGTCCGTGATCACATCCGTGATCGCCCCCTGGATCTGGTTGACGTCGTTGGTGATGCGGCTTAAAAAATCCCCGGTACGGCCTTTGGCGTAAAAATCATGCGAGAGATAGACCAAGTGACGATAGAGATCGTCCCGGACCTGGCGAACAGCAAGGATCCCGATATTGGCCATGTTGTAGTTCGACACATAGTCAAAAAAACCGCGCAGAATGAACACGCCGATCAGGATGACCGGGATCCAAATCATGGGCAAGGCCACGGAGGTCAGCTTCGGAAAATACTTTGAAAGGTAAGGGATATTATCCACGACGACCTGGTTCTTCTGAAAGAACCCTTTCGTGATGACGTAGAGCGCAACCGAGACCAGCGCGTTCGCCATCGAAAAAGCCAGCATACACACAAAGGCGACGGAAAGACGCCAGCGGTACGGCTTTACATAGTTCAGTAGTCTTTTATAGATGTCCATGAAAAATCTCCGAGTAAGGAGTAAGGTGTACGGCGCATTAAGGAATACCCTTCGCCGTACTCCGTACGCAAAACACCGTACGGTTTGAAGCGACACTGTAACATATCCGTTGACACTGCTCAAGGTTATGATTTAAGCTTCTTGATTGTTATTTTTCTCTTGATAACTCATGAGTCATAAAGGATTTAGATGACAACCCCTCTTAAAGTCGGCGTGGTCGGCGTGGGACACCTTGGCAAGGAACATGCCCGGATCTACCGCGACCTCCCCGAAGCTGAGCTGGTCGGGATCTCGGATCTGGATCCCGCCAAAGAGGACAAAGCCAAGGAACTCGGAACCACTTATTACAGCAACTTCCACGACCTTATCGGAAAAGTGGATGCCGTGAGCATCGCGACCCCCACTTCCACCCATTACGCAGTCGCCAAAGAATTCCTGAAGGCCGGTATTCACACCCTCATTGAAAAACCGATCACGCTCAAGCTGGAGGAGGCGGACGAACTTCTTGAGCTCGCCCGTCAAAAAAATCTGTCCCTCCAGGTCGGGCATATCGAACGGCACAATCCTGGCTTCAAGCGCGTCAAGGAGATCGCGAAAAATATCAGGTTCCTCGAGATCCACCGCCTCGGACCCTTCACCGGAAGGATCAACGACTGCGGCGTTGTGCTCGATCTCATGATCCATGACCTGGATATTGTCATGGGGCTCGTCGATTCCCCTGTCGCAGGCTTCGACGCACTCGGCGTAAACGTCCTCACACCCTTCGAGGATATCGCGAACGTTCGCCTCAAATTCAAGAACGGTGCGGTCGCCAACATCACCGCTTCGCGTCTGACATTCGAAAAGCAGCGCAAGATCCGCATTTTTCAGGAAGATGCCTATATTTCGCTCGATTATGGCGCGCAGACCGGCAAGATCATCCGTAAGTGCGGGAACGAAGTCATTCAAGAGGAGGTGTCGATCGAAAAGGCCGAGCCTCTCAAAGAAGAGCTGAAGTCCTTCCTGAAAGGGATCAGCACGGGAGAGAGCATCGGGAAACCCGACACGGCGGCCCGGGACGCCCTGGCGATCGCACTCGAGATCGCGAAAAAGATCCAGGCTGAGCATCCCAAGCCTGGTCTTAAAACCTGATTTTATTTTTGTCATCCCAGTTCCTTTCCTGACATCCCCGCGAAGGCGGGGATCCAGGCCGGAACTTATATACTGGATTCCCGACAGAAACATTCGGGAATGACAGTGTCTGATTTAATGGAGCGCCAAAATATGCCGCGAAAATTTTTTTTAGTTGCCTGCGAAGCCTCGGGTGACCTTCACGGAGCTCATCTTATTTCCGAGATCCAAAAACTCTCGCCCGGAGCAGAATTCTGCGGCGTGGGCGGAGCCAAGATGCAAGCCACAGGCATGCAGATCTTTCATGATATGACAAAGATCTCGGCGCTTGGCTTAGGCGATGTGCTTCGCAATTATTTCAAGTATCTTAAGATCTTTAACGAAACGCTCAAAAATATACGGGCTGAAAAGCCGGACGCCGTGATCCTGATCGACTCCCCGGCCTTCAATCTCCGGCTCGCCAAAAAGCTCCCCACTGCCGCTCCCGTTCTCTATTACATCTCCCCGCAGCTCTGGGCATGGGGAAAGCGCCGGATCCATATTGTAAAAAAGCATATTCGCGAAATGCTTGTCATCCTGCCATTCGAGAAGGATTTCTATGAAAAGGAAGGGGTCGCCGTCAAATTCGTGGGGCATCCCCTGCTCGATGCGATTCCGGAACTCCCGGAGGCCGCAGTGCTCCGCACCAAGATCGGAATCAGTCCAAACCAAAAAGCGATCGGACTTTTTTCAGGTTCCCGGGAAAAAGAGGTCAAACGCATCCTGCCGGTCATGCTTCAAGCAGCGGCCCTTCTCCTGAAGGACTTTCCCGAGGCCGTTTTTTTTACCTCGAAGTCGTCAAACGTCCGGCCCGAAGTCTATGACGAACTGCTTCAGGGATTATCTTTCAAAGTAGAATGCCCCTCTGTCCCGTTTTATGAACTTGTGAAAGCTATGGATTTCGCCTACGTCGCCTCGGGGACCGCAACGCTAGAGACCGCGCTCATCGGGACCCCATTCTTCCTTCTTTATAGGGCAAGCTGGTCGACCTATATTCTCGGCAAACATCTCATCAAAGTCCCCTACCTCGGGCTTGTGAATCTTCTTGCGGACGACAAAGTCGTGCCAGAGTTCATCCAGCAAGACGCCCACCCTGAAACACTCGCTCATGAAGCCAAGGTATTCCTCCAAAGCCAGGAACTTCAGCAGAAAATGAAAGAAGAGTTCCGTCAGGTCAGGGAGAAACTTGGGGAAAAAGGCGCGAGCGCTCGAGCCGCGAAGGAAGTCCTGAAATTTTTGTCGCAGAGTGATAAAAAATAATCTAAAAAAATCTTCTCACAAAAAAAGGCGCTGCCGAAAGCGCTTCTCGCAAGCCTTCGATAACGCCTCTTTTTTGACTGTGACTATTTGTTCTTTCCGCGAAGCTTCTTGATAAAAATAACGACTCCCCAGATCAAAACACCCGCTACAACAAAGGGAAATGCCATTCCGATGATCACGATGATCGCGTAAACCACGTTGATGCCAGCTTCCACCGCCGTTCTCATTGCTTCCCGGAACTTTCGCCCGAGATCCAGCGAACCGAGAACTTTGACCCGAATCTCATAAAAATTAACGGTCACGGTTGAGAGGTCGATCTGTGAATCCAGATACTTGAGCCTGCCCTCCAAGGCCTCGATCTCGCCGCCCACGCGGGCCAGTTCTCTTTCGATCTCGACGATGTCTTTCACCTGCTTCGCCTTATCATCGAGAATATTCACGAACCGGTCCCGAACCTTGATAAGGTTCCTGAGCCGCGCTTGAAGGTCCACATAGGCTTCGGTCACGTCCTCGACCGTCACGGATTCGGATTTGACTTTTCCTAATCGCTTCACGTCCGCCAGGACCACTTCCAGTTCCTTGGGCTCGATCTTGAAAATAACCGTACCATTCTTGGAAGCCCCCTCATCCTGGTCCAATTGCGCGTTCATCACAATCCCGTTCTTTTTCCCGACAAGCGTAACGATAGCATCCCGGATCCGTGCGCAATCCTTGACCTCAAGCCTCAAAAAGGCGTTTTTGATAAGTTTCCGGGTCACTGCGATATCCGCACCGGAAGAAACTTTCAGTGAGGCAGGAACGCCTTTTCCTTGAGCTAAAAACCTCGTTGCCGCCACCTCTTGAGAAGGTGCCCTGCTTGCGTCATATTCGGCTTCTGAACGTGGCCGCTCCTTAGCAACAAAGGACTCTGAGAGAGCCACACGGTTCAGACCGCATGTCCTGCCACCTCCGAAACACCGCGACAATGAAAAAGCCGCCACCCCAAGAACCAGAAGTCCGATCACAATCCCTATCAGCACTTTATTTTTCATGCCCCATCCTCCTTTTATCGGAAATACTCCAAAAGACCGGAAAGAGACTTAAATCTAAAAAAGTTCTCTGCTCATACAAATACCTTCGGAAATAATCCTCAAGAACTTTATGATTTCTCATCGAAAGAGGCCCTCGCCTTCCTGGGAGGAAGCACTAAGGTTGTTGTTTAGAAATTAGGTTTTTCTTTCGCGAGTTGCCAAGGAAATTCAGGCTGAAGGACCGGCTTGTAGTGCGCCGGATAAGGAATCGGAAAAGTCACCATTTCATAGACCCCCACCAAAGCTCGCCCCACGGCATAGATTGAACCTCGCCCCAATCCCGCGATCCAGCTGGGCGGAGCTGTGTTATTACGGACCTCTTTGGAAAGCTCATTGGCGATCTCGAACGGGGAAAGCGCAACATTGAGAAACCCTCGCTGCGCTTTGCGCTGCATCGATCCTTCTTCCTGGATCGCAGCCTCCGGCGCCACCTCCCCGGCGATTAAAGGGCAAGCAAAGGCAAGCAGAACAAGAAACGAGATGATGGCTTTAGACAGTTTGTTCATGGTTAGAATAATTTAACATTGAAGTTTGACAAAAACCAGCATTGTTTCTTTAAGCGGCCCGCTTAGAAGCAGGGCTAAGAGCTACTACACTGACCCGGATAAGCCCATGCTTGGTATCCGCGATCTCACGAAAAGAAGTTTTGGTCAGATCGACCAGTCGCTTGAGTTTCTTGGCGGGCCCACGATCGTTCACCACACAAATAACAGAACGTCCATTCTTCAGATTGGTAACACGGACTCGGGTCCCTAGGGGAAAAACCCATGAAGCGCAGGTCCTCTGGGAAGGGTCAAAGATCGCTCCGCTCGCTGTCCGCTTTTTGATACCACGATCAGACCGGCTGTACCAGGAAGCCGTACCGTAAAAAGCCGGTTCGGTCACCGTCGCCTGGAATCTTCCAATCGATACGGAAATGCCAGGGAAAATGGCCTCGGGAGATACTAGGATATCTTGCGAGAAAGACACCGGCTGCGCGTAGACAAACGGCACAACCGCAAGCACGAGAACCACGAAGGACTTACGAATGCCACGCTTCACGAGAATCCCCTTCCCGGCAACCCAACCTCCCTCATTCGAAGACTCTCAACACTTTCGAACGTTCGGGATTGTGGTTTTGCCCGCAGAAACATTCTGCGGGTCCGCCGCAAAATGCGGCGAACGTCACCTGATCTCTCAGGTTTTGCCCTTAGCTAAAAGCTAGCACATCGATTTTGAATTAGCAAACGAGGCAGTTGCCCACGGCCCCCTAAGAAAGCAGGTGTGGGAATGAATCCGTGGAATCTGCGAACTAGCCGAAGTAGCAGACGACTTTTTGGGAGAGGATGTCCGCGGCGATCTTGAGGTCGTTCTTCTTCACATCGAACACCTTAACAACATGTTCATATTTCTTGTAGTCCGGCGCTAATTTCTTCAGCGTCTTTGGGATCGCATCAAAGAATTTCTGATCCATCGAAACACCCGGATCGCCGGGAAAAAGAGCCACGTAGAAGATCCCCGTTTCCACGAGATCTTGGAAAAAATGGGTCCCAAAAGAGATCTCGGGAGATGCATTCTCCGTCACAAAAGCGATCTCCCCAAGAACGGTGATGTGATTGATCTCCGCAAAAGAGACCGGCACCCCTAAAGACGGCGTCGTCGTCCCCCAACGGCCAGGTCCCAAAAGCATGACGGCATTTTTTTCTTTGCTTTCGATCTTTCGATTGAGCTCTCCGACAACGCGCGCAATGTCATAGCGCTCGGATTGTGTTTCCAATCCGCAATAAGCCTCCGGGTCCACGTAGATGATCCTGTCGATCGTCTGCAAAATATTGCCTCCCAGAAAATTTCCTTTCGACTGAAAGAGAATTTTTTCTTTGGGAATCGTTTTTGGGATCTTAACTCGCTGCCCCAATCCCTTGGTCTGCATCGGCCTGCATTGAAGCAGGTTCACCTGAAATCCCCCGCTCTTTTTAAAATTGACCGTGAACTCGATATCCACCGGATAGCCATAGGCGGCCTCCAAGGATTTGAGGATCTTTTGCATGATCTGACCAAACTTTGTTTTGGAGACTAGGTTGTCGAAGGTAATGATCCAGGGCTCTTCCTCCGACCCCATCGCTTTTAATTTCTCAGCGACTTCGTGATCTTTAATCGCCAGAAGTTCCAGAGGCATCTCCACCTTTTGCTTCAGTAATTCCCTAAACGAGAGTGTTTGCAGGATATTTTCTTTAACATTCAAGACATCGACATCATGCTGGGAAAATCGCTGCGTGGCCGCCATCCCCGCATAGGCCTTGAGAAGCGGTTCGTCCAGCGCCACAACCCGCGGATAATCCCCTTCGACGCGATTGACCGCACGGGTCCCCAGGCCCAGGACCAGGCGCAACATGCCTGCCTTGGGATCCAGACTGCTTTTCCAGACAAAAACGTTCTGGGAGATCCCGACCCCGGCAGCATCGGGGAAAAAATAATCCTGATGGTAAGCGCCTGAGACCCGTTGAACAAGAAGCGCCATTTGCTCGTCCATCTGATCGAGCCCACGCTGCAACCGGTAGGCCAACGCATCCGGGTTCATCGTGGAAGCATAGATCCGGCGAACCGCTTCGACGAACTTTGCGTAGCGTTCGTCGGGTGTTCCCTGGTTCACCAAAAAAACACTTTCGTACTTTCCGGCAAAAGCATTCCCGTAACTATCTTCGAGCAAACTGCTGGAACGGACAATGATCGGCGATTGTCCGAAATACTCGATCATCTGCAGGAATTGGTCCTTAATCTCCTCCGGGAAAACACCGCGAGACAATTCCTCATGAAGCTTCCCGGCCACTTTGAAATACCCCTCCGGAGTCCGCTGCACCAT
>SESH01010342.1_pt1 | contig 10598 bp, 14 predicted proteins | sample 3171561 | NCBI WGS metagenome assembly SESH01 (sample SAMN10866947, study PRJNA518727) | freshwater metagenome | biome: subpolar coniferous forest; feature: holomictic lake; material: water; isolation source: holomictic Lake 442 2011 16.5 m and 2014 13 m | place: Canada: near Kenora, Ontario
AGTGCGCGCATCATCAGGTTGGGCACGTAGTCGTCCGTCGGCGAGGTCACCATTTCCGTGTGACCGAAGGTGTCGGTATCCGGCAGCACGCGTTCGAACATCAGATCCTGCTCGAGGCGCTCATAGACTTGGGGGGGCGACGGGAAATGGCTGGTCCATTCGTTCTCCATGACGCGAGAGCCGCTCTCGGCCTTCAAGGGCAGTGCTGCGGTAGCAGAGGCCGCCGCGGCGGCGCCCAGAAACGACCGCCGACTCAGAAGCACAGCCGGATTCTCGGACAAGCTGACGATTGCTAAATTGGCCCTGGAGTCGATTGAGGATAAGGGTCCGGAACGAGATGAATGGGATGGGTCAATACTGTTTTCAGCATGTCAAGGAGAGGCCCGCGAGGCACTCTCCAAACTGTGACACAAGGACCGCGGGTAACTCTGCGGTCCTGTGTTTGCTTTCATTTTCTTTACCCATCCACTCTTGACGCTATGTAGGTAACTCGTAAATATCCTCACGTGGACTACCAAAACGATTCCAACCCCAAGCCTCTGTACCGCATCGACGAACTCGTGGGTACCCCTGAGTATGTGAGCACAGCCGAGGTCATTACCAAGGAAGCAACCTCCCACCTTGCGGATATCGCTTTCGCGGATCCCCGGCGCCGTGAATTTCCGTGTTTCAACAAAGTCAGCGCGTATCTGAGCTTTGCCTATCTCAAGGGTGCGGGTATCACAAACCCCAAGGTGGAAGCCATAATCAAAGAGGCGGCGACGATGTTTGGGATCCAAGCCGACATCGCTAAGATTGAGGCCGCGCTGGCTACTGTTAAATCTGCGGCGGTATCACCACCTCTGTTCGCGTTACCTCCGGGTACCACGAAATATGCCGGTACCGCCTTCTATCCTATCAGTAACCGGGAAGAGGTTGAGGCTTCTGCGCATCAGCTTCTGAATGACCAGGAACGACTTACCGCTGGGTTGTTTCACAAAGCGGCGCAGGCAGTGGTTAAAGCCGCGTCAGCCTTCCCGGGTTGTGTGCTCCCCGCCAAAGTGGCACGAGCCGGTGTCCCCCGTTACCCGGATATCGAGAACGCGAAGCAGATCGCTGGTAATCGCCGTTTCGAGGTGAAGCAAGCCGATGCCTTGGAACTTTACCAGGACATCGTGAAGCTGGCCGAAGCAGGGACCGAGCCCCAGCAGGTGGCGGAGATGTGGGAAGAGCTGGATCAAAAGTTTGGAGTCAAATACGCTAACGGAATCGTAGATCCATGGACCGCGGTGTTCTCCGGTACCCCGGTTGCGGAACTCGAGAAGCTGGCGCAGGAGATTGTGATCATCCACAACACTCCGGTTCCGATGCAAGTCGTGTCCGGGATCAGTGACGAAAGCCTGTCGCAGCGTTTCACCAAAGCTACCGCCACCAAGTTAGCGGAGTGGAAGAAGCAGGCAACGGCGGCATTGCGCAGTGAGGGTATCGCCACCTTCTCTCCTGAGATCCAGAAAGAGGTACTGCGTCTCGCGTTAGCGGTTTAACATGCTCCCGACCTTTCCTTTCAAGAAGGATGTCGCCAGCAAGTTGTTGGAGTCCCCGGAGACGTTTGCGACCACCCTCCACGTCATCTTACTCGCTGCTTACGGGGCTGCCGTGTATGAGATGGACCCCCTGGATATCTACGCCCAAGTCAAAGACGATTTTGGGGTAGTGATTCCTGAGGAGGGTGAGAACCGGTTAAACGCGATGTTCATGGCGTTAACCACAGATGCGTTCTACCAAAGCGCACAAGCCTTTGAGTCCATTGCCACCGCGTTACACAGTGGAGAAATTGGAGACGAGGTGGAAGGACTGTTTGACTCGATGACGCTGCCAGAAACTTTGTGGGCGTTGTACGAGGTAAAATTGAATCGAGAAGACGAAGATCCGTTGGCCCCAGAAGTGGATGCCTTGATTATTCGCACCATTGCCGATGAATGCTCCGAGGATGGGTTACAGTACGTGGAGCAGCACATGGAACAGCAGAAAGTTGATCTTCACTCGGAGCTCCTAAAATTAGGGGTTCCCGCTGAGGACTTGCACTACTACATACTCTGAAGAGCCGTTGTGTTCGTCAGAGCTTTACTCATGACTGATTTTAATTTAGACGAAGATATTTTGGATACGATGGGGTTTGTAGGGATACCGACTCGGGTTAACCTTGTATTCCTGGAACCAGCGACCGGGTTTGACTGCGACGACCAAGACGGGTGTGTTCCGATGTCCGCACCTCTGAAGTCACCCACTGATGGCTCTCGGGCGTGCGGCTTGGGGGGTCCCGCGGAACAGTACTGCGTTCCCGCGTAGGTTGGTCATAATCTTTTCCCGCAGCGCTTTGTCATTGATCAGCGGCTCCCCTAGAATTACCCGGGCCAGTACGTAGGCGAAGTTTACCGCATGCAAAGCGTCGTCGGTTTTGGAGCCGTGCCTGCGATACGTGAAGCTGGTGGATCCGGTGGCGCTGTCCGAGGTGGTTCGGAACAAGTTCAAGAAGTCCAACAGGAACCGGCTAGAGTGCTGCCAGGCGTAGCACTTTATCCGGCCCTGTTTGATGGCGTCGTACAGGCTGGTAATGGCCTCGGTACGATTTAGCGAGAACTGGTTAAACATGTGCTCACCTTGGGGCTCGGATAACGCGGAGGAGGAGGGCCCAACATACCCAAACACCATATGCTTGTTCACGTTATTAATGCGTTCTCGAAGCAGCATGTTGTAGAGTTGTCCCACCCCGAAGTCAGAAGCTAGAGCCTCACCGTTCAGCTCGTAGTGGTTTCTCACGATGTCGTCGGCCACGGAGCGGTAATCCATGCCCGAGTATTCTTGGAAATGGATGATATCAATGGTCCGGTCATGGTTAACCCCCAGCATAGCGTGCACGGTGAACGACTTCTTGGTCCTTAAATCCGCGATATAGTCGGACCCGCCCCAGTCACAGCCGGACACGATCAACATGTACTGTCCTGATTTGGCTTTGACTCGGGAAGCCTCGAGATCGTTAACGCACATGTCTTTGAGATGTTGCAACGTGATCTCACGCTCCCCTTCTTCGGAAGGGATACCCAGCACCTCTTGAAAGAACTTCCGGGAATCTCCACCTCCCACTTTCTTGTCGTACAGTTCTTTCCAGCGTACCGGGTCCTCGGTGAAGAAAGGAACAATGATCTGTGGGATATGGAACCCGACTTGATTGTTCCTCAACATCTCTTGATCCGCGTGCACGAACTGCCCGAGCCGCACATCTTGGACCCGGCTGCATTTCGGGCACACCACACCTTCGGGTTGGATAAGGTCTAGCACTGTCGCGCGGTCACTGGGGTTGAGCCATTCCCCACACGGACATCGAATCATCCACGACGCTTGACTGGAGATCGCATACTTGGCCTCCAGCGCGGTATCCGTGGTCAACGACGTCCCGGAGTAGATACGAATCGGCATATCCGATGCGTTCTGGATCGCGAGCACCTCCGGCTCCAGCGAGATATCGAAGTTCTGGTACTCATCGAACAATAGCTCATCCGCGGAGTTACCACGGACAGCGGCAGCGGTGGTAAGCACGTAAACCAACTTCAGCATACCGCCCTTTTCGTATTCCTTGTGGTATACGTTTTGTCGATACTTGGAACTGTAGCGCAAGAAACGAAATGCACGCTCCATTTCCCTCAGCTTGTCCGCATACGTCTTGCGCTGGTCGTTGTGTGGGGTTAAATAGATGGAACGAAACCCGGGAAACATGAGGGTGTTTATCAGACTTCTAGCAGCTAGCGATACCGAGTTGTGAGTTACCACGAAATCATTAGTAACGTAGGTGTGGTCAGGGGAGCTCACTAGCAGACAGCGACTCTGTTCCTGTCTTACCTTTTTTACCCGCTTCAGAACCCGAGTCCGCGCATACCGTATTTGGTAAAACAGCTTAGCCTTCCTAGAAATACGAAACGGGTTTATGTCCTGAAACTTTATCTTTACCCGGTAACACGTGCTACATATTTTTTTGGTCCCGTCTTTTTTACGGTACCAGCCCTCTTTTTCTTTTATCTGGGCGGTCCCCCCTAAGCTCTGGACAATCCACATCACAGCTTCAGCTAACTTTATGCTGATGGAATAATACTCCATCTGACACTTTCCGCATATGGTGCCATCAGTGTCCATCAGCCCCCGCAAGAGCATCAGTCTATTTTCAACAGAGTCCAACAAGTACTCTTGAGGAATAAATTTGGTGATGGAGCGGCAATGCATAAGCCCCATACGGCGCAGTTCGCTTTTCAGGGGAGTGCGTTCAAAAAGTTTATGCGAGCACAAGTCATAATCATTATTTGAACGGGCCCTAAGACAAATACTAGGCATGTCTTCTCGAACGAAATTAAGAAGCTCTTGATCTATGTTCGATAACCTTACGTTACTGTTGGCAACCGCTAAACACCCATCCCCAAGAAGTACACCCAGCACGTAAGGGGGAATGATATGAGAAACTGCTGGCAGGATAATGGGCTCAACTAGAGGGATTCGAACTGCATTGTCGCTGTACGGTTCCATTACGTTTCGCGTGACTATGTCTCCCAAGGTGCGTACCTGCCAATTGGAGCATCCGTTACCTCGAACCATCCAATTATGGTACCAACCACACTCAGCCTTTGACCTGTCCGTAAATTCAAGCTCGTAGACGTCAGATATTCCTTGTTCGAATATTTCTTGAATTGGATATGAGTTTCCATCCCTACCGCAGATGAGGTCTCCAACCTTAAGAGAACCCATTAGTTGCCAACCCGCGGGTGTCATTACTTTGGCGGAGTACGGTTGTTCTTTCCCGGTCTGACGGCTTCCGCGGATACAAGTGAATCCGCCGATCTGCATATTGAACATCGAATACGAGTACGGACGGTCCACCAGTGTCAGCGGTTTCTCTCTTGGGTACTTGGGAAAGAAGTACCCGGTGAGGAACCCGTGGTTGTAATCGCACAACTTCATGAACCCCTTGATGGTCTGGCCCAGCCTCGCCCTAGCCAGCGGGTCCCCCATGGCTTTGCCCTCAAGATACTTCATCGCTTCCCCGTACTGTTCTATCTTGGCTCTAAACTCCGGGTTAGTTCTTGCGTTGTACTCAATGTCCACGTATGGCATTTCTTGAAGGTCATGCTAAACCAATCCCCAGTCAACATCATTACCGAGAACCTCCGGGCGTCTCGGTTCCCTCGTGCACGGGTGCGGGGCCCAGTAACCAAAATTTATGTCGGAACCAGTACAGTCGCAAGCCCCAGCGCCCCCAGCCCCGTCTCCAGCGCCCCAGTTACCGCCCCAGACTACGCCAACCGGTACCAGTGACCCGTTCTCGGTTCTGCTGACCGCATTGCAGGAGCTTGAGAAGCAGGAGCCACCGGAACCCCCAAAAGGCTGGAGCACTGCCGTTGTGGGTTTGGACCCTTACGGGCGAGACTTCAAGGTGTTGGCGCAGACCGTGGACTATGGTATGGCGCCGGAGGACACACTGCTAGCCTGGCACACATCATGGACTCGAGACCCGGGAGCGGATCACGGGGAGATTCGACCCAAAGCCAATCTCAAGGATGGTACGCTTTCTTTCAGTGTAGTCCTCAAGCAAGAGAACAAGGTGATTTGCGAGGTCCAGCACTCCGCATTCCTTCCCAGTGTGTTTACTCCGGGAGGTGTGTTTGATGTTGAGACCCGCTTGGAATCAGTGTTCAAGGATGTGGTGCTCCGTGCATTGTGGGACCAGCTTAACGAGCACCTCACGCTTGCATTTCCACAGGCCCCTCGGCGTAAACCTAGAATGGTAGAACCTACTTTAGATATTGTCCCCAGTGATGGATAAACCAGATTTCTTTTTATACACAGACGGCAGCGGGTATCAGGACGGATTCGGGGGCTCAGCAGCTCTAGTTATTTCGGTTCGACATAACGTGTGGGAGGTGAGCTTTGCCGCTTACAAAGGAACCACCGTAGAGAGGGCTGAGTTTGAGGCGCTGCTGCTTGGTCTTCAAACCATAATGACTGCAATGAAGTGGGAGACCCCGTTTCATTGCAACCAGCTGGAACGAATCCCAGCAACTGTGAAGTGGATCAGTGACCGGGAATCTCTGGTCAAGGCGGTTCAACGCGACGCAGAGGGGAATCCGATTTACTCTCGACGCAGCACTCCCGACCTCTGGGCCCGCTTCGCTTACTACGAACGCTTGTTTCGAATCGAGGCTTGCTTCACGAAACGAGAAACCAACACGTACCACAACATCGTCGACAGATTCTCTTCTGACGCTCGGGTTTTGGTCAAAGACTATTACGAGCTCCCGCACAACGCGATGGGGGCACTGCTAGAAACCACGACATGAAAAAACCACCGTATCGATTAATTGCATTCACCGCACGCTTACAACACGGCAAGACCACCGCCGCCAAAATACTGGAAGAACAGGGTTACGTCATTGTTAGCTTTGCCACTCCGCTGAAGGAGATGCTGATCACCATGGGACTGACCTGGGAACAGCTCACCACCAAGAAGCATGAACCTTGTGAACTCCTCGGCGGAGCAACGCCTCGCCGCTGCTTGCAAATTTTGGGTACCGAGGTTGGACGCGGTGTTTACGATGGGATCTGGGTGAATATTGCTCGGCGAAAAATTGAGGCACTTTGGGCGGAGGGTAAGAACGTGTGTGTCGACGATTGTCGGTTCCTCAACGAGGCACAAATGATTGCGGCCTTGGGTGGAATCCTAGTAAGAATAGAACGTCCGGATCTCATGCCTGTGCGTCACTGGTGGACACCGCTGATGTTTTGGAATAGGGAACACACCAGCGAAGCAGGATTCGATTCCCGCTACGTGGACCTAGTGATTCAAAACGACGGCACCCCGGAAGACCTCAAGGACCGGATCCATGCCGTAGTGGATGGTACCTATGCCCGAGCCTGTGAAATCTACGGGGCTTGTGCACGACAACTGAAACGCCCATTAGCGGCCTAACCTTTACCCCTCCTCAAAAGGGAGGGATTTTTATTTTATGCTTAAGTGTATTCATACGGCGGATACCCACCTAAGGGTGAGCCAATATTCTAGGTCCTCCAGGGGTGACGACTTCAACCGAGCCTTCCTCGACATCCTGCACACCGCGATCCGCCGTAAAGTAGGCGTGATCCTCGTAGCGGGTGACATGCTGGACTCCACCCGTCCCTCCCCCAAGATCGTGGACTTCTTGAAATCAGTAGATGCCCTTGCGTGTAAGCATGGGATCCTGATTCTAGTGACTTCCGGGAACCACGACCTTACGGATCCGCACTGGGCCAAAATCGCCTGTGTGGAAGGGCGCCGAGAGTGTGGGCTGCGAATGATCGATAACGAGTTGGTCACGCTCCCCAACGGGCTTACCATCTACGGCCAGCCCTTCGTCCCCAAGGAGCGGTTTCTCGAGATCAAGAACACGCTCCCCGCTGCGGATATCCTGATGTTCCATGGCATGATCGCGGAACTCACGGGATTCGCGAATGCAGCCGCTATTGACATCGCGGACCTCCCCACCAGCAAACATCAAGCAATTGCTCTTGGCGATATCCACCACCAGGAATACGTCAAAGTCGGGAACTGTTTAGTGGGTTACCCGGGATCCACCGAGCTCTGCGAAAAGAGTGAGGACGAGAACAAGACCGTTACCGAGCTGGTGTTTGATGACAACAACAAGCTGGTAAGCCATGAGTTCCTGCCGGTCAAAACTCGCCATGTGCTGCGGTTCAAGCTGCAGACCGAGGACGATGTGGATCAGGCGCTGCTGCTAGCCGAGACCCAGAAGTCCACAGAGCCCATCGTATTCCTGGAGTACGATACCAGCTTGCGCAATGTCGTGGCTCGGTTCTCGGCTAGACTGGATCCCACCAAGGTGTTGATTCGCCCGTACCCAACGTCACAGCGAGTCGGGAAACCAAAGCTAGGCGGGGATGTTCGTGAGAGCCTTCCTTTGACCGCGTTCCTAGACAAGTTCATACCCCCGGGAACTGCGCTGCATGCTTTGGCTGCTACGTTGCTGACCCCATCCTCGAATGCGGTGGAACTAGTGGACCGGTACATCGAGACCCGTAGAAATGAGATATCAACCCAAGGACTAGCATGAAATCAGTTTATCTGGCAGGACCAATCAAAGGGCTGGGTTACGCCGAGGCTGTGGAGTGGCGGGAACTTGCTACCAAAATTTTCGAGGGTTACGGGATCCAAGCCTTCTCTCCGATGCGGGCCAAAGAGTACTTGTCCCATATCAAGGGAGACGTAGGTGGGGATGCACTCAAGGATTCCTACGAGCAATTCCCGTTAAGCACAATGAAGGCGATTCTGTGTCGGGACTACAACGACTGTACCCGATGTGACGCTGTGCTCGTTAATCTCCTAGGGGCTAAGACGGTTTCCATAGGTACAGTCATGGAGGTGGCTTGGGCTCATGCTGCTCGTGTTCCGTTGGTGGTGATCATGGAACCCGCAGGAAATGTCCACGAGCATGGGCTACTGCTGGAAGCTTGCCCGATTCGAGTAACCACTGCCGAGGAAGGGATTCGCATGATCTTGGCGCTGCTGAAACCATGAACATAGAAATGTGCTGGACCCTCACAAGACCCCCTGAACCTAGTAATCGCTGGATACTAGGTTTCGGTAGTAATATCGCTGGACATATAGACGGGATGTGGAGCCTCATGCGATTCGACGGCAACTGGTGGAACGAAGACGGTACCGAGCTGTGTGACGTTGCTCCAGATTTTTGGGGGTACCTACCAGATGATGAAAGCATACAAATTATTGTGAATAACAACAAACGGCTGAGCCCCGACAAATGAACGCAGAAGATTACACCGACGAGCAGATCCAGTGCTCAGCCCGAGATCATGCCTCCTATGGTTGGTCTCGCTCTACGTGGAGGTGTTGGAGTCCGGCGCAGCTCGCGGGCTATGACAAGGAATACTACGCATCCCGGGATCGGATGCTAGCAGGTAACCCGGATCCCGCATTAGGAAGAACACTATGGAATATCGTAAGTCAAGTGACAGGCCGAGGTACTTCATAGCCGCTCCTCGAAACTTTGGCGGACCCCCGAGATGGCCTCACCGTCCTCTTGGGGAATTCAACCGCAGCGTCTGTAACATCCATGACGGGCAGACCATGGAACCCAACCCAGAGCACCCCGGGTACAAGAGGTGTGCTTTGGTGAAGTCCGGGCTCCCGTACTTGGATGCTGTGGAAGCGGTGCGGATCCTGAACTCGTGACCCATGGATAACCTAGTACTAGAATCTCTGGAACTGCGTTTGGCTTTCGCCGAATACAACTCCGCTGTCAGCAGCCTTGCCGCTCTTGATCACGTGGAGCTGGATAGATTTGGCTACGGCATGGAAGACGCCCGGAACCGTCAAGACCGCGTAGCTAAAAAGAAAACCGCGATGGAGGCACAGTCGTCTTTCGATTACCGTCAAGCTAACCCAGAATGACCCACCCCCACCTGTTGTACCCCGATGTATCCCTGTATCGTGCTCGCATTCAGATCCGACTATATCGCTACAACGAATTGGTGGCTGTGTTTGCTGCGGATTCTTTAACTCAGGAACAACTGGAAACCGGAGTCCTATGTCGAGCCTGTGATCACGCGTGCTGCTCCATGGTTACCCACACCGTGCTTAGACATTATCACGCTATCGCTGAAGTAGAGGACGTCCAGATCAGGGTTGGGTACAGCTCAGCACAACTAGAATTTTACGTAAATGAACTTGGATAAGAATGGTAGAGAATTGAAAGCGGGACAACTGGTGCGGTTATGCGGGACCCACCACAACTATTTGGTCCCTGAATATCGTATGCTTACCGCTTGCGGACCCTGCCTGCATTTAGGCGAGGAGCCCCTTCAGGATTTTCGAAACGGAGACACAGAATACCACGCTTTAGAAATCGTAGAATGAATACTTTTCAAGGATTCCCAAAGATCGCCAGACTGTCTAGGACATCCTGGATCTCAGAAAAAATCGACGGAACAAATGCCCAAGTGTTTGTTTGGGATGAGTGTCATATCCACGCCGTTGGCTCGGATATTGTAAGTACCAGTGTTGGCCCTCGCCCCGCAGATATCCCATTTATTTGGAGTGCGGAAGGTATTCACATCGCAGCCGGGTCTCGCACACGTTGGATTACCCCCACCGATGACAATCACGGGTTTGCCAAGTGGGTACTCGCAAATGTGGAGCAGCTTGTTTATCTTGGGCACGGTATACACTTTGGGGAGTGGTGGGGAAGCGGGATCCAACGCGGTTACGGGCTGACAAAAGGAGAGAAGCGCTGGAGCTTGTTCAACCTGTCTCGGTGGTGTATGCATGACAAGATCCCGGAGCGGATTGAAACCCAAGATCCTCGCATAGAAAAATATCAGGACCTGCTTCCTCCATGCTGCGATCTTGTGCCGTTGCTCTACAAAGGCGTATTCACCACTACGTCTTGCGACACCGCCGTGGAATGGCTCCGGACAAACGGGAGTCTAGCATCTCCAGGATTTATGCGCCCCGAGGGTATTGTATGCTGGCATGGTGCCGCCAACATCGGGTTCAAGAAAACTTT
>SESH01097902.1_pt1 | contig 10591 bp, 4 predicted proteins | sample 3171561 | NCBI WGS metagenome assembly SESH01 (sample SAMN10866947, study PRJNA518727) | freshwater metagenome | biome: subpolar coniferous forest; feature: holomictic lake; material: water; isolation source: holomictic Lake 442 2011 16.5 m and 2014 13 m | place: Canada: near Kenora, Ontario
GCCGTGACTGAACTGCCGTTGGCACCCTTGACTGCGAGGGTCTCGGCGCCGGCATTGGTCAGGTTCACAAGTCCGGTCGCCGTCGCATCGACGTTCGAGGCGCTGGTCGACAGCGCGGTGCCTGCCGAGCCAATCGTGCCGCCGTTAGCGACCAGGTCGACCGTACCGGACGTCACGACGCCGGAGGCGGCCACGCCACGCAGCAGGTTGCTGCCCGCGGTCAGGGCGATGGTGCTGGCATTGGAGCTGGCGCCGGTCGAGACGTCGCCGACCACCGTCAGCGCATGGGCACCCGTGGTCGTGACCGAAATGTTCTGACCACTGGTCGTGATGCCGTTGACGCCGGCGACACTACCGCCGTTCGTGACGGCGATCGCACTCAGGTTGGCGATGGAAAGATCCGTGGCCGTGGAGTAGGTGACAGCACCTGCGCCGGCCTTGATGGCAAGCGAGGCGAGCCCCGTGGGCGCCGCGAAGGTACCGGTCTGATAATCGACGCCGAGGTTGGTCACCGCGTCAGTCGCGCCGCCGCTCACGGCGACGCCGCCGGTCGTGGCGCGATAGATGCCGGTGCCGGCGGTGACGGAGCCGTTCAATGCGCCGCTCGCATCCAGCGTGACGGAGGTGCCCTCAAGACCCACCGATCCGGTGCCAGCGCCGGTGGTAACCGCCTGCGCAACTCTGACGGCGCCCGCGCCTTGCATGAGAACAGTTCCACCCACTGAACCGGTAGCATCGATGGTCGGCGCACCGCCGCCCGACGTCGACGCGGTGATACCAGCGGAAGCGCCGTATCCAAGTAGCTGAATCGTGCCGCCGGGGCCCGCAACTGCCGTCACCGCCCGAATGCCGCCGCTGTTGTTGACGGCCAGGCCCGTCGTCGTGGAGCCTACATTCGCCGCGAGAATGGCATTGCCCGTGGTGATGGAACCGCTGTTAGTAACCGCGTCGGTTGCGGCGATCGCCGAGCCGTTAGCCAGCGTCGTATCGAGCTGGTACTGGATCAGACCGCCGTTGAAGCTGACGGTAGCGACACGCCCGCTGGCAAGCTCGACCGTGCCGAACTGCGCGGTGATCGTGCCCGAGTTGCTCGCGTGCTCACCCGCCAGCACGACGTATGAATTTGCGCCACCGGCAGCAGTGATGGTGCCGGCGTTGCTCGCATCACCGGCTGCGCCGGCGGACGATAGCTGCAGCGTACCGGTTGCATTGCCAGCAACACCACCCGTCCACGCCGCTGCGGTCGTGCTCGGCGTCAGCGCGGCGGCGAGGAAACCCGGCGCATTGATCGTGGCGCCGGCACTGATCGCTACGCCATTCGGGTTGAGGATCCACACCTGCACGTTGTTGCCGACAATCGCGCCGGCACCGGCACCGGTGCCTGCGATGGTGGTGGCGCCAGCACCGGTCACGTAGTTCAGCGCGATGCCGGACGCGAGGGTGGTGTTATAGGTCACCGACTGACCAACAGCCACCGAGTAAGAATCCCAGTTGATCCAGACACGCGGCGTGGTCTGCGTAATGACGGTGCTCGCCGTGCCGGTGATCGTTGTGGCGCCGCCCTGCAGGGCGCCGCCTGCGAGAGTACCGGTGCCCGGGAAGGCCAGCGCGGTACCTACCGAGAAGGCACTGAGCGATCCCGAAAGGATCGCCGCGATCGCGCCGCGCAGCACGCGTGAACCAGTGGAAGTGCGGAGGGTCGTGTCCATTTGAAGAATCCTTTCTCTCTGTAGGGCGTTCAGCGGAGGCGGTCGCGTAATGCGCGGACGGCCTAGAACGTCACCCCTAGCGATGCGTAAACACGCGTGCTCTTGTAGTAGGTCTGCGCCTTATCGTCGTCGGTCGCCGACAGCGGCTTGGACACGTCAATGCGAAGCGAAAGGCGGTGCGGCAGGTTGAACGCGACGCCAACGCCTGCGCCCTTCAGGTCGCGCTGCGCGATTCCTGTGGTCGAATTCAGCCAACCGCGACCGAAATCAGTGAACACGACAAACTGCAGTGCCTGGCCCCAGGGCTGCCCGCCCGGGCCCGGCTTTGCCGCAAAGCCCGGTGCACCCATGTAGTACTCAAGCGAACCGGAGACGCTCTTGTCACCCACATAGCGGGCGACTTCGTAGGAACGTACCGACGTCGGACCGCCCAGCGCCGTCTCCTCCAGCGTCGGCAGCGCGTTCGAGGTGAACTGGCCGCCGACGTGCAGCCGCAGGGTCGTGAACTTGGTCACCCGCTGCAGTCGCTCGACCGCAATGCGGCCAATCGTGTAGGACGAATCGGACTCGGGCCGGATCGTCTGGGAGCCGGAGTTGCTGTTATTGCCGTGCAAGGCCGACAGCACCATGTCCCAGCGGCCGCCACCATTGCTGTCGGTGCGGTCGTAGACGAAGCCGATCTCGCCATCGGTGAGCTTCTCTTCCGCCGTGATCGGCAGCGTCGAGAACCCGGTCGCGGTGTTGAACGTGCCCTTCTTCGTGTCTGCGTGCACGTAGAGATAGCTGTGGCCGAGGCGGCTGCGACCGGTTTCCCACTCAAAACCCGCGGTGCCGACTTTGGCACGACCCGAATAGATGCCTTCCAGCGCGCCACCCACGGCGTAGTCGTTGTTGCCGTAGGCCAGCGTGAACGCGCCGCGGCCGGCCGACACCGGAACACGGTAATCGACCGTGTAGTACTTGGTGTCCGCCCCGCTCGCGGTAGCGCCCGACGCGCCCTTGAGGAAAGACAGCGCCAGCCGATCGCCTATGCCAATCGGGCTGTTCCACGCAAGCCCGATGCGGCCGCGCTTCTCGCCGTTATAGGGGCTGCCGTAATTGTCAGCACCGAGATCAACGTCGAGCGCCTTCTCGCGCTGCACCTTGAGTACGAGGTCACTGTCGCCGACGTTCTGGCCGGGCGTGAACACGCCGAACACGCTCAGGCCCGGATAGCTCGCCAGGCGCAATAGGCGCCCTTCCACATCCTGCTGGTTGACCGTCGTATGCACGACCGGCTCCAGCGGCGCCTTGATCGCCGAGGTCCTGTAGCGCTTGTTGCCCTCGACCCGAATGGCACCGAGTCGACCTTCAAGAACCTGCACGTGGACTTCGCCATTCTTGACGTCCTGCGCCGGAATGAACGCTTGCGTCAACACGTAGCCCTTGGCACGGTATGCAACCGACAGCTGGTCGGCGACCTTCTGCAGCTGGTTGACGGTGTAGCCCTCGACGGGCTGCGCCTTGAGAGCCCGGTCGAGCGCCTGTTGCAGGCTCGCGAGCGACAGACCCTTGTCGCTGTGATCGGCCGCGCCCTGCAGCACGAAGCGCGAAACAATAATTCTCGGGCCCTCGTCGAGACCGAGCGGCCGATCAACGACTGGCGGCACTGCCAACAGGCTCTCATCGACCGGCCGGATGACCGACGGCACCGCCGGTGGCAGCGGCTGCGCGGCACCAGGCTGAACCTGGGGCGTGCTCTGGGCCGCAGCGACCGACGCTAGCGAAAGCCCCAGGGCGAGGGCGACAAAATGGCGGAGCGTGAACGAATCGGGTTGACCAGAAAGGGTCACAGTAGTGCCTCCATGCGACCACGCCCGTTCGCGTGGATCTTTTAATTATTCGCGCCAGATCATTCGGGCGAGTTCGTCAGCGGAGCGTCAGCGCAAAGCCGAAGCTTGATACGTAGGTTCCGTCGACGACTATCAAGCTATCGCGTTTTCAGTCATGTCGCAACTACAAGACAGTTACAGGGAACGAATATCCCGGACCAGCCGGAAGCCCGTTTGTGCATCCTTAACCGTGGCTTCCAGATGGTCGCGCGCCGCGGGCCTCACACGCTCGGGTCCGTCACGAAACGACCCGCCGCGCACCACGCGAGCGGTGCCGCCGCCCTCCCGCGGCGCCGCATCGGCCGTCGCATGCTGATAGTCCGCGCTCCATGGGTCTTGCACCCACTCGCGCACATTGCCAAGAACGTGTACTAGACCGAACCCGTTCGGCCGGAACGTCGGGTCGTCGACCGTGGTCGGGCCGGTCGGCTGCTGCCCGCCTGGCGCGGCATATCGCGCGTCCGTATTCGGATTGAGGGCAGGCAACTCATGGCCAGGCTCTCCGGCCGTATCCGCGCGGGCCGCATACTCCCATTCGACTTCACTCGGCAATCGGTAATGACGGCCCGTCTGCTCCGACAGCCATTTCGCATAATCCGTTGCATCCTTCCAGGACACGTTCACGACCGGCATCTCATCGCCAGCCGCGGCACCGACGGCCCGGCCTGTCGCCTCACAGAACGTCCGCCACTGCCCTACCGTAACTTCCGATCGAGTCATCGCCAGCGGCCGCAGCAGCGCCACCTCGTGCACGGGTTGTTCCTCGGCGGCGAGGGTACTGCCCATCCGGATCCGGCCGGGCGGCACGACAATGAGGTCCGGACCGGGTCGGCCTGCCGCGAGATCGTCATGGCAGCGGCGCCGCTTGGCGCTGGCGCAAGGATCGGCTGCCGTAATTGCACTGCGTGAGGCATCCGCCGGCGCTACCGGCTGCACGACCGCTGGCGCCACCGCAGCGACGACTGCCGCGCGGCCCTGCACCGCGCTAGTCGCGCGCGCCGGGACGGCCGGGACAGCCTGCACGTCCTTGCTCGGTGCTGGCTTGGCCGCGGCCGGCACACTCGGCTCAACGGCGAGTGTTGCCGTTGCGTTGCGAGGCCCGATTGCCGAGGACGGCACTGGCACGTTGAGGTTGCGTGCAAGCAACAGCAGCGGCGCATCCGGATCGAGCGGCGGTGGGCCGCCGCGCGTACCACGCGTGCGCAGACGGGCGGCGACCTCATCGGCCAATCGGCGTGAGCCTTCGCTGGTCAACGTCGCGAGGATCTCGCGGTCCGACATGCTCCACCAGGCAGAGTTGAGCGCTGAGAGAGCGCCGTCGCTCCAGTCTGCCCGCTGCAGGAACACATCGACCGGTGAGGGCCCGACGCTCGCACCCGCGGACGGCCCTTCGACGGCCGTCGCCGAATCAGCAACGCCACCGACCGGCCGGCTATGGCCGAGCCAGAGCCACACGCCTCCCGCGAGCGCAACAACCGCGAACCCGGCGCCGAGCAGAAGTCCCATCGAGGGTCCCGTCGCCCTCGTCGCAGTTACCGGCGACCCTGCCGCCGATGGCAGCGGCGCTGCCGCCTTCGCAGGCACCGGCACCGGCGCGACGACGCGCGGCTCGGGTTTGGCCTGCCGCGGCCGCGTCGCATCGAGATCCTTAGCCGTGGCAAGCCCGACCAAACCATCGAGCAACTCAGCTCGCCGCTGGCGATAGTCCGCGAACGGCAGCCGGCCGTGATCACGCTCATCCGTCAACCGGCGCAGTTCCCGCGCCACTTGTTCCGTATTCATCATGAGCGCCCTACTTCATCTCTCGGACCAGCCGGAACCCAGTACGACCATCGGGCGAGCCCGAGTGCGAGGTCGCGGGAATCTTCAGGCAATCCTCCAGCGGATCGCCGTACGCGCCACCGCGCGCACGCCATGAGCCGCCTTCCGCCGCCACCCATTCGCGGACATTGCCGAGCATGTCGCGCAGCCCGAATTCGTTCTGCGTGCCGCTACCCACCTCGCGGACCGAGCTGCCGCGTGGCCCGAACACGCAATTGACGCCGTTCGCATCGATCCTGCTGCCCGCCGCCGCCAGCCACTCGGCGTCGCTCGGCAGGCGATAGCGATTGCCGGTCTGCTGCGTCAGCCAATCGGCATAGCGAGTGGCGTCGGCTGCCGTCACCGAGGCCACCGGCAGGCCGGCCATGGCGGCGGCGGGCACCGTGCAACCCGTCGTCGCACAGAACTTCGCGTAGTCTCCATTGGCCACTTCGTTGCGCATGATCCCAATGTTGCGGCCGTTGAACACAATCACGACAAGCTCCGGACCGCGCGCACCGATCGACAGGCTGTCGAAGCAGCTCGCGCGCGCACCCGCAGCGCCCTTGCCCGCCAGCTCCGCCGTACATGGCCGCGCCGCGACCGGCGCCGCTGAGGGCAGGACGGCCGCACTCCCAGACGCCGCAGGGACCTGACTGGACGGCGCAGGAGCCGCGGTCGGTCGCGGTGCCTCGACGGGCGTCTCGACCCGGGCCGCCGGCGCCGGCGCCTCTACATGCGCAGGCTCCGGTGAGCCGGCTGCGCCAACGGGCGCCGGACGTGGCGCAGCGACGGCCTTCACCGCGAGCGTCGGGAACGGCTCCTTCGGGAATAATTTCTCCGCTGAACTCTTCAGGGTCTGCGCCTGATCGAGGCTGCCGACCGCGAGCTTCGTAATGCGCTGCGACAGAATACGAGCCAACGCCGGCCGAACGCCGTCATACAGCTTTGCATCCTTGCGCTGCAGATCCGTCAGCTGAGCGGCCACGCTCTCCGGCGTGCCACTCTGCAGCCCCGTGGCAACATTCGCATAACCGTCGTAGAGCACCGCGGTAGCGGCGTACTTCGCGTCCGTCAGGGTCAACGACTGGATGCTGCGCGCCTGGTTCTGGGCGAGCGTGAACTGGCCCTCCTGCGCACTGCTGAGCGCGCGACGCAGGTAGCCATCCGCCAGCGCCTGGGGTGCGGCGACTTTTGCCCAGCTGTCGCCTGCTGGCAGCTGCTTTTCCAGCTCCCGATACATGGCCAGCGCCCGGTCCAGCTGCCCGCCGCCCGCTCCGGCGAGGTCGAGCACTCGCTGCTTATCCGCTGCAAGTTTCGCCTGCTGCCCTCGAACCTGGTTGTCGGCCTCCAACTGGTCACGGGCGCGCTTGATGGCGCTGCGCTCGACCGCGATCTCCGCGTCGCCCACATGAAACGTCGCACCGATGTCGAGCAGGCGTTCCGCCTCGCTGAAGCGGCTCGCAGTGCGCAGCGCCCGCGACTGATCAAGCACATAGCGACTGGCGCGCTGCTCGGCGTCGGCGATGCGCGCATCGCGAGGCGACACGTCGTTGAGCTTTGCCAGCACGCTGCGCAGCTCCTTGGCCCATGCCTCCTCGGCACGCGGCGCAGCAAGCAGCGTATCGATCGAGTGCCGCAACTGGTCGGCCTGCAATACCTTCGCCTGCGCCTCGCCGACGACCCTCGTCACTGCATTACGCTGCGCCTGCAGGAAGGACGGTGCGAGATACGGCTCGAACTCAGCCAGTGTTGACTGCGCCACCTCAGCCTTGTTCTGCTGCAGCGCGCCGCTGACTTCGGCGCCGATCAGCGCCTCGAGGCGTCGCTGCACTCGCGCCAGCACCGCGCTGGAAGCCGACGCCGTCCGCAACTGGTCAAGAGAGATTCTCGCGGCGCGCAATGACGCGAGGGTCGCGGAGGCCTCCGCAAGCGGCGCGACGCTGCGCTCGAGCTCGGCGGTACGCGCCTGCAGGGTCTGCGACTCGCGGGCGCGACTGACCTGGTCGACGAGGTCGCGCAGGTTTGGATCGGTGGGCGCGATCTCCAGGCCCAGCTTCAGCAGCTTGTCGGCCTGCAGCGCATCCTGCGCCGACAAGGCAGCGGTTGCCGCGTCGCGGAACGCGATCGGCACGCGAGTGTCCTTGAGCAGCGGGTGCGCCGGATCGAGCTGGCGGACGACGCCGCGCGTCTCGACCACCGATGGCTGGCCGGCGGCTGCGAGCAGCACACGGCGCTTCAGCAGATCCTCGAACTGCTCGGTTCTGGCATTGATCTCGCTCTTCTGCTCTTTCTCGAGGTTGGCCCGCAGATTGTCCAGTGTTGCCGAGTCGCTGAGCAGCTGATGCGCGTCGTCCAGCACCTTGCGCGCAGCGGCAAAATCGTAGCGACCGTTGCGTGGGTCGAACGACAGCCGCACTCGCGCCTCGTAAATACGCACGACCGCCCGCCGGTTGGCGTCGCCGCTGAGCACGCTCGCCTGCAGCGAGGGCGTGGCTGCCTGTAGCTGCTGCAACGCCGCCGCAGCAACAGCCGCCGTCTTGGAATTGAGGTCATCGGACATCGCCGCTGCGCGGCGCCCCTCGATCAGGCCCGGCACAAAGATCACCGCTGCGGCAATGAACAGCAGCAGCGCGGCGCCGCTGCTGACAATCACAGCAATCGGCAACCGCTTCGGCGTCATGCCCTCGCCGTAGGCAAGGCCGTTAGCCGGGCGCTTGGCGCGGCTGAACGACAGCGCGGACTGCAGCGTCCTCCACTGGCTCCTACTCAGGCTTCCCACGACTGCCGGCTTAAGACCTTCGTCGCGCGCGGTAACCGCATCCTTGCGCTCAAACGGGTGACGACCTGTCAGCAGCTCGTAGCTGACAATAGCAAGGGCATAGACGTCGTCACGCTCATCAGGATCCTTGCCCTCGATCTGCTCGCAGCTCGCATAGGGCGGCGTGAACGCGCCGAGGGTAGCCGCGTCGAACAGCGTCTTGTCATCCTTAGACTTGCCGTCGGCACCCAGGGTCTTGGTAGCCCGGGCGATGCCGAAGTCGAGGACCTTGACGTTCCCCTCATTAGTCAGAAACGCGTTGCTCGGCTTGAAGTCGGAGTGGACGATCCGTCGTTCGTGCGCATAGGCAAGCGCGCGCGCGAGCGCCTGAATAATCCGCAGTGCCTCGTGCTTCGGCAGCCCCTTGTCCTTGGCGTTCTTGATGACGTCATTGAGCGCACTGCCCTCAAGCAGCTCCATGACGATAAAGAAGTTTCCCTGGTCTCGATCGAAGGTGAACACCGTGATGATATTCGGATGCGCGAGGTTCTGTGATTTGCGCGCTTCGCGCTGCAGAGCCAGCACCGACTCGGGGTGCCGCTTGAACTCGTCGTTGAGAATCTTGACCGCGACGAATGGATTTCTATCCTGAGCTTCCTCGTTAATCAGGTCGCGGGCGCGGAACACGAGCCCCATGCCGCCCTTATCGCCGCCAGCGACGATCGACTCAAGCACATAACGTTCCTTCAGGACCGTTCCTATGCCAACGGGCGTGCTTGCGCCCTGCGAACCAGACCAGCTGCTGCTGTTCCATGAAGACGTACTGCTGCTGGTACCGCTCGTCCGCGGGTTCTGGCTTTGCGTTCCGCTGGTACGCGGACTGTCGCCAGACACGGCATCGGCGCCGACCGTGGGCCCGACTGCCGCAGGCGGCGGCGACTGAACCGACGGCGACTCCACCGCTGCCGCGGGCCGGCGCGGCTTCAGGACTGTCTTGTCGGCCGCAGGCTCAACGGGCGCCGCCACTCCCGGCGCACTCGGCGGCGCAGCAGGCGCCACCGCAGGCGCGAGCGCTGCCGTTGGCGCCGGACGTGGCTTTAGTACGGTCTTGTCCGCCGCAGGCTCCCCGACCGACGGCGCGGCTGTTGGTGCCGCCCGCGGACGCAATACCGTCCGGTCTGCAGGGGGCTCAGCCGGCGGCGTTGGTGCCGCCGGCGGGGGGACGCCGCCGCCGGGGGGCGTTGGTGCGCGCAATCGGGTGCGATCCTCAGTCGGCACCCGCGGCACGGCGATCAGATCCGGACTGGCCGCAATCGCCTTTAGGCGTTCCGCCAGCGACGCCGCAACGCGATTGGTGCGGCGGTAGGCCTCCAACAAGGCCATGGTCGCTGGCGCGAGCCGCGGGTCGGCACGAAGCTCTGCAGCCAGCGAGGCCTCAAGCGTCTCCTGCGTCGCGTTGCCCTTCAGGAACTCTTCGAGTGTAGTGCGGAAGCTGCTCATCGGCCGGTTGCGCCTGCGGTGCGCGTGAAGCGCACGGTGATCACCGAAACGTTATCGGCACAGGTACCACGCAGCGACTGGTCGATCATCGCCTGACAGGCGTCGGACGGCGTTCGCGCAAGATGCGCAGCGATATCCTCATCGGTGAGTTCGCGGTACAGACCATCGCTGCAGAGCAGGAATTGATCGCCATCGGACAGCTCGCACAACTCAAAGTCGAGCGACACATCCTCGGTACCACCGACGGCACGCGTGATCACGTTAGACGCAGCGGTCGCCTCGGCCCCACGCCCCTGATCCTCCAGCTCCTGCAACTCGCTGTGATCACGAGTGATCTGATCGAGCTTGCCGGCACGCAGCCTGTAGGCGCGCGAGTCACCAGCCCATAGACAGGCCGCGAAGTTGGCAAATGCGGCCAGCACGACGACGGTACTGCCGCAGAGTCCGCCTCCGGAAACCAACGAGCCGTCATAGAGAGTTCGGTTGACGCGCCGAATGCGATCTTCGATCTCATCGACAAACTGACTGGGACGCTCCGCGGGGCGAACCTCGGAGAGCGCCTCGACGATCATGCGACTTGCGACATCGCCGGCGTTGTGGCCACCCATCCCATCAGCAACCACCCAGACACCGGTCGCCGGCAGGTCGAGCACGGAATCCTCATTGATCTTGCGAACGTTACCTGGCACGGACAAGCTGCTCGACGTCCAGCGATAGCCGGGGCGCCCAGCAGAGTCACTGTGTGTTCCATTCGTAGACATCCGCTGTCGTCTCCTCAGCGTCGCCGCTGACGTGAGGCGCCATCCTCCAGGCGCCTTAGCTGATCATCGTAGGCGCGCACGAATGCCTCGCCAAAGACCTGTTGGAACGTCGCCTCGGAATCGTGCGCGATCGCGGCGAAGTGTTCCTTGTAGAAATCCCAGTAACTGCGCTTGAGCACCCCACCGAGC
>SESH01050175.1_pt1 | contig 10586 bp, 6 predicted proteins | sample 3171561 | NCBI WGS metagenome assembly SESH01 (sample SAMN10866947, study PRJNA518727) | freshwater metagenome | biome: subpolar coniferous forest; feature: holomictic lake; material: water; isolation source: holomictic Lake 442 2011 16.5 m and 2014 13 m | place: Canada: near Kenora, Ontario
ATTGAAAATCGTCGCGAACATGATCGATCCGGGCGTACGCTTGAATCGACCTGTCCCTTGTACGATCCCCGAGTTGACGCCGCGAGCCGGAGTGCGGCGGCAGAAACTCCAGCCCCAGTCAAATATCGGCGCCGAATCGGGCAGATTTCGCCCAAAACAGGAAAGGATTCCTGTTTTTCCTTGTATGTCGGGCTTGGCCTACCCAACGCTCTCCGCGTCCCGGGTTCCTTTATGCCTCCGAGCCTGCCCAGCACCCTCCCCATGAAACCCAACCAACCCATCGTCGGAAACTTTTCCCCGACCGCGGCCCTCGCGTGCCTGCTCGCCGCCAGCTCGCTATGCGCCCAAGACGCGACGAAGCCGGCGGCCGCCACGACATCGGCGGCATCCGACGAGGCCGTCGTGCTCTCGCCCTTCCAGGTCGATGCCAGCTCCGACAAGGGCTACATGGCGACCCAGACGCTCAGTGGCACGCGCCTCAAAACCGACCTGCGCGACATCGGTTCGGCGCTCACGATCTTCACCGAACAGATGCTGGACGATCTCGGGGCCAACAGCATCAACGACATCCTCGCGTTCGCCCCCAATACCGACGCGTTCGTCAACAGCCTCACGGACACGTCCGGCAACGGCAATAATTTCATCAACAATGCCACCCAATACGTGACGCGCGGCGGCTCGACCACGGTCGTTGGCCAGGACTTTTTCAGCAACGGCATCCCCACGGATCGTTTCAACGCCGAGGCCTTCACTTTCACGCGGGGCCCCAACGCCATTCTCTTCGGTCTCGGCAATCCCGCGGGCGCGTTTGTCTCGTCCACCAAGCGGGCGAAGAACCACACCGAGACGACCGTCGAAGTGCGCACCGACGACCGGGAGAGTTTCCGTTCCACGCTCGACCACAATCAGGTGATCAAGAAGGACCTTCTGGCGCTGCGCGTCGCCGGGCTCTACGACAACGCCAAGGGTTTCCGGAAACCGAGCGAAAGTCTCCAGCGCCGCTACTTCATCACGACCCGGTTCACCCCTTTCAAGAAGACCGCAATTCGGGTGAACTATGAACAGGGCAAGCTCACCATTCCAGCCAGCCGCCCCTGGCCAGTCTACGACGGCGTCTCTCCCTGGCTCGCGGCCGGCTCGCCGCTCCTGCCGACCTTCACCAATTTGGCCGCCAAACCCGCGGGCGTCGGCATCTCCAACTATACTGTTCCCGGTTTGGTCTCGACCGAGTTTTCCACGGGAGGGGTCCAGGTCCCCTCGATGCGTTGGGTCAATGCGGGGCAGAGCACCATCGCCGATTACACCAACGGTTATCCCGCCTCCAGTGCCAAACGCTCGCTTCTCAAGCCCGATCTCTATCCCATCTTCTCCAGTTCCCACGGCTCGGTGTCGTTTCGCAAGACCGACTACAAGATCTACTCGTTCTTCCTCGAGCAGCAGCTCACGCGGGATCTTTTTGTTGAAGCCGCCATCAACCGCGTCTTCAGCGACATTCTTGCGGTCAACGGCTTCGAGGGCGGCCACGACATTCTATACGCCGATGTCAACCAGCAGCTCCCCAACGGGGCGCCGAATCCGAATGTAGGCAAACTCTACACCGAATCCCAAGCCACTCTGATCATCGCCCCCAGCACCAGCCTGAGCAAACGCGCGATGGCATCCTACGAACTCGATTTTTCGCGCCAGCGCAGCAACTGGCTGCGTTACCTCGGGCGCCACCGCACCGCCGTGTTTGTCGAGGAGGTCGACAACCGGGGCAGCAGCACCAACAACGGCGTTTACAACACAACCCCGCTCGTGCCCACGGGCGCCTCCGGCCAGGTCATCAACGCCGCGAACCAGGTGTTTTTCCGCTACTATTACGATCCGGCGAGCGGCAAGGTGGGCAACACCGGTGGCCAGCTCGATCGGTATCCGATGGTTTTTGCCAACGATCCTCTGCCGACGCCGAACGCCAACGGGGTTACGCCCGCGTTCATCAACCAGCAAGGGCCGAACATGAGCGACTCCACGGTCACGACTCGTGCCTTTGCCGTGCAGAGCTCGTTCCTGAAGGATCGCCTGATTGTGACCAACGGCGTGCGGCGCGACAACCAGCGCGCGTGGCGCGCCGTGCCGAACGATTTTCTGGCCCTCCGGGATGCGCGCGGCATCTTCCCGGATCCGCGCGGCTACAATGTCCGTACGTTTCTCCCCAACAGCCTGCGCGAGCGCGACGGCGCCACGGCGACGCACGGCGCCGTGTTGCACGCCACCCACTGGCTGAGCTTCACCTACAACACCTCGAACAATTTTCAGGCCAACGACTCCAGCCGCAACGTCTATGGCGAACTGCTCCCGAATCCGCAGGGCAAGGGCCGCGATTATGGCCTGAAGCTTTCGCTCCTCGACCGGCGCGTTTTCTTCGATCTCACCTACTACACCAACGCGGCCAAGGACAAGATCGACAGCGTCGCCAGCACGCCCGCCGGTGATTTCAAGGGCAACCTCGATGTGCTCTGGACTGGTATCGCCAATCTCACCGGCGACCAAAAATTCAATCTCAATCCCTATTCTTCCATCAACACGGTCTGGAACGACAGCGCCACGACGAGCTCCAAGGGCTGGGAATTCTCCGCCACTGCCAACCCGACCCGGCAATGGCGCCTCACGATCAACGGCAGCCGGCGCAGCACCGGCACGACGAGCGCAAGGGGGGCGACCATCCGGCAATACCTCGCGGAGTACCTGCCGATCATCAAGGCCAACCCCCAGTGGATGGCGGCCACGACCTCCAACGCCATCACCGTCGCCCAGCGCGTGACGACGATCGAAACCACCCTCGCCAACTTCACCGCCATCCAGAGTCTGCCGGAAGATGTCTACGCGCCGAGCTGGAGCCTGAACATGATCCAGACGTACTCGTTTGCGGCTGGGTCACGCCTCGCCGGGTTTTCACTCGGCGGCAGCATGAATGCCCGCGGTCGCACCATCGACGGTTTCGCGGAGACCGCCACCAACGTACTCAACCCCAACCAGCCTTATTACGCCCCCACCAACGAACTCGTCGGCGCCTGGGTGACCTATCAACGCCGGATCCTCCAGAACCGCATCGACTGGCGCGTGCAGCTCAACGTCCGCAACCTCTTCGACGCCTATACGGTGTTTCCACTCCGCGCCGTCGATGCCCGCGACGGCACCCACAACGGGGTCAAGGCAATCTACCGCCTCAGCGAGCCCCGCACCTACCAGCTCACGAGCACGTTCAAGTTCTGATATTCGCCCCTGCCGTCCCTGCGGGCTCCTACTTGCGGGCGAGGGGAAACATCATCCGCACCGCGACGGGCTTTCCATTCATCATGCCCGGCGAGAACTTCCATTGCTCGACCGCCTTCTTTGCGATGTCTCCAAACTCCTTGCTGGTCGCCTTGGCGATCTGCACGTTGGTCGCATTGCCCTCCACATCCACCACGAACGCGACCGTCGCCTCCCCGGATCCCTCCGTCAGGAGTTTCCGGAGATCGTTTTTCGGCTTGGGGGGGAGATGGACATTTTGTCGATCAATTGACCCTTCGGTCCACGTGACCTTGTTCTGGACCGGGTATTCCGACTCTGCCGCCACACCGCGGGAAGGAATCGCCAAGAGAGCGCACGCTGTGGCGACGAATATCATACCCATTCTCGGATTCTTCATAGGCATTTGATTGTGTAGTCAGGGATGTCAGGCGTTCAAGCTTGAACGGGAGGAGCCCGAACGGGGCCAGCCTCCTCGCCTTGGTTTCGTGCGCCTCGCGTTGCACGTTGCTGACCCCGTTGGCGGGGCCCCTCGCTCTTGGTTCCGGCTCCGCCGGGTTGGGGCAGATGGCGAGCGGCAGATCGCGCCGGTGAATCAGGTCGGGGCTGACGACATGGCCCCAATGCTGACTGTCGGAACTCTAGTGACGCTTGACGTTAGTAACGTATGGCGCAACTATCCATTGAGATGATCATCTCGTTCCGCTGCGAAGCCACCGAGCAAATCTACAAGGGTGAAACAACGCCGGACCTGCCAGCTGACATTCAGAAAGTAGCCCTCCGCAAACTCCAACAACTCGACATCGCCAGGAAACTCGACGACTTGCGGGTCCCTCCCGGCAATCGACTGGAACCGCTCAAGGGTGACCGCAAAGGCCAGCACTCCATTCGCATCAACGACAAGTACCGCCTCTGTTTTGGATGGGCCGACAACGGAGTCGAGGGCGTCGAAATCGTGGACTACCACTAATCTCATGACTAAGAAACTGACACTCCCCACTCCGGGCGAAATGTTGCGCGAGGAATTTCTGAACCCGATGGGCATCACCCCTTATCAACTGGCGAAAGACATCCGCGTACCCCAAACTAGGATCTCGGCCATTCTGGCTGGCAAGCGTACCATCACGGCTGATACCGGGCTACGCCTTGATCGCTATTTCGGACTATCCAACGGGTGGTGGGTCCGGCTCCAGTTGGACTGTGAACTGCGCAAGGCCCAACGGGAATTTGGCGCCCGCATTGCCCGGGAGGTCAAGCCGCGCGAATGTGCCGCAGCCTGAGCCGGGATCACGGCAGGCTATTCTCATCTGTTCCTCGATTCACCTCGGCGCTCGTTCCAACTTTTCTCCGCTGCCGGGAGGCACAAGGGTGCCGGTGCCCTGCAGAAATCCCAGGCGCACGAGGAAGCGATCCGCCTCCGCGAGCGTCACGTCCTGCCACGGCGGGCGATTGAAGAACCCATGCGCCTGGCCAGCTCCGAGCCAGAGTTCGGCCGTGCTGCCGCCCCGCGCCTGGAGTTTTTCCAGCAGCGCATCCGAGCCCGGCTTCCAGGTGCGATCCTCGGTGCCAAAAAAGAAAACCGCCGGCGCCATCCCTGCGCCGAGATGCTGCAGCACGTCCACTGCGGGATCCGCGCTGTCGGCCGCCCGAAAAGCCGGGTTGAACAACAGATACGCCGCAACCCGCGTGTCGAAGTCCTTCGGATCCGCGGGATCGTTCAGGCCGGGGTTGAGCGTGGCCAGCACCGAGACATGGCCGCCCGCCGATCCGCCTCCCGTGATGATGCGCTGGGGATCGATGCCGAGATCCGCGGCATGCTGCTTGAACCACCGAATCGCGCTCTTCGCATCCGTCACGCACATCCGCTTGTTCGACTCACCGGCCGGCAGTTTATCGCGCTCCGCCTTGGTTGACAGGCGATAGTTCGCCGTGCCCGCGACGAGGCCGCGGCTGGCGAGGTACCGGCAAGCATATCGGAATTGCGTGAGATCACCACCCGACCAGCTGCCCCCGTGGAAAAAAATCACGCCGGGCACCGTCGGGCCCGACGCCGACCAATTCGGCGGAAAATAGACCTCCAGCTTCTGCGGCACCCCGCCCGATAGTTTGTAGACGTACTCCTTGCCCGGCGCCACGGCGACTCCGAAGGGATCCGCATCCGCCGCGGTTTTTGCGGCCGCCTTGCGGGTGGCCGCGGCCGCGCTGAGCGCCGGCTGCACGCCAGACAGCACACCAAGGCAGATCACTGGGACCAAGTGCCGGACCAGTCCGCGGAGGCAGGAGTAATTCATGCCCCACGATTCAAGCGCTTCCGCGCGGCCACGTCGAGTGCCGAGCTTCGGCGTCGCCAGCCCCATGCTCACCAATTCCAACACCTCGTGCTCACGCTCGGTCAGCGTGGCTCCGGGGCCGCGCTCGGCGAGACGGGCAGCCAGAGCCGGCGGCAAATAGCGTTCGCCACCGTGGATGGCCGCGGATCGCCCGGAGGAGTTCCTGCAATTGCAGGATATTCCCTTGAGCGGCCGGGCGATCGTGCTTTGGTAACTGAATGGTGACTCGGGCGCCTCCGCGCCCGCATCCCCGCCCCCCATGGCTGCCCGTCAGTCGGTGATCCGAAACCGACCCGACGTTTCCGCTTGGAAACGCATGAACACCCTTCGACCCCAACTACCATGAAAGCTCCCGCCGCGTTTTTGCCATTCGTCCGTCATTGTCCTGTCGTCCTCGTGCTGATCGCACTGGCCCTGCCGGCCAGCGCCCAGGTCGCCGCGGTCGGCACCATCGAGGGCCGCGTGCTCAACGCCCGCTCTGGGGAGTACCTCGAAGGCGCCCACCTCACCGTGCAAGGCACCACGCTGGAGACGTTCACCGATGGCGACGGCTTCTACCGGCTGACCAACGTGCCGGCCGGCACCGCACGAGTGACAACCTTCTACACGGGTCTTCCGCTGCAAACGCTCACGGTGACCGTCGCGGCGGGGCAAACGGTGCAGCACGAGGTGACACTCACCGGTGCAGGCACAAAGATCGACGGCACCATCGTGAAGCTCGACGAGTTCCGCGTGGATACGAGTCGCGAGATGGAAGCCTCCGCCTTCGCGATCAACGAGCAACGCTTCGCATCGAACATCAAGAACGTCCTTTCCACTGAGGAATTTGGCAACGTTGCCGAGGGCAATGCGGCGGAGTTTCTGAAATTTCTGCCTGGCGTCACCATCGACTACACCGGTGGCAATGCCCGCGACATTTCGATCAACGGCGTGCCCTCGGACAATGTGCCGGTGACGCTGGACGGTTTCGGCATCGCCTCGGCCCCCGGCAACGCCACCGGTCGCTCGGTGGCCACCGACATGATTTCGATCAACAACCTGTCGCGGATCGAGGTGTCGTATTCGCCCACGCCGGAGTCGCAGGGGTCGGCGCTGGCCGGTTCAGTGAACATGGTGCCGCGAAGTTCGTTTGAGCGGGCGAAGCCGGCCCTCAACGCCAGCGTGTATGTGATCATGCGCGACAATGCCCGGGATTTCCAAAAGGTGCCGGGGCCCAAACCGAGCGCAACGCGCAACGTGCATCCCGGCTTCGATTTTGCCTACGTGGCGCCGGTGAGCAGGCGCTTCGGCTACACGCTCTCCGCCGGCACCTCGACCAACTACTCGGCGCAAGATAACAGTCAAAACACCGGTTGGCGCGGAGTGGGAACCGTGACCAATGGGGTCGCGTTCCCGCACACCACGCCGGGCAACCCGTACCTCTCGGCCTACCAGGTGCAGGACGCGCCGAAGGTCACCACCCGCCGCTCCATCGGCGCCAGCATCGACTACAAGTTCTCCACCTATGACCGGGTGAGCCTCGGCTTTCAGTACTCCTCGTTCGACGGGCAATACATCGTATCCAGCGTGCTCTTCAACGTCGGCGGCGTTCTGCCGGGAAACTTCACGACCACCTCGACCCAGGGGACCACTGGCGCTGGTGTACTCCAGTCCGTCCACCAGGAGCGCAATCGTTTCAACCGAACGCGCATGCCGACCCTCGTCTGGCGGCACGACGGGCCGGTGTGGAAGACGGATGCCGGTCTCGGGTACTCCCTGCAGGACGACGGCAACCCCGATATCGAGCAGGGGTATTTCCGCAATGTCACGTTGCAGCGCTCGAATGTGACGATCGCGTTCAAGGACAACTTCTATCTGCGGCCGAAGGAAATCACCGTGCGCGACGGGGCGACCGGCGCGGCCGTCGATCCGTATTCGCTTTCCACCTACTCGATGGTTTCCGCGACGACCCAGGTCGACACCAACATCGACCGGCAGAAAACGGCGTACGGCAGCCTGCGCCGCAATTTCTACACCCGCATCCCCTTCACGCTAAAGTCCGGATTTGATGTCCGGCAGATCATTCGGGACAACCGGGGCGGCACCCAGACCAGCAACTTCGTGGGCCCGGATGGCAAGGTCAGCACCGGACCGCTGGGCAGCGACGACAGTCCGGTGCCGTTCTTCGATCCCATCTACTCGCAGCGGATCCTGCCCTTCGGATTTCCGAAACTCGAGACTCCCAGCAACCGCAAGATCTACGAGTACTCGGTCGCCAACCCGACCCACGTCACCCGGAACGAGAATACAGTCTATCGCAACCTCGTGGCCGCCTCGCGGCATTCCGAGGAGATCGTTTCCTCGCTCTATCTGCGAGGCGACGTCAGCCTGCTGCAGAACCGGCTCAAGCTGGTCGGCGGGGTCCGGGCCGAGCAGACAAATGCCGAGGGCGAGGGCGAATTGAGCGATGCGACGCGCAACTACCAACGCGATGCCAGCGGCAATATCCTCCGCAATGCCAACGGCACGCCCGTGCTGATCGTGCCCACCAGCAATGCCCTCGGCATCTCCCAGCTCACGTACCTCGATCGCGGGGCGCACACCGAAAAGGAGTACCTGCGGTACTTCCCGAGCCTGAATGCCAGCTACAACCTCCGGGAAAACCTGATTGCGCGCGCCGCGTATTACCACTCGGTCGGCCGGCCCAACTTCATCCAATACTCCGGCGGCATCACCCTGCCGGATACGGGAAATCCCCCGACGGCGGCCAACCGCATTGTGGTGAACAACGCCGGAATCAAGGCGTGGAGCGCACGGACCGTGAATCTGCGGCTGGAACGTTATTTCGAGGGCGTCGGCCAGATCTCCGTCGGCGCCTTCCGGCGCCAAATCGAGAACTTTTTCGGCAACACCGTATTCGCGCCCACGCCGGAGTTTCTGGCCCTTTACAGTCTGGACCCGACGGAATACGGCAACTACGAGGTGGCCACCCAGCACAACGTCGCCGGCACCGTCCGGACCGAAGGCCTCGATTTCAACTACAAGCAGGCGCTCACGTTTCTGCCATCGTGGGCCCGGGGCGTCCAGGTGTTCGCCAACGCGAGTGCCCAACGGGTGACGGGCGACGACACCGTGTCGTTCGCCGGTTTCATTCCGCGCAGCGGAAGCTGGGGCCTCAGCCTGTCCCGGCCGAAATACAACGTACGTTTGAACTGGAATTATCGCGGCCGGTCGCGCAACAACCTGCTCACTGGCAACGGCATCGAACCCGGCACGTTCAACTGGACTTCCAAGCGGCTCTATATGGATGTCGTCGGCGAATACTATTTTTGGAAGCGGACGGCCTTCTTCTACAACTTCCGCAATATCGGCGACGCGACCGAGGACGTGAAGGTCTTCGGCCCGAGCACACCCGCGGTCGCGGCGTTTAGGACGCGCATCGACTACGCCTCGCTCTGGACGTTTGGCGTGAAGGGCACGTTCTGAGGAGGCTTCGCCTCGAACCCCGCAGTTGCAAAATGAAGGGTGCCCGCAAGGAGGAACTCATCCCGGCCCGACCCGAGCAACTCTGCATCGGTCATCTTGAATGCCGCCTTCACGCGAAACTTCGCCTTCCCCGCCAGCGGACTCAAATCACGCGAGCATCGGGGAGGGATTGCGGAACGTTCACAAATCGGACTTCCCATCAGTCACGGGCGCAGCACGGACAGCACCTCACGTGATCCACTTCAACCGCTCGGCGAAGATCAGGTAAACAACCGGAAGCACGAGGAGCGTGAGCAGCGTCGCACAGGTTAACCCCACGATGTGAACCGCCGTAAGCGGACGCCAGAGTTCGCCGCCGTGCAACGCGAGGGGGATGAGACCGCACACCGCCGCAAGAACCGTGACCACAACGGGGCGTAGTCGCACGAGTCCGGCGTGCACCAGCGCCTGGCGCAACGGCATGCCTTCGGTCCTGGCCTCCTCGATATAGTCCGAGAGCACGATGATATGGCTCACGACCAGTCCCGCGAGACTCACGAGTCCGAGCAGAGCCATGAAGCCGAAGTTCGTCTGAAATGCGATGATGCCCGCAAACGATCCGATGATTCCGAGAGGCACCGTGATCATCACCGTGAGCGACTTCGGCACCGATCCGAACTGCATCACGATCGCCAGGAAGATCGCCGACAATGACACGATGAACACCACGCCCATCTCCGAGCGGGTCTTGGCGAGTTCCTTGTCCTCGCCGGCGAAGTCCAGCTTGTAACCTTCAGGCATCGGAATCGCCGCAATCTCAGCTTTCACCTTGGCCAGAACCGCCGCAGGCAGAATGCCCACCGGAGAAAAACATTTCACCGTGACCGTACGCAGATGACTCAAATGCGGCACCGTCGCATAGGCGGGCTCCACGGAGATCTTGGCAAAATTGCTCAAGGGAACGAGACCGTTGCGCGCCGACGGCACGTAGAGCGAACTGAGCCGGTCTGCCTCGCTGATTTCTTCTCGCCTCAGACGGAAATGCACCGGCACGAGATGGTCGCCCTCACGGAGTTCGGTGACGGGCGCCATGAAAAACGCCGCAGCCGTGAGCATACCCACCTGGCGGTTGTTCACGCCGAGTGTGTTGGCGCGTTCCTGATCGATGTCGATGCGGAGCGTGGGCAGGCGCTGGCCGAGATCGTCGGTGACCTTATAACCGCCGCCCTGACGCAACAACGCAGCAACCTTGTCCGATAGACCGCGCAGCACATCCAGATCGGGTCCGGCAAGGCGCACCTGGATCGGGTTATCAAGAGGCACGCCTTGCTCGAGCTGTTTGGCGACAACCCGAACACCGGGCACCCGTTCGTCGACACGCTGACGGATCGCCGCGATCACCGGCACGACATCCGGCGTGTAGGTATTGACGATGATCTGCGCCAGGAAATCGGCGGGCTCCTTGGGCTCGACATTGTAATAAAAGCGCGGGGCTGTTCCACCGTAGAAGACACCGAAGTTCTCTATCTCGGAGAACTC
>SESH01004087.1_pt1 | contig 10583 bp, 8 predicted proteins | sample 3171561 | NCBI WGS metagenome assembly SESH01 (sample SAMN10866947, study PRJNA518727) | freshwater metagenome | biome: subpolar coniferous forest; feature: holomictic lake; material: water; isolation source: holomictic Lake 442 2011 16.5 m and 2014 13 m | place: Canada: near Kenora, Ontario
CAATGCGCTCCACGGGGGAATTGGCGAGCTGCAGGACGATGCCGATGTCGTGGATCATCAGGTCGAGCACGACGCCGACCTCGGTGCCGCGCGGGGTGAAGGGGGCCAGACGCTCGGCGGTAATATAACGGGCATCGGTGACGGCCTTCTCGAGGTACGACATCACGGGGTTATAATGTTCGATATGACCGACCTGGACGATGCGGTCGGCCTTGGCGGCGGCATCCAGAATCTGGGCGGCCTCCTCGAGGGTGACGCAGATGGGCTTCTCGATCAGGAGGTGCACCCCCTTGGCGAGCAGGGGCAAAGCGACGGCGGCATGGTGGTTGGTCGGAACCACGACGCTGACGGCATCGCAGCCGGCGGCCATCTCGTCGAGCGTGGTGAACCGATGGCAGCCGTGCTTGGCGCAGATCTCGGCCGCCCGGGCGTCGTTCGGCTCGAAGATACCAGCGAGTTCGGCGCCAGGCAGAGTCGAATAGATGCGGGCGTGGTGCTGGCCGAGCGAACCCGTGCCGGCCACCCCGCAGCGGATGCGCGTAGCGGTCATGGCCCCCAGACTCCCTCGGGCGACGGCTTCCTTCAATCCGAAAACCCGGCTTACCGCTGAGGACCAGCCTAGCGACGCCAAGACACACGTGCCACCGTCAACCCCTAAAAGACTCGGTCCGGCGGACTCCCTTGTTGCCGTAACCCTCTGGTCGTCGGTAGAAAACCCGCATGACGCACGAAGCGGAGCTGGCGACCTTGGAGCGCCTCCTCGATGACCCCTCACCGGTCGTCCGCCTCGCCGTGCTGAGTAAGATCAAGGCTGCAGGACTGCCTGGCGTCCTTTGGCTCGAAGCGCTGACAAAAGACGAAGCCCTCGCGACCCACGCCCGTATCTTGCTCGCCGACCTACGGACGCCCGAAGCCGCCGCCCACTCGTTCCTCGCCCACATCCGCGACCCGCACTGCGACTTGGAAGAAGCCTGCCTCCTCCTGGAACGTGCCACCGACCCGTCCTTGGACGACGACGCCTACTCCGCCGAACTCGATCGCCTCGCCGAGCGCACCCGCGAACTCATCGCCGAACCGCTCGACGTCCGTGCGAAATGCCGCCTACTCTGCCGCGTGATCTTCGGCGAAGAAGGCTATCGCGGCGCGCAGGAAAGCTTCGCTATCCCGTCCTCTTCCCTGCTCTCGCAGGTCATCCGGAGTCGCCGCGGCATCCCGATCTCGCTCTGCCTCATTTTCCTACTCGCCGCCCGCCGCCTCGGCCTACCTGTCGAGCCAGTCGGCCTGCCCGGACGCTTCATGGTCGGCATCTTCCGCGGCCGCGAACCGCTCTACATCGATTGCTACGAAGGGGGCGCCTTCCGCACCCGCGCGGAAGTCCAGCTGCTGCTGCTCGACAATCAGCTACCGGCCGACGAGGCGTTCCTGCTCCCAGTCACCACGCACCAGACGCTCGCGCGCTGCTGCCGCAACCTCGTGTCGCAGTTCGAAGCCCAAGGCGACGACCGTAGCAGCCGGCTGTTGCTCACCTTCGTCCACGCACTGGAAAAGACCGATGAGCGCGCCTGACACCCTGACGCTCGCGTCCCTACGCGCGACCGACTTCGCCCCTGGCCAGCTCGGCGTACTCGGCGACCCGATCGCCCATTCGCTCAGCCCGGCGATGCACAACGCCGCCCTCGCGACGCTCGTGGCCGCGAACCCACGCCTCGCCGGCGTGCGCTACCATCGCCTGCACATCACCGCGGAAGAACTCCCCGCCGCGCTCGCCCTGCTCCACGCCAAGCGCTTCGCCGGCGTCAACCTCACGGTACCGCACAAGATCCAGGCCCTCTCGATCGCCGAGTCCCTTTCGCCGGAAGCCCGCCGCGCCGAATCCGTCAACACGCTCGTCCGCACGGCGACCGGCTGGGCCGGCCACACCACCGACGGCCAAGGATTCCTGGAAGCCCTGCGCGAACGCTCCGGCCGGACGACCAAAGGACGTCCGGTGATCCTGCTCGGCTCCGGCGGCGCCGCCCGCGCCGTGGCCGCAGCCTGCCTCGCCGACGGCTGTGCCTCGCTCCACCTGCATAATCGTGATGCAGCCAAGGCGGCCGACCTCGCCGCGTCGCTCGCCGACGCTCGCGTCCATTCCGCCGGCCTCGACGCGATCAAGGCCCCGCCCGACGCCGTCATCGTCAACTGCACGACGCTCGGCCTGAAGCCTTCCGACGCCTCGCCGTTCCCTGCGGCGCTCCTCGCCGCCGGACAATTCGTCTACGACACCACGTATGGCAATGAACCCTCGAGCCTGCTGAAGGATGCGAGCAATCGTAGCATCAAGGCCTGCGACGGCCGTTCGATGCTCCGCTGGCAAGGAGCGCTCGCCTTCCGCCTCTGGACCGGCATCCTTCCACCTCAAGCCCCGATGCGCGCCGCGCTCGGCGAAACCGCCCCCTGATCTCATGACGCTCGTCGACCTGCAGAACTTCGCGAAGCTCCACCCGGGCATGGCCGCCCTGAGTGTCGGCGCCTTCGGAGCCTGCGTCGGCAGCTTCCTCAACGTGTGCATCCATCGCCTACCCAAGGGCGAGTCGATCGTGACCCCGGGCTCACATTGCGCCTGCGGCCAGCCGATCCCGTTCTGGTACAACATCCCGCTCTTCGGCTGGCTCTTCCTGCGCGGCCGCGCGAAATGCTGCGGAGCCAGCATCTCCGTCCGCTATCCACTCGTCGAACTCATCACGGCCCTGCTCTTCGTCGCGGCCTGGACCTTCCTCCCTCCCGCTAAAGCCGCGGTCGCCTGCGTCTACCTTCCGCTGCTCGTACTCCTCGCCGGTTGCGACCTCGACGACATGATGGTACCTGACGCGCCGAACTTCGCACTGGTCGGCACTGGCATCATCCTCGCGATGCTAGTTCCTTCGATCCACGGCGAGACCCTTCACTCGATCGAAGCCGTGAACCGGTTCCGGGCCCTGATGGACGCGCTGCTCGGTGTCGCCGCCGGCACGGCGCTCGTCTGGTGGATCCGGACTATCGGCAGCGTGATGGCCGGACGCGAGGCCATGGGCGAGGCGGATATCATCCTTTGTGCCGGGGTCGGTGCCTACTGCGGCTGGCAGGGTGCTGTTTTTTGTCTTTTTGGCGGGTCCGTCATCGGAGTCATCACCGCCCTCCCGGGCCTGATTCAGGCCAAAATAAAGGGGGAAGAGTATGCCGGAGTGGTACCTTTTGTACCCAGCATGGCCATCGCTGGGGCCGTCTGGTTCTTCCGGGGTCCCGAGCTGGTCACCCTTTGGCGTGGCTGGACCGCTTCGTGAATCATTCTGACTTGTCAGCGCCCTCCCACCATCCAATCATCTAACTCTCCCCACTATGAAGCAGCTTGCCCTTGCTACCTTGATCGCTTCCGCCGCCCTCGTCGGTTGCACCACTTACGACACCCCTAATCACGGCCGTAACGTCTCCATGGAGCCTTCCCATGACTTCCTTGGCATCGTCAAGGTCGAGTCTGGTTCCTACGCCCCTTCCGAAAAAGCGACCATCGGCGCCAACATGCGCGAGTTCAGCGCCCGTCGCCTCACCTCAGGAGACCGCATTACCCTGCTCTGGGGCGCGATCACCCTGACCGACTACTAAACCGACAAGTAGCCCTTGCAGAAGCCCCGGATTCGGGGCTTCTTCATTTGCAGGCCATGAACGACACCGGAAGCAACGTCGCCCGCCATCTTCGGAGCGCAGCTACCAGCCGACCGGACGCCCTGGCGACGAAGTCGCCCATCGAAATCGGTCCGGAGGGAAAAGTCACCCATGAGGCGCGCTCCTTTCGCCAACTCGACCAAGCCAGCGACGCGGCGGCCGAACACTTCAGCCGATCCGGCATCACCCACGGCACGCGCGTCCTACTGGCCGTCCGCCCCGGCCACGACCTGATCGTCGGAATGTTCGGGCTGCTGAAGCTCGGCGCCATCCCCCTGGCCATCGATCCAGGCATGGGCTGGTCGGCCTTCCTTGATTGCGTCCATCGCTCCCGCCCGACGGCCCTCGTCGGCGTCCGCTCAGCCTCACTGCTCAGCCGTCTGCCGTTCGCGGCCTTCCGCACGCTGCGCCATCGCGTGACGGTCGGCGGCTCCGCATGGCGCCAGGCCCTTGCGACGACCAACCCGACGCCCCGCCCCCTCGCCGACGTGTCTCCCGACACGCTCGCGGCCGTCCTCTTCACATCCGGTTCGACCGGGGCGCCCAAAGGCGTCTGCTACACACACGGCATGTTCGACGCGCAGATCGAGTTGGTCCGCTCGACCTACGGCATCGTCCCTGGCGAGACGGACATGGCGATGCTACCGCTCTTCGCGCTTTTCAATCCGGCCCTCGGTACGACGACCGTCACGCCGCTCCTCGATCCATCCCGGCCTCTCGCCGCCGACCCTGCCCCGCTGGTCGCCGCTTTACTTTCGGAAAAAGTCACCTGCTCCTTCGGCTCACCCGCCATCTGGAGCAAGGTCGCCGACCACTGCGAAGCCCGCGGGATCGAGTTACCCGACCTCCGCCGCCTGCTCATCGCCGGCGCGCCTGTCTCGGGCGAACTGCTCGCCAAGCTCCGCGCGATCGCTCCAAACTGCGTCATACATACGCCTTACGGCGCCACGGAATGCCTGCCGGTGACGACCATTGCGGCCGATGAGCTATGGGGCGTAGCCCGCGAACTGGCCCTCCTCGGCCAAGGCACGTGCGTCGGCCGAGCAGTCAGCGGCGTCGAAATCCGCGTGATCAAAGAAGTGGACGGCTCAATCGCGACGCTCGGCGATACGAAACTTTGCGCCGCAGGGGAGATTGGCGAAATCATCGCGACGGGGCCGAGCGTGACCCGCGAATACGATGGGCTCCCCGAAGCCACCCGCGCCGCGAAGATTGCCGACGGCGACCGCATCTGGCACCGCATGGGCGACCTAGGCGCGCTGGATAGCTCGGGCCGCTTATTCTTCCTTGGCCGACGCGTGGAAAAAGTCCGCACCCCGGAGGGCGACCTACCCACGGAGTCTATCGAGCCTGCGTTCCGCCAACACCCTCACGTTTTCCGCTGCGCGCTGATTGGTATCGGCGTAACGCCCCGTCAAACGGGCGCGCTCGTCGTCGAGCCACGCTCCGGACATTTCCCTGAGACCGAAGCCGCGCGCGCGCGCTTCATCAAGGAACTCCGCGAGCTCGCCCGCATTAATCCTCAGGCCGACCGCATTCGGGAGATCGTCTTCCAACGCGCCCTGCCCGTCGACGTCCGTCACAACGCCAAGATTCATCGTCTCCAGCTGGCGAAGGAATGGACCAGCCGCCTCGCCCGATGAACCCGCCCCTCGTCCTCGTCACCGGTGGCGCCGGCTTCCTCGGCCAGGCCGTGGTGCGTCGGTGCCTCGCCCGCGGCTATCGCGTCCGTGTACTCGGCCGGTCGCCGATGACCGGCGAGCTCTCCCGCCAAGTAGACTTCCTCCGCGGCGATATCGCCGAACGAGCCACGGTCGATGCGGCGGTGAAAGGCTGCGACTACGTCTTCCATGTGGCGGCGAAAGCCGGCGTCTGGGGCCCTTGGGAAGAATACGTCCGCATCAATATCAACGGTACCTCGAACGTCGTCGGTGCGTGCCAGGCCCAAGGCGTCCGCGCCCTCGTGCACACCAGCACCCCGAGCGTCGTCTTCACTGGCGAGGCCTTCCGCGGCGCCGACGAATCCCTACCCTACGGCGAGAACTGGCTCTGCCCCTACGCGGAGACCAAAGCCATCGCCGAAGAAGTCGTGCTCAAGGCCGCTTCGGACCAGCTCAAGGTCTGCGCGCTGCGTCCGCACCTCATCTGGGGGCCGGGCGATAACCACCTCTTCCCGCGCGTCCTCGCGCGAGCCCGCGCCGGCAAATTGCGCATTGTCGGCGACGGCGAGAACCAGGTGGACGTCACGCACGTCGATACCGCGGCCGACGCGCACCTCGGCGCGCTCGACGCGCTCCTCGCCGGCCGGGCCAACGGTAAAGCCTATTTCCTCTCGCAGGGTGAGCCCGTGAAACTCTGGGAGTTCATCAACCGCCTGCTCGTCGGTGCCGGCGAAAAGCCCGTCACCCGACGGATCAGCCAGCGCTCGGCCTACCGGCTCGGCGCGCTCCTCGAAGGCGTCTGGACGCTCTTCCGCCTCAAGGGCGAACCGCCCATGACTCGCTTCGTCGCCGTCGAACTCACCAAGGACCATTGGTTCGACGTCTCCGCCGCCCAGCGCGACCTCGGCCTGAAGCCCGCCGTTGAAACCTGGGCCGAACTCGGCCGCCTCGCCGCCACGCTACGGACGAAATAACGCGTTCGCTTGCCCCGGTCCGCATTAACCCCATCCCTTTTCCCATGCCCGCCGACGGACTCCAGCCTGACAAGACTTTCCATGTGACCATCCGGACTTGGTTCGACCAGACCGACGGCCTCGGCATCCTCCATCACTCGCACTATGTGCTCATGATGGAACGCGCGCAGAAGGTCATGTTCATCGCTTTGATGGGCAAAGATACCATCGACCCCGCAGTGGCGCCCGATGTCTACGTCGTGGTCCGCGATATCGACTTGCACTACCTGGTCGCCATCCGCCCGGAGTGCGACGTGAAACTGATTCTCAGCGTCCGCAAGGTCCGCGCCGCCGGCCTGACGGTGGATGTCGAGTTCCGGAGCCCGGATCATACCATCCTTTACGCCAAGGCCTCACGCACGATCTGCCGCATGGATGGAATCTCGCATCAGCCCTCCGCCTGGAGCGATGAGTTTCGCGCGAAGCATGAGGCGTTGGTGAAGTAAGAATCGAGTGCTGAGTCGAGTTCAGATGACAGAGGTCTGAATCGATGAAGACAGACGATGCAGGCGAACGGCGTCCGCAGTCTTATATGTTCATACCATCATCGATTCAGCCATCCGTCATCTGTCATCGATTCAGTCATCTACCCTCGATTCAGTCCTCTACGCTGCGCGTAGCGCGGCACAAATCCCACACGTCTTACCCTCGCAGCCGCGGGCGGTGCAGTGTTCCCGGCCGTAAAAGATGATGCGGAGGTGAAGCTTGTTCCAGCTGTCCTCGGGGAAGAGCCTCTTGAGGTCCTTCTCGACCTGCTCGACGGACTTGCCTGGGCTGAGCTTCCAACGTTTCGCAAGGCGGTGAATATGCGTGTCCACTGGGAAGGCCGGCACGCCGAAGGCCTGCGCCATGACGACGGAGGCGGTCTTGTGGCCGACGCCCGGCAGCTCTTCAAGTTCCTCGAACGTCCGGGGCACCTGGCCGCCATGCTGCGCCATGAGCATCTTGCCTAGGCCGACGAGGGCTTTGGATTTCTGAGGGGCAAGGCCGAGCTGACGGATCAACGTCAGCACCCGCGCTTCGGTCATCGCGGCCATCTTGGCCGGCGTACCGGCCTCGGCGAAGAGCGCCGGGGTGATCTCGTTGACCTTCTTGTCGGTGCACTGGGCCGAAAGCACCACCGCCACCAGCAGCGTGAAAGCGTCCGTATGGTCCAACGGAATCGGCGTCGTCGGGTAGAGCTTCGCGAGCTCCCTCCCCACGTAGTCGGCACGTTCCTGCTTGGTCATGGACCGACGCTGGGAGGGGCCGGACAGATGGCAACGCACCTCGGGCGGATGACTTATTCACAAGGCCTCGAATGGGTTGCCAAACCTTATGCCGAAACCGTGATTCTCTAATACCCCCACCCTCGCTTGGTGGGCGGTTGCGAGACCCGTTTCCTCCTTCAAAACCTTCCCTACTTCCATGGCTCAACTGCCCTACGATCCGTCTAAAATCACTCGCGAACTCGCCCGTCACTATATCGCGGCGACCGAGGCCGACATCCAAGCGATGTTCGCTGCGATCGGCGCCAAGGGCTTCCCGGACATGTATGCCCACATTGACGCCGGGGTGAAGTTCCCGGGCGTCCAGGATCTCCCCGATGAACTGGAGTACCAGGCCCTCGCGGACCGCATGGAATCCCTCTCGAAGAAAAACTCCGTCAAGACCGCCTTCCTCGGCGACGGCCTCCAGGTCTATCGCACCAACGAGATCGTCGGCCACGTCTGCTCTATCCGTAACCTGACGACCTCCTACACGCCTTACCAGCCCGAGCGCTCCCAGGGGACGCTGATCACCCACTGGATCTATCAGTCCACGCTCGCCCAGCTGACCGGCTTCGAAGCCGTCAACTCCTCGCTCTACGAACGCGCCAGCGCCCTCTTCGAAGCCGCCGTCTGCACCGTCCGCATGGGCGACGCCGAAGCCAACACGGTGCTCGTCGCCGCCAACCTTCTGCCTGGTGACCTCGAAGTCCTCCGCACGCACGTCGCCGACACGTCGGTGAAACTCGAATTCCTCGCGCCCGACGAAGATACCGGTCGTCTGACTGCTGCCGGCATCGCCACCGCCTCCGCCCGCCTCGGCAAGCAGCTCGCCGCGGTCATCTTCCCGCAGGTCAACGCCCTCGGCCTCCTCGAGGATGTCGACGCCCTCACGGACGCCTGCGCCGATGCCGGCGTGAAATCCGTGGCGGTCATCGACCCGATGCTCCTCGCCACCGGCGGCCTCAAGGCCCCCGCCCAATACGGACGTAAGGGTGCCGACATCCTTGTCGGCGAAGGTCAGCATCTCGCCATCGGGGCCAACTTCGGCGGCCCCGGCCTCGGCATCTTCGCCGTCCGCCATAACGCCGACAAGAAGAACGAGGTCCGCGAGACCCCCGGTCGCTTCGTCGGTAAGGCCAAGGACAACGCCGGTCGCGATTGCATCGTGATGGTGATGGCCACCCGCGAGCAGCACATCCGCAAGGACAAGGCCACGTCCAACATCTGCTCCAACCAGGCGTTCATCGCCACGATCGCCGGTGCTTCCATCCTCGCCCGCGGCGAAGCCGGCATGGCCGCCTCCTGCGTCGCTGGCCGCGACCAAGCCCACCGCGCCGCCGCCAAGCTACACAACATCCCGGGCCTGAAGGTCTGCTATGCCAACCAGGCCTTCTGGAACGAGTTCAGCCTGATGCTGCCCGAGCCCGCCGCAGCGGTCATCGCGAAGGGACGCGCCGCCGGCCTCCATGTGGGCGTCGACATCACCGGCCGCACTCCCTGCAACTGCTCGCTGCTGAAGATCTCCTTCAGCGACCTGCAGACCGCCGCCGATACCGATAAGCTCATCGCTTTCTTCGAAGGCCTCTACGGCCAGTCCGCCGGCACGAAGTCCCTCGTCGAGATTCCGGCCGCCCTGCTCCGCCAAGGCGTCGTCGGCCTGCCCTCCTTCCCGCTCGCCGAACTGAAGGCCTACTACTCGAAGCTCGGCGAACTCAACGTGTCGCCCGATACGGGCTGCTTCCCGCTCGGCTCGTGCACGATGAAGTATAACCCGCATATCAACGACTGGGCCGCCGGTCTGCCGGGCTTCACCGGCCTCCATCCGCAAGCTCCGATCGAAGACGCGCAGGGCGCACTCGAACTTCTCTGGCAGACGCAGGAGTGGTTCCGTAAAATCACTGGCCTCGCCGGACTCACCACCCAGCCCGTCGCTGGCGCCCAAGGCGAACTCGTGGGCCTCAAGCTCTTCCAAGCCTACCACCGTCACCACGGCCAGCACCGCGACATCATCCTGATCCCGGCCTCGGCCCATGGCACGAACTTCGCCACGGCCACCACCGCCGGCTACGCGACCAAGCGTAACCCCGACGGCTCCCCCTCGGGCATCATGCTGCTGAAGTCCGCTCCGGACGGCCGCGTCGATCAGGCCGACTTTGATGCGAAGATCGCCGAGTTCGGACCGCGCATCGCCGGCATGATGGTGACTAACCCGAACACCTCCGGTGTCTTTGAGACCGACTTCCAAAAGATGGCCTCAGAGATCCACCGCATCGGTGGCCTGGTCTACATGGATGGCGCCAACATGAACGCCATCGCGGGCTGGGTGAATCTCGGCGCCCTCGGCGTCGACGCGGTTCACAACAACCTGCACAAGACCTGGACGGTCCCGCATGGCGGTGGCGGCCCCGGCGACGGCATCGTGGCCGTCTCCGAACGCCTCGTCGACTTCCTCCCTGGCTTCCAGATCGCCAAGCAGGGCGACGTCTACGTTCCGGTCAAACCGAAGCACAGCATCGGCTCCTTCCACCGACATTGGGGTAACTTCGCCCACAAGGTGCGCGTCTACACCTACCTGCAGCGCCTCGGCAAGGAAGGCGTGCGCCGCATGTCCGCGATGTCCGTCCTCTCCAGCCGCTACCTGTTCTCGAAACTCGGCAAGTCCTTCCCGTCACTGCCCGCCGCGGCCGACGGGGTGCCGCGCATGCACGAGTTCATCCTTACGCTCACCGAAGAGGACTTCAAACGCATCGAGGCGTCCGGCATCCCGCGGGCGAGCATCATCGGCCGCGTCGGTAAGCTGTTCCTCGACTTCGGCTTCCACGCCCCGACGGTCGCCTTCCCCGAGGTCTTCGGCCTGATGATCGAACCGACCGAATCTTACACGAAGGACGAGCTCGACCGCTTCGCCGAGGTCGTAATGGCCATCGGCGACCTCATCCGTACCAACCCGGAGGTCCTCAAATCCACCCCGCGCTTCA
>SESH01076064.1_pt1 | contig 10577 bp, 6 predicted proteins | sample 3171561 | NCBI WGS metagenome assembly SESH01 (sample SAMN10866947, study PRJNA518727) | freshwater metagenome | biome: subpolar coniferous forest; feature: holomictic lake; material: water; isolation source: holomictic Lake 442 2011 16.5 m and 2014 13 m | place: Canada: near Kenora, Ontario
ACCCTTTTCCGTTTTCGGATTCCACAGCCGGTTCAGCGAATAGCGCACCTGCCCGCTCGAAACGCTCAAGCCGATGTGCCGCGACGCCACGCTTTCCATCGTGTGCGCTTCGTCGAACACCACGAAGTCGTTCTTGAAGAGAATTCCCCCTTCCATCTCCTCATCCACGCCGCCGAGCAAAGTGAAGAACAGCGTGTGGTTCAAAATCACCACGTCGGCGGAGAGAATGCGATTCCGCACGCGCTGAAAAAAACAGGCATCATGGTCGCGCGCAAAATCCGACTGATGCCCGCAGGTTTTCGGCGAACATAATCCGCGCTCGGAGCAGACCTGCACCCAGACTTTCGGGTCCGGCTCGATCTCAAAATCCGACAAGCTGCCGTCTTTGGTTTCCTTGGACCACTCGTAGATGCGCTGCAATTCCTCCGCCTCGCTCGATGTGAAGAGATTGCCGCTTTGCTGCATCGCCTTTTGCAGCCGGCGCGTGCAGAGATAGTTCGCTCGGCCCTTCAGCATCGCGAAGCTAAATTTCACCGGTTCCGGCAGCGCACCGAGCACGCCGGTGAGCATCGGCAGATCTTTTTCCGTGAGTTGCTCCTGCAGATTGATCGTGTGGGTGGAGACGATGGCTTTTTTCTTCTGCGCCACGGCGAACAGGATGGCAGGAATCAGATACGCCAGCGATTTGCCGACGCCCGTGCCCGCCTCGACCGCGAGGTGCTCCTGATTCTGCAGCGCTCGCGCCACCGCCACCGCCATCTCCTGCTGCTGCGGGCGGAACTCGAAATTCTTCGCGCGCGACAGGATGCCTGTCGGCGAAAAAATCTCTTCAACCTGCGACACTAAATCAATGCCGCTCGGCTGGATTTCAGAAAGTGAAATCATGGCCTCGTAAGATACCTTGCGCACCGCTCGCAAGCCATGCAAAAGCGACGTTTGAAAGCCAGTTGTGTCACTTCACCTGGCTGACAAACAATTCGTCGTCCACTGCCCCGGCGAAATCGCGCAAACGGAAGTAGGTCGCCTTGCCGTCCGGGTCAGGAAACTCGGTGAGAGTGAGCGTTAGGTCGCCCTTCTTGCCAAGACCAAAGGCGGTGCCCCACACATTCATGGATACATTCACACGGCAGCCCATGCCGTCGGGACGCACAGCGCTGTTTGTAACCGGTTCGGAAAACGAGGTCGGATCGAGTGTCAGCCGGCCCAGCTCGACCCCGTCAAGCTTGGTGAGGTCGGGGTTTTGCTCGGGATTCAGGCAGAAAATCTGCGGGCCGCGCATCACGGCAACGCGACCAGCCTGACGCTCGCGACCTTTGACCAGACGCCATGCCATTGGCAGATCCAGCGTGACCTGGTCGCCGGGTTTCCATTCGCGAGTAAGCTTGTAGAAGGAACCGGACTGCGGGTCGGCTTTGACAGGCTGGCCGTTGATGCAGACCGTTGCGCCATGCGCCCAGGAGGGTATGCGGAGTTGCAACGGGAACTTCACTGGACGCGCTGGATTGAGATGAATCTGGATGCGGCCAGTGTTCGGGTAATCGGTTTCTTGCCGGATGGCCAGCGAAACACCGCCGGCCACCGCCAATTTTGCCTGTGCGGAGGTGTAGAGGTTCACCGCCACGCCGTCGTTGGCGCGATAGAAAACCATTGCCGGCAGCTCGGCGACGATGCGGCGATAGTTGCACGGGCAGCAATAGGTGTCGGTTTTCCAATAGGCTCGTGGGCCTTCCGTTGGTGCGAAGTAACGGAGCCGGCGGCCATCGGGAGATTGGGCGGCAAAGAGCGTGTTGAAAAGGGTGCGCTCCATGAGGTCACCCATGCGGGCGTCGCCGCGCAAACGGAGGAGGTTGTCATAAACACGAATCTGGTAGGCGGTGGCGCAGGTTTCGCCGAGTTCGCCACGGCCATCCTGGTCATCGGTCCAAATCTCGCACTGGCCGGTGCCGCCGGTGATGCACTCGCCATCGTGGCGCAGCATGAAATCCATCGCGCGGTCGGTCTGGGCCAGCAGATGACGGTCGGGCTGGGAGCGATAGAGTTCGAGTTGCGCGAGGCAGCGGGCCATGTAGGCATAGATGTGGCCTTCGATTCCGCGACGGCGGCCGATAACGATGGGCGTGTCCCAGTCGGGTAGCGCCCGCGTTTTTACAGTGAAATCAAGATAGGCCGAATCGCCGGTCTGACCATACAGCGCGAGCATCGTGCGTTCTAGGCCGATGAAGGCGACATGCGGCGCCACCTCTGCGCCCATGCCCCAATTCTTCGGCATGGACGGCCAGCTTCGGATGAGATAATCGGCGGCCTTGCGGGCGGCGGTCAGCGATCGTTCCTCGCCGAAATATTGGTAGTTGGTGAGCAGCGCCCAAATGATGTAGCCGAGTTCGTGCGTGTCCCACAATCCCCAGACGCGTTTCGGCGAAGCCATGATGCCGATGTAGCCGTCGGCTTCCTGCGTTTTAAGAATTTCTTCAACCAGATGCCGTTTCAAGGCCAGCACCCGGGAATCGCCGGTGTTGGCGGCGAATTTCACCGTTGCGTCTAGCAATTTGCCCAAGCCGATGTAGCCGCCCGTGGCGGTCCTGGCTCTGAACGGCGGAAGAAAATCCCGGTCGGCGTCGAGCACGAGCAGGTTGTTTGTGACGGTGATGGCGATGCGACGTCCGATCTCGCCACCGACCTGAACGTCTCGGAGACTGATGGGCGTGAGAACGTCGGCGGCTGACGCTGTGACTGCGGTGAAAATTGGCAGGACAAGGGAAAGATGGAGGGCGAACAAACGAAGCCGCACTCCTGCCGCGTTGCGTATGCTTTTACGATTCAATTGAGTCAGGCTGGCTTTAATGATTTTTTCCTCAAATTGGCTCGTCAAACTCGACGAGTTGAATCGGGTATTTATCAACTACGGGGTCACAGAACGTGACTGCTTAAAACCACTTTCAGCGCCGTTGCTTTGCCCTGCGCGAGGGAAATCTTATTCTGCTTCACATTGCCGGACTCCACGCAGACCATCTGGCTGTATTCTGCCGGGTCAAAATCATCCGGCAATTTCTGCGTCGTCCACGGATTCCAGACGACGGTGGACTTGGAATTGGATTTCTCCACGCGGATGAGGCGCTTCAGCTTTTCATCGCGGATTTCCACCGTGGCGGTGTTGTCGGGATAAACGCGGTTGGTCTCCTTCGCGATGCGCAGCACCGGATCATTTTCTACCTTGCCCGCGCCCGCGGTGCCGGCGGCAAAGTCGTTGAACGGCGCGTTTTGCAGACCGGTAAGCGAAACGGCACCGATATCACCGACCTGAAAATAAGTGTGCAGGCAATTCTCGATCTCCAGCGTCTGGTCTGTCGATTCATTCGTGGCCACCAGCTCCATCGTCAGCGTTTCCGCGACGGTGACGACCAATTCTGTGCGCAGCGCCGCCCATTCAGATTTCAAGCTGTCTTTCGCCAGACGCAGCCGAACCGTCACGGCGCCATTCGTCGCGGCCGCAGTCTCGGCCAGTTCCCACGGCAAGATCCGGACCAAACCATGCGCCGGCTCGCCATCGCGACCGCCGAACCACGGAAAACAAATCGGCACGCCACCGCGAATCGGCTTGCCGTTCTCAAACCAGCTTTTGGCGCTCATGAACAGCAGTGGCGGCTCGCCGTTTTTATGGAAGCCGGCGACGTGCGCGCCCAGCAGATAGACTTCCGCCGTGCTCCACGGCGTGGTGATTTTTACGAGGGGCAGGCCGCCGCGGCCGTTGATGATTTCGACCCGGCCGGGGATTTCCAGCCGGCGGAGTTTTTCGGGGATGAGATTGATTTGCATAAATGTTTAAGGATTGTGCCTTGCAGTCTAGCGGCCCGCCTCGTGGACTTGAATATATTTCCGGAACAAAATCGCGCCCAGCGGCGTCACCAGCGCCATGCCGCCGACGATCAGCCACATCATGGCCGGATTCCGCGCGCCTTCGGCCGGGCAGAAATTCGCCAGCAGCCAGCCGGAGCTGCCGCCCACAAAAAACTTCGCCAGAAAATACGGCAGCAGCGACAGCGCCATGTAGGACGCCTCTTGGCCTTTCGGCGCGATGGCGGCGGCGTATTCGTAAAGGCGCGGCGACCACAGCGCCTCGCCGATCGAGAGCAGCGTGACGAACAGGAAAATGGCAATGTAGAGCGGATTCACTGGGCCGTTGAGGTGAAACCACTGGTGGCAGATCAGATGGCCGAGCCAGCCATCCGCCAGCGGCTTGAACCAAGCCGCCGGCACCGCGAGGAAAAACACCGACAACGCGGAGATGAAACTCCCCACCGTCACCATTCGATACGCCGCGATCTTCTGCGTCAGCACGCCGCAGATCGGCACCAGCACCACGATGAGAATGGAGTTGATCATGCTGCTGATCTGCGCGATGGGCGCGCCATCACCGAGCTCGCGCAGGCCGTATTTCGGGAACGTGAAGGCCAGATGATAAAAAATCATCCGAACGCCGACCACCAGCGTCATGAACGCCAGAAATTTATAGAACGACTGTTCCCGCCAAAGGCTCGCAAAGATTTTCCCCGTCTTCACCGCCGTGTCGCGCACCGTCTTGACCAGTGCGGCCAGCGGATTAGCTGCCACGATTTTTTCGCGCGGCGTGATGGTCACGCCCGCGTCCGTCACCTCCACGCCATCGCGCAGGCAGAACCACGTCAGCAGCATCCCCGGAATCGTGAAGACCACGCCCAACAAAATCAGCACACGGTAAGTGCTCAAGTCCGTGCCCAGCAGCGGCAACGTCCAGTGGCCGTGCTCGCCGAGGCCGTGCACCGGACTGCGCACGCGGTCGAACAGCCAGTCGCCCATCGCGAAGCCGAGATTCATCAGCGCGTAATAGAGCGAGAACGCCACCGAGCGCTGCGCCGTGTTGGAATATTTCTTCATCGCCGCCGTCATCACCGGAATCATCAGCGCGATGCCCGCCGCCTGCAGGTAGAGGCCGCACGGCAGCACCACCCAGCGTTCTGCCGTGAGCGTCATCACTGTGCGCGCCACGAGGCAGACGCCGAAGCCCAGCAGAAACGTCCGCCGCACGCCCAGCGCATCCGTGAGCGGCCCGATGAACACCGTGATGAGCGTCATCACCGCCGACCACGTCGCCACCATCGCCCCGGCGGATTTATCGCCGAATCCAAGGTCGGACGAGAGCCAGAGCGTGAGCACTGTGGCCGCGCCGACCTTGTAGGCGAGATTTTCCAGGATGTAGGCCGCGTAAATGATCCACAGCTCGCGCGGGGCGCCGCGCAGCACGGTGAATTTCCGGAAAAAATTCTTCAGCTTGGAATCGGTGGTGGCAGCGGCGGGCGGCATCGGTTGCGCGGGAAAATAAATCTATCCGCCCCCTCCGGCGAGAAGTTTGTGCGCACTGTTTGTGGAAGTTGTCCGAATTCAGTCACTGAAGTCCCTTGCCAAGGAGACGGGATTTCCGAAGATTTTGTCCCATGAATGTGCGGCCAGCGCCGCATTTGAAATTTTTGCCATGAAACCATATTTAACCATCATCCTCACGGTAGTCAGCGTTCTGCTGGCGGCCGCCTTGTTCCAGACCAAGCACGCGGATAATGCGCAGATGGCGGCGGATGCCGGGACGATTGTGGATTATTCGAACCGGCTGGACACGGCGCAGGCGCAGCTCACCGTGCGGGCGGGAACGCTGGTCACCTTGTCCAACCGCCTGGATGAATGCGCGGCGGCGGTCGGGGCGGTTTCCAACCGGCTGGCGGAAGCCCGGTCCGCCCTCGCCGGCCAGACAGAACAGGTCGCCCAATTGAACCGGCAGGTCACGGCGGCCGCGGCGGAAAACCTGTTCCTGAACCAGCAGGTGGCGGGGCTGACGAATCAGGTGGCAAAGGTTTCCGCCCAGCTTGCGCAGACGCAGGCCAGCCTCACGCAGACGAATCAGGATCTGGTGCAGCTCCGCAAGGATTATTCGCTGCTGGACAATCGTTTCCGCCGCGACGTGGCGGAGCGGGTGGTGGTGGAGCGGAAATTCAACACGTATGCCGAGGTGGAGGCGCAGACGAAGAAATTGTGGAGCCATTCGGAGCCTTTGGCCACGGCGGAGAGCATCTACAAGGACCTGGACGTGGAGGTCAAGGCGAACGGCGAGGCTCACGTCATCGCGCCGAATTAAGCCGCGTCAGCCGAACAAATCCATCTGCGGGGCGGGGGAGAGGGCTTTTAATTTCTCGCGGTCCTGCTGTTTGCGCGGCTGGCGCACGTTGCCTTCCGGCGTGAGTTCGGATTCCTCCAAGTTGCCGAGAATCTGGCGGGCGCGTTCCAGCACTTCCTTCGGCACACCCGCGAGCCTCGCCACCTGGATGCCGTAGCTCTTGTCCGTGCCGCCCTCCACGATTTTGCGGAGAAACACGATCGTGTCGTGCCATTCGCGCACGGCCACGTTGAAATTCCGGATGCGCGGCAGGCGCGCGGCGAGTTCGGTCAACTCGTGGTAATGCGTGGCGAACAGCGTTTTCGCGCCGACTTGATTGTGCAGATGCTCGACGATGCTCCACGCGAGCGCGAGGCCGTCGAAGGTGCTGGTGCCGCGCCCGATTTCATCCAGCACGATGAGGCTGCGCGCCGTGGCGTTGTTCAAAATGTTCGCCGTCTCAGTCATTTCCACCATGAAGGTGGATTGTCCCCGCGACAGATCATCGCTCGCGCCGATGCGCGTAAAGATGCGGTCCACCAGGTCAATCCGCGCTTCCGCCGCCGGCACAAAGCTGCCGGTGTGCGCGAGCAGCGTGAGCAGCGCCACCTGCCGGATGTAGGTGGATTTGCCCGCCATGTTCGGCCCGGTGATGAGCGCGATCTGGGCAAACGCCAAATCTTTTCCCTCGCCCCGCGCAGCGGGAAGAGAGCCAGGGGTTTGTAATTGCTCCATCTCACCCCGACCCTCTCCCCCACTACGTGGCGGAGAGGGAGGAGAAATGGTGCTGCTCGCCAGCCCCGTGTCATTCGGCACGAAGCGTTCCTCGACAAGCTGCTGTTCCAGCACCGGATGCCGGCCATCACGGATTTGCAGCAAGCCTTCATCGGCCACGTGCGGACGACAGTAATTATGCAGCCGCGCGATCTCGGCAAAAGCAGCGAGGACATCCAATTGTGCCAGTGCGCTCGCGGTTTGCTGAATTTTTGGCAACTGACCCAAAACTTCCTCGCGCACGCGCTGGAAGATTTCGTATTCCAGCTTCACGCTGCGTTCCTCCGCGCCGAGGATTTTGCCCTCCATATCCTTCAGCTCCGGCGTGATGAACCGCTCGCCGTTCGCCACGGTCTGCTTGCGGTGATAATGCGGCGGTACCTTGTCGAGATTCGACTTGGTGACTTCGATGTAATAACCGAAGACGGAGTTGAACCTCACTTTGAGCGAGGAAATGCCGGTGGCCGTGATTTCATCGGCTTGAAGCTTGGCGATCCAATCCTTGCCGCTGCGCTGCGCGGTGCGGAGTTCATCGAGCGCGGCGTCAAAGCCGTCGCGGATCATGCCACCTTCCTTGATGGGCAGCGGCGGCTCATCCACGATGGCGCGGGAGATGATTTCGACCAGGTCCGGCGACTCGGAGACTTGGGCATCGAGTTCCGAAATTAAGCTGGTGGGGCGAGCGTCCTCGCGAGCCGCTCTTTGCGGAGGGCCATCATTTATCAAATCGGCTCGCGGGGACGCTCGCCCCACCGTAGCCAGGGTCTGTTTCAGCGCCGGAATCTGTTCAAGCGCCACGCGCAACGCAGCGAGGTCGCGGGCGTTGCCGGAGCCGGAACTCAGGCGGCCCAGCGTGCGTTCGAGGTCGCGCACCTGGGCAAGTTGCTGGCGGAAGGCGTCGAGGACGAAGGAATTGTTGATGAAAGTTTCCACCGTATCCTGCCGCTGCCGGATCGGTTCCACTTTGGCGAGCGGTTGCGAAAGCCAGTTACGCAAGAGCCGCGCGCCCATCGGGGTGACGGTTTTATTGAGCGCGCCGTAAAGCGAGGCGCTGCGCGGGGCATCGTGATGCTGCGGTTCGAGAATTTCCAGATGCCGCAGCGTCGTGTGGTCGAGTGTGAGAAAATCGCTGCGCTGATAAAATGAAATGCGTGTGAGATGCTTCACATCGCGGCGCAGGCTTTGCGTGAGATAATGCAGCGCGCCGCCGGCGGCGCCGATGGCGGCGGTCTTGTCCTTCAACCCGAAACCGTCGAGCGAGGCGACCTTGAACTGTTCCTTGACCGTGTAAAACGCGGTTTCCGGCGCGAACGTCCAATCATCGTAGCCGCTCAAGATCGGGAACGCGCCGCGCAACAAATCGCGCAGCGCCACCGCCTCCGTGGGAAAAATAATTTCCGCCGGCCGCAAACGCTCCAGCTCGGCCAGCAGCGTATTTTCATCCTCTAGTTCCGTTGTCAGGAAATCGCTCGTGGTCAAATCCACGAGCGCAAGGCCGAAGATTTTCCCGCTGGGATAAACGGCGGCGAGAAAATTATTCCGCTCGGCGACCAGTATCCGTTCATCGAAATGTGTGCCGGGCGAGAGAATTTGCGTCACCTCGCGGTTCACCAGTTTTCCCGGCCGCGCCTCTTCGGTTTGATCGCAGATGGCCACCTTGCGACCGCTTTTCAGGATGCGCGCAATATAGCCATTGGCGGCGTGATGCGGCAGGCCGCACATGGGGACGCCATTGCGTGCGGTGAGCGAGAGGTTGAGCACCTGCGCGCCGGTCTGCGCGTCCTCGAAGAACATCTCGTAGAAATCGCCGAGCCGGAAGAGCAGCAGCGCATCCTTGGGCAGTTCGCCTTTGATGCGGCGATACTGCGCCATCATGGGAGTGAGTTGCGCTTCGGCGGACATTCGGCGGGAAAAGTAAACGGATGCGACGACAAAATCGAACAAGTTTTACGCAATGCGTGACATTGACACCACGGCATGATTTTGGTGAACTTCGCCCCCATGAATTCCACTCAATTGGTGAGACGGCTGGTTTTTGTCTTTTCATGTTTGCTGCTGCTCAGTTTTCCGGCTTTGGGAGCTGAAAACACCCCTCAAATCCAGGCGCCCGCCACGCCGCTGGTCACGGTGAACACCGGTGACAACGCGTGGCTGCTCGCCAGTTCGGCGCTGGTGCTGATGATGACCGCGCCGGGATTGATCCTGTTTTACGGCGGCCTGGTGCGGAGCAAAAACGTGCTCTCCACGATGATGCACAGCCTGATTTTGATGGCGCTGATCTCGGCGCTATGGATGGTTTTCGGCTACAGCATGGCTTTCGCGCCGGGCAACGCCATTTGCGGCAATCCATTCACGCACCTGTTCCTGAAGGGCGTCGGCGGGGCCCCGGATGCGGATTACGCAGGGACGATTCCGGCGCAGACCTTCATGCTGTTCCAGATGATGTTCGCCATCATCACGCCGGCGCTCATCAGCGGCGCGGTGGCGGAGCGCGTGAAATTCAGCGCGTATGTCGCCTTCATGCTGATCTGGGTGACGCTGATCTATTTTCCGCTGTGCCACATGGTCTGGGGCAAGGGCGGTTATTTCAACTGGGCGCTCGGCGGGAAAATCCCCGTGCTCGACTTCGCGGGCGGCACGGTCGTCCACATCAGCTCCGGCGTTTCGGCGCTGGTATTTGCGCTGATGATCGGCAAACGCGATGGTTTTCCGCATGAACCGATGGTGCCGCACAACGTCGTGCTCTCGCTCATCGGCACCGGTTTGCTCTGGGTGGGCTGGTTCGGCTTCAATGCCGGCAGCGCGCTGAACGCCGGATCGCTGGCCACCAGCGCCTTTGCAGCAACTCACTTCTCGGCAGCGGCGGCGGCTTTAAGCTGGGCGGCCATGGAATGGAAATTAAAAGGCAAACCCAGCGTGCTCGGCGCGGCAGCCGGCATGGTCGCAGGCCTGGCTACGATTACGCCGGCGTCCGGTTTTGTCAGCATACCGGCGGCATTTTGCATCGGTTTGATGGCCGGCATCATCTGCTACACGGCGGTCACAAAAATCAAATCCGTCTGCGGCTACGATGATTCGCTGGACGTATTCGGCGTCCACGGCGTCGGCAGCGTCATTGGCATGTTGATGCTGGGTTTTCTGGCCAGCGCGGACGTGAACCCGGCCATTGCGACGACCTTCAAGGCGAACGGCGCGGTGGTCTCGCTGGCGGGCAGTTCGCACCAGTTCATCAACCAACTCATCGGCGTGTCGTTCACGGTGGTGCTGGCGGCGGTCGGAACATTTTTGATCGTCAAGCTGGTGGACAAGGTCATCGGCCTGCGCGTGGATCAGGAAGACGAAAGTGTCGGCCTCGACTTGTCACAGCACGGTGAACGTGCCTACAATGAATAAAATCTATGAAAAAAATTGAAGCCATCATCAAGCCGTTCAAGCTCACGGAAGTCAAAGACGCGCTCAACGAGCTCGGCATTCAAGGCATGACCGTGAGCGAGGTCAAAGGTTTCGGCCGGCAAAAGGGCCACACGGAAATCTATCGCGGCAGCGAATACACTGTGGACTTCCTGCCCAAGATCAAGATTGAAACCGTGGTGGCCGACAACCAGAAGGACGCCGCCGTGGCCGC
>SESH01088836.1_pt1 | contig 10575 bp, 8 predicted proteins | sample 3171561 | NCBI WGS metagenome assembly SESH01 (sample SAMN10866947, study PRJNA518727) | freshwater metagenome | biome: subpolar coniferous forest; feature: holomictic lake; material: water; isolation source: holomictic Lake 442 2011 16.5 m and 2014 13 m | place: Canada: near Kenora, Ontario
GGCTTTCGTCTGTATTGGTAAACTGGCACGTCGAAGCCAGTGGCGTCAACCTCTATCAAAAACGGCCCCGCAGTTATGCTGCGAGGCCGTTTTTTTGTGAGTTATTAAACAACGGAAAATTCGCTTTACTTCATTTATTCTTATCTTGTTCCATTGTGATGGTTCTGCCACACGGCAGGTGGTTGGTGTAAGGATATAACAGGAGTGGATGATATGATGCCGTTTAATGTAATGACCGTTCTTATTCTGCTTGGAGCCTTTCTGGCTTCGGCGCTGAAGATACTCAGGGAGTATGAGCGAGGGGTTATTTTTCGTCTTGGGCGGATTATTGCTGCCAAAGGGCCGGGTCTGATTATTCTTATTCCCGGGATCGATAAAATGGTGAAGGTTGACCTCCGGACGGTGACGCTTGATGTGCCTCCGCAGGATATTATTACTCGCGATAACGTCTCAGTAAAGGTGAGTGCCGTGGTTTATTTCCGTGTTGTTGATCCTATAAAGGCTATTGTTGAGGTGGCGGATTTTCATTTTGCAACGTTACAGTTGGCGCAGACCACGCTACGGAGCGTCTGTGGGCAGGGTGAACTTGATAATCTGCTTGCTGAACGGGATGAAATCAATGACCGAATCCAGTCAATACTTGACAAGGATACAGAGCCCTGGGGTGTCAAGGTGGCCAAGGTAGAGGTGAAAGAGATTGATCTTCCTGAGGAGATGCGCCGGGCGATGGCCAAACAGGCTGAAGCTGAGCGTGAGCGGCGCTCGACCGTTATCAATGCGGAAGGGGAGTACCAGGCGGCACAACGCCTTGCAGATGCTGCGACCATTATTGCCGCCAGCCCTTCGGCCCTGCAGCTTCGCTATTTGCAGACATTGAAAGACATCTCAGCCGAGAACAACTCCACGATTATCTTCCCGTTACCGATTGATCTGCTCAAACCATTTTTTGATGGAAGGCCGTCGTCATCATCTCAGGCAACCTAAACGATTACGATCATGTTCAAGATTCATACCATTCTTTGTCCCGTCGACTTTTCTGACGCGTCCAGCAAGGCAGTGCAGTATGCAAAGGAGTTTGCCACAAGTATGGGCTCTGTTGTTCATTTGCTGAATGTTGTGGAGCCGCGCCCTATGGCGGTTGATATTACCCTCAACTATGTGCCGCTTGAAGAGGATCTTGAACATGCGGCCGAGGAGGATCTTCAGATTATTGTTCAGGAGTTCCAGCTTGCTGGCTTGAAAGTAGAGTCTTCGATTGAGATTGGCAATCCCTCTGATGTGATTCTCGACAAGTCACAAGATCTGGATGTGAATCTCCTCATCATGGGTTCTCATAGCAAGAAAGGGCTGAGCCGCCTCATTATGGGCAGTGTGGCCGAGACGGTTGTCCGCAAGGCCAACTGCCCGGTGCTGATTGTGAAGGCAGAGGAGAGGGAGTTTATCGGTGAGGAGTGACAATATCGTGCTGATTTTGCCGAGCCATCAGTTGCTCAGAACAGTGCATCCAGCGTTACAACGCTTGCAACCAGTTCTTTACGATAAGCGTTGTTGGTGACTCCATAGGTTGTGATCATGGTCAGGAAAATATTTTTTCGTGTGCCGGTTACGTGACGAAAAACCTCAATTTTTTGTCGCAGTTCTTTAGCATAAGAGGCATCAAGGGTAAATTCCGCTTGTGCGAACTTCATTTCACAGATGTTGATGGTTGCATCTCGCCGGTCAATCAACAGATCAATTTGTGCTCCTCCGATAGTGGATGCCGAGTCTTTATCTGCCAGATAACGCCACGGGGCATCATCTGTTTCCACCATTGAAATTCCCAGTGCGGCTTTCAAAGAGCGAATATGTTTAATACAGAGTGTTTCAAAAGCAAAACCTGACCACGCTTTGCGTCTTGGATCACTTTGTCGCATTATCCAATATCCCTCATCCGGGATTTTCTTTCCCAGAGGTTTAATCCATGCGAAGTAGAAAAGGGTAAATTCGTCAACAAGTCGGTAGAGTGCATCATGCACCTTTTTGCCGAATGGAATTCGCGATTCAAGAAATCCTGACTCCTCAAGCTCTTCAAGAAGTCGGGTAAGTCTGCCGCCAGTGGTTATTTTTGTTGCGTTTGCGATCTCATTTCTGCCAAGACCCATTCTTTTTTTCGTCAGCAAGGCCACAATTTTCAGATGGAGTTCACTCTCTTCAAAGAGAGATGCATAAAGCTTTTCATACTCTGTGCGGAGCAGGCCGGTTGTAGAAAAACAGACCTTGTCAACAATCTGTGCTGACGACAGGCCTGGTTCCGCCTGCATAAGGTAGAATGGAACGCCACCCATAACCATATAAATTTCAATGATTTGATAGCGAGTAAGGCAAACTCCTCTTTTCAACAGAAATTCCTCTGTTTCAGCAAGGGTAAACGGAAGAAGACGGATTTGACGGGTGAGTCGATTATGCAATCCACCCCTTGCACGGACAATATTCTGTAACATCCATGAGGCAGCAGAACCGCAAACCACAAATATCAGATTACTCCTGCGTGATCCATAACTATTCCAGAAATGCTCCAGAGCCGACAGAAACTTTGAGCGGGGTGTGTTTAGCCAAGGCAACTCATCCAGAAAGACAACCTGTTTCCTGTTTTTTCCGCTCTGCTGTAAAGATTCAAATAACTGCTCCAATTGGGCAAACGCTTCTGACCATGTGGATGGCCTCTGAGTCTGATCGACTATATCTCCATATTTTTGAAGTGATTGCGCAAAATTGAATAACTGCTCCTGGAGTGTCACGTTGTGCATACCTGTTACCTCAAAGCAGATCCGATCACCAAAGAACTCCCTGACCAGCCAGGTTTTTCCAACCCGCCGTCGTCCATAAACTGCTATAAATTCAGGGTCAGCAGAGGTTAAAACCCGCTCTAATATCGCGAGTTCCTCTTTTCTGCCAGAGATATTTTTTTTGCTCATGATGATGATATTGGCAAGAGTTTTCTTCTCTATCTGGCCAAAGATAGTATAAAATCTCGATTTTGGCCAGATAGAGGTGTTATAAATGGCCAAAAAAATGATTTGTGACCAGAATAATGGTGGAGTAGCGTTTTGCTCTTGAAAATGGGCAGAAAACAATCGTGATGACAATCGTCAAAAACGACAGCTTTTCAGGGGTATCACGTTAAGTTTATCCGCGACGATTGAAGGCCTCCATCAGGATGGTTGCGCCGCTGAAGGGACTCAGCTCGCCGGATAGCACCTGTTGTTCCACCTGCTTTTTTGTGTTGATCACTTCGGGATGGGCGAAAAACTCTTTTTTCAGCATCTCCTCCAGCACGGTTGAGAGGAGGTGTTTGAGTTGCTGGCTGCGGCGCTCTTGCAGCCGGTTTTGCTCACGCATCCGTACAAAAAAATCGGAGATGTTCTGCCATACTTCGCCAATGCCTGTGCCGGAGATGGCCGAGGTGAGTATAACCTGTGGTTGCCAGAAAGGGTGTTTTGGTGGAAGCATTCTGAGTGCAGCCTCAAATTCAGCTTTTGAGATGGAGGCAATACCCGACTGGTCGCCATCCGTTTTCGTGATCGCTACGGCATCAGCAATCTCCATGATGCCGCGTTTAATGCCCTGCAACTCGTCACCGGAGCCGGGCAGCATCAACAGCAGGATAAAGTCAACCATGGTGTCAACCAGCACCTCCGACTGCCCGACCCCCACCGTCTCCACCAGAATCACATCGTAGCCCGCAGCTTCGCACAGCACAATGGCTTCATGGGTTTTCGGCGAGGTGCCGCCGAGATAGCCGGATGAAGCTGTCGGTCGGATGAAAGCCTCTTTCCTTGCGGCAAGTCTCTCCATGCGAGCCTTGTCGCCGAGGATGCTGCCTCGCGATTGCTGGCTGCTGGGGTCTATGGCCAGAACGGCAAGCGTGAGTCCTTGCCTGATAATCTCCTCGCCAAGCGCTTCAATAAAGGTACTTTTCCCTGCGCCGGGCGATCCGGTAATGCCGATGCGGATGGCGTTGCTCTTTTTTGCAAGGCAGCGGTCAAGAATCTCATGCGCCTTCTGCTGATGCTCTGGTCGTTGCGACTCGACAAGAGTTATTGCGCGGCTCAGCGTATGGCGGTTGCCCTGCATGATGCCGCTGACGATGCTCTCCACATCAGGTTCAAGGTGTCTGATCATGGGGTTGCATTATTAATTTTCAGTGACTTCAGGCAAAGGGATGACGGTGGCATTCGTGGTTTCTATCCAGCGTTTTGGTGTTTAAAAAAAATATTTAACCCTGCTTGCTTTCTAAACCCCTCGAATTCGACGGGTTTAAAATCGGGATAACATCAATCTTAAAGGCATGATTTAGCAAATATTGTCGTACTCTCATTCCTTCAGATAAGACTCTATTTTTACTCGTTTGATCGCATCTATTTAAGCATTTTCAATGTCAAATATAATGGTATCGGCACTGAAATCTTGTTCATTTGGCCATGCAATTCCGTGGTGTCTTGGGCGAACCATACGAAAATATGATTCATTAAGAAGCTCTTTAAATGCACTTCCTTGTAAATAAGGTTTAACATTAAAAATACCGGATATTCCGCTACTTGTCAGTATCTCAATTTGATAGTTATCGAGAGGGATTGCTTTAATAATGTTATCCATATAATCTCCTATCGCAGTGGGTCAATTTTGAAAACTGGTTCTCCAGAAACAGCTAACCTCCAATTCGCAAGTAAATCTTCTTTGTGGATTTCAATCCATGCTTGCACTAATTTCATTTTGGATGGTGGTAAACTTCCACCAAGAATCGAGCCATCTTCAATTGCAATGGTTGCTTCGCTATCTCCAAATTCTGCGTGAATATGCGGGGAGTGATGTTTTTTGTTATCGTAAAAATACATCATAATTAAGATACCGTAGAACATGGAAATGGTAGGCACTGCAAGCTCCTTTTATTGTTTCAATAAGAATGAGAGTTTCTGTAAATCAAGTTCAGGTGACTTTCTGCAAGAGCTGCTGTATTGCACGTGAGAAATGTTGCTACCATCTGATATCTAATACAGGTTGCAATTTTTTTTAGAAGAGATTTATCGTAAATTTTATTTGTATCTTTTTCAAATTTTCTATCAATAAGAATAATCATTATGAAATTTTTTTGAGAAATTCATCTGTAGTCAATATACTCATTGGTTCGACCAATTTTTATAGCATTGGCCATACCAATTTCCTCAACTTCATCCATGGATAAAATTTTTGATTTTATCCCAAGCTTTTTTGCCAGATCAAGTCATAATTTCAGATCTGATACTGATTCACTTTCTAATACAGCTTTCTGGATGTTTTTTGAATAATTGGATTAATCGTATGGTTGTCAGGCCACTATATCTTTTCCTACAACGTCAATATGAACGTTTTACGTGAAATTTCCAACGGTGTCGTTGGGGAATGGTTGGGATCTTCATTGGGGCACGTCGTTGGGGCACGTCGTTGGGGCACGTCGTTGGGGCACGGCGTTGGGGCACGTCGTTGGGGCACGGCATGCCGTGCCCCTCCCCCGAACCCCCTATCCGATTAATTTCCTCAAAATTGTGATGGCCGCCTCGGCAATCACCGTGCCGGGGCCAAAAATACCGGCAACTCCCTTTTCGTAGAGAAAAGCGTGATCGCGCTCAGGAATAATCCCGCCAGCGATAACGAGAATATCTTCCCGTCCATGCGTTTTCAGTTCCTCAACAATCCTGGGAATCAGGGTCTTGTGACCAGCGGCAAGGCTTGATATGCCAATAATATGCACATCGTTGTCGAGCGCCTGCTGCACCACCTCCTCCGGTGTCTGAAAAAGCGGGCTGATATCAACATCAAAGCCGACATCGGCAAACCCGGCGGCAATCACTTTGGCACCACGGTCATGGCCATCCTGCCCCACTTTCGAGACCATAATTCTTGGTCGGCGTCCTTCTTGGGCCGCAAAGGTGTCGGCGAGCTGCTGTGCCTCCTGAAAAAGAGTGTTATCCTGCATCTGCGTCCTGTAGATACTGCTGTTGAGTCTGGTGATGGCACGGTAGCGGCCAAAGGTCTTTTCGCAGGCTGAAGATATCTCCCCGAGGGTTGCCCGTTTTCTTGCGGCATCGACGGCCAGCGCCAGCAGATTGCCCTCTCCCGAAGCGGCGCTCTCCTCAATGGCCCGAAGCGCCTCAGCACATGCTTTGTTATCGCGCTCAGCCTTGATCTTTTCAAGTTGGCGAAGTTGCTGCTCCAGCACTTTGGTGTTGTCCACCTCAAGCAGCTCAATGTCGGTTTTGCTGTTGGTTTTGTATCCGTTAACCCCGACAATAATCTCTTTACCACTGTCAATGCGTGCCTGCTTGCGGGTCGCAGCCTCCTCGATCTGCAATTTGGGGAGCCCCTTCTCAATTGCTTTGACCATACCGCCCGCCTCTTCAATATCACAGATAATCTTCCACGCTTTTGCCGCCAGCTCTCCCGTCAGGTACTCAACGAATGATGAGCCTGCCCAAGGGTCGATGCTTCTGGTGATATCGCTCTCCTTCTGCAAATAGAGCTGGGTGTCGCGAGCTATTTTTGCAGAAAAGGGGGTGGGGAGTGCAATTGCTTCGTCAAGGGCATTGGTATGCAGCGACTGTGTATGCCCAAGTGTTGCCGCCAATGCCTCAAGGCAGGTGCGGGTGATATTGTTGAAAGGATCCTGCTCGGTGAGGCTCCAGCCGGAGGTCTGGCAGTGGGAGCGAAGCATCAGCGATTTCGGATTTTTCGGATTGAACTGCTTCACAATTTTTGCCCAGAGCATTCTTGCGGCCCGCAGCTTGGCAATTTCCATAAAATAGTTCATCCCTATTCCCCAGAAGAAGGAGAGGCGAGGGGCAAAGGCATCAATATCGAGCCCGGCTTTCAGGCCGGTGCGGATGTACTCAAGGCCATCGGCAAGGGTGAAGGCCAGCTCAAGATCGGCGGTGGCACCAGCCTCCTGGATATGGTAGCCCGAGATGCTGATGGAGTTGAACTTAGCCATCTTTTCGCTGGTGTAGCGGAAGATGTCGGCGATGATCTTCATGGAGGGTTCCGGCGGGTAGATGTAGGTGTTGCGAACCATGAACTCTTTGAGGATATCGTTCTGGATGGTGCCGCTCAGTTTTTCAGGTGGCACACCCTGCTCTTCACCCGCCACAATGTAAAAGGCCATGATGGGCAGTACGGCTCCATTCATGGTCATGGAGACCGAGATATCGCCCAGCGGAATCTGGTCGAAGAGTACCTTCATATCCTCAACTGAATCCACGGCTACACCGGCCTTGCCGACATCCCCGATAACCCGTTCGTGGTCTGAATCGTATCCACGGTGGGTAGGAAGGTCAAAAGCGACGGAGAGCCCCTTCTGGCCTGCCGCCAGGTTTTTGCGATAAAAGTTATTTGACTCCTCAGCGGTTGAGAATCCGGCGTACTGCCGAATTGTCCACGGCTGGGTGGCGTACATCATGGTGTAGGGGCCGCCAATATAGGGGGGGAACCCAGGCGCAAAGTTCAAATGGTCGAACCGGTCGACATCAGATGCGAAATAGGTCGATTTGATCTCGATTCCCTCAGCGGTTGTCCAGCTTTCCCTCTGAGCTTCAGTACCATTGGGGGCAGCAACAGGAGAAAAAATGTCGATGGCTGAAAAGTTTGGCCTCTCTACGGTTGCTGTGTTTGAATTTCCCGCTTCAATTTGCATGAAGCTGTTCCATGCCGATTCAGCAAGTTTTCTGGTCAGGGTTTCAATGTAGTTTGAGCCACGGGCCGGGTCAACAACCTGGTTGAGTGACCCCTCCTCCCTGAGAACAAGGTGAATGTTGCCGGAGATGCGAGCTGCAATGTCGGGATTGACCGAATCGCCACTGTCGAACGCGCTGATCTGTAGTGTGTCGTAACCGCCAAGAATGGCAGAAACCGCCTCAGTGGTAAAACGGAGGAGATTGGTATAGGGTTCAGTGGCTGAACAGTTGCGTGCTGATGTTCTGGCAAAGAGGCGGGGCAGAGTTGCCCCCGATGCACCATAAGCTTTGAGCAGATGAGCGAGGAGATAGCGCAGGGCTCTCGGCTTGGCAAGCTCGATAAAATGGCTTGAGGTAACTGGCAGGACAATCTCCATCGCAGCAACAATACTCTCTGCCGGAACTCCTGCCTCAGCAAAACGGCGCAGATAGTTGCTTGCTCCAGAGAGCGCCAGGGCAATTTCCTCTGTTGAAGTGGAGCCATGCAGATGCGCGGGCAGAGTATCGACTGCAAGAAATCTGAAGTGAGGAATGGACTTGGCAGCTTCAAAAAGTTTCGTATCCAGCTCTTTTGCTTCCGTACTTGCGGCCACAAGAAGCCCGCCCAGGTTTTCCGTGAAGCCAGGGATGGTTGCCAGGGAGGTGAGCAGTTCAGCAGTGGGGGGGAGGTTGCCTGAAAAATGGATGGCAACCGCAGCGGTTTTGACTCCTGTTAGAAGTTGGCTGAGATTTGCTGGAGAGCAATGTGCAGGATCAGTTATCACAAACTCAAGAGCGGCAGCATCAAGCTCGAAGCATTTCAGTGCGGCCTTGTTTGCCGCGACAGGGTTGTCAACGGTAATGCGGTGGCAATTATTCCATCTGTTGACCGATTTTGTTGTCGGTATGGCAAGATGCTCCTCTTTTCCTTCGGAAGAGTGCCAGGGTTCCAGATCAAAGCCCTCCGGTGTATTCCAGACAAGAGTGTCGTAAGGTCTATCTTTGAGTTCGGCAATTGCCTTTTTTTTCCACTCAGCCCGGCTGATTGCCGGGAACTCATGAAAGAGCGAATCAGGCCGGGAGTCTTGTGTCATAACTATGCGTTCTGTTGTTTTTGTGATCTCTGCTCGTGGATGATGTTCAGAATTTCCTCTTTCATTTGTGATGGAAGTGCAGTTCTTTCAACAAATCCCTTTTGCTGCAGCCATCCGGTTGTCTGGAAATCTTTGGTTGTTGGTTTGCCGGTGTACTGTTCAATAACGCGCTTGCCGGAAAATCCGATGTTACCGGCATTATGTTCAAAGAGTTTGATCCCCCTTGAGCCGATGCCGATGGCAACACCGCCAAGCGTTGGATCGGTAATAATGGTAATAACCGGAAGTCCAGCTTTTTCCACACTTGATATGGCAACATGCAGCTTTGGGAGGCCAACCATTGACGAACACCCCTCGTGCATTCTTGCGCCGCCACCCGTAGCCTGAAAAATTAGTGGCACTCCGCGTTTAATCGCGGTTTTGCTGGCACGCCAGATTTTTTCGGCGGTTGTCATACAGAATGAGCCACCAAGAAAGTGGAAATTGGTTGCGCAGAAGACCACTGGTTCACCATCGATGGTGCCATCACCGGTTATAACCGAGGCGGCAGCACCGGTTTTCTGTTGTGCTTCACCAATTTTTTTCCGATAATCCGGGAACTCAAGAATGTCTTTGTCAACAATGTAGCGAGTATCCTGATGCTCACTGAACGAACCGGCATCAAGAATAAAATTCATATAGTCGTGAGCGGCCAGCCTGACGTAGCGATGGCCACAGCTCTCACACACAAAATTGTCTGCCAGCAGTTTTTTGTAGAGTATCGGATCCAGAAGCTTTTTGCCGGCATTATCCTTGCAGTTTTTATGACGGGCAACAAAAAGAATTTTTTCCGGATGGGGAATAAAGGAGGAGACAGGCTTTTCGAATGTTTTTATCTCCTCTTCCGTGATCGTATCCCACTGACCAATCTTTGCCCATCGCTCCATTCTTCGTGCAAAGATCTCCTCTGAAGGGATGGTGCTGAGCTCTCCGATCCATTTTACCAGTGAGCTTTTGAATGACCGAAAGGCCGATTCCGGAAAGTGGTGAGCCGGTCCGTCATACTCGACGATAATGTCGTCGATAATGCCGTTTTTTAACCCCTCCTGAGCCGTTATCTGCGAAATCTCTGCGGCGAGGCTTGCCTTCTCCCTGGTACGGAAGAGAATGGATGAACAAGCTTCAGGGGAGATAACCATGTAGGTGGAGTATTCCATAGCCAGAACCACGTCGCATCCTGTCAGCGCTATGGCGCCGCCGCTGCAACCCCGGTTGATGATGACCGAGAGCGTTGGAACGGTTGCTTCGGCCAGGGACTGCATACATCGACCAATCTTCCAGGCAATGCCTCCTCCTTCGGATTGTTCAGTAGGGTCGGCACCGGCAGTATCAATAACCGTAATAATAATCCTCTTCTCTTGCTCGGCAATCTGAATTGCCTTGATCGCCTTTTCAAATGCGGCTGGTGTTGGCATACCCTGATTCCACTTGGCAATCTCATCAGGATTTTTCATCAGGTTACGCATAACACCAAAATCTGAGGTTGGCGAGGACTGCTGCCCAATGAGCATAACAGGCCAACAGCCATTCTCACCATCACGCAGCACTGCCCGATGGGTCTGGATAATGCAACTGCCGTGCAGCTCATTCTGCAAGCACTCTTCCGGTTCATCAAATACAGTAAGGTAATCGAGGTGTCTGGGGCGTTCGGGGTGAAAGGAGAGTTGATACTTTTCGTATTCGGTGAGCTTTTCAATACTCTCATGGGAGTAGCTGAAGCC
>SESH01033781.1_pt1 | contig 10562 bp, 19 predicted proteins | sample 3171561 | NCBI WGS metagenome assembly SESH01 (sample SAMN10866947, study PRJNA518727) | freshwater metagenome | biome: subpolar coniferous forest; feature: holomictic lake; material: water; isolation source: holomictic Lake 442 2011 16.5 m and 2014 13 m | place: Canada: near Kenora, Ontario
TAGGCGCAGGCGTAGTAACAAATATAATTGAATAGGGCCAAAGGGAAAAATGGATAACAAGCAGAAGATCAGAATAAAGATGAAGTCGTATGACCACAGGTTGCTCGACAAATCAGTCGTCGAGGTTGTTAATGTCGCGAAGAGAACCGGTGCCAGGGTCGTCGGACCCATACCTCTGCCTACTAAAATAAGCAGATACACCGTTCTTAGATCTCCGCACGTTGACAAGAAATCAAGAGAGCAGTTTGAAATAAGAGTGCACAAAAGGCTTCTTGACATAATGGAACCGACACCAAAAACCGTGGATATGCTGTCAAAGCTCGACCTTCCGGCCGGCATTGACGTTGAAATAAAACTATAATACACATCTTAAAAAGGGAAGCTGATAACAATAGGGCTTCACATTTACTTTTTTAAGAAAACGAGGTTTTTATGGCTGCAATATTAGGGAAAAAAGTAGGAATGACACAGATCTTCCATGACGGCAACACTGTGCCCGTAACCGTTATACAGGCCGGGCCCTGCATTGTTGTTCAGAAGAAAACTGTCGAAAATGACGGCTACGACGCCGTCCAGGTCGGATATGTTGACAAGAAGGAAAAATCTGTCACGAAGCCTGAAGCGGGGCACTTTAAAAAAGCCAACACCGCCCCCAAAGCATATCTGTCAGAATTCAGGACAGAAACCGAGCTCAAACTTGAGATAGGCCAGGCAATCACAGTAGAAGCCTTCAAAGAAGGCGAATATGTGAGCGTTACCGGTCTTACCAGGGGAAAGGGCTTCCAGGGTGTCGTAAAAAGACATGGTTTCAAAGGTGGACCCGGTTCTCACGGTTCCATGTTCCACAGGGCTCCCGGAGGCATAGGCGGAAGGGTCAGGGTCAGGGGACATATATGGAAAGGAAGGCGTATGCCCGGACATGACGGAATGGAGACAAATTCTGCCGTGAATCTTAAGGTTATGTACATTGACAAAGACGAGAATGTGATACTGGTAAGAGGGGCGGTCCCGGGTAACAAGGGCACGCTTCTTACAATAAGGACTGCCAAGAAAGCCGAAAAACTTATGGCGAGCGACGCAAGAATGAAGAAGGAAAACGAGAAGAGGGCAACAGCGATGGCAGCAAAGGAAAAAGCGGAGAAAGAGAAAAGGAAAGCTCCAGCGAAATCCGCAGGAGGTAAGAAGTAATGGCTAAATTCAACGTTTATGATATGGCCGGCAAAGAGGTCGAGCAGCTTGAATTAAGCGATGCCGTTTTCGGTATTGAACCCAACAAAGCCGTTATGACAGAAGCAGTTCTTAACGAGCTTGCCAATGTAAGAAGAGGTACAGCCAAGGCAAAAACACGCGGAGAAGTTTCCGGTGGCGGAAGAAAGCCCTGGAAGCAGAAAGGCACCGGCCGTGCGAGGCAGGGTTCTATCCGCGCAGTTCAATGGAGAAAAGGCGGAATCGCTCACGGGCCGAAAGTCAGAGATTACTCGTACAAACTTCCTGACAAAGTCAAGAAGCTTGCGTACAAATCGATTCTCTCTTCCAAGGCTAAAGAGAACTTAATAACTATAGTAAGCGACATCAAAGTTGAAACACCGAAAACCAAAACCATAATCGCCATGCTTAAAGCCTTGAAGTCGAATGTAACAAAGACGCTTATTATTGTCAATGCCCAGGATGCGGTTGTGAAAAAATCTGTGGCAAACCTGGCAAAAGCGAAAATGATATATGTGAATAATATCAACTGCCATGACTTGATGAATTATGAAAATCTGGTATTTACAAAAGACGCCATAATCGCGCTTGATAAGAGGTTCTAAAAATGGACATTACAAGGATAATTAAGAAGCCGTTAGTCACCGAAAAAGGTGCTCTCTTGAAAGAGAGAGGGAATGTGTACGTGTTTGCGGTGGATATCAACGCCAATAAGATCGAGATAAGGGCTGCCGTTGAAAAATTATTCAACGTCAAGGTCAAATCGGTCAACACCGTAATAATGCACGGAAAAACAAGAAGGCTGGGCAAGCGGATTGGCGTAAAATCCGACTGGAAAAAGGCGTATATTCTTCTGGGGAAAGATCAGAAGATAACAACGCTTGAAGTTTAAGAGAGGAGTTTAATACTATGCCGATAAGAACCTATAACCCGACAACGCCTTCCAGAAGGAAGATGACCGTTGACACCTATGAGGACATAACAAAGACCACGCCTGAAAAATCGCTGCTTATCCGCAGAAAGAAAAATGCCGGCAGAAACAGCTATGGCAGGATAACCGTAAGGCACATGGGCGGAGGCAACAGGACTTTTGTAAGGATAGTGGATTACAGAAGGGATAAAGACGGGATACCGGCAAAGGTTTCCGCGATAGAGTATGATCCTAACAGGAGCGCAAGGCTTGCCCTTCTTAACTACAAAGACGGCGAGAAACGCTATATTGTCTGTCCGGACGGGCTTAAAGTAGGCGACGAAATCATTTCTTCTGACAGCGCTGACATTAAAATAGGTAACACGCTGTCAATAAAAGCAATACCGGTAGGTACGGTTGTGCACTGTGTTGAACTTAAGAAAGGCGCGGGCGCAAAACTCGGCAGAACTGCCGGAAGCACTATTATTATTATGGCTAAGGAGAACGAGTACGCCCACCTTAAACTTCCTTCAGGAGAAATAAGACTTGTAGATGTTAACTGCCTGGCGACGATAGGGCAGGTAGGCAATCTTGATCATGAAAATATAACCATTGGCAAGGCCGGCAGGAACAGGTGGAAAGGAATTCGTCCGTCCGTAAGAGGTATAGCGATGAATCCCTGCGACCATCCGCACGGTTCTCAGGTTAACCACGCGAAAGGCGGCAATCACCCTGTCTCGTACTCCAATGTTCCCACTAAGGGCTACAAAACGAGAAGCAACAAATCCACAGACAGGTTTATCCTAAAGAGGAGAAAGTAAATGAGCAGATCCTTAAAAAAAGGCCCATTCATTGACGAGAAACTTTTAAAGAAAGTTCGTCTGATGGAAGAGAAAAAGGAGAAGAAAGCCATTAAGACCTGGGCAAGAAGATCGTCTGTGAGCCCGGAAATGGTCGGATTTACGTTCCTTGTACATAACGGCAAAAAATTTATATCTGTCTATGTAACGGAACAGATGGTGGGACATAAGCTCGGCGAATTCTCGCCGACCAGGACTTTCAAAGCGCACAGGGCACCGACAGGTAAAGGAACATCGTTAACATAAAATCAAGGAGCTATGGAAAATGGAAGCAAGAGCCGAGTTTAAATATCTAAGAATTCCCGACAGGAAGACCAGGATTGTCATGGAGTTGATTAAAGGGAAAAAGATAGATGTTGCGTTCAACATCTTGAAGTTCACTAATAAAAGGGGCGCAGAAATAGTTTACAAGCTCTTAAGATCTGCGGTCGACAATATCTCCAGAAAATCCGGAGTCAACCTCGACAACCTTTTTGTGTTTAGCGCCTACGCGAACCAGGGTCCGAGGTTTAAAAAGATGCACGCCAGGGCGATGGGTAGATCGGGGATGATACAGAGAAAATTCAGCCACGCTTGCATTATTGTGAGCGATGCTTATGTTGAAACGAGAAAGAAAGCGATAAAGGCCGCGGCAAAAAGCGCGGCGGTAAAAGCTGAGGGAAAAGAAGTAAAGAAAGAAGTAAAGAAAACCGGTAAAAAAGTTTAAGGAGGCAGTTTAATGGGTCAGAAAGTACATCCAAATGCGCTGCGAATCGGGATTATCAGAGGCTGGGAATCCAGGTGGTTCACCGAGAAATCCTATAAAGATTCGCTTCTTGAGGACTTCCTTATAAGGAAGTTTATAAACAAGAAATGGGAACACGCCGGTATTGCGAAGATAGAGATTGAGCGTACGGTGGGTAAAGTTCTTGTCATTGTTCACACGGCCAAGCCGGGTATTATTATCGGGAAGAAAGGCACCGAAGTAGACGAACTTAAAAAAGAAATACAGAAAATGACCAAGATAGATGTTTTTATAAGTATATTAGAAGTCAGGAATCCGGCCATTGACGCGCAGCTAGTCGCGCAGGGAATTACCGTTCAGCTGGAAAAAAGGATCTCGCACAAAAGAGCCATGAAGAAATCAGTTATTGCAGCTCTTGCGGCAGGCGCTCAGGGTATAAAAATAATGTGTTCAGGAAGGCTTGGCGGCAACGATATAGCCAGGCGCGAGTGGTACAGGGAAGGGCGTGTTCCGCTGCATACTTTCAGGGCGGACATAGACTTTGGTTTCGCGGAAGCCATCTGCACTTACGGCAAGATAGGGGTCAAAGTCTGGGTATTCAAAGGCGAGATTCTTGACAAACCTGCGGTTGAAATAAAGGAAGGCGGAAAAGATTCAAAAGAAACAGCAAAAGAAGCGGCTGGGGAGCATAAAGCCGCGGCAGAATTGAAAGAAAGAAGATAAAACCCCGTAGGGTTTGTAACTTTTATAGAGAAAATGCAAAAGAGGCGTAAGGGAGTAGAAAATGTTATTTCCGAAAAGAATTAAATACAGAAGGTCAATGCGCGGGAGGATGAAAGGCGTAGCCATTAAGGGCTCCCAGTTCAATTTTGGCGAGTATGGCCTGAAATCCCTTGAATGCGGCTGGGTAACCGACAGGCAGATAGAGTCGAGCAGGGTTGCTGTAGTAAGGAATCTGAAAAAAGGCGGCAAACTCTGGACCACGATATTCCCGGATAAGCCGGTTTCAAAAAAACCCGCCGAAGTCAGGATGGGTGGCGGGAAAGGCGGTCCGGAATTCTGGGTAGCTGTTGTTAAGCCGGGAAGAATGCTTTTTGAACTCGGCGGCGTCACGGAAGAAGTGGCAAAAGCGGCTTTAAGGCTTGCGTCCTTTAAACTTCCCGTAAAAACAAAATTCGTTAAGAGGGCTGGTTGATATGAAAGTTAAAGAAATAAGAGACCTGAACGAGCAGGAAATAAAGGCAAAACTCGCGGAAAAAAAGAAAGAATTGAACGAATTAAACCTTAAGCTTGCGATGAAAACTCTTGAAAAGCCGACTCTCATACCGGCTTTAAAAAAAGATATCGCTAGGATGCTTACCGTGCTTAAGGAAAAAGGAGCAAAATAGGTGAAAGTCGGAAAAAAGAAAAAAACAGGCGAAGTTATCAAGACCAGCACACAGATGGACACCGTGAGGGTGTCCGGCGTCAAGAAAGACCGTATTCTCGGGAAGATCTTTAAGACTTCCAGAAAATACAAAGCCCATGACCCTAAGAACGAAGCAAAGGTCGGGGACATAATCGAAATAGAAGAGTGCAGGCCCATAAGCAAGACCAAAAATTGGAGATTGCTGCGGGTTGTGAAAAAAGCCGTTGGGGAAAAGATAGAGCTTAAAGATGAGCTTGCAGAACTTGCCCCGAAAAAGGAAGAAACGGCGGTAAATGACGCGGGAGAGCAAAAATGATCCAGGTACAAACCATGCTTGAAGTTGCCGATAACACCGGAGCTCAAAAACTCATGTGCATCAAGGTGCTTGGCGGGACCAGGAAAAGATATGCCTATATCGGGGATGTAATTGTAGGCGCGGTCAAAGAAGCGCTTCCAGGAAAAATAGTCAAGAAGAGCGAGGTCGTAAGAGCCGTTATTATTAGGTGCAAGAAAGAAAGAAGACGGCCTGACGGGTCTTATATTAAATTTGACGACAACGCAGTTGTTATCATCAATGAACAGTTAAATCCCAGGGGCACCCGTGTTTTCGGACCGGTAGCCAGGGAACTCCGCGACAAAAACTACATGAAGATAATTTCTCTAGCGGCTGAGGTGGTGTAAAATGCTTAATACCAGTTTGAAAAAAGGCGATAATGTTCAGGTTATTTCCGGAGACGATAAAGGCAAGAAAGGTAAAATCTTGAAAATATTCCCGCTTGAAGACAGGGAAACCTTTAAGGTAATCGTTGAAGGCGTTAACTTCGTAAAAAGGCACACAAGGCCGAATAAACAGGCTCAGCAGGGCGGGATTATCCAGAAAGAAGCGCCTATGTATGTTGCCAAGCTAATGCTTATCTGCCCAAGGTGCAATAAACCTACAAAAATCGGAAAAAAGACACTCAAGGACGGCAAAAAGTCCAGAATGTGCAAAAAGTGCAGCGAGGTAATAGAATGACAACAAAATACGTATCACGGTTTAGAGAGAAATACAACAAAGAGATCATCCCTGAGATGATGAAAAAGTTCAAGTACACGAGCCCGATGCAGGTTCCTAAGGTTGAAAAGATCGTCTTGAATGTCGGTTTGGGCGAAGCAACCGAAAACAATAAGCTCCTTGACGGAGTTGTTGCCGAACTGACCGCTATTACAGGGCAGAAAGCCGTCATAACCAGATCAAAGAAAGATATTTCAAACTTCAAGATCAGGAAAGGAAGCGCAATAGGAGCGCGCGTAACGCTCCGCGGGGACAGAATGCTGGACTTCCTCGACAGGTTTATAAATGTGGACCTTCCCAGGGCGAGAGATTTTAAAGGGCTTGCCGGAAAACTTTTTGACGGCGGAGGCAACTGCACTATCGGACTTAAAGAACAGGTTATATTCCCTGAGCTTGATATTGATAAAACCGAACAGATACACGGAATGGATATAACAATAGTGACTACGGCAAAGAAAGACGAGGACGCCAAGGCGGTTCTTGAACTCTTTGGAATGCCGTTCAAGAAGTAACATTAAATCGGAGGGAATGTGGCAAAGAAGTCGCTGGTACTGAAAAGCAAAAAAACACCGAAATTTAAAACGAGAAAATACAACAGGTGCTCCATCTGCGGAAGGCCCAGAGCTTACTACAGGAAATTTGGGGTCTGCAGGATCTGCTTCAGGCGCCTGGCGCACGAGGGCAAAGTCCCCGGCGTAACGAAAGCAAGCTGGTAAAAATTAAGGAGAGAAAAAGATATGGCATCTATTGATACAGTAAGCAATATGTTAACCAAGATAAGGAACGCCAACAAGGCCGTGAAAGAATCGGTCGATGTCCCTTATTCCTGGTTTACTTTTGAAATCATGAAACTTTTCCAGGAAGAAGGATACATCAAGAACTTCAAAAGAATAGATGACCGCAAACAGGGGATCATAAGGGTCTACCTTAAATATGTCGATAAAGAAAAAGCGATTACAGGCATTAAATCTATCAGCACTCCCGGACTTCGCGTGTATAAAGGAGCGAAAGAGATTCCCAGGGTGCTTGACGGTTATGGCGTAGCCATAGTCTCAACCTCAAAAGGCGTTATGACTGACAAAGCCGCAAGGGCGGCTAAGGCCGGCGGTGAAGTAATCTGTTACATCTGGTAATTGGAGGAACAATGTCTAGAGTTGGCAATAATCCGATAAACATACCTGCCGGCGTAAAGGTTCTGGTAAAGGACGGCAATGTTATGGTTGAAGGGCCGAAGGGTAAGCTTTCAATGGCTATCAATAATCCCGGGATAACAATCGAGATTAAGGACGGGAAGGTGGTTCTGTCAAGGTCTTCCGAGGAGAAGCTTGTTAAGGCTGCCCACGGAACCATGAGAGCCCATGTTAATAATCTTGTGACCGGAGTGGTAGGCGAGTTCTCTAAGACTCTCCAGGTTGAAGGTGTCGGGTACAAAGCGGCGCTTGAGGGGCAGGTTCTGGTGCTTTATCTCGGATTTACGCATTCAATCAGAAAGGAGATTCCCAAAGGTTTGTCCTGCACGGTTGAAAAGAATACCACCATTACGGTAAAGGGAGCTGACAGGGAAATGTTGGGCAATTTCTGCGCGAAACTCCGTAAGTTGAAGAACCCTGATCCCTACAAAGGAAAAGGGATAAAATTCATGGGCGAATACATCAGAAGGAAAGCCGGAAAGACAGCTACCGGCACGACCGGCGGAGGGAAATAAATCATGCCAACTAAGAATGTTAATATGCGTGAAATAAGACACGCTAAGATAAGAAAGAAAGTTTCGGGAACAGCAGAAAGGCCCAGGCTCTGCGTATTCAGAAGCCTTAAGCATGTTTATGCGCAGCTCGTGGATGATAATGCCGGCAGGACTTTGTTGACCGTGTCGACGCTTACTAAAGAGACCAAAGGAATAAAAGCAAATGTAAATATAAAAGCTTCTGAAGCTGTCGGAACAGCCATTGCGAAGAAATGCCTTGAAAAAGGCTACAAAAGAGTTGTTTTTGACAGGTCAGGGTATCTTTATCACGGCAGAATCAAAGCCCTGGCAGATGCTGCAAGGAAAGCGGGACTGGAATTCTAAGAGAAGCACAGAATCAAAAATATAAAACAAGGAACACCTCAAGGAAAAAAGCGGTTTGCAAGGAGGATTAGTAAATTGGCCAGAATAGACTCTTCAAAATATGAACTTAAAGAAAAAGTCATAAGCATTAAAAGGGTGTCCAAGGTCGTCAAGGGCGGAAAGAGGATGAGTTTTTCTTCTATCGTCATTGTAGGCGACGGAAAGGGGCATGTCGGCGTCGGGGTTGGAAAAGCTAATGAAGTCCCTGATGCTATTAAGAAAGGCGTTGAAGATGCGAAGAAAAATATGATTGAGGTGCCGTTAAGCGGGGTAACTATTCCCCACACGGCTTACTATGAATACGGCGCCACACGTCTTTGGATGAAACCTGCGTTCCCGGGAACGGGAGTTGTTGCCTGCGGCGCGGTCAGGGCAATTGTTGAACTTGCGGGTATCCACGACATTCTCAGCAAAGCAATTGGTTCAACAAATCCGTATAATCTTACAAAAGCAACGATTGAGGCCTTAAGAAGCCTAAAGAGAATCGACAAACTTGCGGAATTAAGGGGCAAAAAAATAGAAGATCTGCTCGTATAACAATTAAAAACGGCAACAGGAGCTAAAAGTGAAACTTAATGAGATCAAACCCAACACCGGTAGCAGGAAAAAAAGAAAAAGAATAGGCTGCGGTCCTGGTTCAGGGCACGGCAAGATGTCCACCTTTGGTATGAAAGGACAGGGTGCAAGGAACAGGGGAGTTCGTGTCGGCTTTGAAGGCGGACAGATGCCCTTGATCAGAAGGTCTCCGAAAAGAGGCTTTGTGAATATTTTTGCAAAAAAGATAGGTATTGTTAATCTCAGGGACCTGGATAAATTGGCTGACGGAACCGAGGTCACTCTTGAGCTTTTACATAACAAGGGAATGGTCGATGCCAAGTTTAAGATGTATAAAGTCCTTGGCGCAGGAAAACTCACGAAAAAACTGATTGTTAAAGCGAATATGGTTAGCAAATCCGCTGAAGAAGCCATTAAGGCAAAATCCGGAGAGGTTATTTTAACAGTAACCAGGCCGGTAACTGCCGGTAAACCCGAAGATAAAAGAGCAAAAGCCAGATCCAAAGAGGGAAAGGTAAATGCTTAAGAGCTTAGTTGAAGGGCTTACCAATATATTCAAGATACCCGAGCTTAAAACCAAAGTCCTTTTTACACTCGGAATGATACTGGTCTACAGGATAGGCTGTCATGTGCCTACTCCCGGCGTTGATGCCGCCGTACTTGCGGCAGCCATGAAAACGCAGGCAGGCGGAGTTCTGGGGTTCCTGGATCTTTTCTCGGGAGGCGCTTTCAATAAATTCTCTGTTTTTGCGCTTGGCATAATGCCCTACATCAGCACTTCTATTATTATGCAGCTGCTGCAGGCGGTAATACCTTCGCTTGAAAAACTCGCCAAGGAAGGCGAGGCAGGAAAGAAAAAGATTACGCAGTACACCAGATACGGCACAGTGCTTATCTGTATAGTTCAGGGTTCGGCGATGACCTATTTTATGCATTCCGCCATACCCGGCGCGGTCAAGAACTGGGGTTTGAGTTTCCAGTTAACAACCATCATCACTCTTACAGCAGGCACAATCTTCATTATGTGGCTTGGTGAAAAGATGACAGAAAAAGGAATCGGCAACGGTATGTCAATGATTATCTTTGCCGGAATTGTCGCAAGGATACCCATAGAAATAATAAATACGGGAAGTATGATACGGGCAGGCGCTTTAAATGCAGTCTGGGTCGTACCTGTTATTGTAGGGATGGTAGCTCTTGTGGGCTTCGTTGTTCTTATCTCAACAGGAGCAAGAAGAATACCTGTGCAGTACGCGCAGAGGGTTGTAGGCCGGAGAGTTTACGGAGGGCAGAGTACCTATCTGCCGCTTAAGGTTGATTTCTCCGGAGTTATTGCAATAATATTTGCTTCTTCTATACTTTCAGTTCCGGCGATGATACTTCAGAGCTTTTCGGTTAATATTCCGTGGCTTGCTATGATAGGAAACTGGTTCTCTCCGGGGCAGGCAGTGTACTCTGTGCTCTACGCGCTTCTTATCATCTTCTTTTGCTACTTCTACACTGCGGTTGTTTTCAATCCGCCGGATATAGCCGAGAATATTAAAAAGTATGGCGGTTTTATTCCGGGTGTAAGGCCGGGAGAGCCGACGGCGCAGTTCATTAATTATTCTCTTACAAGGGTTACTCTTGTAGGCGCGCTGGCAATAGTCGTAATTGCTCTAATACCTGATCTTTCAATGAGAGTTATGAATATACCGTTCTATTTCGGCGGCACCTCCCTTCTCATCACCGTCGGGGT
>SESH01073478.1_pt1 | contig 10548 bp, 10 predicted proteins | sample 3171561 | NCBI WGS metagenome assembly SESH01 (sample SAMN10866947, study PRJNA518727) | freshwater metagenome | biome: subpolar coniferous forest; feature: holomictic lake; material: water; isolation source: holomictic Lake 442 2011 16.5 m and 2014 13 m | place: Canada: near Kenora, Ontario
CTGGGGTATCCACCGACTTACGGGTGATCACGCCGGGGGCGATGCGCTCAATTGGGCGCTGCCTCTCGGTGTTGATCGGCCCCTTGCCGTCCACCGGCTGGCCGAGGGCGTTGAGGACCCGGCCGAGCAAGCTCTGGCCTACCGGCACCGAGATCACCTGGCCGGTCGAGTTTACCTGGTCGCCCTCGGCGATCGACTCGGACTCGCCGAGAACAATCGCGGCGACATCATTCCGGTTGAGGTTCAGGGCGATCCCGAAGATCGCCTCGCTGCGGCCCGTTTTCACCGGGAACTCCAGCAACTCGGCGGCCATCACCCGATCCAGGCCCTCGATACGCGCGACGCCGTCGCCGACTGAGGCGACGGTTCCCACGTTCACCTGGCGCGGCTTCAGGTCAACTCCAGCAGTAATCCCGGCCTTAAGCCGGGAGATAAGGTCATCAGTAATCGTCATGGTGAGTGCTCCGCATATGTTCGGGGAGGGGCAGGGGAGAGCTTACCCTCCCCAAAAACCCCACCCTATCCGGTTTGTTCGGATAGGATTTTAGCTGGTGAGCATATTACGCTGGATAGCGCTGAGGCGCGTGCGCAGGCTATTATCGAGTACCCGGTCACCGATGCGGATGACCAGGCCGCCAATGAGTGAAGTGTCCACCGCGAAGGTGGCCTTCAGGTCGCCGTAGCGCTTGCGCAGATCGGCGACGACCGACTCCTGCTGGGCAGGTTCGAGGGCGACCGCGCTGGTGATCAGGGCGTCAAGCGCCTGGGCAGATGTGCCAGCGGTAAGGCTGCCAAATGCCTGGGCCACATGTCCAACCTGATCGATCAGCCCCTCGCTGGCCAGGCCGAGCAAGAAATTTCGTACCTGCGGCAGGGCGTCGGGAGGAAGGGCCGCGTCGATGCGCTGGGCGAGATCGCCGCTGCCTGCCCCTGAGAGCTTTGTGGCTGCGGTCTGAAGCTGCTCCAGCGCCGTGCCGATGAGCGACTCGTAGAGCGCCCCTGCAATCGCCTTGGCATCAACTGTGGTTGCCATATATCGTTATCCATCTTTAGGGATTCCCAACGGTCGCCAGCGGTGGGGGGGAGTCGTACGACTCCTCCCACAGCCTACGGATTGGGCAACGCCCTCTAGTTCCGGCGATCCAGGGCGGCCAGCGACTCGGCGATCAGCTTCTCGTGCCCCTTGGCCTGGAGTTCAGCGCCAAGTACGCGCGTCGCCGTCAACGTCACCAACTCGGCAATCTTACCCTTCGCATCACTCAGCAGGGTGTCGCGCTCCTGAGAAGCGGTGGTGCGGGCCTCTTCGCGGATGCGGTCGGCCTCGCGGCGAGCCTGAGCGATGATCTCAGCCTCCTGCGACTTCGCCCGATCCTGGGCCTGGGTCACGATCTTCGCCGCCTCTTGGCGCGCCTTGACCAACTCGGCCTCATAGTCCTTCTTTGCGTTCGCAAGCTGCTGCTTCACTTGATCCGCCGCGCTCAGGCTATCCTGCACTCGCCGAGTGCGCTCACTCAGCATGTTCAAGATCGGCTTGTAGAGGAACTGACCAAGCAGCCAGACCAGGAAGATCACATTGAAGAGCTGCGCTATCAGCAAGCCCCAATTGATGCCCAGCTTTTCCACAATCTACTCCTCATTTCGCCCATCGACACCCAGTTATCTGGTGACGAGAGGGGCCTGATGGATGAATTAGAGGATACCGAAGCCGATCAGCAGACCGAACACCAGGCCGAAGATGAACAGCGCCTCCGTCAGTGCGAAGCCAAGGAACATGTAGGTCCGCACCAGACCCTCAGCCTCAGGGTTCCGTCCCATCGCCTCGATCGCGGCCCCGAAGATCACTCCGATGCCCGCACCCGGGCCAACGGCGCCGATACCAATCGCCAGTGCCATTCCAATAAGCTGTGCCGCATGGTCACTCATTACCTGAGTCCTCCTAACAACGCGCTATCATCAGCAGACAAGTCCTGTTCCGACGAACATCCTAGTGGGCTACCGCCTCATTCGTGGTATGGCCGTGATCCTCATCATCACCATGGCCCTGCACCGCCAGCCCCGCAAAGACGACGGTGAGTACGGCGAAGATCACGGCCTGAATGAAGGCGACGAACACCTCAAGGCCATAGAAGGGGACGGGCAACAAATAGGCGAACAGGAAGGCCATGACGGCCAGCACCACCTCGCCACCGAAGATGTTGCCAAAGATACGAAAGGCGAACGCGACGATACGCATGATCTCCGAGAATAACTCGAGGATACCTACGAAGGTCATAATCGCGCCTTGTTTACCGAAAGGGTTGATGAAGAATTTTCCGAGGTAGCCGATCCCGAGCGCCTGAAAGCCCCAGAACTCGACCATGAACACCGCTACCAGGGCGAAGGCAAAGGTGACGTTGAGGTCAGCCGCAGGGGCACGTAGGTAGGGGATAAACAACCAGCCCTCACCACCACAGTAGGCCGGGAAGCGCTGGACGAGGAGGGGAGTTGCGGGTGGCGCTGCTTTCTCTGTAGCTGTCGTAGCCCCCGCCTCGGTGGCGGCCACATGAGCTTCAGCCCGACACATCCCAATGCTGCCCACACCAGGTACCAGCGCCAGCATGTTACCGAAGAGGAAAAAGAAGAGGATGGTCATCGGGAGGGCGAAGAATTTGCCAACATTCTTCTTGTCAACTCCTCGTGCGAAGTCGTAGAAGAATTCGATCAGGAACTCGATGATGTTCTGGAAGCCGCGCGGCACTGCCTGCAATCGCTGACCAACACCGAAGGCGATTCCGACAAGAATCACATCTACCAAAATCGTCATCAGCACCGCGTTGGTGAACGGCACTCCCGTGGCACAGGTTTCACCCGAATCTGCAAGTTTGCCAGCAATGCAGAGGAGGGGCTCTGCGGCAGCCGAGATGTGTAGGTCCTCCTTGGTCATCCGAATGCCCAGGAAGTACATGATGGCACCAATCACCGCCAGGATTCCCAAGACGGTGAGGATCCGATTTCGCATCGTGGCGATCCCCTCTCCCTATGTAATTGAGAACTCTTTCACAAACATTTTACCATAGAGGGCAAAAAAATGTCAACTGTTCGCCATTGTTCTGAGGTGAGCAGTTGATACTTCTATGACCACCCGGCTGGAAATTGCCCGGAGTATACCATAGCTCTTTGTGGTGCGCAAACACATTATGCATCCGAGAGATTGTCTCGCAATTCACGGATGGCCCGCTTGGCATTCACCCAGACTGCGCCGATCTTTGAGCTGGCGACCTTCTTGTTAAACACCAGCACCAACAAAAAGCGGTGCGCGACATCGAAACAGTAGAGGTCGTAGTGCAGACCGTCGTGGATATACACGGTGAGGGCGTCCTCCTCGTGCAGCTGACGCGCGACCTCGCCTGCGGTGGAGAAGCTGGTGGAGAGGAGCGGCAGGATGATCATCATGGGCAGATTGTCGGTCGAACCCACATCGACGAGGACCATACCGGCGCGGTCGGTAAGCATCACGCTCTGGGCACCGAGTTCCTGGGCGATCTGGCTCATGATCTTACGGACGGCGTTAATATTCTCAGTGGTGACGATCATCGTGCTGGAGCTGCGCCTGCCGGGGATATCGTGCATCGGTATAGGCTCGGGCTTGGGCGCGGGCTTGCGCCCGGCAGCAGCCTTCGTACGCGATGCGAGGCCGCCACGCTGCGGCGGGGGCGGCGGGGCCGCCGCTGCCTGCTCGCGCTCGCGCGCTGAGGGCAGCACGACGCGGGCGGGTTGCGGGGGCGGGGGGGAGGCGGGCGCAGGCGCGGGCGGCGGATCTTGCTCACGCTCACGCGCCGAAGGCAATACCACCCGCGCAGGGGTGAAGTCGTGCCGCTCCGCCTTCGGATCAGCGGCGGGGCTGTTGGCTCTGGCGGCGGGGGGGGCGGCAGAGACCGTGCGTAGGCCCACGCGCCGTGGCCTCACCTCGGGTGCAGGTGTGGGCTCGGGCACCGGTGCAGCGGCGGCCGCCGCTGCCGCCGCTGCGGCGGAGGCCACGGCAGCGGCGGTCGCCTCATGCGCAGCGTGGAGTGCCGACCGGATCGCCGCATGCACGTTGTCCACCGCACTCGGCCCGTGGAGAAACTGATAGACGCCCAGAGCCTCGGCCCGCTTGCAGGCCGTGTCGTTCATGCTTGCGCTATAGAGCAACACATTCGTCTGGATCTCGAAGTTTGGAATAATTTCTGCCAGCTCCAGGCCCGTCATGCCAGGCAGGTCAACCTCGGCAATTACGGCATCCGGCGGATTCACCCGCATCTCCCAGAGCGCATCATTGGCAGATTCAAAGATCTGCACGCTCACCGTAGCGCCAAGGGCGGCGGGCAAGGCGCGCAGAATCTCATTTTCAGCGGTCACGACTATGAGGCGATAGGTCATCTTGGGCTCTCGCTTCTCGGCGTGGAGGAAGCCCCTGCTCCCGCCCTATGTAGCTTAGGCACCACCATCTATACCTGTAGTATACCCTATCGCCATTACATCGGCGCATGGCTCAGGGTTGGGCCACGTCCCTAATGCTGCGCCCCAAACCTCGCTTTTTGCTCCTTTTTTGGGCGGTGAGTCTGTCAAAAATCGAATAAAATAAAGATCGTCATAATATGGTGAATTTACCTCCAAATTCACACCGAGAAGGGTACCTATTATTTTTTGGCGCTTGAGAATGGATTTCGCTTCAGGAAACCGCCTATCTCGGCCTTAACTTTTTGGCGAAGATATTGGGATCATCTACCGGGTTTAGAGGGGTGGTCATGTCGCAGAAAACCGAAAGGCGTTCACTTTTCGTGAACGCCTTTCGGTACATTTGGTCGGGGCGAGAGGATTCGAACCTCCGGCCTCCGCGACCCGAACGCGGCGCTCTACCAGGCTGAGCCACGCCCCGACACGTTTGCCACTGCCGGACGATGAAACGAATGGTGCCGAAGGTGGGACTCGAACCCACACGAGGTTGCCCTCAGCGGTTTTTGAGACCGCCGCGTCTGCCATTCCGCCACTCCGGCGCAGTGTGTGGGATTATAGCAGAGTCGGGGCATAGCGTCAACCTTGCCGCCCGCGCAACTTTTCGCAACCTGCCGTGGTATAATCTCAAGCGGCGGACTGGCGATAGAGTGGGACGCTATGGTGATCGGACAGGATCTGCTGACCCCCAACATGATTGTGCGCGGCGCGGTCGATACCTACACGGTACTCAACCTGATCGGTCGCGGCGGGATGGGCACCGTCTACCGTGTGCAGCGCGCCAGTGACGCCACTGTATGGGCGCTCAAGGAGATGCGCGCCCAGGGTGAACTCAGCGCTGAGGAGCAGGCGGACAACCGTCGGCTCTTCCTCCAGGAGGCCGCACTCCTGCGCTCCTTGTCTTTCCCCAACTTGCCCGTGGTGGCCGACCTCTTCGATCACGATGGCCGACCGACCCTGGTGATGGAATATGTCCCCGGGAAGACGCTGGAGGATCGTGCCCGTGAGACGAACGCCCCGATGCTTGAGCAGCAGGTACTCGGCTATGGCGTCCAGCTCTGTCGGGTACTCCACTACCTCCACAGCCGCAACCCGCCGATCATCTACCGCGACCTGAAGCCTTCGAATATTATGCTCACGCCCGCCGGGGTGCTTAAGTTGATCGACTTTGGCGTTGCCCGCACCCACAAGAAGGGCAAGGCGAAGGACACGATCGCCATGGGCTCGGCTGGCTATGCCCCGCCTGAGCAGTATGGTAAGGGCCAGACGGACGCCAGCAGCGATGTGTACGCCCTCGGTGCCACGCTGATGCACCTGCTTACCAACCTGCCGCCGGTGCCCCTCCAGACGCCGCAGCCCGGATCAATCAGTAAGCTCAATCCCTCGGTCACTGCGCGCGCCGAGGCGGTGATCATCAAGTCGATGAACCTCCAGCGTGAGCAGCGCTTTGCGAGCTGTGCCGAAATGGAGCAGGCGCTCCTACGTTGCTTCGACTCGCCCTATGTCGATCCATCTGCCAGCGCACCTGTCCCCGCCGCCGGACCTACGTCTTCGCCGGTGAAGCCCGCCCCGCCGGTGAAGCCCGCCCCGCCAGTGAAGCCCGCCCCGCCCCCGCCCGCCGAGGATGGCACGCCATGCGTGCGCTGCGGCCGCGTGAACAAAGGGCGTGCGCGCTTCTGCGCTGGCTGCGGTGCGCCCCTGGCCGAGCCGCCTAAGCCACGTCTGGTGATCACCTCGCCCCACCGCAGCTGGGAGCTGTCGATCGACCGGCTCCCCGTGCGGATCGGTCGGCGCGACCCGCGTCAGAATCACTACCCCGAGCTTGATCTGGCCGAGTATGATCGCGGCATCGCGTCGCGCCACCACGCCACCATCCAGCGCGACGGCGACTTCTACACCCTCACCGACCTGGGCAGTACCAATGGCACTATGCTAAACGCCAACCTGATCGTCCCCCGCGTGCCCCAGCGCCTCACCCAGGGCGACCGGATTAAGATCGGCGAGGTCGAGATCGAGTTTCGGTGGTCGTAGATAGCGAAGCATTGGCCTGGTCGCTTTTGCGGTCGGGTCAATGCTTCGGCCCTCCGATATACGTAATACCTAGAACACCACTATGACACCCAACGTCCTGATCCTCCGTGCGCCCGGCATTAACCGTGACGGCGATGCCGCCATGGCCTGCGAACTGGCCGGTGCCAGCGCCGAGCGCGTCCACGTCAACCGGATCGCCGACGGCACCGTGCGGCTGCGCGACTACGCGATGCTGATCATTCCCGGCGGATTTTCCTACGGCGACGATCTAGGCGCCGGCAAGCTGCTCGCCGTCGATCTGGCCCACCGTCTCGGCGACCAGTTGCGCAACTTTGTGGCCGATGGCCGCCCGGTGATCGGCATCTGCAACGGATTCCAGGTGCTTGTGAAGGCCGGTGTCCTGCCGGGCAACGCTGGCCCGCCCACCTTCACGCTCACCGATAACCGCTCGGGCCGCTTCGAGTGCCGCTGGGTGCGCCTCCAAGCTGACCCGCAGAGCCGCTGTATCTTCACCCGTGGCATCGAGTGCATGATCGAGGTGCCCGTGGCCCACGGTGAGGGCCGCGTCGTCCTGGCCGACGCTGGCACCCTCGCCGACCTGCGGGCCGCTGGCCAGGTGGCCCTGCGCTACGTGGCCGATGACGGCGGCTCGCCCGCCTACCCGGCCAACCCCAACGGGTCGGCGGGCGATATCGCCGGGATCTGCAACGCCCAGGGCAACGTCCTCGGCCTGATGCCCCACCCCGAAAACGCCATCCGGCCCCAGCAGCATCCCCGCTGGACCCGCGAACCCTGGCGCGATGTCGGCGATGGGCTGGCGATCTTCCGCAACGCGGTTGAATATGCGAAAACATTATGACGACATGGTAGGGGCAAAGCATTCGACCTTGTCGTGTAGCGACAAGGTCGAATGCTTCGCCCCTACAGGGGATACCTATGGCCCTCTACCCACCCTTTAGCCCGTTTCTATTCCAGATTGATCTCTTTGGCCTGCCAATCGCCGTGCGCTGGTACGGCGCAATCATTATGTCGGGTGCGATGTTCGCCGCCTGGTTGGCTGCGCGCCGAGCGGCCCCGCGCGGCATCGACCCCGACCATATCTGGAACCAGCTCATGCTCGGCCTGATCATGGGTATCGCCGGTGCCCGGATCTACTATGTGGCCTTTGAGTGGGATCGCTTCGCCGGCAACCCAATCAGCGCCCTGAACCTGACCACCGGCGGCCTAGCCGTACACGGCTCGCTGATCGGCGCGATCCTCTCGGCGGTGATCTACACGCGCTACGCCAGGCTGCGCTTCTGGGAGTGGGTCGATATGATTGCGCCGGGCTTCCTGATCGCCCAGGGCATCGGACGCTGGGGCAACTTCTTTAACCAGGAGGCCTATGGTCGCCCCACCAGCCTACCCTTCGGTGTGCGTATCGACGCCGACCGACGCCTGCCGCCCTACGGCGATATGCAGGCGTATCCGGCAAGCACGCTCTTCCACGCCACCTTCCTCTACGAGTCGCTGTGGAATATTACCGGCGGGGCGCTACTGCTCTGGGCCGACCGGCGCTTCGGCCAGGGTGTTCCCACCGAGCGGCGCTGGCTGCGCCCCGGCGACGTCCTCTTCCTCTACGGGGGGATCTATTCGGTCGGGCGCTACTGGATCGAGGGGCTGCGCACCGATAGCCTCTGCCTCAACGGTGTCGGTGGGGACTGCACTGGTTCGATCCGGGTGGCCCAACTAATCAGCCTGGTGCTGATCGCGGCCTGCGCCGTGGCGATGGTGGTGAACCACCGCCGCATCCTGTCGCCCGAGCTTGCCCCCGCCGAGGCGTTGCCAGGTGAGGGCTAAAGGCGCAGCAGCGCAGTACCGTAGCGCCCTTACGGCTACGCCTTGGCTGACGCTGCCTCAACTGCCATCCCCCGACGCTCACCCCGCCGCACCACAACCGCCAGGATCGGCGGGGTGAGCAGCGTCGTCAGCATGATCACGATCACGATCATTGAGAAGATCCTCTGATCGATCACCCCCAAGCCCAGGCCGGTGGCTGCGAAGATCAGACCGACCTCGCCGCGCGGCACCATGCCCCAGCCGACTACCCACTTGTTCACGTTGCCGGCAACAAACCCGGCGGCGATCTTGCTGATCAGGGCGACCACGGTGATCCCCAGGGCCGTCAGTAGGAACGTCGGGTCGAGCAGGCTGGCCAGCGCGACGTTCATCCCGGTCAGCACGAAGAAGATCGGGGCCATCACCGCACCCAGCGGCTCGATCAGATCCTCGATGTGCCGGTCGGTGTAACGGTCGAGTATCTCGTCTACCGCCGCTTTGGCCTGCGGTTCGATGCGGGCCGTGGTAGCCTGGACATCCTGCACGAAGCGCGGGCGCGCGAAGGGGTGGAAGTGTACCGAGTCAAGCACCAACCCGGCCGCAAACGCGCCCACGATCGGTGCGAGGCCAACCAATTCGGCCAGGTAGGCGCTGATCAGACAGATCGATAGGGCCATCGTCAGCTTCATGCCCTGCCCCGTATTCACCCGCGCAAACATGCGGCCCAGCAGCCCCGCGAAGACCTGGCCGATCACGACGGCGCTCACCAGGAAGGCCAGGGCCGTCCCCACAATGCGCAAGACATCCCCCGCGCTCACGGTGCCGACCGTCACGATTGCCGAGACCACGGCCAGGATGATCAGGCCGAGTACGTCGTCGATCACCGCCGCGCCGAGTACGATCTGAGCCTCGCGCATCTGGAGTACGCCAAGGTCGCGGAACACGCGCGCGGTGATCCCGATCGAGGTGGCGGTCAGGATGGCCCCCAGGAACAGGTGCGCGTTGGCGCTGAGATCGGGCAGCAGCAGCGGCCCGATCACATAGGTGACGAACACCATCGGCAGCACCACCCCTACGCAGGCCACCAGAAAGGCCGACATGCCCACCTTGCGCATGTCCCTGATGTTCGACTCAAGGCCAACCTGGAAGAGCAGGATGACCACGCCCAGGTCGGCAAGAAACGTGATTACCCCGCTCTGCTTGATTGGCTCGAAGAACGGCAGCCCCGCGAGCGCCAAGTTGCCCAGCACCACGCCGATCAGCATCTCGCCGAGGACGGCGGGCTGGCCGAAGCGCTCCACCAGACTCGACAGCCTCGCCGCCAGCAGCACGACCGCAATGTAGAACAGGGTGACGCCGACGCCTGCCTCGTGCATGTGAGTCATTCTCCTAACACAATTGGGATGGATCCCAGGGCTGGTCAACGTCGGTTGATCGCCAGACAACCCTCATCCCCCTGATGCAATAGCCTTGGGATCGTAGCACAAAAACGGCGGCTGACGTTGTGCCTTATACTGCGTGTATCACCCTTTGAGCTAGTCGGGAGGCTGTATGCGTTGGCTCTGGCCCTTCGCCTGTATCGCCCTGCTGGCGCTCTTGAGCAGCTGCGGCCCGCCGCTGCACGAGCGCAGCTTCACTATCGAGGCCACCGAGATGCGTTTCACGCCCGACAAGGTTGAGGCCGTGGTGGGTGAGCAGGTTTTCGTGACTCTGAGCAACAAGGGCAAGCTCGCCCACAGCCTGACCTTTCAGCTGCCCGCTGGCGACCGCACAATCTCCGCGAATGCTGGTGTCGAGGCCGTGCTGGCCTTCCCGGCGAATGTCGCCGGCAGCTTCCGCTTCTACTGCTCGCTCCCCGGCCACACGGGAATGGAGGGCGTCATCGAGATCCGCAAGCCGTAACTGCCCTTGCTATAATCGGCGCTACTGCTGCTGATAACTCGTGATGCGTGATGCGTGATCCGTGGCCTGGGTACGGATCACGGATCACGCATCACGCAGATGACACCCACTCCCACTCTGTCCGATAGATGTCATAGGAGACATACATGACCAACAGCTTTGGCGCACGATCCACGCTTCGGGTCGGCGATCATGAGTACGAGATTTACCGCCTAGACGCCCTAGTGTCGCGCGGGGTCAACCTTGGTCGCCTGCCCTTCTCGCTGCGCATCCTACTGGAGAACTTGCTGCGCACCGAAAACGGGCGCACCGTCACCGCCGAGG
>SESH01040539.1_pt1 | contig 10542 bp, 6 predicted proteins | sample 3171561 | NCBI WGS metagenome assembly SESH01 (sample SAMN10866947, study PRJNA518727) | freshwater metagenome | biome: subpolar coniferous forest; feature: holomictic lake; material: water; isolation source: holomictic Lake 442 2011 16.5 m and 2014 13 m | place: Canada: near Kenora, Ontario
GGCTTCCACCCCAGATCGAACGACGCCCTCGGAATCTTCTCGATTTCGCGCGTGCCGGAATTCAGGCGGTAGTTCACCATGTGCAGCGCATAGCCCTTGCCTCGCTTATGGAGCGATAGGCCCAGCCCTTCCACGTCCTGCGCCACGACCACGGAACCGGCCTGCGCTAGGTGGGCTTTCAATTCCTGGAACTCGCCGTACCGGAATTCGGTATCTGCCAGCCGCGGGTCCACCTTGCCGATGCCCACCAGGCGCCCGCCTTTTTTCTGCCACGCGCGGATCACCCGGATCTCGCTGTCGGACAGGCTGTACGCGTCCGGCAGCACGATCTGCTTGTAGGCCGCCAGACGTTTGGCCGTCAGCGGCTCATCCGGGCTGACGTACAGGACGTTGTAGAGCATGCGCGCGTCGCAGAGCGACTGACACAGCCCGTGGAAGAGCGGGAAGCCCACATCCAGGTGCCGGCGGTTTAGCCCCTTTGTCAGCTCGCAATCCAGCGCGCTGCGCTGATCGTAGAGCACGGCGGTTTCGGCGACGAACCGGTTCGTGAAGAACGTCTCGTGTTCCTTCATCCAGACCCCCATCCGGCGTTCAGCCTCCGCCGGCGGGTAGAACGAATCCTGCCGCTGGTTCTGCAACCAGCCGCCGTAGGGAATCGCGATGTTGAAGCCATGGGCCAACGGTTCGAGCATGAAGAGGATGTAGGAATCGTTCTTCCCGGAGTCGATGTCGCGCATGATCTCGTGGACATAGGGGCCCGGGTCCTCGATAGACGAACCCTCCTTGCCGCCGAAGAATGCGAACCCATAGCGATAGTAGCCGTCCTGGCGGAGTTTGATATCGGCCTTTTCGCCAATGATCAGGTCGCAATGCTTGCGCACCGCCTCGCCGTGTGGGTCGCAGTTGTAGAGGTTGGCGGTCACCTGGGCGGCCTTGCCCGTCTTCTTTCGCGAGTAGGCGCGGACATGGTCCGCGATATCGATGACCCCCGGCTCGATGCAGGCGATGTGGAATCGGACAAACGACGGCCAGAGCGGGATGGCCAGCCGCTTGTCGATGTCCGGATCGGTGAGATCCTTGTCGGTGTAGCCCTTCTTCTTCAGGAACGCTCGGTAGTCGAAGCGATCGAGGTCGAACCCCGCGGTTTCCGCCGAGGGATTTTTCTTCAGGTATTCCCGGAACAGCTTCAGGCAGTCCTTGCAGAAGCACCCGCCGCTCATGGCGGCGAGAAGCTGGGCGTCGAACTCGTCGATGTGCACGACCGGCGCGCCGGCATCGATCATGATTTCGATCTCCTTGCGCACGTACTCCCGGAAGGCCGGCTTGTTGCCGCACGGGCTGTAGCAGTAGTGGTCGTGACCGGGCACCATCAGCCATTTCGAGAAGATGGGATTCCCGTCGAGCGTGACGGCCATGAACCCCGCCAGGAAGTCCTTCACCGGTTTTCCGTCAGAATCCTTCAAACCCTTTGGGAAGAACTTCTTGATCGACGGGAAAATCTTCGGATAGCGGTCGGTGGAGAGCTCGCGCATGCCGATCCAGCCCTTCTTGCCGACACCCCGCAGTTTGTTGAGCGCCAGCAGTTCCGACTCGTCCTCGCTGAACTCGGCGGGAAACTCCCAGAGTTGCGCCTTCCAGATCACGGCGCACGCGGTGATGCCGCGCTTGGCGCATTCGGCGATAAACTCCTTGTCGTTCAAATAGCCGTAGAAACGCAGGCGCGGCGGGATGGTCTCTTTGGCTTCCTTGTCGAGGTATTGAATGCCGATGGCGGCGCTGCCGAGGCACGACCAAAGTAGCAGGTTACCGTTCATATCCACGATATCCTGCACCTGCTGCAGGCGCTTCATCGGCATGCTGGGGTGATAGTTCCAGTCCTGCCGATACCAACACATGTAATGCAGTCCACGAATCATAACGAACGCCTTTTTGTCCGACAGAACCCTAAACCTCCAGGATCAACGCGCACAGCGCATGACCGGGCAGATCGACCCGCCGCAGGACCCCGTTGATCGTCACCTCGGCCTGGCGGGCTTCCTCCAGATTACGCAGAATCAGACAGAGACGTCCATCGGGATTGCGGAAGCAGAGGCAGGTGAGCAACTGGCTGAAGCAGCGGACGCGGACGGCGCCCGGGCGCAGATTTCTGCTGAGCAACTGAAACACCTCGTAATCGGGGTTAAGGATCAGTTGCTGTTTTTCGGCATGCGCCGTGCCCATCGCATTCTGCTTCCATCCCCACGCGCTGGCGGCGTCTTCCCCGAGGACGGTATTCCAGTAGGTGAAGACTTCGGCGCCGGCCGCCGCATAGCCCAGGAAGTCTTCGAACTGGCCGGCGGCCTCGATCGCGGTGTTGGCGCCGCCGTGGCAGACCGTTTCCGTGTGCATGATCCGGGTTCCCGGATAGAGAATCTGCAAGTCATCAATCGGCTTGGGGTAACTGTACTGAAACGCGGCGCCGCGGACGAAGGCGCGGAAGTCGGGATTACGGAAGCACTCATGCGCCTGTAATCCGCTCATGGTGCGGAAGGTTCCGCCCCAGACTTCCGTGTCGATCCGGTGGGCGGCGAATTCCGGCTTGAGGTACGCCAGGTGAAAGCGGACAAAGAGTTCCGGCGTCCACTGGCAACTGGGGAACGGCGCCGGTGAGTCCATCTCGTTCTGCACCATCAGCCGGTCAATCTTGATTCCCTCGGCGGCATAGGCCTGGATGAACAGGCGGAGGTACCGGGCATACGCGGCCAGGACGCGCGGCTCATCGCGCAATTCACACTGCTCCACTCCGTCCATGCGCCCACTCTTCTTCATCCAGCCGGGCGGACTCCAGGGACTGGCCTGAATACGGACAGCCGGATTCACCGCCTGTGCCGCCCGGATGTAAGGAATCACCCACTGCCGGTCACGCGCCAGCGAGAAACGGGCCAGTTCGTAGTCCTCGGCTGTTTCGGACGCGCTGTAGGCGCTCAAGGCAAAATCGCTGGCGCCAATCGGCAGGCGGATCCAGGACAGACTTGCCCCGTCCGGTCCGAACATCGCCTGGAAGAAGCGTGTCTGTTCCTGCGCCGGCAGCCGGCTGAGTGCCTGCATGCCCAGTTCGCTGACGGCGCCGCCAAACCCGTCCCAGGTCTGGAACGTCTGTCCGTCGCAAATCTCGATACGCACATTCTGATTGTCCTGCAGCGGCTGGTTGGATTGATTCCACCAACTGACGGACCGGACGGACGTCCGCGTAATCTCGGGTGACAAACTTAAATGGTCACGAGGGGGGGGCTGTTGCATCTCACTCTCTCCTATTGGGGTTAGTCGGGGCGTTGTCTCATTCCGTAATCTGTTTCAACGCGAGGACGTTCACGGCGTTGTAGGCCATGCCGGTCACATGCGTCGCGTCTTCGCCGGTGATGGGATCCATGTTCTCGGGGATAACCTTGCCGGCCGCGCAGCAGATAGCCTTCACCAGCAACTCCACGGCCGCTTCGCGCTGGCCGCAAGCCGCCAGCGAGCGGGCGATGTAGACCATTTCGCGTGGCCAGTAGCCGCCGCTCCAGTAACCGTGGGGCCGGAACCCCGCCTCGTTCTTCGCCAGGGTCGGCGTGTAAAGCAGCGCGAACTCTTCCGGATTGTCCAGGTGCTCGAAAAGCCGTTTTGCGCGCGCCAGGTTGCCGAGATAATAGGGGAGGTAGAAGGCGTCCTGGTTCTTGACGCGGATCAGCTTCCCGGCCGTGACATCCCAGTCGTAGTAGAAACCATCCTGCTCGTGCCAGTGGCGGCTTTCCAACGTGGCGCAGGTGGCCGCAAAACGCTCGCTGGCGTATCGGGCGGTGGCGTCGTCCCGCTTCACCCGGGCGAGCCGCTCCAGCGCGCGAAGCGCGCCCAGGAAGAAGTTCACCTCGTAAAAGTTCGTCTGCGGCCGCTGGTTGTCCCTGTAGAAAGCCTCCACGACATCGGGTTCCTGCGTGGTCACGGTGAAGATCCATTCCTTCAGGTTGGCCTTGCTGAAGAAACAGCCGACCTTGTCGTCCGACCCGCCCTCCCACAGGTTCCGCCACTCCACAATGCCATCGTGATCACCGTCGCGGTGTTCATAGACGTTGCGCAGGTAGCGCCGGACCTTCTCCCAGACCGTGCCCCCCTCCCCGGCCGGCTCGTCCAGGATCGACGAATCGCCGGTCTGTTCCACGTATTCCGCCAGCGCCGTGACAAACGCCGGCACGCCATGCGAGAAAAAGCCCGAGTCGCCGGGGTTTCCGAGACACCGGACGCCGGTGGCATGCAGGTACCAGCACACCGTCCCGTCCGCGCCAACGGCAGTACGTATATACTCGATCAGGCATTTGCGCGCCAGGGGGTGGCGATTCGTGTGCGCCAGCCCGAACAGCGCCTCGCCGCCGTCATTGCTCCAGACCCCGAACCAGATGGTCTTGTCCGGCGCCATGTAGGCCTTGAGATCGTTGAAGGGCAGGTCATACACGTTGACCAGCGTCACGCACCATTGCCAGTATTGCCGCCGCACGATCTCATCGGCGGAGTAGGCGACGACCGTGCCGTCAGGCTTCTTCCAGGTGTAGCCGCCGGGCAGGTGCGCCACGGGACACGAGGCGAGGTAGTCCTCCCACGCCGTCCGGCTCTCGTTCCGCGCGCGGGCGGGATCGGCGAACATCGCTTCCGCCTCGGCCAGCGCCAGTGCCTTGTCAACGTGGAAAGCCATCGCCAGACGCAGCGTGCCGTCGGCCGAAGGGCCGAGGTCGAAACCGCCACCCTCGCGTGACCGCAGTTGGCCCGAGTAACGGAACACCACCGTGTAGGCACCGTCGTTCCAGACGATCCTGCCTGCCGCCTGTTCGACGGAAAAGCGAATGTGCGCCGCCGCATACCGGCCGGTCTCCGCACGGGACAGGAAGGCCAGCCTGGCATCCGGCGCAAGTGTCCCCTCGATGACGGCCCCGTAGCGCTCATACGGAAGGAACAGGGAGAGCCGGCCCGACCCCGCAACGATTTCGACGCCGTCCGGGCGGTAGGCGCAGGTTTCCGGCTTTCCGATACCGTCCACTTTCAGGCCGAAGAATGTCCTCACCGCCGCGGGCGGCTCGCGGTTGGCTGCCGGAGCGCCGGCTTTCTTTTTTGCCTCATCCAGCGCAATATCGCCGAACGCGCCCGCATCCAGCAAGGCTACCTTCCACTGGTCGCATTCGCCGGGGTTGATCGGGGCTGTCCGGAACACGAAATATCCCGCCGCGTCCACCTCCTCCGCGACCCAGCGCAGGTTGCCCAGCCAGTGCCGCGGACCGATGAAACGGTCGCGGTGGTCAATCAGTTGCTCGTAGATCATTTCATCCTCCCTGCGCTCATGGCCATGGAACAACACCCTACCGTCGCCAAAACTGCAAGCGAACACTAAAACACACCCCTGTTTTGTTCAACTCTTACCTGAATGGCGCTTACTTAAGGGCCTTTTCTGATTCCTAATCTTAATCGTAATCGTAATCATAATCCTCTCTGGGGCAGGAGATTACGATTAGGATTAGGATGGGAAATCAATCTTAAGTAAGCACCATTCAACTCTTACCTAACCCGGCATAGCCGGAACCAAGACGAAGAGTTTGAACAGAAGGTCACAAAGATCACAAAGGCGGCTGCGGCGGGGTACGCCGCCGAGCACGGCTTGACGGAAGAGGTGCTGGCCAAGACCGATGTCCTGACCTGGTGGGGGCATTGCGCCCACGGGGAAGTGCGCGACGAGATCGTGGACCGGGTCCATCAGCATGTGGTGGAACGGGGCATGGGACTGATCGTGCTCCACTCAGGCCACCACTCCAAGATCTTCCGCAAGCTGATGGGGACCACCGGCAACCTGCGCTGGCGCGAGGCGGGCGAGAAGGAGCGTCTCTGGGTGATTACCCCCGGCCACCCCATCGTGGAAGGGATCGGCGACTACATCGAATTGCCCCAAACGGAGATGTATGGCGAGTGCTTCGACATCCCGACGCCTGACGAGCTGATCTTCATCAGCTGGTTTGCGGGCGGCGAGGTGTTCCGCAGCGGCTGCTGCTGGCAGCGCGGCAGGGGGAAGGTCTTCTACTTCCGCCCCGGCCACGAGACCTACCCGATCTACCACAACGAGCAGGTGCAGAAGGTGATTTGCAACGCCGCGCGCTGGGCCCGATACGCGGGCAACGCCACGCCCAATATCTGCATCCACGCGAATACCCCCCTGGAGAAGCTCCACACCGGCGCGTGAGGGGGCGTCCTTCTCCGACGAGCCGATATGGGCGCTACAGGGCAATTGATCATCCTCTTGCTATTGAATGACGGGTTGGACTATCTTCAACGGCAATGAGCGACACCGTCCATACTCATTCGATGCCTACATCCGAGGATGCCCGGAAGGAGACTCTGGCGTTGTGGGAACGCAATCGTCTGCGATGCGGATGGTTTCTTCGTGACGATTTCATGCCGCGGACCCGCGACGAGTTTGCCCGGTGCCTGAACATGCTGGCGCAGCACGGCGACCGTGCCACCTATGTCCTTGCCCGAAAGCTGATGAGATGTCTCTAACCGAGTACCAGAGAACCGTGTGTCGCATCCTGGCCGCGGAGCGCATCGCACAGGGCGAACGCTATGTGGCCGGCGGCGCAGCCCTCAACGAAATACTCATGTCGGCCCGCGTGTCGCACGATGTTGATTTGTTTCACGACACCCGCGAAGCCGTGCTCGCCTCCTGGGAATCGGACAGAAAGCGGCTTGTCCAGGCTGGATACGACGTGCGGCCGCTTCGCGAGTTCCCCACGTTTGTGGAAGCCGAAGTGCTCAAGGGTGCGGAGGGCGTTATTCTGCAGTGGGTGCACGACAGCGCCTTTCGCTTCTTCCCGCTCGTCGAACATCCCGATTTCGGGCTCGCCTTGCACCCGTTCGATCTGGCAACCAACAAGGTGCTGGCCTTGATTGGCCGGGCCGAAGTCCGGGATTGGGTTGACATCATTCACTGCCATTCCCGCCTGCAGTCATTCGGATGCCTGGTTTGGGCCGCCTGTGGAAAGGATCCGGGGTTGAGTCCCCAATTCATTCTGGCGCAGGCCAGCCGTTCGGCACATTACACCCGGATGGACTATGAAACGCTGGCCTTTGCGGGCAGCGCACCCGACATAGAGGAACTGGGCCGGACATGGCGGAACATGTTGCAGGAGGCCAACGAAACCACGGCCCTTCTACCCGAAGATCATATTGGACAATGCGTAATGCTTCGAGGCGGCAAGCTATTCAGCGGCTCGCCGGACGCCCTGAAGGATCTACTGGCAAAGGATTCGATTCTCTTTCACGAGGGAAGAGTCCGTGGCGCATGGCCCACGCTGGCTGTCGCACATACAGATGAACTCGAAAGAAGATGAGGGAGTGAAAAAAGGACAGGCGGCTCTGTCGCGCAGGCGTCAGGAGAGCGCCCGGACTGCATGCGGCGAGCCCGGCGTCTGGGCCGCGCCGTGGATCGGCCGCTACAACATGATGTTCCAATACGCGGACCAGATGGCACCGGCGCCCCTGTTCCGGCGGGAATTCACGCTGGACGGCGCTGTCCGGAAGGCCACCCTGCGGATCTGCGGGTTGGGGTATTATGTGGCGTGCATCAACGGCCGGCGCGTGGGCGACCATGTGCTGGATCCGGTGGTGACGCAATATGACCGGCGCGTCCGCTATGTCACCTACGACGTGACCGAACTGGTTCGAGCGGGCGCGAACGCCCTGGGCGTGATCCTGGGGTCAGGTTGGTACAACGGGCATACGGTCGAGTTTTGGAATCTCGACCGGGCGACGTGGCGGGATTATCCCAAACTGACTCTGGATCTGGACGTGCAACTCCAGTCCGGCGCCTCGTTCCGGCTGCTGTCCGACGGCGCCTGGCGCGTGACGGACGGCCCTATCCGTTTTGACGGCCTGCGCAATGGTGAACACTACGACGCGCGCTCCGAGCGACCAGGCTGGGATGTTCCGGGGTATGACGACAAGGGGTGGGATCCGGCCGCGATCGTGCCGGGGCCGGGCGGACGGCTCGAACCGCAGACCGCGCCACCGTGTCGCGTCATGAAGACCCTCACGCCGGTGGCGGTGCGAAAACTGGCTTCCGGTGCGGCTGTGTTTGACATGGGGCAGAACATGGCGGGATGGGCGCAACTCCGCGTCAGCGGGCCGGCCGGCACGGAAGTCGTGATGCGCTATGCCGAGCGGTGCACGGCCGAAGGGGATATTGACGTTGCCGGCATGGACCGTTTTATCAAGAGCGGGGAGTTTCAAACCGACCGGTACACGTTGAAAGGGCAGGGCGAGGAGATTTGGGAACCGAGTTTCACCTATCATGGCTTTCAGTACGTGCGGGTGGAGGGGTTGCCCGGCGAGCCGACGCCCGATACGATCCGGGGCCGTGTGGTGCATACCGCCTTTGACGAAGCGGGCGGGATCGAGACATCCAGCGAAACGCTCAACCGCCTGCAAACCTGCACGCGCTGGGCCTATGTCGGAAACTTCGTGGGGTTTCCCACCGATTGTCCGCACCGCGAAAAGAACGGCTGGACCGGCGATGCCCATCTCGCCGCCGAGACCGGACTGTGGAACTTCGGCGCGGCTTCCGCCTATGGGGAATGGCTCGACACCCTGGCGGATTGCCAGCGTCCCAGCGGACAGGTCCCCGCCATCGTGCCCTGCTCCGGGTGGGGCTACAATTGGGGCTCCGGCCCGGCGTGGGACAGCGCGCTGATCCTGATTCCCTGGTATGTCTACCTCTACACCGGCGACCGGTCGCTCATCGACCGTCTGTACCCGGCCATGGCGCGGTATGTGGCTTATCTCGGCACTCTGGCCACCAACCACATCGTCCACTTCGGCCTGGGCGACTGGTGTTCGGTCGACAAGCGCAGCGTGCCTTCCGCGCTGACCTCCACGGCCTACTACTACGCCGACACCTGCCTGCTGGCCCGCGTTGCGACCCTGACCGGCCGCAAGCAGGAGGCCGCTGATTTTGAAGCGCTGGCCGTGCAAATCCGTCAGGCGTTCAATGCGATGTTCTACCGCGGGAACGGCGTGTATGCGGAGGGGCAGATGACCGCGCTGGCGTGTGCGGTCTACCAGGGACTGGTTGAGGACGACCAGCGCGCGGCCGTGGTCACCCGGCTGGCGGAGGCCGTGGAACGGCATGACGGCAAGGTGGACTTCGGCATTCTCGGCGCCAAATATGTGCCGCGTGTGTTGGCTGAGAACGGGCGGGTGGATCTGGCGTTCAAGTTGTTCACACAACCGGACTTCCCCGGCTGGGCCCACTGGCTGCAACAGGGCGCGACCACCCTGCGTGAGAATTGGGACAGCAGCGATTCGCAGAACCACATCATGTTCGGCGACATCAGCGCCTGCCTCTACCAGTACTTCGCGGGGATTGTGCCGGAACCGGAACACCCCGGCTTCAGCCGCGTCACGCTGCGGCCGCAGGTGGTTGAGGGACTCGACTCCATCAGCGCCTGGCATCGTGCGCCGGCCGGCATCATCCGGTCCGCCTGGAAGCGGGAGGCCCATGGGATCACCTTCGACGTGACGCTGCCCGACGGAACCTCCGGCGAACTGCGCCTGCCTAACGGAGAGCGGGTTGCGTTGGTTGGCGGGCGCCGTTGCGTCACCTGTTGAGCCAGCCATGGTCCACGTACCAGCGGGTGGTCTCGCGCAGACCCCGCTCGATATCGTAGAGGTAGTGGTAGTCCAGCGCGGTGCGGATCTTCCGGGTATCGAACGAGCGATCCTTGGTGAAGAACGCCACCCGCCGACGATACAGGGGCGGCGCGATCTTCAGGGGGCGGCATACGGCCTCGCACAGATCCGCCGCCAGGAAAACAGGCCACGCCGGAACGCGGAGTACCCGGCAGCGATGTCCCAACTCGTCGGCCACAATCCGGCCGAGCTGCTCGAGCGTGATGGCGTGGGGATCGCCGCAAATGAACGCCTCGTTCAACGTCGCGGGATGATTCGCCGCGCCGATCATCATCCGCACCAGGTCCTCGACATGAATGAGATGGTAGAGGCATTTGCCGTGACCCAGCAGCACAAACACCGGTTGACTGGCCATCTTGAATACTTTCAAAAGACGGCGGTCACCGGGCCCGTAGATGGCGCTGGGCCTGATGACGGTATAGGGCAGGCCTGTCTGGCGCGCGAAGTCACGCAGCCACAGTTCGGCCTCGGCCTTGGTGCGCTGGTAGATGTCGCCGGGGCTGAACCGGTACGTTTCATCGGCTGGCGGCTGGTCGATGTGCCCATGAACGCCCACCGTTGAGACGTGCACCAGGCGCTTGAATCCGGGATTCGTGGCGGCGGCTTCCGCCAACAGGCGGGTGCTGACGACATGGACGTTGTGATAGTCCGCCTCGGCGATTCCCGATTCCCGGTACGCCGCGGCTACGTGGAAGATGAAGTCCACATCCTGAACGGCGGTCTTGATGACGGCCGGGTCGAAGACCTGGCCCTGAATCCAGTCGATCTTCAGGTTTCCGAAGACGGCCGGGTCGGGCGGGCGGC
>SESH01010845.1_pt1 | contig 10540 bp, 9 predicted proteins | sample 3171561 | NCBI WGS metagenome assembly SESH01 (sample SAMN10866947, study PRJNA518727) | freshwater metagenome | biome: subpolar coniferous forest; feature: holomictic lake; material: water; isolation source: holomictic Lake 442 2011 16.5 m and 2014 13 m | place: Canada: near Kenora, Ontario
CTTTCCGACACCCTGAACAACACAGGTAACGGGGTCTTCGGAAAGATTCACCGGAACGCCGGTCTCATACCTCAGGCGTTCAGAGAAACCTTTGAGTAGAGAAGTTCCTCCCGCAAGAATAATTCCTTTATCCACTATATCAGCCGAAAGCTCCGGAGGAGTCCTCTCAAGCGTATCTTTTATCGCTTCAATTATTTGAGAAACAGGATCCTTGATGGCTTCCCGGATCTCTTCAGAGGATATTTCCAGGGTTCTGGGAAGTCCGGTAACAAGGTCTCTTCCTCTGACATTCATCTTAAGCTCTTCCTTCAAGGGGAAAGCCGAACCTATTTTCATCTTTATCTCTTCGGAGGTTCTTTCCCCGATAAGAACATTATAGGCGCTCTTCAGGTGCTGGGAGATAGCGTCGTTCAATTCATCCCCGCCTACCCTTACCGAAGTGTTACAGACAATACCTTTAAGGGAAATAACGGCAACCTCTGTGGTTCCGCCGCCGATATCGGCTATCATATTCGCAGTAGGTGTCTCTATGGGAAGTCCCGCGCCTATGGCAGCTGCCATGGGCTCCTCAACAAGATAAACTTTCCTCGCTCCAGCCTGCTCGGCAGAGTCTCTAACAGCCCTCTTTTCAACCTCGGTGACGCCGGAAGGAATGCCGATAACTATTCTGGGTCTTACCGGTGTTCTCTTATTATGAACTTTGTTGATAAAGTACTTGAGCATTTTTTCAGTTACTTCAAAATCAGCGATAACTCCGTCCTTCATAGGCCTTATTGCCGTAATATTAGTAGGAGTCCGGCCAAGCATAAATTTCGCCTCGCGTCCCACCGCCAGGATTTCGTTCGTGTCCCTCTTTAAAGCCACCAGAGAAGGTTCATTGAGCACAATGCCTTTCCCCTTAACATAAACGAGAGTAGTGGCCGTGCCCAGGTCAATGGCCATATCATTGGAAAAATATCCGAATATCCAGTCTAAAAACATTTATCCTCCTAAACCAATTTCTCGCGCTATTAACGGAAAGAAACTCCGGCCTTAATATCCTGCATTTTGCAAGGTCCCGCCGGTATTAAACGCTGAAGCCGGCCAAGACTTCCTTCTCCAGTCTTTCGGACTCTTTAAGCATTTTAGAAATTATTTCATTCTTTTCATTCTTATATTTTTCGTCTCTCAGACAGGAGAAATTTATTTTTACATTTACATGAGCTCCTTTAAGCGCCGCCAGCGCAAAGATTGCGGCAACCGCTACATCGCTTAAAAGATATTTATTTCCCTTCTCCATCATCGGCTTGCAGAGCAACAGTGTTTTATTGCAGGCCTGCATTATTTTAAACGGCACTTCGGCCGCTTTTTTTGTGAGTTCTTCCTTCTTTTTTGTTTTTTCTTCCGCGGAAACTCCGGCTGTTTTCAGTTCTTTATTGGCCTTAGAGACCATTGAATACGCGTCAATATCTTCTTTTATCAGCGAGAGCAGCTCGTCGCGAAGAGCTTCGGACTTGAGCAGCAAGGTTTCCATCTCGCTTTCAACCGCCTTATACTTCTCGTTCCCTATGGTAAAATTGGCCGTCATGCAGTTCAGCGAGGAAGCAAGCGCCCCCACGAGCGCTGAGGCTGAACCGCCTCCAGGTGCAGGCAGTCTGGCGCTGAGGTTTTCAATAAACTTTATCAGCGGTTCACTTAAATAATTCATTTCTGAGCCTTTCAATGGAGAATTTGCCTGTATATGAAGGCATTCTCTCGTAATCATTCGCTTCCACCTGGATAACCCCTGCCCCGGCAAGCAGTCTGACATCTCTTACCTGCAGCACCTGCGCGGAAGTTAAGCTCCTGCTGAAATAAGGAGACCTGGCAATGCAAACGGGCAAGTTATGAGCCGAACCATTGTGTTCTATATGCTCTATTTCTTTTTCGGCTTTTGCTGAGTAGACAACTTTTGCCATGCCGTAGATTTCCTTGATAATAATCTTGACTTTTTCTTTTACCGTGAGGTCGAGCTCGTAAATGGGCTTGTAATAACTTTTTTGCGAGCGCATTATTTCCAGGACGTTTTTTACAAGTTCGATGCCGTGTTTTACGGTTGAATTCCTGGCAGGAGTGTAGCCCACCTTCACGCCAAGGTTTGAGCAATACTTGTCAATAAGTTTTATCTCGTCTTTTGTCACTTCCCTCTGCTCGCTGACATTAAGAAGCACAGGAACGCCGAATTTTTTTGCCGACTCTATGTTCCTGAGCAGAACCTGAATACCCTTTTCCAGTTCCGGCATGTTCTTTTCGAACATTTTTTCCCGCTCCGCCCCGCCGTAATAATTCAGTTCGTTGACGAAGGTATTTAACACTATCATATCCGGTTTAATGCCCGTATCCCGGAGGGTAATGTTCATAAATTTTTCAAGACTCAAGTCAACAGAGCACTCCAGCTTTACCACTACATACTCCGAAAGACTTAACGCCGTTTTTATGGCGCTGAGGTTCCCCGGGGGAAGAGCTGCCGCTGACGCCGAGATATTCGTAAAAACCGGATCGCCCTGATTGGTCTGCATAAGATTGGGCTTGAGGTTGTCGGAGAGCATAGCCGCAAGAACATCTTCAAGTTTCAAGTCGCGTATGTGGAGCGGAGCGCCGTGCTTATTCTGTCCGACTGTTATCTTCTCGAGCCTGGACTTTAATTCTTCAAAGCTTAAGGAGAGCGCGGCAACGGCCGTTATTTCAGAATTGAGAATATGTTCAAACTTCTCCTCTTTCAGGAATCTGTTTGGTTTGTGGTTATTCATGCCTGTAAGAATGCCGGTCAGCGATTCATCGGCAAAGGCAGAAGCCCTGTTCCAGGAGATATTGAACTGCCCCGTTTCCGAGTTGCCGTCAAGCACGGAGATGTTTGAAAGATAGGCAGAAATCAGATTGTGCGCCTGCAGTATGTTGTTCAGTTCCTGGGAACGGAAAAGCACATCCTCAACGGGATATACATTCGGATTGAAATATTCGCGGATTATTGAATCAACGGTAAACCCGGGAAGACAGAGTGATGTTTTCTTCCTAAGAAGGCCAAAAGCTTCCACAAGTCCGTCGCATAAAGCGCAATTATTGCTGACCGCGCCCTTCACATGCTGAGTCCCCGTTACTACGATAAGCTTTCCCTGCCCTGTCGTTTTAAGCTTTGAAAGAAGGGAAAACCCGAGTTTTGCGGAGTATTTACCGTTAACCTCCAGATCTTTTTTCCTAAGCCCGATTTTGGAGGCAACTTCAATAGCTGATTTCATTTTAATTTGCTTGTTTTTACCTTTTTTCATAGGTGTTAAGTTTAGCATTATTACATGAAATAGTCAATAAAATATGACTTTTTGAAGAAACCACTGTTTTATCAGAGATTTTACTAGGAAAAGGCGGGGATTTGGGGGTACGACCGTTAAACCCTGAATTTACTCCGTGAATTCTAGCTCACAATCCGGGGTTTGGCAGATTGATCTCTGAGCCTGAGTTATTTCTTGCCCAGCATTCTATTTATCGCTCTCAGTGCCTTAACTCTAACTCCCTCAGGTACTTTTATCTCATACTTCATTTCCTCGAGAGCCCAGAGAACCTTCTCCAGCGTATTTTTTTTCATGTTCGGGCAGACCGCAAGTTCTGAGGCAGGAATAAAGTTCTTTCCGGGAGCTTCCTTCTTTAGACGGTGAAGCATTCCCGCCTCGGTTGCAACTATAATGTCTTTAGCCTCAGTTTTTCCGGCAAACCTTACAAAGCCTTCTGTTGAACAGACAATATCCGCAAGCTCGCAGACCTCTTGAGTGCATTCGGGATGCGCCATTACCTTACCCAAAGGGTATTCTTTCCTTCTTTTCAAAATATCCTGCGGCATTATTTTAGCGTGAGTGGGGCAGTAGCCCTCCCACAAGATAAGCTCTCTGCCTGTCATCCGCGCAGTGTAAGCTCCCAGATACTTATCCGGAATGAAAATTATTTTTTCTTCGGTTACAGAATTAACTATCTCCGCGGAATTAGCTGAAGTACAGCAGTAATCGCTTTCGGCCTTCACTTCAGCAGAACTGTTAACATAGGCAACAACCGCGGCCCCCGGATGCTTTTTCTTAAGTTCAAGAAGTTGCGCGGCGGTTATCATATCCGCCATAGGGCAGCCTGAGGTTATGTCCGGAAGAAGCACCTTCTTCTCCGGGCAGATAATGGAAGCGGTTTCCGCCATGAATTTGACGCCGCAAAAAACAATAGTTTCTGCACCGGTTTTTGCCGCCTCAAGAGAGAGTCCCAAGGAATCGCCGGTCAGATCCGCGATATCCTGCAATTCCGGAAGCTGATAATTATGCACAAGGAGGACGGCTTTGCGTTCCTTTTTTATTTTCATGATGTCTGCAATCAATTTAGCGTTCTTTGACATAGCAACTCCGCGATCAGGGATTACCAATTGAGGTTAAGTGATTAGGCAATATTACTATTCTATTATTCCCCCGCCAATTACTTCTTTGCCTTTATAGAACACTGTAGATTGTCCGGGGGTTATTGCCCACTGAGAGGTTTTAAATTTCAAAAGAGCGGTTCCGCCGTTTATTTTCATAGAAGCCGCGCTCTCCCGGCTGCGGGATCTTATCTTTGCCTTTATATTAAGCGTTTTTTCTTTTGGACGTCCCTTCACAAAACTCAATTGTTTTGCCGTAAGTGTGTCCGAAAAAGCGTTTTCCTTATCTCCCGCGATTATCCTGTTCCCTGCAGGGTCAATCTTCAACACATAAAGCGGCGTCTTTGCGGCGATACCAAGCCCGCGCCTCTGCCCCAGCGTGTAATTGATAGTTCCGTTATGCCTGCCTATTGTCGCGCCGGCTGTATTAACAATGTCTCCCTGCTTTTGCGATATCCCGAAATGTTCTTTCAAGAATCCCGCGTAGTCGTCATCCTCAACAAAACAAATCTCCTGACTCTCTTCCTTCTCCGCTACCGGCAGTTTATATTCTTTAGCAAGGGCTCTCACTTTTACCTTCGTAATACCGCCCAAAGGGAAGAGTATCCTGCCCAGGTCTTTTTCTTTAAGCATATAAAGCACATAGGACTGGTCTTTTGCCGGGTCAACCGCCTTAAGCAGGGAGAAACCCTTTTTTCTTTTTACGATCCGCGCATAATGCCCCGTAGCAAGATAGTCGCACTTCAATTCCTCGGCTTTCTTAAACAGATAACCGAACTTGATATACCGGTTGCATTCCACGCAGGGGTTTGGAGTTCTTCCGGCCAGATACTCCCCGGCAAACGGCGCAATAACTTTTTCCCTGAAAATCTTCTTTGCGTTGAGTACATAATGAGGGATGCCGAGAAGCTGCGCGACACGGCGCGCGTCTTCTATTGAACTTAAGGAACAGCAGCCGGAATTTGTCTCTCCTCGGGCCGCCCAGACTTTCAAAGTAACTCCAATAACTTCAAAACCCTTTTCTTTAAGCAAAACGGCGGCTACAGAACTGTCTACGCCGCCGCTCATCGCAACCAGAACCCTCTTTTTTCTCACTTCTTCTCTTCGTCGGGGCAGGAATCAACTCCGTCGTGCTCGTGCCCTTCATCCTTAAAATCAAGATCCAGGCCTTTCCCTGTGGTTTTTTTCAGATAATCGTCTATTGCCCTTTTAAGCGCCTGTTCCGCCAGCACCGAACAGTGCATTTTTATTTTTGGCAGGCCGCCAAGGGCTTCCGCCACGGTCTGATTGGTAAGCCTCAAGGCATCCTTCAGGGATTTGCCCTTGATAAGTTCCGTGGACATACTGGAAGTGGCTATGGCCGCTCCGCACCCAAAGGTCTTGAATTTGGCGTCGGTTATTATTCCGTCCTTTACTTTAATGTAGAGCTCCATAATATCGCCGCAGACCGGGTTGCCCACATGCCCCACGCCGTCAGGGTTCTCCATCTCGCCGACATTCCTGGGATTTCTGAAGTGGTCCATAACTTTATTGCTATAGCTTTCCATTTTTCCTCCCGGAACTTATTGTACAGATTACAGGCCTCGCTTTAACTTGTCTCCTAAATGTGCTCCACAGTATTATGCGTATATTTTACAGCCTGGTGTTATGACTACTATCATACAGACTGACCGAGATCCCGCTCAACAGCCTCCAGGTTTTTAATCCTTCGGCCAAGCGTAGGGTGAGTAGAAAGCAGGTTCACAAAAAAGCTTTCTTTAAAAGGGTTTACAATAAACAGACTGGAAGTCGCGGGAGCGCCTCCTTCTATAGGCGCTTCTTTCACCCAATTGTGGAGCTTTTCCAGCGCTGTTACCAGGCTTCTGGGCCTGTTCGTAACCCTAGCCGCCCCTTCGTCTGCAAGATATTCCCTGGTCCTGCTAACCGCAAGTTGTATGAGCGGAGCGGCAATGAGAGCGAAGATATAAAGTCCAAGGACTACAAAAAGATTTGGCCCGTCATCGTCATCGCTTTTCCCGAACCCGAAGAAAGCCGCTATCCTGGCGAATTCGGCAAGGAAGGTTATGGCGGTGGCAAGTGCCACAGCTATCATCATTACAAGTGTATCCCTGTTCTTAACATGCGTGAGCTCATGCGCAATTACAGCTTCAACTTCGTGCTGTTTTAATGCGGTCAACAACTCCGGACTTACCGCCACTGAGGCTTTCTCCGGGCTTCTGCCCGTGGCAAACGCGTTTGGCGCGCCCATGTTTATGACATAGAGCTTCGGCATAGGAATATCCATCTTCGTGGAAAGGTTGTTTACTATATGATAAAGCGCCGGCTGTTCTGCTGCTGTTACGGGTTTTGCTTTATAAATTGCCAGCACCAGTTTATCGGAGAACCAATAGCTGAAAAAATTCAAAAGAAAAGCGAGTCCCAGAGCGATAAAAAGGCCGGTTCTACCGCCGAGCAGGCCTCCGATAAAAATCAGCAGGGCGCACATTAAGACGAGTAGAAGCGCAGTCTTCACATAGTTCATTTACAGCCTCCCGGTAAACGATGAACTCAAAATATTTTTATGCCCCCGCACAAAGTCTTCGGCCGGCATCTGCTTCTTTCCTTCGGGTTGAAGCTCTTTAATGCAGAGCGAACCCGACCCAGCCGCGACAACAAGTCCTAAGCCCTTTTCAAAACCGATAATCTTCCCGGGTTCGGTCTTTTCAGCCGAAGAAAAGACACCGGTCTTAAGTATCTTTAGTATCTTCCCGTTAAAGCAGGTCATCGCCCCGGGCGCAGGAGAAAGCCCCCTGACAAAATTGTGAAGTTCCGCCGCGCTCTTTCTCCAATCCATAATTGCGTCTTTATTTAATATCTTTGGGGCTTTTGTTGCGTCGGTGTCGTTCTGCTTGACCCTTCCGGCTCTGCCTGATTCAATGAGTGTTACAGCTTCCGCGAGCATTCCGGCTGAAAGCAAAGAGAGCCTCTCCGCCAGGGAACCCGCGTCATCCTCGGGGTGTATATTCTCTTCACTCTGAAGGATAACATCCCCGCTGTCCAATTTTAACTCAATGTATTGTACCGTGACGCCTGTCACGGTATCCCCGTTCATTAAGGCCCTATTTATCGGGGCTGCGCCGCGAAGCTTCGGCAGAAGGGAAAAATGCGAATTTATTGAACCCCTGGCAGGAGCCTTTATCAGCCTTTCCGGCATTATCTGCCCGAAAGAGACAACAACACAAAGATCGAATTTTTCTTTTTCTATTCTCTCCAGGAACCCCTCTTCGTTTACGGAAACCGGTTGTATTACCTCGAGTCCTTTTGAGAGCGCATACTCTTTAACGGGAGAAGAAGAAACTTTCAGTCCCCGGCCCTTCTTGCTGTCAATACGGGTTACCACCTTGACTTCATTTTTCCCTGATTCAACAAGAGCCTTGAGGGACGGGACTGCTATGCCGGGAGTACCCATAAACAATAACTTCATAAAGCCTCGGCTCGTTATTAGCGCTTTTTCGATAGTTTCTTAAGCGCATCCAACTCTTTCTTCATCAAGAGTTTTTTCGCAAAACTCAGGTAATCTATGAAAAGAACCCCGTCCAGATGGTCAATTTCATGCTGTAAGGCCCTGGCAAGCAGCCCTTCAGCATCAGCTTCAAACTCCCTACCTTCCAGGTCTACAGCCCTTACCCTGACATAGGCCGGGCGCTCCACTTCTCCGCAAAGTTCCGGAAAGCTAAGACAACCTTCCTCTACCTTGAGTTTTCCTTCGTTGCGTATTATAACCGGGTTCAGAAGTGTATAAATCTCTCCTTTCGTGTCCCCGCGGTTGGTGTCTATTACACAGAGCCTGTCCAGCAGGCCCACCTGATTCGCAGCAAGCCCCACGCCCCTGGCTTTTCTCATGATTTCAAGCATCTTCGCGGCTTCAGTTCTTATTCTGTCATCTATTTTTTTGACAGGTTGGGCTTTCTTCCTTAATACAGGGTCGCCGTATAATTTTATTTTTGATTTTTCCATATTGCTGAGATTATAACAACTAAGGCCCTGAAAATCAAGCATTGACTAAGGGTTTTCATTGGGTTATACTCATAAAATAGTCGGATTTTAAAAGGAAACAGGATGAAAATTAAAGATCTATTGCAGCTTTGCATAGATAAAAAAGCCTCCGACCTGATTATTACAGCCAATACTCCTCCCATTCTCCGCAAGGACGGAGAGGTAATAAGGGCTGACCACGAAGCTCTTACTCCGGCAAAAACAAAAGAACTCATTGAAGAACTGCTCTCTGTAGCGAACAAAGAAGCCTTTGTAAAGGAAAAAGAGCTGGATTTCTCCTTCGAATTCCCGGGCGTAAGCAGGTTCAGGGTTAATGTTTATCTCCAAAAGAGCACCATGGCCGCCACCTTCAGGGCCGTCCCGCTTGAAGTTCCTACGCTGGCTTCTTTAGGTCTCCCGCCGGTTCTAAAAGAAATTGCTGCCATGCCTAGAGGCCTAGTACTGGTTACCGGACCGGCAGGCTGCGGAAAATCATCCACGCTCGCGGCTATAATCAACCATATAAACAAAACCAGGAAATGCCATATAATCACAATTGAAGATCCTATTGAATTTATCCACAAGAATCTGGAAAGCATAATTGAACAACGAGAGCTCAATATAGATACGGATTCTTTTGTCGGGGCGCTGAAACATGTAGTGAGACAGAGCCCTGATGTTATCCTGGTCGGCGAAATGAGGGATCTTGAGACAATCACCACTGCAGTCACCGCAGCAGAGACGGGACATCTTGTGCTTGGAACTCTCCATACCATTGATGCGCCACAGTCCGTGAGCCGGATAGTGGATGTCTTCCCTACAGGGCAACAGGAACAGATAAGAACACAATTTGCGGGCTCTCTACTCGCGGTCATCTCCCAGCAGTTGCTCCCAAGAAAAGACGGAGAAGGCAGAGTACCGGCTGTTGAAGTGCTGATAAATACCCCCGGTATCAGAGCCCAAATAATGCACAATGACATTCACCAGATTCCTTTGCACATTCATACCGGAAGGGATGTCGGCATGATCTCCATGAACAGATCGCTCAAAGCTCTTGTGGATAAAGGCATTGTTGACCTTGAAGTTGCCGCAAACAGGTCTTACTCGCCGACGGAGTTCAAGAGACTTTTCCTGAGATATTCCTCCTACAAGGCAAAAAATGCGAGAGCTATGTTTGCCGGCTTATTGAAACTTATGTTCAGGAGAAAATTCCTTCTATTTCTGTCTATAAAATACAGCATGTATAAATCCCGGCAGGAAACTTAGCCGAACGGCTTTATATTCTCGCCGCAGAAAATCTTCCTTAAGGAGACAATCAGCCAACTATGAAGAAATATCCGATAACCTCAATATTCTACAGAGAAATGCTTGTAAATGATTGCCTGCCCTTCTGGCAGAAGAACTCTATTGACAGCAAGTACGGAGGATTCTTCACCTGCCTGGACCGGCAGGGCAATGTTTACGACACCGATAAATTCCTCTGGCTGCAGGGCCGGCAGGTTTGGACTTTTTCGATGCTTTATAACCGCCTCGAAAAACGGGAAGATTGGCTGAAAACGGCCGGACACGGAGCAGCCTTCCTTAAAAAGCACGGTCGGTCAAAAGACGGGAGCTGGTACTTCTCTCTTAACAGGCAGGGAAAACCTTTAATCCAGCCTTATAATATTTTTTCCGACTGCTTCGCTACGATGGCCTTCAGCCAATTCGGCCTTGCCTCCGGAGACGAAGAATCCCGGGAGATAGCCTACAACACATACAGGAATATCTTAAAACGGCGCTCTAACCCCAAGGGACGGTGGACAAAAGGTATCGGAAAGACAAGGGCTTTAAAAAGTTTTTCCCTGCCTATGATACTCAGCAACCTGGTGCTTGAACTTGATTGGATGCTTGAGAAAAATGAAATAGACAAGACCCTGGACAGTTGTATCCATGAAGTAATGGAGGTTTTTTATGACAAGCGTCGCGGGCTAATATTCGAGAATGTCAACGCCGACGGTTCCCATTCAGACAGTTTCGAAGGCAGGATATTAAACCCGGGGCACGGAATTGAGGCTATGTGGTTCTTAATGGAGATTGCAAAGCGCCGGAATGACCTGAAACTTATAAATAAGTGCTGCGATATAA
>SESH01048067.1_pt1 | contig 10538 bp, 9 predicted proteins | sample 3171561 | NCBI WGS metagenome assembly SESH01 (sample SAMN10866947, study PRJNA518727) | freshwater metagenome | biome: subpolar coniferous forest; feature: holomictic lake; material: water; isolation source: holomictic Lake 442 2011 16.5 m and 2014 13 m | place: Canada: near Kenora, Ontario
AGGCGAAGAAACACTGGCTCGCCTACTTCCAGCGCCCCACCGGCACCCTCCTGGTCAACGCCTGCGCCGTGCCGGTCCTGCGCGAACAGGGCCGCAGCCTCCTCGCCGTCGGCGTGACCGGCACCCGGGGCGAATTCGCCGCCGGCGACATCGTCAACCTCGCCGGCCCCGACGGCCTCGTCTTCGCCCGCGGCCGGGTCGCCTTCGCCAGCGACGAGATCCCCGCCCTCGCCGGCCAGCAGCGCGCCGCCGTCGCCGCGCTCTACCCCGCCCGCAAGCGCCTCGAGGTCATCCATCGCAACGACCTCGTGCTGCTCTGAGCCCGGGCCCCGCGGCCGCCGGGACGGGTCCGCGAGTCCGCCGGCCGCCCCGCCGGGACCGCCGGATTCACTTTCTCTTTGCGCCGGCGGCGCCTTTTTGCGGCCATCACCCCCTTCGCCCATGGAACTCTCCCTCGACGCTCCGCGCCCACCCGACGGCATCCCGCCGATCGATTTTCGCGCGCAGCTCAATGACGAGCAGTTCGCCGCCGTCACCGCCCCGCCCGGGCCCCTGCTCGTGCTCGCCGGCGCCGGCTCCGGCAAGACCCGCACGCTCACCTACCGCGTCGCCTACCTCCTCTCCCAGGGCGTGCGCCCCGGCGAGATCCTCCTCCTGACCTTCACCAACAAGGCCGCAAAGGAAATGCTCCACCGCGTCCAGGACCTCACCGGCATCGAGCCGCCGCGGTTCTGGGGCGGCACCTTCCACTCCCTCGGCCACCGCGCCCTCCGCATCTACGGCGAGGCCGTCGGCCTGCCCCGCAACTTCACCATCCTCGACGCCGACGAGTCCGAGTCGCTGCTCAAGCAGACCGTCGAGGCCGAGGACAAGCTCTTCTTCAAGGACAAGACCAACCCCCGCCCCGGCCCCCTCTTCAGCGTCCTCTCCCTCGCCCGCAACACCCAGTCCACGCTCGCCGACACCGTCACGGCCAATTTCCCGCAGTACGCCGAGATCAGCCACCGCTTCCCCGCCTTCGCCGCCGCCTACGCCGCCCGCAAGCGCGCCCAGAACGTCGTGGACTACGACGACCTCCTCGAACTCTGGCTCGCCCTGCTCACCCAGGCCCCCGAGGTCGCGCAGTATTTCGCCCACCGGTTCCGCCATGTGCTCGTCGACGAGTACCAGGACACCAACACCCTCCAGGCCCAGATCGTCGACCGGCTCGCCGCCCACCACTGCGTCATGGCCGTCGGCGACGACGCCCAGTGCATCTATTCGTGGCGCGGGGCGGACTTCGAAAACATCATGACGTTTCCCGACCGCCACCCGGGCACCGTCATCCACCGCATCGAGACCAACTACCGCTCGACCCCCGAGATCCTCAACCTCGCCAACGGCGTCCTGCTCGCCCAGCCCAAGGGCCGCCACTTCGACAAGGAGCTGCGCGCCTCCCGCGGCCACGCGCAGAAGCCCTTCCTCGTCCAGACCATGGACGACCGCGAGCAGGCCGAGTTCATCCTCAAGCGCATCCGCTCCCTCGTCGAGGACGACGGCGTCTCGCTCAACGAGATCGCGATCCTCTACCGCTCGCACTTCCTCGCGCTGGAGGTGCAGCTGGCGCTCTCCCGCGCCGGGCTGCCCTACCACATCACCAGCGGCGTGAAGTTTTTCGAGCGCCAGCACATCCGCGACGCCGTCGCGCTGCTGCGCTTCGTCTACAATCCCGGCGACGCCCAGGCCTGGCAGCGCGTCGCCGTCCTGCTGCCGAAAATCGGGGAGAAGGGCGCGCAGAAGATCTACACCGCGGCCCACGAGCAGGCGCGCCTGCTGCGGCAGGACTTCCTCGCCGTGCTCCCGAGCGACGACGTGAAGAGCAAGGTGGCGAAGGACGCGCGCGACGACTGGCAGAGTTTCTGCGACTCCCTCCAGCAGGTGGCCGCGGTCATGCAGACCGGCCAGCCCAGCGCGGCAGTCGAGACCGCGATCGACGGCTGGTACGGCGACTACCTCAAGGGCGCGTTCGCCGACTACGTGGACCGGCTGGAGGAATTGAAGGCGCTCATCGGCTTCGCCAGCCGCTTTGAGGAGATGTCGGACTTCCTCGCGCAGATCATGCTGCTCAACTCGGAGACCAGCGACCGCCAGGTCGACCCGGACGCCGACGCGGTCAAGCTCACCACCGTGCACCAGGCCAAGGGCCTCGAGTACGACGTGGTCTTTCTCATCGGCCTCGCCGACGGCCAGTTTCCGGGCCGGCGGTCGATCGAGGCCGGCGACGTCGAGGAGGAGCGGCGGCTGTTCTATGTGGCCGTCACCCGGGCGCGTAACGAGCTCTACCTCAGCTACCCGAAAATCGCCTCCCGCGCCGGCCCGGGCGGCATGATGCTCACCCCCAGCCGCTTCCTCCTCGAACTGCCCCCCGGCCTCTACGAGCCCCTCAAGGTCAAGCGCAGCTACGCCTGGTGAAACCCCTCCCCTCTCTGCTCCGGATCGTGCTGCTCGCCGGCGGCCTCCCGCTCCTGTCGCTCGCCGCGCCGGGCCCGGCGCCCGCCGGCGTGATCGTCCACCGCGACTTCGCCTACGACGCCCACCCGCGGCAGAAACTCGACCTCTACCTGCCCATCGGCCGCCTGACCCAGCCCCGTCCGCTCATCATCTACCTCCACGGCGGCGGCTGGCGCCAGGGCAGCAAGGACGACGGCCGCCCGCTGGCGCTCCGCTTCGTCGCCCAGGGCTACGCCGTCGCCTGCGTCGACTACCGGCTGAGCGGCGACGCCAGCTATCCCGCCCAGCTCGAGGACGCCAAGGCCGCCGTCCGCTGGCTGCGCGGCAGCGCCGAACGCTACGGACTCGACCGCGATCACTTCGGGATCCTCGGCGTGGCGGCCGGCGGGCACCTCGCAGCGCTGCTCGGCGCCATGAATTCCTGCCGCCTGTACGAGAGCGGCGCCGCCCTGGACCAGCACAGCCGCGTGCAGGCGGTGGTCGACTGCTCCGGGCCGGTGGACCTGCTCCAGCTGTTTGACGACGCGCAGCGCCGCGGCACCCCCGTGGCGGGCGAGATCGTCCAACTGCTCGGCGGCGAACCGCGCCAGGTGCCCGTGCCCGCCGGCGCCTCGAACCCCATCCAGTTTGCCGACGTGGAAACGCCGCCGTTCCTGATCATCCACGGGGACCAGGATCCCGCCGTGCCGCTCGGGCAAAGCCGGCTGCTGTACGACGCTCTGGTCGCCAAGGGCCTGTGCGCCCACCTGCACATCATCCACGGCGCCGGCCACGGCGGGCCGGCCTTCACCGCCCCCGGCGTCAACGCCCTCGTGGACGAGTTCTTCGCCCAGACCCTGAAAAAGGGCGGCCAGCCGCCGGAACTCGAGCCCGCGGCGATCACCGAGAGCCGCGCCGCCCAAGAGTAGCCGAGGCCGGACCCGCGCCTCGGCTCCGGACCCCGGGCGCCGCCGGCCCTAGTCCGGCCGCTGGGCCCGCGCCAGCAAGCGGAGCGTGTTGCCGCCCCAGATCTTTTCCAGGTCGGCCGGAGTGAACCCGCGCGCCAGCAGCGCCGCCGTCAGGTTGGGATACTCGCTGACGTCGTTGAGCCCCGCGACGCCCCCGCCGCCGTCGAAATCACACCCGATCCCCACGTGGTCGATCCCGGCCACCCGCACCGCGTGCTCGAGGTGCTGCACGTAGTCGTCGAGCGTCGCCCGCGGGTTGGGATAGGCCTGCTCGATCCGGTGCCACGCCTCCTCCGCCCTGGCCAGCACCGCGGGGGTCAGCACGGACTCGCCGAGCTGCAGCAGCATCGCCGACAGCGCCGCCGTCCGCCCGTCCTCCCGGGTGGGCACCACCGCGATGGGCAGCGCATTGAGCTGGATGACCCCGCCCTGGGCCGCCAGCGCGCGGAGCCGGTCGTCGTCGAGGTTGCGCGGATGATCGCAGACCGCCCGGCAGCCGCTGTGCGAGAGGATCACCGGGGCCCGCGAAAGCCGCAGCAGTTCGTCCAGCGCGGCGTCCGAGGCGTGCGAGGCATCCAGCGCGATCCCGAGGCGATTGCATTCCGCCAGCACCTCCCGGCCCCACGGGCTCAGGCCGCCCCATTCCGGCCCGCGGGGGTCGGTCGACGAATCCGCCAGGTCGTTGTTCAGCATGTGCGTGAGCCCCAGCATCCGCACGCCCAGGTCGTAAAATTTCCGGACGTTCCCCAGGTCGCGCCCCAGCGAGTAGCTGTTCTCGATGCTGAGGTAGATCGCCCGCCGGCCCCCGGCCTTGAGCCGCGGCCCGTCCGCCGCCGTCAGGGCCAGCCCGCAGCGGTCGGCGTTCCGGTCCACCACCGCGCGCGTCCGGGCCAGCACCCGGAGCGCCCGCTCGGTCGCCTGGTCATATCCGGCCGCCACCCGCGCCGCCTGCGTGCTGTAGACGGCCCAGACCATCGCATCGATCCCGCCCGCCACCATCCGCGGCAGGTCGCACTGCGTGCCGTCGCCGGCGAACGTATGGCCCGCGCCAAACTCCCAGCCGTCCCGCATCAGGCTCGTCGTCGGGGTGTCGCCATGGGTGTCGAGCGTGAACAGCCGTTCGTGGAGCGCCGCGGGGTCGGACATGCGGGCGCCAGTCAACACCGCCTCCCCGGCCGCCGGCAATGGAGGAAACTTTCGCGCCCGGACCGGCCGCCCGCGGGCCCGGTCGTAAAAATCCCGGCAATTTCCGCGGCCCGCATCTCCGGAGTTGCACCGGCCGGGATGTTGGGCTCAGTTCCCGCAGATCCTATGTCTGACCCTATCGAAAACGTCGTCATCATCGGCACCGGCTGCGCCGGCCTCACCGCCGCCATTTACACCGCCCGCTCCAGCCTCAATCCGCTGGTGCTGGAGGGCTCGCTGCCCGGCGGCCAGCTCACGACCACCAGCGAAGTCGAGAACTTCCCCGGCTTCCCCCACGGCGTCGACGGCTTCCAACTCACCCAGAACATGCGCGAGCAGGCCACCCGGTTCGGCGCGCGGTTCGAGCAGGCGCTCGTCCACTCCGTCGACTTCACCTCCCTGCCGCGCAAGCTGCACCTCGGCGACCGCACCATCCTCGCCAAGACCGTGATTGTCGCCACCGGCGCCTCGCCGCGCATGACCGGCATTCCGGGCGAGAAGGAGCTCTACGGCGGCAAGGGCGTCACCACCTGCGCCACCTGCGACGGCGCCTTCTACCGCAAGATGGAGGTGGCGGTCCTCGGCGGCGGCGACAGCGCCGCGGAAGAGGCGCTGTTCCTCACCCGTTTTGCCAGCAAGGTTTACCTCGTGCACCGCCGCGACACCCTGCGCGCCTCGAAGATCATGGCGGAGCGCGCCACGACCCACGAGAAGATCCAGCTGGTCTGGGACAGCGTGCCGGTTGAGGTGCTCGGCGTGAAGGAAGGCGCCGTCAGCGGGCTCAAGGTCCGCCACCTGAAGACCAACGCCGAGTCGGTGCTGCCCGTGAAGGGCATTTTCGTGGCCATCGGCCACCAGCCCAACACCGGCCCGTTCGCCCCGCCGCTCGAGGTGGACGAGGGCGGCTACTTCAAGCCCCGCCCCGGTTCGCAGGTCCAGACCAACGTCCCCGGCGTCTATGTCGCCGGCGATTGCGCGGACCACGTCTACCGTCAGGCCATCACGGCCGCCGGCATGGGCTGCGCCGCCGCCATCGAGGCCGAGCGCTGGCTCGCCGAGCACGGGGCCTGACCGGCCGGCCGCCCCTGCCAGCACTCCGGGGTCGCTCCGTTCTCCTCGCCGGGTCCAGCGTGGCCGGCGGCGCGTCATTGCGCTGCTGGAGCGGCGGACCGGACGTAAAAAACGCCGCCCACAGTCGCGGGCGGCGTTGCGAGAAAATCCGGTCCGGCCGGGATTACTTCAGCACGTCGGCGTGGAACTCCTGCCAGCTGTCGAGATCGTTCAGGCGCACGGCGTCCTTGACGGAGCCGTCATCGGACAGGCCATTGTTCTTGAGGATGCCCTGGCGGGTGGCGTCGTCGTGATTGTAGCCGCGGACGGAGGCGTTGTGTTTCTCGATGGTGGCCGCGTCGAGTTTCACTCCGGGCTGCTGCTTGATCCAGGCCTCGAACTGCGGATAGGTCGGGCGGCTGTTCTTGAGGTAGGCCAGCACGGCGTCGCGGTTCAGGCCGAGGGCATTCAGGGTCATCTGGTCGTAGCCGAGGCCGCAGCCGGGATAGCGGGAGTCGAGCTTGCCGCAGGCTTCGAGCGAGGCCTTGAGCCAGAAGCGGGGTAGATGCAGCACGCCGAGGGGACCGGCGGTGCCGGAGCTGATGAGAGGAACGAACTTGCTCACGATTTTTTCAGGATTGGGGGTTGGTTGACTGCGGTCGGGTTGACTGCAGGGCCGGCACGTTAGGTGATGAGCCGGGTTTGTCTAGGGCCCGGCGCAGAAATATCCCGCCGCGCGATGTCCTCGACCCCGCCCAGCCGATGGTATCTGGTCGCCCCATGCCGGCTTTTTCCCGGGGACAACTCCGCCAACTCCACCGCCGCCTCGGCATCCCGGCCGACTATGGCGTGCAGCGGCACCTGCCGTGGCAGCGGGAAGCCGCGCGGCTCGTCACCATCGGCCCGGCGGCCGATGACGGCCAACCCGTCCGCCTCGCCCCGCGCGCCGCCGCCGCCTGGGCCCGCATGCAGGCCGCCGCCGCGCGCGAGGGCGTGATCCTGCTCCCGCTCTCCGGCTACCGCAGCGTCCAGCGCCAGGCAAAAATCGTCCGCGCCAAACTCGCCGCAGGTCACTCCATCGGCCACCTCCTCCGCCTGGTCGCCGCCCCCGGCTGCAGCGAGCACCACACCGGCCGAGCACTCGACATCGGATCACCCTCCAACCTCAAACTTGAGGCCGGATTCGGTCGGACCCGGGAGTACCGCTGGCTCAAAGGCCAAGCCTCCCACTTCGGTTTTTACCTCTCATATCCGCCCAATAATCGCCATGGAATCAGCTATGAGCCATGGCATTGGTGTTTCAATAATTGATATGTAACTGCATATAAAAGAGATGCAATTCTCTTTGTAATAGGTCTAAATCTCACTTGAAACTTAGAACCATTACAATTATCTAAATTCATCGATCATGATCTCAACCGCCGTCACCACCCCGGACGCTTTGGCCCAACGCCTGGCCAATAGCGGTCTTCGCTTCACGCCGCAGCGTGAGGTCATCTATGACGTGCTCCTCAGCAAGCGCGATCACCCCACCGCCGACGAAGTGTATGCCCGGGTGCGCACCGACATGCCGAACATCTCGCTCGCGACGGTCTACAACTGCCTCGAAACCCTCGTGCAGTGCAATCTGGTCCGGGCGGTCAACTTTGAGCGGGGGCCCACGCGCTACTGCCCCAACCTCCACCCCCACGCCCATTTTCACGACGAACAGAGCGGCTCGACCCACGACATCGACCTGCCCGCCGAGCTGCTTGAAAAAGTGAGCGCCGTCCTGCCGCCGGGCTATGACGCCAAGTCCGTCGAGATCATTTTCCGCGGCAAGGCCCAGCCCAGGGTCGACCCGGCCGCCCCCTGATTTTCACCCTTTAACCTTCCCCCCGCATGTCCCTGCTCGAAATCAAAGACCTCCACGTCGCCATTGGCGAGAAACCGATCGTCAAGGGCCTCACCCTCACCGTGCGCAGCGGCGAGGTGCACGCCATCATGGGGCCAAACGGCACCGGCAAGTCCACGCTCGCCAAGGCCGTGGCCGGCCACCCCAGCTACACCATCACCTCGGGTGACGTGTTGCTCGACGGCCGCTCCCTCCTCGCGATGCAGCCCGACGAGCGCGCCCGCGCCGGCCTCTTCCTCGCGTTCCAGTACCCCAGCGAGATCCCCGGCGTCTCCATCGCCAACTTCCTCCGCGCCGCGGTCCAGGCCCGCCTCGGCGAGGGCGAGGAGCTCGACGCCAGCGGCTACTACCGGCGGCTCTACGCCAAGATGGACCTGCTCCAGATCGACCGGAAGTTCACCTCCCGCGCAATCAACGATGGGTTCTCCGGCGGGGAAAAGAAGCGCTGCGAGATCCTCCAGATGGCCATGCTCGAGCCCCGCTTCGCCCTCATGGACGAAACCGACTCCGGCCTCGACATCGACGCGCTCCGGATCGTCGCCGACGGCGTCAACGCCCTCCGCCGCACCGACCTCGGCGTCCTCATGATCACCCATTACCAGCGCCTGCTGAGCTACATCGTCCCCGACCACGTGCACGTCATGTGGGACGGCCGGATCGTCAAGAGCGGCGACAAGTCCCTCGCCCTCGAGCTCGAGGCCAAGGGCTACGACTGGGTCAAAAACGAACTGGTCTCCGCCTAGGCCCGGCCTCCCGCCGCCCCCCCCGCGCCCCCTCTGCCATGAGTCTACCTCCCGACGCCGCCACGCTGCCTCCGCCGCTCGACGCTGCCTCCCCGGCCAATCCGGTCATGGGCATCGACCAGGCCGCCGGCAATTTCAGCTACAAGATGGACTACGAGTTCGACGCGGGCACCGGCCTGTCCGAAAAGACCGTCCGCTACATCAGCACCGTGAAAAAAGAGGCGCCGTGGATCCTCGAGTTCCGCCTGAACGCCCTGCAGCAGTTCCTCGCCAAGCCCCTACCCACCCACTGGGCGACGCCGGACCTCGCCAACATCAACTTCGACAAGATCCGGTACTACCTCGCCAGCGGCCAAAAGCCCAAGCGCACCTGGGACGAGGTGCCGGATGACATCAAGCGGACCTTCGAGCGCCTCGGCATCCCGGAGCAGGAGCGCCGCTTCCTCGCCGGGGTCGAGGCCCAGTTCGACTCCGAGGCCGCCTACTCCAACATCAAGGACGTCGTCGCCAAGCAGGGCGTCATCTTCGCCAACTCCACCGAGGCCCTCCGCGAGCACCCCGAGATTTTCCGCAAGTTCTTCGGCAAGGTCATCCCCACCGGCGACAACAAGTTCTCGGCCCTCAACAGCGCCGTGTTCTCCGGTGGCTCCTTCATCTACGTCCCCAAGGGCGTGAAGGTCTCCCACCCGCTGCAGGCCTACTTCCGCATCAACGCCGAGAACTTCGGCCAGTTCGAGCGCACCCTCATCATCGCCGACGAGGGCTCCGAGCTCACCTACATGGAGGGCTGCACCGCGCCGAAATTCTCCACCTCGACCCTCCACTCCGCCGTGGTCGAGCTCGTCGCCCTCAAGGGCGCCAAGATCCAGTACATCACCGTCCAGAACTGGGCCAACAACGTCTTCAACCTCGTCACCAAGCGCGGCGTTGCCCACGAGGAGGCCGAGATCAAGTGGATCGACTGCAACATCGGCAGTCGCCTCACGATGAAGTACCCCGGCGTCGTCCTCAAGGGCCGCAAGGCCCGCGGCGAGGTCATCTCCATCGCCCTCGCCAACGACGGCCAGCACCAGGACACCGGCGCCAAGATGATCCACGCCGCCGACGAGACGACCTCCAACATCGTCGCCAAGTCCATCTCCGTCGGCCAGGGCCGCAGCACCTACCGCGGCGTCGTGCACATTCCCAAGCACCTCAAGGGCTGCAAAAACAACACCGAGTGTGACGCGCTCCTGATCAACACCAACAGCCGCACCGACACCTACCCCGCCATCACCGTCCGCGGCGACGCCAACAGCGTCCAGCACGAGGCGAGCGTCTCCAAGGTCAGCGAGGAGCAGATTTTCTACATGCAGCAGCGCGGCCTCACCGAGGGCCAGGCCATGAGCCTCTCGGTCAACGGCTTCGTCAACGACCTCGCGAGCCAGTTTCCCATGGAGTACTCCGTCGAGCTGAAGCGCCTCATCGACCTCGAGATGGAGGGCTCGGTCGGCTGACGCCGACGCGCCCCGGATCCCGGCCGCCCTCCCCTCCCCCTCCGCCCTTCTCCGATGTCCTCTCTGACTGAAACCAACCGCCTCGTGGGCAGCTTCACGCCCGAGTTCTTTGCCGCGCACCTGGCCTCCGTCTCGCACCTGCCGGGGTGGTGGCTCGACCGCAAGCGCGCGGCCTACGAGCAGTTCGCCTCGCTCCCCCTGCCGCGGCGCACGGACGAGTCCTGGCGCTTCGCCACGCTCGCCGGGCTCCGGCTCGACGGCTATTGTCGGCCGGCCCCGGTCGCCCGCGCCGACCTAGCCCACGCCCCCGTCGAGCTCGCCCAGTCCGGCCAGCTGCTGTTCGCCAACAACCGCCTCGTGGCCCGGGAAAACCTGGCCGCCGGCCTCGCGGAACGCGGGGTGATCTTCGACACGCTCCACCACGCCCTGCAGCACCACGGCGACCTGGTGCAGGCGCACCTCCTCGCGCAGCCGGTGCCCCCGGGCGCCGAGAAGTTCACCGCCCTGCACACCGCCCTGCTCGACGACGGCGCCTTCCTCTACCTGCCGCGCGGCGTCGAGCTCCCCGCGCCCCTCGTCGTGCTGCATTACGCCCACGGCGCCGGCGCCGCCGTTTTCCCCCACACCCTCGTCATCGCCGAGCAGGACACCCGCGCCACCCTCGTCGACTGCTTCCGCTCGTCCGGCGCCGACCGCCACTTCGCCTGCGGCCGCAACGACCTCCACGCCGGCC
>SESH01001532.1_pt1 | contig 10536 bp, 7 predicted proteins | sample 3171561 | NCBI WGS metagenome assembly SESH01 (sample SAMN10866947, study PRJNA518727) | freshwater metagenome | biome: subpolar coniferous forest; feature: holomictic lake; material: water; isolation source: holomictic Lake 442 2011 16.5 m and 2014 13 m | place: Canada: near Kenora, Ontario
TCGATTCAACGCGTGACAGGATCATCCTCTCTTTTTCAAAATCACCGAACTTCGCAGCCGTTCTGGAAATCGAGTAGCGCAGAAATGGGCCAAATAGCGGCATGTGCCCCATTTTGGCACCGACAACCACGAGCCCGTTGCTCGTAACGCCGCACGTGAACTCGCGGGAATACGCAACTGGTCCAAACGTCTTCTCGCTCTTGAACAGTTTCCACGGACCGGCCTCGAACACAATTCGCATCCTGCACAAACCCGGATCAAGTCTAATAGTCATGGATTTCGCATTCAGCCGGCCGCATGCCGCGGCAAGCCACTTGTTCAGGTCCGCTTCGCTCACTGGTTCATTTGTGAAAGGCGTCCTGCTCGACTCGGCTGCGGTCTGTAACCGTGAGATCGCCATCTCAACCCTGTCAAGATTGCCAGCCGCTGTTGCATCGCGCCTGAAAGGCTTGTGCGGCCACAACGCCAGCACACCCAGGATTATGGCTATTGCCGCCGCAGCAAGAAGGAGAACCAGCAAGCGGCTCTTGGTACGCTCCACCATCCGATCAGTCTCAATGTCCTCTCTCACGTGTTCCATGACCAGCTTTGCTCCGCACTTGATGCAAAACAGGTGGCCGAGGTCGTTTGGGTAGTCGCAGCTCTGGCAGTATATCTTCACGATGAGCCTTTCATTTCTTACCAGACACGGAGTGCTGTGAGTCAGTCCCGGTCTTTGTCTTTGTCGTCGACTTGGAGCTCTCGGAGGCTGTGCTTGTCTTTTCCGCCCTTTGTGCGGTCTTATAGCTGTCACTCCGGTAGTCGGTGGAATAGAACCCGCTCCCCTTGAAAATCAGCCCGGCCCCGGTGCCCACGAGGCGACGCACTTTGTGCCTGCACTTCGGGCACCGCTTCAGCGCCGGAGCTGATATCACCTGGAACTTCTCAAACAAGTAGCCACAACTGCTGCACTCGTATTCGTATGTCGGCATAATTACATCACCTTATAATCAGAGGGAAACCGCCGGAGTCTATGCCCGAGCCCCCGTTGCGTCAATTGGAAACGCGCACTTCACCATTGACGCACGGCACAGGATCTACGACATTGTCAACGCTTTGGCTGCGGCTTTCGGGTCGGCCTGCAGCCGTTCCAGGTACGACCCGCCTGCGGACTTGTTTCCGGCACAATGAAAACTTGGACCATATGGGGACCGCCACTGGCGCTGTTCTTCCTGATCTTCCTCCTCCTCGTCCTCTGCCCAGGCGTAAATGACTGGCCGACATCGGCTTTTGTGCAGAGCATGCCGTACATACTCCTTTCCGTGGCAATTCTGCTCGGGATGGCGTTTGGCCAGAGTCGCATAGCGTTTGTCGGCTTTCTGCTGGTCGCTGTGGTTTTTGCCGGCGGCCGCGCTTTTGGCGGCGACATCCAGAACAGAGGATCTTCGGTCGTTCTGCTGGCCGCAATCTATGTTCCAATGCTGACGGCAATCCTGCGGTATCTCCATGAGGCCGGCATCTGCACGGCCAAGGGCGGAGGACGGGGCATTCTTGTGCTCTCTTCGGCGCTTATGATTGTGTTGCTTCCTGAAATGGACTTCTTCGCCGCGGGCATATCCGCTTCAGACCTCTCGCTCCTGAATCCGCCACCCGGCCTTCTCAGGATACCCGGGATAGGCCTTGTAGCCTTTGGCATAGCCATCCCTGTTCTGCTTGTCAGGCGGGAGCACGAGAACCCGCGAATCGGCCCGGCCATGGCCTTCTGCCTGCTGTTCCTTGCCGCCGCATTGAACTGTCGATCATCGCTCTGGACCGGTCACCAGGGATGGGCAGCTTTCCTGGCGTTCACCTCGGGCGCAGCAGTTGTCCTTGTATGGAACATGTTGGTAAACTCGTGGCACGAAGCCTACGTGGACGAACTTACTGAGTTGCCGGGCAGACGCTCCATGAAGCAGCACTTTGCCCGCCTCGATCAAACCTATTCCGTAGCAATACTGGACATCGACCGTTTCAAGTCGATCAACGACAAGTTCGGCCACAGCACGGGCGACCAGGTCCTCAGGTCCATCGCATCACGCCTCAAGGAACACCATACCGGCAAACCCTATCGGTTTGGCGGAGAGGAGTTCGTGATAGTGGTCGAAGACACTCCCTTCGAGGATGTCGTTGCCGGACTTGAAGAATTGCGCAGCAAGATTGCGGATCGGCCGTTTGTGGTACGTTCGCGTAACCGTCCAGGAAAGAAACCAACACAGCCCAGGCCGCGCGGAAACAGTGACCACGCGGAACGCATAACCGTCACGGTCAGCATAGGGGTCGCTGAATGCACCGGCCACAATCATGTGCCGCAGGACGTCCTCGGGGCGGCTGACAAGGCCCTTTACCGTGCAAAGGAAGAGGGACGCAATTGCGTCAGGGCGGCGACCCATTGACTCTGTCCCCGAAGTCAGATCATCCGGGCGCTGGCTGTGGCAGTGCGGCAAGTTCTTTCCAGCATGCATTGAACGCCTTGACAACATCAGGATCAAATTGCGTTCCCGAGCCAGCATTGATCTCGGCAGAAACGGCATCAGGGGACCCGAACTTGCGCACTGCCCCGTTCAGAAGCACATCAATCGCATCGGCAACAGAAACAATCCGCGCCACCGGGTGAACTCCGTTGCCAGCGAGACCGTTTGGATAGCCCTTCCCATCCCACCGTTCATGATGAGACAGAGCCACCTCAGACGCTTCGTAAGCCATTGGGAAGCCCTGAAGAAGCCTATAGCCCATGCCGGTATGCTTACGTGCAACATCCTGCTCGTCACGGCTCAGTGGCGAGGATCTGCCTAGAATAGCGTCCGGAAGACCGAGCTTGCCAACGTCGTGGAGCAATGCGCAATTCCTTATCACTGCAGCGTCTTGACCAGAATGTCCGATGGTGCCGGAAAGAACAGAGGCATAGCTCGCAACCATCCTGGCATGACGCTCCGCTCCGTGTTCATGCGCCGCAAGCAGCGTGATCAGCATCTCAACGGTGGAAGTGAACGACGATTCCGGCCACACATAGCCGGTGGGCGGAGCGCTCCGAATGATCCCTTCATCTCCACCAGTTGAGCGTTTGATATCCAGGATTTCCTCCGCACCAGGATAAGGCTCTGTGACAAAAGCGATGGGATGGCTCACATTCTTCAGCACGTCGGCGATGCCGCTTGTCTCCCTCACAATGTCGCGCAGGCTGTTTGCAACATCCTCAGGATCCATGGCCCCTTTTTCGAGCATAAGATTCATGAGTTGCGCGTTTACCATGATGACAGTCAACGACTGGTTTACATTGTGCATGAGGGCGCCGGCCAGTGCCCTCACAGCTTCTTTCTTGTGACTGATCGCCAGAGATGCCGCTTCCGCCTTCTCGTCGCTGACATCACTGACTATCACAGCAGCAAGTTCACTCTCCTGCCCTACGCCCACCACCGTGAAATGCAGAGTGTGACCACGCCCGCCCGCAAGCGCAACGTCAGCCTCCATCTCTCGACACCCATCCCTGCGAATGAGCATTCCCATCACGCTTTCTGTTCCGGGAAAGATGTCTGCGAATCGTTTACCCAAGACCTCCGGATAGCCGGAAAACCCCAGCAGGCTCAGAAGCGCCTTGTTGGCACGGGAGATCCGCCCATCGCGATCAACCAGAAGAAGGACCTGTGGATTCAGGTCGATCATCTGCTCGAGTTCACGCTTCGCCCGCGTTATCTTGTCCTGTATCTGAACCATTAACATATGCGACCCCGTGGAAATATTAGATCATGCTTTGGACAGGCAATCAAGCATAAGCGGAGTGCCACAATCATCGTTTTGATTGATTGCTTAACCGCTACGCGATACAAGGTCATCGGTTGATGTCCTGTTGCATGACCATGTCTTGCGGACAAGTCACTATAGCACCAAAGGAACCCAGGATGCGCGAAGTTGATGGACAACGTGACCCGCTGATGCAAATGCTGCGGGATCTCCAGAACGAGACCGGCCGCCGGAAGCATGACCGCTACACTGTAGAGGAAGCAGAGCTCGTCCGCCGCGCCATCGATCTCGGCTCACCGATAGAAGCCGTGGTCGCCTCGGATGTCTTTGTGCGGTCAGCCGAAGGACGCCACCTCCTCGACAAAGCTGCAGCAGCCGGACTTGATACTTGCTCTGCATCTCCCGGCTTACTCGGAAAGATGCTCGGAGCCAAACCAACACCCGATTGCGTCGCGATCGTCAGGCGGCGTCTGGCGTCACTGGACAGCATCCTCTCATCGCCATCCCCACTCATCCAAATGGTTGAACATTGCGAAAGTGCCGACAATCTCGGAATGCTTCTGCGCTCCACTGATGCCGCTGGGACAACCGGGGTATTACTGACCGCCGACACAACCGACCCATTCAGCAGGCGTACCGTCCGCGGATCTCGCGGCGCCGTCTTCACTGTGCCACTGTGCATAGTGTCGGGAACAGCAGATGTCTTTGAGCGTGCCCGCAAACTCAATATCCAGGTAGTCGCAGCTTCTGCAACCGGCGACAGGTCCTATGACATGGTTGACATGACGCGACCCACGATGCTTGCCGTCGGGAACGAACACAAGGGATTGTCTGAGCTTGCGCGCAGCGCAGCCGATGTGTGCGTCCGCATTCCAATGCTGGGCAAAATCCATTCTCTGAATATCGCAGTGGCGGCGAGCGTTTTGCTCTACGAGGCCGTGAGGCAACGGCAGCGCAAGGCCCGATGACTGGCCGTGGCGACGCCGCGTCCGGAAGGCAGCGCACGTCTGCGCACAGGCTGCTGCGTGATGTCGGGGAGACAACTCTCATGTCGATTCCTGGCATGGGCGGCAATACTTGTCCAGCTGATCGGCACATTCATACGTGAACAAAGAAAGATTGTGGCTCTTGTTGCCGCAGACAAAGGCACTTGTTGCCCAGCACTGTTCTTCAGTTTCAGCAGGCGCTCGCGCACTCGCGCACTCTCATGCGTTCTCAGGTATGCCTCCATTTGGGCGATGATGTCGGCCAGGCTGACCTCGCATGAGAGCGGTTCGGCTGTCGCGAATACGTCAATTCTCCTGAAGATGGGCATCGCCCAGTCAAGATGGTCCTTCCTGCTGACAATATAGAGTCGCCGCGGGGCAAGATCCCTGATCACTCCAGCAGTCAGCAGAGCGTTCTCCCTGGTGGAGCGGGCCCTCTCCTCCAATAGGATCGAATTGGTTGACACTCCCATTGTAATTGCGAGGTCGGCCATCATTCGTGCCTCGGTGATGGTGCCGCTAGTGGGCCCGCCGGTGAAAAGCAGTAGTGCGCCAGGCTGCTCTCTCTGGACCGTCACGGCCCTGTTCACTCGCGCAACCATGTCAACCGTCGGTGTATTGTCATCTAGCGGCTCGTTTCCGAGGACGACGATGACGGCATCGAGTCGCACCTGCACGTTTGAAGATCCACCGGCGCTGCAAGATGAAACTGAAAGCAGAAGGCAGGTTCCCAGCAATGCGATCATCCACATAATCTCCGCGCTCCCTCCGGAAACGGACGCTCGTTGATAGGGGCTCTGCCTTGTCGATGTCCAATGCCATGCGCGGAAGGCGAAACATACGCACGCTTCGCACCAGCAATAACGGCAAATGAAACTACTTGCCGATGGTCAAGCAGGTCAGAGACTCGAAGTACGCAGTACGCGGGAACATGTCGAACAAGCATGCACTGGAAACACGGTAACCTGCCGCAGTCAGCAAGGCCACATCACGCGCCATTGTGTCTGGTGCACAGGAGATATACATGATCTGGCCGAGCTTTGCACCGGCCAAAAGGTCTATTACGCCCCTTTCGAGTCCACGCCGTGAGGGATCAACAATCGCGGTTGTGGTCGCAGGTGCCACGGAACGCAGCACTTCCTGCAATCCGGCTTCCGCCGAGCGTGCCAGGAAAGCGCATCCGTTCAGGTTACGCACGTTCGCATTCCTCTGCGCCGCCCGAACAGCCTCAGGATCGTTGTCGACACCAAGCACACGCGGCACCCCCGCATCAGCAGCCGCAAATGAAAACAGTCCTGCCCCGCAATAGAGGTCTATAACAGCGGCGGGGACGTTTGTCTTGAGCTGCTCGATCACCCGCTGGACAAGAATACCGGCCAACGCGGAATTGATCTGAGAAAAGCTGTCACGAGGTACCAGCATTTCCCCCACAACAACGTTTTCCTTGAGCCACGGATCATTAATCGCGCTCTTGCCCACCCATGCCAGCGCACCATCAGCCGGTGTGTATCGCAGCGTCAACCTCCTGCCCTGCACCATTGTCGACATCATGGCAGAGTCGGCGCGAAGCTCGGCAACCAGCAGATTGATCTCACTCTGCGCAAGCAGGCATTCATGTACATCTACAATTGCCTTGTTGTCGTCGGCAACATACCCCAGCAGCGGCTTCTCAGCCGTGCCGCCCCCGTGCAGAACGATCTTGTTGCGGTACCCCTTTTCAACAGGCGACGGAACCGCAGGGCGTATTACGTCCTTGTCAACCCCGGCGATTCTCGCCATCAGGTTGATGAACTGCGACTGCTTGAGGCGGATCTCCTCGGAATAGTCAATGTGCTGGTAGCAGCAGCCAGGACAACCTGATGCCGGTGAGCCATCACGATGAAGGGCCAGTGAACAAGCGGGGGTGATACGGTGCGGTGATGCTTCGATGACTTCAACCAGACTGGCTTCAGAGTAGTTCTTGTGGTGCTTGACAATCCGGGCCCGCACCTTTTCTCCGCAAGCGACGCCTGCAACGAAAACCACACGTCCGTCCAGGCGTGCGATCCCCTTGCCGCGATATACAACGTCGCTGATCGACAACTCTACTATCTGCGGAGTCTCACTCATTTTCAGACGCGATCTCGATCCCCTTCACATCACATTTCCCGGCCCGGCTGTCGAATACCCGCCCTAGACCACCGTAAAATCCAGCCGCCTGTTGTCGAAGTCCACCCTGGTCACACAGACCTTCACTGCGGCTCCGCTCTTGAGGCTCGGCCCCCTGCCCCTTTGCGCATGCCGCTTCCTGCCTCGTGCCTGACTGCCCGCCATGGAACCCTTGACGAGGCCCTGTATCTGGAGTTTTACCAGTTCAACGAATGCGCCGAAACCCGTGACCTTGACCACAACAGCATCGTGTACGACCGGCTTCTTCTCCTTGAGCTCCTGGGCAAGTAAACGGTACTTCTTTATCTCGAGGAGGGATCTCTCGGCCATTTCCGCCTGTTGTTCTGTTCGAGAGCATTCATTGGAAACTGCGGTAAGCTCCGGCATCTTGTAGCCAGAAGGCGAAGACTCCAGCGCTGCCGCAAGAATCCGGTGAACCACCAGATCCGGGTACCTTCGTATCGGAGAGGTGAAATGAGCATAGAAACTCTTTGCCAGCCCGTAGTGCCCCTTTGGCGCAGGCGAGTAGACCGCTTTGCACATGCTCCTGAGCACGGCGGTCTGTACCTGACTCCAGAGCGGATGCCCCTCGACTGAAGCCAGGAATTTGACAATTCCATCCCGCCTGTTCAAGTCGCCAGGCCGGAACCCCATTTCGATCAGCTTCAGCGAAAGCTCCTCAATCTTCGACACAACAGGCGGCTCGTGAATGCGGTGGACCAGAGCCAGCCCCCTGTTCGAAAGCTCGTGGTCAACCGCCTCGTTCGCGGCAACCATACACTCCTCTACAAGCTGATGCGACTCATCGTATGGCACCTGCCGGACGTCCGCAACAGCCCCGTCCGGACGCAGTACAATTTCATACTCCGCCATATCAAGATTCAGTGCACCGGCAGCGAACCGCTTCCGGCGCAGCTGCTGAGCAAGGCGGCCGACTTCCTTCACAAGTTTAACATTCTCGGCGGTCATGTCGGCCTTCCTGAGCGGATGGCCGTCTGGGAGCTGAAGCGCTTCCATTGCCTGTTCATATGTCAGGCGAAGCCGGGAATGGATAATACTCCGCCCGAAAGTGCTACTCAGCGGATGCCCTGCCTTGTCCAGTGTGATGAAGACTGAAAAGGCGAGTCTGTCCTCATGTGGTACAAGGCTGCAGGCTCCGCTTGAAAGCGCATGCGGAAGCATCGGAATCACCTTGTCTGGAAAGTAGACGCTGTTTCCACGTCGACGCGCCTCAGTGTCCATGGCTGTGCCGTGCCTCACAAAATAGGCGACATCAGCAATATGCACGCCAAGAACCCTGTTCCCATGCCGGTCAACTTCCAGAGACAACGCATCGTCAAAATCCCGGGCTGTCACCGGGTCAATCGTGAAAATATACTTGTCACGGAGATCGAGGCGCCCACCTGCATCAGCCGGTATGACCTTCACCGCCTCCGCTTCCCTGGTCACCTCTGCCGGAAACTCTTCACTGTAGTTGTAGTGACGAAGGATTGTCATGGTGTCGAACGATGCGACGTTGGACGAGCCTATCACCTCTACTACCTTGCCCTCAGGGTACTCATCCCTGTTTTCCCATTTCACAAACTCGATAACGACCCTGTCATCAATCCGCGCCCCGCCTGGACCTGCAACCTTGAACCAGTGCGCATACACAGCATCAATAGGGACAACGTACAGGAGGCGGCCGGATGTCTTCAGGGTTCCAACAATCTGTTTTCTACCCCTTGTCAGCACCCGCACAACCCGCGGCTCGCCGTTGCCGCGACCCCGCGCCCCTCCCTGCGGCATGGCAACCTCAACAGTATCGTCAGGTAGAGCCGTTCCGAGGTTATGCTCAGAAACTCGAACATCGTCACGTCCGTCACCGGTCGACAGGAACCCATCACCTGACCTCACAATAGTCAGGCGCCCTGTAAGGATGGCGACTTTGCCGTTACCGGCAGCCACAAACCTGCCCCCTTTTTCGGTCACGGTTCCGTCCACAACAAGACGATGCAGCAGCTTCTGCAGGTGTTTCCTGGCCTGTCCCTTGAATGCGAGCCCATCGGCAATTTCAGACGGGAACATGGCTTTGCCGCCCCCGTCACGCAGGAGGGAAAGCACGGCCTCATTTACATCTTTGTGTTTCATATCAGATTCTTTCCGCGGCACACGTCTTCTCATGGGCCCACTCTTACTACCGCTGGAGTATAGTCTTCAGGTGGTTCATAACCCAGCAGGCTGATGCACGTGGCCGCCAAGCTGCTGATGCCAAGCCCCTGCTCGCAGGACAAAGCCAATGATGCCGTCCCGGAGGGATCGTAGACGTAGACTGGAACGGGGTTAAGGGAGTGCGCTGTGCGCGCCATGCGTTCCCCCGTCTGTTTGTTGATCTTCACTATTCCCGTCTTGGCGTCATGCTCAAACATTTCATCTGCATTTCCATGGTCCGCCGACACCACCATAATGCCATTGCTGGCCTTGATGGCCCGCATGATGCGGCCCAGGCATAGATCAACGGTTTCAACAGCCACCTGAGTGGCCTGATAAATGCCGGTGTGGCCAACCATATCGCCGTTCGGGAAATTCAGACGCATAAACGGGAACGCACCACGCTCCACTTCGCTTATCACGCGATCCGTGATATCGGCAGCCTTCATCCATGGCCGCTGCTCAAACGGAACCCGGTCCGACGGAATCTCCACGTACTCCTCAAGTTCATCGCTGAACTTCCCTGATCGATTCCCGTTAAAAAAGTACGTCACGTGGCCGAACTTCTGTGTCTCGCTTATCGCAAACTGCCTGACTCCGGCCCCGGCAAGGTATTCGCTCATGGTCCTGTCTATGGCCGGCGGCTCCACAAGAAAGTGGCGGGGGATACCCAAGTCGCCGTCGTACCTCATCATGCCGGCATACTTCACCTTCGGCCGCGGGCTTCGCTTGAACTCCGTCAAATCGTCATCTTCAAAGGCCCTGCTGATCTCAATTGCCCGGTCGCCGCGAAAGTTGAAGAAGACCACACTGTCCCCATCAACGATCGGGCCAACAGCCTTCCCGTCTTCCACGACAACAAATGGCGGCAGATCCTGATCTGTGACGCCGGGATTATCTTTGCGATGCTGCAGGATCGCCTCGCGTGCCGATGAAAACGCAGGACCGAGACCCGCTACATGGGTCGCCCAGCCGGTCTTCACCATGTTCCAGTCGGCACCGTAGCGGTCCATCGTTACTTTCATACGGCCGCCGCCCGATGCAATGCGGTAGTCTGTACCGCCACCGGAGTTGAGTTGCGCCAGAAAAGCCTCGAAAGGATCAACGTACTCAAGCGCTGATGTTTCGCCCACATCACGACCATCAAGCAGAATGTGGATTCTCGCCTTTGAAACTCCCGCCTTTCTTGCGGCAGACAGCATTGCTTTCAGGTGATCGATGTGACTGTGGACATTCCCGTCCGAAAACAGTCCGATGAAGTGAAGAGTTGACCGGTTTTCAAGGCAGTTCTTGATCAGGTCAAGCCACACGGGGCCACGGAACAATCCCCCGGAACCAATGGCATCGCTGACCAGCTTGGCGCCCTGCGCAAATACACGACCGCACCCGATGGCGTTATGGCCCACCTCGCTGTTGCCCATATCCTCGTCGCTCGGGAGGCCTACAGCGACACCGT